>Ga0207755_100203_pt1 | contig 35845 bp, 34 predicted proteins | sample A23P2SouthBayCA_FD_187734 | JGI IMG/M metagenome (GOLD analysis project Ga0207755, IMG submission 187734) | Aerobic enrichment media microbial communities from Bioluminiscent Bay, La Parguera, Puerto Rico - A23 P2 (SPAdes) | ecosystem: Environmental > Aquatic > Marine > Unclassified ...
CTGGGGTTTCGAATGGACCGTTGGAACTACCGAGCGGCAATAGATATATAATGACGGGTGAAAAATGTGGGCAGGTATGACAGAACCTTCCGATTTGAACGACCTCCGGCAGGGTACGGAACTCATCAAACGCGGCTTCGCGAAGATGCAGAAAGGCGGGGTCATCATGGATGTCGTTAATCGTGAACAGGCTCGAATTGCTGAAGACGCTGGTGCGGTTGCAGTAATGGCTCTTGAGGCGGTCCCAGCAGACATCCGTAAACGGGGAGGAGTCTCTCGAATGGCCGACCCAGCAATCATTCGCGAGATTATCGACGAAGTCTCGATCCCAGTCATGGGTAAATCGCGAATCGGCCATACAAAAGAAGCCGAGATTTTGGAAGCGGTTGACGTGGATATGGTCGACGAGAGCGAGGTGCTGACCCCTGCCGACAACCGCTATCATATCGACAAGCGCGACTTCACCGCCCCCTTCGTTTGCGGGGCCCGAAACCTCGGTGAGGCGCTTCGACGAATCGACGAAGGTGCCGCAATGATTCGCACGAAAGGAGAGGCCGGAACGGGCGATGTTAACCAAGCTGTCCACCACCAACGGAATATCAAAGGGGCCATTCGCAGCTTAGAAGGGATGGCCTTTGAGGAGCGTGAGTCTTGGGCCCGAGAAAACGAAGCCCCGGCCGAACTGGTACACGAAACCGCAGAGATGGGTCGTCTCCCGGTAGTGAACTTCGCTGCAGGTGGCATCGCTACACCGGCAGATGCCGCTTTGATGATGCACCACGGGTGCGACGGCATTTTCGTTGGTAGTGGAATCTTCGGAGCTGAAGACCCTAATTCGATGGCCAATGCCATCGTTAACGCGGTCAACAATTGGGACGATGCCGAAACTCTCGCGGAGATTGCCAGCGGAATCGGCAAAGGCATGAAGGGGAAAGCCAATGTCGACCTCTCTCAAGAGGAGCAACTGCAGGAACACGGTGTGTGAGTACGGGCTTAGGTGACCAAGGAGATCCAGCCACTACACAGTATACGTTTACGTTCGGTCTCGCTATGCCAGACCCCGGGATTGCTCTAGGTGGCATGGAAGCCGATGTTGGCGGTTATCGCACGGGCCGTTCGGGATGCTGTCGACATGCACCGTTTCAGCGATATAGTTGCCATCTGGGCGTTCCAGATGATTATATCTGGAAGGAAAATTTATATATGATTACATCGATACTGCTGCTATGGGTCTTGATGACTCAGCGCAAGGTGCAACCTTTGGACAGTTCGGCGGACGTCATGTCCCGGAAGAACTAGAAGCGGTACTTGAGGACCTGGCCAACGAATACGATCGCCTAAAAGACGATCCGGAGTTCCAGCAGGAACTCGATGACCTGATGCGTAATTTTGCAGGTCGTCCGACGCCGCTTTACCACGCGCCAGCACTTTCCGAGAAGTACGGAGCGACCATCTATCTCAAGCGTGAGGACCTCGTTCACGGTGGCGCTCACAAGCTGAACAACGCTCTCGGTCAGGCACTGCTGGCCAAACACGCGGGCAAAGACCGACTTATCGCGGAGACGGGAGCCGGCCAGCACGGGACGGCTACCTCCATAGTTGGCGCACTCACCGGCCTCGAGACGGAGATTTATCAAGGAAAAAAGGACGTCGAGCGACAGCAGATGAACGTCTTCCGGATGGAACAGATGGGCGCCAGCGTCAACGAGGTCACGCGTGGTGGTGCCGGCCTCGCCGATGCGGTAGATGCGGCAATGGAAGACCTAATTAAAAACTCCGAAGACACCCACTATATGGTCGGATCAGTTGTCGGACCCGACCCCTGGCCGCGAATGGTCCGCGATTTCCAGTCAGTAATCGGCGAAGAAGCACGTGAGCAAATTCTCGATCAGGAGGGACAGTTGCCGGATGCTGCTATCGCTTGTGTTGGCGGTGGATCGAACGCAATGGGGCTGTTCCATCCGTTCTTCGAGGATAAGGAAGTCGATTTCTACGGCGCAGAGGCTGCCGGAAAGGGGCTCGATACTGACAAACACGCGGCACCGCTTTCGGAGGGCGATGATGAGGTGTACCAGGGCATGCGAACGCGAGTAATCGATGATGATGTCGACGTACACTCCATTGCTGCCGGGCTCGATTACCCCGGCGTCGGACCAGAGCATGCGAACTATCAAGCGCTGAACCGGGCCTCGTATCACGGCGTCACTGACGACGAAGCGCTTGAAGCCTTCCAAGATCTCTGTGAGTACGAAGGGATCGTTCCGGCCCTTGAGTCGAGCCACGCTGTCGCACTCGCGAAGAAACTGGCCGCCGATATGGACGAGGACGACGTTCTACTCGTAAACGTGAGCGGACGAGGCGACAAGGACGTCGAAAAGATTGCCGAAGAATACCTCAGATAACCCGCTGTAACCGTTTCTTCTCGAGTGGTGGCCTCGATTTGCAGCGTTTTTCGAGACGGCGTCGCCACGTTATGTGGATGGCCGTTCCGGTATGGGACCATCGCAGAGATAGGGAGACGGCGATGGTTCTCACTTACAGTGTCGGAGAAAATCCGGTAGGAGACGTTATCGCACGGAGTCGAGGAGCAGTTTCTGTTCGACGCGTTTGACCTCGTGTTGGACATCGCGGACGGCGTCGATGTTCGCCGAGATCGAGGAGACGCCTTCGTTGACGAGGAACCGCGCCATCTCGGGTTTCGACCCGGCCTGTCCGCAGATGGACGTGTTGACGTCGTGTTCGCGACAGGTCTCGATGGTGGTGCCGATGAGTTTCAACACGGCGGGGTGGAGTTCGTCGAAGCGGTCGGCGACGTGTTCGTTGTTGCGGTCCACAGCAAGCGTGTACTGGGTGAGGTCGTTCGTCCCGAAGGAGGCGAAGTCGATGCCCGCCTCGGCCATCGCTTCGACGCCCAGCGCCGAGGCCGGCGTCTCTATCATCACACCCCAGTTGCGCTTTTCGGGGTCGATGCCGGCCTCTTCCATGAGGTTCCGGGCCCGAATCACGTCCTCGGCGTCGTTGACGAGCGGGAACATGATTTCGACGTTGTCGTAACCCATGTCGAAGAGTCGCCGGAACGCTTCGAGTTCGTGGGCGAAGACGTCGGGGCGGTCGAGGCTTCGGCGGATGCCCCGATAGCCCAACATCGGGTTGTGTTCGTGGGGTTCGTCGTCGCCGCCTTCGAGTTGGCGGAACTCGTCGGTCGGCGCATCCAGCGTCCGAACGCGGACGGGTCGGGGGTAGAACTCGTCGGCGACGCCGCGGACGCCCTCGACGATTTCCTCGACGTAGGCGTCGACGCCGTGGTCATCGATGTAGCGTTCGGGCGTCTTGTTCGTCGAGAGAATCATGTGCTCCATGCGGAGCAGGCCGACGCCGTCGGCGCCGGTCGCGGCGGCGCGTTCGGCGGCTTCCGGAATCGAGACGTTGACCTTCACTTCCGTCGCCGTCATCGGCTTGACTGGGTTCTGGGGCCTGACATCGTCGAGGGCATCCGTCTCCTCTTCGGGTTCGGTTGCGCCCTCGGTGACGGTTCCCTTGTCGCCGTCCAACGTGACGACCTGTCCGTCGCCGAGGAGTTCGGTGGCGTCGCCGCTCCCGACGACCGCAGGTGCGCCGAGTTCGCGAGCGACGATGGCGGCGTGGCTGGTCATGCCGCCCTCGTCGGTGATGATGCCGCTTGCGCGTTTCATCGCCGGCACCATGTCGGGCGTCGTCATCTCGGTGACGATGATGTCACCCTCGCCGACCTTGTCGAGTTGGTCGAGTTTGCGAACGATGCGAACCGGGCCGGAGGCGATGCCCGGTGAGGCACCGAGGCCCTTCACGAGCACGTCGCCGCCGTTGCCGTCGGCGGCCGCACTCTCTGCGGCGCCCTCGGAGATGGTCGTGATGGGGCGGGACTGCAACATGTACACTTCGCCGTCGATAATCGCCCACTCGATGTCCTGTGGTTCGTCGTAGTGGTCTTCGGCACGTTCGCCGATGTCGACGAGTCTCTCGATTTCCGACTTATCGAGCACCTGCGCTTTGCGACGGTCGTCTTCGACGTCCCGCTCGATGGTCTTGCCGGTCTCGGGGTCTTTGACCATCTCGATTTTCTTGTCGGCGACGGTCGTCTCCAGAACCTCGCCGGTGTCGCGGTCGACGACGTAGTTGTCGGGGGAGACCGACCCCGAGACGACAGCCTCGCCGAGGCCCCACGCCGCCTCGATGATGATTTTCGGCTCGCCGGTCGAGGGGTGGGAGGTGAACAGCACGCCGGACTTCTCGGCGTCGACCATCTGCTGGACGACGACCGCGATGTCGACGACATCGTGGTCGAACCCCTGTTCGTTGCGGTAGTAAATCGCACGCTGGGTGAAAAGCGAGGCCCAACAGCGCTTCACGCGGTCGACGAGGTCCTCGCGGGTGATGTTGAGGAACGTCTCTTGTTGCCCGGCGAAGGAGGCGTCCGGGAGGTCCTCGGCGGTCGCCGACGACCGGACCGCGACGAAGGATTCGCCCTCCTCGAGGTCGTCGTAGGCCGCGAGGATGCCATCACGGACTTCGTCGGGGAGTTTCGTCTCGAGGATGAGTTCCTTGGCTTTCGCCTCCGCTTCGGCGAGTGCGGTCGAGTCCTCGGAATCGACGTCGACGGCCTCAAACAGCTCCTCGTCGATGCCGGTCTCCTCGATGAACGTTCGGTATGTCCCTGCGGTAACTACGAAACCGGGCGGAACGGGCAGCCCCGCGGCGGTCATCTCGCCGAGCGAGGCGCCCTTGCCGCCGACCGACCCGAGGTCGTCGGACCCGATTTCGTCCAGCCAGAGTACAGCCATCTTGTATCCGAGAGAACCGCCGAGTCGCTAAAGAAGGTTCCGAAGCGAATCTCGGCGACAAGGATTGTCGGGACCGATAGCCGAGAGATGCCGGCATTCGACCGCCGAACCGCCGCAATCGGGCCGTTTCGGTCAGTCGCTCTCTTCGAGTTCGTGGTCGCCGACGACGAGGTTTGCGCCGCCGGTCCAGACGACCTGCACGCGGCGGCCAACCTCGATTCCGCCGGCGTCTTCGGGCGCCGATGCCGCGGCCGCCACCTCGCCGTCGGCGGTGTAGACGGCCGCGCTGTCGCCCTCGACGATGGTGTCGCCGTCGCCGGAGAACGCCGACCCGTCGGCGATGGCCTCGCCGTCGATGCGCAACTCGACGTTCTCGCAGGTGAGTTCGTCGGGGCCGTCGCTGGTCGCGGTCACGACCCGGCTTTCGTCCTGTGCCATCGCGAAACTCACCGTCGGCGAGTTACCGACTTCCTCGGGGTCGATGCCGTCGCTTTCGTTGCCGTCGCTTTCGTTGCCGTCGTCGCCGTTGCCGAAGGGGGCGGAACAGCCCGCGAGCGCCGTCGTCGCGACCAGTGCTGCGCCGCCGAGATACGTTCGTCTGTCGATACCGTCGTGTGGTGGTGTCTCGTCCATTGGAGGGTCGGTTGGCGGGCGGTTCGCGCTTCGGGGACCGAAGCTATCGACACGTGCCACGGCGTCGATAAAACTCTTTTCAAGCCGTGTCGGCAGCTCTCACGCCTCGATGATGTCGTCGGCCTCGAACTCCGGTACGACGACCGACCCATCGAGTGCCGTCACCGCTCGTCCGCCGACCGAGACGGGATCGGCTCTCGCCCGCACCCGAACAGTGCCGGGTCGGTCGATGAAATGTCCCTGTTCGAAGGTCATCTCCTCGGGTAACTCGCCGTCGAAGGCGCGAACCTCACGGAGGTACGCGCCGACAGCGCCCGAGGCGGTTCCAGTAACGGGGTCTTCGTCGACGCCCGCCGCGGGCGCGAACATCCGTCCGTGGAGCGTCGAATCGGCGTCGAGAGCGTCGAACGTGAACGCGTAGACGCCGGTCACGCCCAACTCGTCGGTCAACTCGGCGACGGCACTCATATCGGGGTCGAGGTTCGAGACCCCCTCGAGGAAGTTCACGGGCACGACGAGGAACGGAAGACCCGTTGTGGCCGTCGCCAACGGCAAGTCGGCGCCGATGTCTTCGAGCGTCGCGGGGTCGGCACCGAGGGCATCGGCGACTCGCTGGTAGTCGAGGTCGACCCGTTCCACGTCGGCGGTGTCCTGTGTCATCCACACCGTTCCGTCCTCGATGTCGATGTCGAGGACGCCGACGTTCGTCTCCAGCGTGGCCTCGTCGCCGAGTTCGCCCTCCTCGGCGAGAAAGCCGTGACTCGCTATCGTCGCGTGGCCACAGAGGTCGACCTCCTGTGTCGGCGTGAAGTATCTGACCTTGCGGTCGGCATCGTCGCTCGGCAGCAGGAAGGCGGTCTCGGAGGCTCCGAGTTCGTTCGCCATCGCCTGCATCTGCTCGCCGTCGAGTCCCTCGGCATCGGGAACGACGCCGGCGGCGTTGCCCGAAAGCGGTTCGCTGGTGAAGGCGTCGACCAAGAGCGCACGTCGCGTGTCCATACACCCGCCACGGAGCGCGGGTTTGTTAAGTGAGGTGGCAGAGTGTCATCCGCACACATACCTACCAGAACGACTCGTGAACGGCGCGGCCGGCCTCGTTTGCGACGCCACCGACGACCGGGCAGTCGAGTATCTCCGAGGCGCGTGTCGCGGGTTCGCCGCCGGCGAATTCGACGACTTCGTCGGCGCCGACGCTGTAGACGACCCGGCCGAACCCGGCGTACCGCATCCCGCCGCTACACATCGGGCAGGGTTCGGTGCTCGTGTACATGACTGCCTCGGCCCGAGTGTCGGCGTCGAGTTCTCGAAGCGCCCGGTAGGCGAGGTGGAGTTCCGGGTGCCGGCGAACGTCGTCTTCGGTGAGGACGCGGTTGGACTCGCGCATGACGATGTCGTCGTCGACGACGAGCACCGAACCGAAGGGTCGGTCGCCGCGGTCGACCGCCTCGTGGGCGAGGTCGATGGCCTCGGCCATGTGGTTCTCGTGGTCGAAGCGCTCGAAGTCGGGCATGGTCGGGTTCTCGGTCGGCCGGGACATAGACGTTCGCCCCGCGGCGGACGGACAGATTAACGACACCGGCGTTCCTCCCACCCGGTATGAGTGACCTCCCGGACGAGTTCAAGTGTACGATTACCAACTGGGAGTACATCTACGGGCTGTGCCGCGGTGTCTCGAATCAGGTGAAAGACGCCGAGTTCGAACCGGACGTCGTCGTCGCACTCGCGCGGGGCGGCTGGTTCGCCGGCCGCTGTATCTGTGACTTCCTCGGCATGGACGACTTGACGAGCCTGAAGATGGAACACTACGTCGGCACCGGCGAGAAGGCGGAGGAACCGACCGTTCGCTACCCGATGCCGGAGGGCAGCGTCGAGGGCAAGAACGTCCTCGTCATCGACGACATCGCCGACACCGGCGGCTCAATCGAGCGGGCCCACGAGTACGTCACCGACCGCGGTGCCTCGGAAGTCCGAACCGCGACGCTGCAGTTGCTCCAGACCAGCGAGTTCGAACCCCAGTTCGTCGGCGAGCGCCTCGAGGAGTGGACGTGGGTCGTCTATCCGTGGAACTTCATCGAGGACATGATAGACCTCATCGGCGGCGTCATGGAGAAAGCCGACGCCGACACGTTCACCCGGGGAGACATCCGACACTACCTCGCGGAGTATCACCGCGTCGAGCGCATCGGCATGGAAATCGCCCAACCGAACCGCCTCGACGAGGTTCTCGAAGAGATGGTCCGCCGGGACGCCGCCGAACGGGTCGGCGAGGACCGCTGGCGACTGGCCTGACGTGTCCGACTCGCTGGAAGCCCTCGTCGAGGCCTACGCCCTGAAAGACGAGACCCGAACCGGCTGGCAACTCCGCGGCATCGAGGCCCCCGAGTCGGTCGCGGCCCACACGTGGGGCGTCGCGCTGCTCGTCGCCCGCTTCTGTCCGCCCGAGATGGACCGCGAGCGGGCGCTGACAATGGCCGCCGTCCACGACGTGGCCGAAGCCGAAACCGGCGACATCGCCACCCGCGCCGAGGCCGGTGCCCAATCCGTCGACGCCGAGGAGAAGGAGCGCCGTGAACGCGAGGCGATGGCCGGCCCGCTCGCGGCGCTCGGCGAGGAGATACACGAAACCTGGGAGGAGTACGAGGCCCGGGACACCGCCGAAGCCCGGTTCGTCAAGGACATGGACATCCTCGACACCTGTCTGCAGGCACTCGTTTACGAACGAAACCAGCGTTACGACCCCGACGCCGACAATCCTCACTTCGAGGAGTTCGACGACCTCGACGAGTTCTTCGCGACCGGCGAACCGCGGCTGTCGACGGCCCGCGGCCGCGAGTTGTTCGAGGCGGTTCGCAAGCGCTACGAGACCGCAAAGCGGAACCGATGAGCGTGGATGCGCCCTCGACGAGATACCGGCACGTGAGTATCGCTCGGAGGCGTCCCCCGGTCGGAAGCCAGCGGCGGGACATACACCGAAGTACCACCCGCCCGAAACGCCGTCCATGCTCGGCATCATCGGTGGCAGCGGCATCTACGAGTCGCTCGGCTTCGAGAACACCTACGAAGAGCGCGCCAAGACGCCGTTCGGGCCACCCAGCGCGCCGCTGGAGGTGGGCGAGGTCGACGGGCAGGAGGTCGCCTTCCTCCCGCGACACGGCCGGAACCACCAGTACGACCCGACGAACGTCCCGTATCGGGCGAACATCCACGCGCTGAAGCAGGCCGGCGTCGACCACGTCGTCGCCACGAACGCCGTCGGCAGCCTCCGGGAGTCGCTTTCCCCGCGGACGCTCGTCGTCCCCGATCAACTGTTCGACCGGACCCGCGACCGACCGCGGTCGTTCTTCGGCGACGGCGTCGTCGCCCACGTCTCGATGGCCGATCCGTACTGTCCGCACCTTTCGGAAGCGCTCGTCGAGGCGGCGGATGCGACCGACGCAGAGGTCGAAGACGGCGGCACCTACGTCTGCATCGAGGGACCGCAGTTCTCCACGCGGGCCGAAAGCGAGTTCTACCGCGAACGCGGCTTCGACCTCATCGGAATGACGACCGTGCCGGAGGCCCACCTCGCACGCGAAGCCGAACTGTGTTACGCCGCCGTCACCGGCATCACCGACTACGACGTGTGGCACGACGAAGAGGAGGTCTCACTGGAGACGGTACTCGGTCACGCTGCGGCCAACGAGGAGTCGATGAGCGACCTCTTGGACGCCGTCGTCGGGGCGGTCGACAGCGACCGTGACTGCGACTGTCGGTCGGCGCTGGACGGCGCTATCAACACCCCGGCCGAGGCTATCGGCCACGAAAACCGCGAGCAACTGAAACTCCTTCTCGGCGATTATCGCTGACGGCCATCCTCACGGACGTACGTCAGCGCCGTCACGACGTCGTCGGGGTCGACCCGACCGCGAGTCTCCTCCAGTCGTTCTCTGATTCGGGTTGGCGTCATGTGTGATATTCCCTATCACATTCCAACACATAAACGTACCGGCAAACGTTGCAGGGGTTTTTCGAAAGGGGTTCGGTTGTCAGTCGTCGGCGGGAGCGGCCTCTTCGGCGGGAACGGCGGCGGGGTCCTGCACCCACAAATCGCCGAACAGTTCGTCCTGCTGGAGACGAACCTGCCCGCGGTGGGCGAGAAACAGCAATCCGAGGAACGTGTTGACCTGCGAGCCGCCGGCCTCCCGGACTTCCGCGAACAGCACCTCCTCGCGTCCCTGGTCGTAGTGGCCCTGTAGTTCGACGTACACATCGTTGATGATGTCCTCCATGTGTTCGTCGTGGGCCGTCCCGGTCACGTCGTCGGCCGTCGGTTCGTCGTCCATCCGAAGGTCGTCAGCGCCGTGGTAATCCAGCGTCTGAGTCCCGCGCGAAAAGCCCGACGGCGACTCGGAGGTGTCGTACGTTCTCGACTCCTTCCACCACGTCTCCCGTTCGTGCTCCCGGAGGTCACGCACCAACTCGTCGAGCGTTTGGGGCATCCCTCGGGCCCGCTTCCGCTCGATGCGGCGGTCCATCTCGGCTTCCAACTGCTCGAAGGGGTCGACGGCGGGTCCGCCCTCCTCCGGAGGGGCCGTCTCCCAGGGCTCTTCGTCCCACTCGTCTTCGGGTTCGTCGTCGGTCCACATCGCGTCGCTTTTCATCCGCAACAGCACCGACGCGTAGAACAGCGCCCGCCCGCCGGTTCGTAAATCCGCCTCGTCGAGGCGGTCGAGGAACTTGTCGGTCACCGTCACCACGTCGATGTCCCACGGGTCGATTTCGCCGTCGTCGGCCAACTGGACGAGCAACTCGACGGGTTCGACCTCGTCGTCGTCGGCTTCCCGCGGGTCCGAGACGTCGAACTCCGAGAGCACCGATTCGTCGTCTTCGGGTTCGTCGGTGGCTTCCGCGTCACCGTTCGCTTCGACGCCGTCTGCCTCCCGCTTTCGCTTCTCCTCGTCGTGGCCCGCGATGTTCAGCGGAATCTCCTCGGCCGCGCCGCCGTCGGTTCGCGTTTCCCGAGAATCTCCCTCTGGTCGATTCTCGCTATCTCGCGGGTCGCTTCGCTCGCGACTCCGTTCGTCGCCGCTCGCATCGAGACCCCTCGCTTCGCTCGGCGTCTCGCGCTCCCCGCTCGATTTCTCCGAGGACTCCCTGCGGTCGTCCTCGCTAGTCATCCGCCGGCACCTCCCCCGACGACAGGTCGATACCCGTCACCGCCGAGACGTTCTCGTCTTGCATCATCACGCCGATTGCGCGCTCCGAGCGCTCCAGAAGCGCAGACCTGTGAGAGACGACGACGAACTGGGCGTCGCCCGCCAACTCCTCGACCATCTCGCCGACCATTTCGGCGTTGGCGGCATCGAGGAACGCGTCGACCTCGTCGAGCGCGTAGAACGGCGCGGGATTGTACCGCTGGATGGCGAAGATGAACGCCAGCGCCGTCAGCGATTTCTCGCCGCCCGACATCGCATCGAGCCGTTGGACCGGCTTGTCGCCCGGTTGGGCCTTCATCGTCAGTCCGCCCTCGAAGGGGTCCTCGGGGTCCTCCAAGACGAGTTCCCCGGACCCGCTGGAGAGTCGGGCGAAGATGTCCTCGAACTGCTCGTTGATGCCCTCGTAGGCCTCCATGAACGTCTCTTTCTTGCGCGCTTCGTAGGCGTCGATGCGCTCGCGGATGCCGTCGGCCTCCTCGACGAGGGTGTCGCGTTTCTCCTCCAAATCGTCGAGTTCCTCGGCCACGCGGTCGTACTCGTCGATGGCCTTCATGTTCACCGGCTCTAACGCCGTCATCTCGGCTTCGAGACGTGCGATTTCGGAGGTAACCGTCTCGTGGTCCGGAATCTCTTCGGGGTCGTACTCGCCGACTTGCGAACTCAACTCGTCGATTTCCCACTCGAGGCGCTCGAGTTTCTCCTCTATGTCCGCCAGTTTCGACTCGACGCGGGAGACCCGCTCTTTCTGTTCGTCACGGGCAGCCTTCGCGTCGGCGAGTTCGCCCTTCAGTTCCTCGCGTTCGCCCTTCAACTCCGAGAGTTCGTCTTCCAGTTCCGCGACGGCCTCCTCTTTGGCTTCGAGTTTCTCCTCCTCGTCGGCGATAGCCTCCTCCAACTCGACGACGCGGTCTTCGGCCTCTGCCTTCCGATTCTGGGCCGTCTCGATGTCGTCGTGGAGTTCCTCGATTGCCTCCTCGGCGTACTGCTTTTCGAGTTCGAGTTCGTTGAGGTCGCCGTCGAGGTCGTCCATCCGGTCTTCGAGGTCGGAAATCTCCTCGCGGATTTCCTCCGCTTTGCTCGTCAACTCCGGGATGTCGGAGTCGGCGAGTTCCTGCTCTAACTCCTCTATTTCGGCCTCCAACCCTTCGATTTCCTCGTTTTTCGCCTCGATGTCGTCCTCGACGGCCGCCATCTCGGATTTCACGTCCTCGCGTTCGTCCTCGATGTCGGCGAGTTCGTCTTCGAGCCGCTCGATTTTCGACTCGACTGACTGCCGTTCGCTTTCGACTGACTCGATGTCGTTTTCGATGTCACGGACCGTCTCCGCGGCGTCGGATTGGCGGTCGCGGGCGCCGTCGAGTCGTTCCTCCACGTCGCGAATGTCTTCACGAATCGACTGCTTTTCGTCCTCCAGTTGGGTGATGCGTTCGGCGACCCGTTCGAGTTGGCCCTTTCCGCTCTTCGTAAAGGAGTACCGGGAGCCGGATTTCGACCCACCGGTCATCGCACCCGACTTCTCGACGAGGTCGCCGTCCAGCGTGACGAGTCGGAAATCGCCCATCAAATCGCGGGCGGTCTCCATGTCCTCGACGACGAGGGTGTCGCCGACGACGTAGGAGAACACCTCCGAATACGCCGAATCGAAGTCGATGAGGTTGTACGCGAAGTCGACGACGCCCGGCAGGTCGGGCGCCGACGGCAGCGACCGACTGTGCATCTCCGTCATCGGCAGGAACGTCGCTCGGCCGGCGTTTCTGGATTTGAGATGTTCGATACAGCGCTGGCCGACGCTGTCGTCGTCGACGACGACGTTCGCCAACCGCCCGCCAGCAGCGGTCTCACACGCCGTCGCGTACTCGGCTGAGACGCCGCCCAACTGCCCGACGGTGCCGTGGACGCCGTTCATGTCGGCGTTCAGAATCGTCGTCACCGCCCGGCCATACGAGGTGTCGCCGCTCTCGCCGGCACGGGCCTCCAGTTCGGCGTACTCCTGCTGTTTCGCCGAAAGGTCGTCCTCGACGGATTCGAGGTCCTCCTGCAAGCCGCGTTTCTCCTCGCGGAGGTCTTCGACGACCTCCGTGATGGTCCCGCGGTTGGCCTCGGCTTTCTCCAGTTCGTTTTCGAGGTCTGAGAGTTCGGCGTCCAACTCCGGGAGTCGGTCCTCGGCGGCCTCGATTTCCTCGCGCTTCTCGCGTTCCTCCTTCGAGCGCCGTCTGGATTCGTCGAGAAGGCGGTCCTGTTCTCGCTGGAGGTCGTTGCGCTCGTCTTTGGCCTCCTGTATCGCCTCGCGTTTGGCCTCCAAGGCGTCGCGAACCTCCTCGTACTCGGTGTCGACGGCCTCGATTTCGGCCTCGACGGCTTCGAGTTCGGACTCCTTCTCCTGTACGTCGGCCTTCAGCGAGGACTTCTCGACCTTCTTGTTTCGGATGTCGGCTTCGAGGTCCTCGATTTTCTCCTGTTTGCGGTCGACTTGGACGAACGCCTGTCGCCGCTTGGCTTCGCTGTCCTCGATACGCTCTTCTGCGGCCTCGACTTTGTCTTCGAGTCGCGCAATCTCGCCCTTTATCTCCTCGATTTCTCGCTTGATGGCGAGCTGTTCGTCCTCGCCTTTCCGTTCGATTTCGGCGTTGAGGTCCGCGAGGTCCTCCTCGAGGCGAGTGACTTTCCCCTGCCGTTCGTCGAGTTCGCGCTGGAGGTCTTCCAGTTCGGCCGCTTTCTCCTCGCGTTTCTCGGTCGCGGCTTCGAACTCCTCGCGTTTGTCCTCGAGTTCCGCGGCCTTCTGATACCCTTCGTACTCGGCTTTCTCGTCTTTGAGGTCCTTGTATTCGAGCGCCGTCTCCCGTTCGTCTTCGAGTTGGTCCAGCCGCGTCTCCTTTTCCTCGATGCGGAGTTCCGCCTCGTCGACGCGCTCTTGGACCGTCTCTAACTCCTCGAAGGCGTCGGCCTTCTTGGCGTCGAACTCCGCGACGCCGGCGATTTCGTCGATGATTTCCCGACGGTTGCCGGCCGTCATCGTGATGATTTCGGTCACGTCCCCCTGCATCACGACGTTGTACCCTTCGGGGGTCACGCCCGCCTGTGCGAGCAAATCGCGGATGTCGGAGAGGTTCACCGACCGACCGTTGAGGTAGTAATAGGAGTAGTAGGTGTCCTCGTCGGTCTGTTTGACCCGTCGGCGAATCGAAATCTCCTCGACATCGCCGACCTTCTCCGAGCCGGCGGCGGAGACGACCTGGTCTCGGGAGAGCGTGCCGTCGGCGTTGTCGAGGATGACCTCGACGGCGGCCTCGCGCTCCCCGGCGAAGCCGTCGTCGGCGTCGTCGTGGCCCGGATTGTAGATGAGGTCTGTGAGTTTGTCCGCGCGGATGCCCGACGTGCGGGCCAATCCGAGCGCGAACAGAATCGAGTCGATGATGTTGGACTTTCCGGAGCCGTTCGGACCGCTAATCGTGGTGAAGTCCTCGTAAAACGGGATTCGCGTCTTACGGCCGAAGCTCTTGAAGTTGTCAAGGACGAGCTCTTTGATGTGCATGGGGGCGCTCGTGGCGTCCCCGAATCAGGCGACGATGATGTCGTCGCCGGACTCGGAGTCCGCGTTGTCCTCCTCCTCGGCCTCCTCGCTTGTAACCTCGTCGGCCGACGCTTCCCCGTCGTCGGCCGATTCCTCGGTCTCCTGCTCGGGCGTCTGCTCCTGTGCTTCGGCACGGGTCATCCGACCCTCAAGCACGTCGTTTTCGATGTTGACTTCGCTCTCGACGGCGTGGAGTCGCTCTTTGGTTTCGACCAACTCGTCGGTTAGCCCGTCGATGGTCGCTTCCAAATCACGCACCTTGGCCTCGAGTTCCTCCACTCGGTTCCCGGACATACCTCCATTGGGCGCCCCCGGACGTATAAAGGTGCGTCAGACATTGACAACAGTTCTGATACGTCGCGCGGGCGGCCCACCTCCGCTCGGTAGTCTGCTTCCCGCATCCGTTCGTTAGCCTAATGCATCCCCGCGAGTACGTACACCCAATGACCGCACAGACCGCCGAGCAACGCCAACTCACGGCCGTCATCGGCCTTGAGGTTCACGTCCAACTCGAGACGGACACGAAGATTTTCTGTGGCTGTTCGACCGACGCCGCCGCCGACGAGGAGCCGAACACCCGGACCTGTCCCGTCTGTCTGGGACTGCCGGGGGCGCTACCGGTGCTCAACGAGGGGGCCGTCGAGGCCGCCGTGAAGGTGGGGAAAGCACTCGATTCGGACATCCCCGAGGAGACCCGGTTCCACCGGAAGAACTACTACTACCCCGACCTGCCCAAGAACTTCCAGATAACGCAGTACGACGCGCCGGTGTGTGACGGCGGCGAACTCGAATTCTCCGTCGAAGGCGAGCGCCGGAGCGTCCGCATCGAACGCGCCCACCTCGAGGAGGACCCCGGAAGTCTCCAACACGCCGGCGGGTCCATCGACACCGCCGAGTACACGCTCGTCGACTACAACCGCGCCGGGACGCCGCTGATGGAAATCGTCACCGCTCCCGACTTCCGCGGTGCCGAGGAGGCCCGGGCGTTCCTCGCGAAACTCACCGAGGTACTGGAGTATCTCGGCGTCTTCGACGCCACCCGGGACGGCAGTCTCCGCGTCGACGCCAACCTCTCTATCGTCGACGCGAGTGAGGTGGACGACGACGGCGCGATTTCGACCGACGTACTCGAATCGGCCAACCGCACCGAAGTCAAGAACATCTCCAGTCACAAGGGCGCCGAGAAGGCACTCGCCTACGAGGAGACCCGCCAGAAGAACGCCATCCAGCGCGGCCGCGAAATTCAACAAGAGACGCGTCACTGGGACGAATCCCGAGGCATCACCGTCTCGATGCGCTCGAAGGAAGAGGAGAAGGATTACCGCTACTTCCGGGAGGCTGATTTGCCGCCGCTCCGCGTCTCCGACTGGAAGGCGAAAATCGACATTCCTGAACTCCCTGACGCTCGCCGCGAGCGGTTCCAAGCGGAGTACGGCCTCGATTCGGAGTCGGCCTCGAAACTCACCTCCACGAAACAGGTCGCGGACTTCTATGAGCGCATCGCCGAGACGTTCGACGCCGGACTGGCGGCGACGTGGGTCGCCGACAACCTCCTCGGCGAGTTGAACTACCGCGACATGTCGATTACCGACATCGAGGGTCGCCTCGACGAGTTCGCGCGTCTCGTCGAGTTGGTCGGCGACGACGAAATCACGACGAAAAACGCCGAGGAAATCGTCCTGCGGCGGATGCTCGACGACGAACTCACGCCGGACGACATCGTCGAGGAGGAAGGCCTCGGAAAGACCGACGAAGGCGCCGTCGAGTCCGCTGTCGAGTCGGCCATCGAGGACAACCCCGACGCCGTCGAGGACTACCACGCCGGCGAGGACGGCGCGCTCAACTTCCTCGTCGGGCAGGTGATGCAGGAGACGGGCGGCAGCGCCGACCCCGGGACCGTCAACGAACTGCTTCGGGAGGCACTCGCTGAAAGCTGATGAATCCCGGTCAACGCGTCGACCCGGTTGCGGTTCGCTCGACGGCTGTCTCGGTGGCCAGCGACTACGCCTCGGCGGGCAGCGACTTCTCGTATCACCAGGCGGCGGCGATTCACCACCACGTCAACGAGACCATCAGTTACGTCCCCGACCCGCGTTCGCGGAACTACATCGCCCCGCCCGATGAGACGCTTGAGACGGGCGCCGGCGACTGCGACTGTCAGGCCGTCCTCGTCGCCTCGCTTTTGGAAGCCATCGGCGCGACGACGCGGCTGGCGACCGTCGAAGCGCCCGACGGGAGCCGACACATGCTCCCGGAGGTGTACCTCGCCGACGAGGGCGAAGACACCTCGATAATCGCCGACGACCTCGGGGACTTCTACGGCAGTCAGGGCTATTCGACGGGTTGGTTCAACTACGAGACGGATTCCAGTGGGATGGTGTGGTACCCCGCCGACACCGCGATGGGGTCCTACATCGGCGACCTCTCGGCGCTGTCGGATGCCGGCTACGTCGGCGATTACACCGACGGGTCGTGGTCGTGGTACTCCGTCGAGTACCACCACTACTGACGAGGGGGTCGAGCGGTGTTGCTGGCTCGGACACCGGTTGGAAGACGGCTCCGCCCCTACTGGTTGGGTACTGGCTTGAACACACCTCGTGACGTAGTGTTATGTCGATGTTCGAGACAATGCTCACCGAGGGGGTCGTACTGGCGGAGGCGCTCGCGCCGCTTCAGAGCTCCCAGGCCGAACTGCTCGGCCGGATACGGAACGACACGTTGCTGAGTGCGTCGCTGTGGGTGAACGTCGCGTTGGCCGGGCTGTCCGTCCTGTTGTTCGTGTACATGGGTCGGAACGTCCGCTCTCCGCGAGCGAAACTCATCTGGGGTGCGACGCTTTTGATACCGCTGGTATCGATTTCGAGCTATCTGGGGCTGCTCTCGGGGCTCACGGTCGGACTCATCGAGATGCCACCCGGGCACGCCCTCGAAGGGGAGGCTGTCCTCAGTCAGTGGGGTCGGTATCTGACGTGGGCGCTGTCGACGCCGTTGATTCTGCTCGCGTTGGGGTTGCTCGCCGACGTGGACAACGGCGACCTGTTCGTCGTCATCGCCGCCGATATCGCGATGTGTCTAACCGGTCTCGCGGCAGCGCTGACCACGTCGTCGTACGCCTTCCGGTGGGCGTTCTATCTCATCAGCTGTAGCTTCTTCGTCGTCGTCCTCTATGCCCTGCTGGCGGAGTGGCCGGTGGACGCCGAACGCGCGGGCACCGCCGAGGTGTTCGGTACGCTCCGGACGCTGACGGTCGTCCTCTGGCTGGGCTATCCGATAATCTGGGCTGTCGGCGTCGAAGGGTTCGCACTCGTACAATCCGTCGGCGTCACGTCGTGGGGATACTCGGCGCTCGACGTGCTCGCGAAGTACGTCTTCGCGTACATCCTCCTGCGGTGGGTCCTGGATAATCAAGACACTGTCGAGCGGGCAAACGCCGGTGCGGTGAGAGCGGAAACTCCGGCCGACGACTGACGACGCTTCGGCGTCGGGTGGACGCTCAGTCGCTTTCGGCGCTTTCGGCGCTGTCGACGCTTTCGGTCATTCCTGCGATGGGGTTGTCGGGGTCCTCGACACGCGGGTCGAGTGCCAACAGCACACCCAACAGCACCGTGGCGACGATTTCGAGCGTCTTCGAGACGACGGCAAGCGTCACCTGTCCGGGTTGGTCTGTGCCCGTGAAAATACCGACGAGCGGGTCGACGTAATGGGTCGCGACGACTTCGCCGAGGCCCTCGTGGCTGTGGTCGGTCGCCGTCACCTCGCCGGCGCCGGAGAGGCCGTGTTCGAGGACGGAGTGCCACGCCAGCCACCCGACGACGAAGACGACCATCACGCCGATGCCGAGGACGTACGCCCGGCGGTAGTCGATGGCGCCGGCGGCCGTCGCGAGGATGCCGGCGAGCATGGCCACCCCGGCAAGCGTGAACAGCCACGGTTCGGGTTGGGACAGCGCCTGCTCGCCCGCGAAGTACTGTCCCAGCAGGCCGGCCCGTCCGAGGCGTGCCAACTCGGCGATGCCGACGACGAGGTGGATGACCGCGACGGCGCCGACGACCTGCAGCGTCCCGAAGCGGAGTTTTCGCGCGGTGGACTCCTCCATGTGGGGCCGTCGGGACTACGGGAGCAAGAGGGTGCCGGTCCGGAAAGCGACCCACTTTGTTGACTCCACCCGCGTGCGTGAGGCACGCGACACGTACGCGCTCATACGCCCGCAGGCGCCTCCTAACGCGGTTTTATGGCTGTTACGACGAAAGGTTGAAACCCCGAGTCGGCGTACCCCGACGTACTCGTGGAACTCATCGTCACCGAAAAGGACAACGCCGCACGGCGTATCGCCGACATTCTCTCCGACGGCGGTGCGTCCGCCGAGCGCCGAAACGGCGTCAACGTCTACCGCTGGGGGGACAAGCGCTGTGTCGGCCTCTCGGGACACGTCGTCGGGGTCGACTTCCCCGCCGAGTACGCCGACTGGCGGGACGTCCAACCCGCGGAGTTGGTCGACGCCGACGTGGTCAAGACGCCGACACAGGAGAACATCGTCCGGACGCTACAGTCGCTGGCCGCCGAGTGCGACGAAGCGGTCATCGCCACCGACTACGACCGCGAGGGCGAACTCATCGGCAAGGAGGCCTACGAACTCATTGAGGAGGTCGCCGACGTGCCCATCTCCCGGGTCCGGTTCTCCTCGATTACCGAAAACGAGGTGAAAAGCGCCTTCGCCGACCCCGACGACCTCGATTTCGACCTCGCGGCCGCGGGGGAGGCCCGACAGGTCGTCGACCTGCTGTGGGGGGCCGCACTCACTCGATTCCTCTCGCTTTCGGCCAAGCAGTTGGGCGAGGACTTCATCTCGGTGGGGCGGGTGCAGTCGCCGACGCTGAAACTCATCGTCGACCGCGAACGCGAGATTCAGGCGTTCGACCCCGACGACTACTGGGAACTGTTCGCCGACCTCCTGAAGAGCGAGGAGCGCTTCGAGGCCCAGTACTTCTACAGGGAGGACGGCACCGAAAACGAGCGCGTCTGGGACGAAAGCGACGCCGAGGCGGCCTTCGAGCAACTGCAGGGGGCGCGGGAAGCCATCGTCGAGTCGGTCAACCGCCGCCGCCGCAGCGACGACCCGCCGGAGCCGTTCAACACCACTCAGTACATCCGTGCCGCCGGCTCTATCGGCCTCTCCGCCCAGAAAGCGATGAGCGTCGCCGAAGAACTGTACACCGCCGGCTACATCACCTATCCCCGAACGGACAACACAGTCTACCCCGACGACCTCGAGCCTTCCGACCTCTTGGAGTCGTTCGTCGGCCACCATCCCTTCTCGGAGGACGCCCAGTCGCTGCTCGATGCCGGCGACATCGAACCGACGGCGGGCGACGAGGAGACCACCGACCACCCACCAATCCATCCGACCGGAGAGATTCCCGGGAAGCAGGACCTCTCCGACGACGAGTGGGACGTGTACGAACTCGTCGTCCGGCGGTTCTTCGCCACCGTTGCCGACGCCGCCGAGTGGGAACACCTCAAGGTCGTCGCCGACGCCAACGGCTGTCTGCTGAAGGCCAACGGCAAGCGCCTCGTCGAGGCCGGCTACCACGAGGTGTACCCCTACGGCTCGACGAGCGAGAACTACGTTCCCGACGTCGAGGAGGGCGAAGTCCTCGACATCGAAGACGCTCGCATCGAGGCCAAACAGACCCAACCGCCCCGCCGTCGCGGCCAGTCGCGGCTCATCGAGACGATGGAGGACCTCGGCTTGGGGACGAAAGCCACCCGCCACAACACCCTCCAGAAACTGTACGACCGCGGGTACATCGAAGGCGACCCGCCGCGGCCGACCAAACTCGCGATGGCCGTCGTCGAGGCCGCCGAGGAGTTCGCCGACCGCATCGTCGACGAGGAGATGACCGCCCAACTCGAAGCCGACATGCGGGCCATCGCCGAGGGCGAGAAGGATTACGACGAGGTGACCGCCGAATCCCGCGAGATGCTGGCGACGATTTTCGAGGAACTCCACGACTCCCGGGAGGAAATCGGCGAACACCTCCGGGAGTCGATGAAGGCCGACCGGACGCTCGGGCCGTGTCCGGAGTGCGGTGAAGACCTCCTGGTTCGGCGGTCCCGTCGGGGGTCGTACTTCGTCGGCTGTGACGGCTTCCCGGAGTGTCGCTACACCCTCCCGCTGCCGAGCCAGGGCGAACCGACCGTCCTCGACGAACGCTGTGAGGAACACGACCTCCGTCACGTGAAGATGCTCGCCGGTCGCAACACGTTCGTCCACGGCTGTCCGCGGTGTAAGGCCGAGGAAGCCGACGAAGCCGACGACGAGATAATCGGTCCGTGTCCCGAGTGTGGCGAGGAACACGGCGGCGAACTCGCCATCAAGCAACTCCGCTCGGGGTCCCGCCTCGTCGGTTGCACCCGATATCCGGAGTGTGAGTACTCGTTGCCGCTGCCCCGTCGCGGCGACATCGTCGTCACCGACGAGCAGTGTGAGGAACACGGCCTGCCGCATCTCCACATCGTCGACGGCGATGACGACGACGACCCCTGGGAGTTGGGTTGTCCAATCTGCAATTACGAGGAGTACCAACAGCGACAGGCGGTGTCGGCCGTCGAGGACCTCGACGGAATCGGCGAGAAGACCGCCGCAAAACTCGCCGAAGCCGGCATCGAATCACTTGACGACCTCCGGGATGCCGACGCCGAGGCCGTCGCGGGAGAGGTACAGGGCGTCTCAGCCGACCGGGTCCGGGAGTGGCAGGCCCAGGCCAACGCCGGCGTCGCGGCGGACTGAGCGGACGGTTTCGTCGTCGAGACCACCACACCATTATGTCGCTTGCGCCCCAAATATCTCGAATGGCAGACACCAAAGAGGGTCGGGAGAAACAGGCCGCAGACGAAGAACGGCGACAGCGGGAGCGTGAAATCGAGGAAGCACAAACGCGAAGCGAGGAGTTGGAGCCGCCGAGGGAAGGCGAGGAACCACCTCGTGAGTGTCACCGCCGCGGCTGTGAGGAATCACCGTCGTTCGTCGTCCGGGAGCGCTACCAGGAGGATACTGGTCACGGTGCCGTCGTGGCGACGGCGTATCTCTGTCGTGACCACACCGAAGAAGAGGGCCCGACGAACCTCGAAAACGCCTACTCGGGGTACGTGTTCCGGGTCGACCCGGTCGAGACGGCCTCGGATGCGAACATGGGGTGACCGCTGAGCCGTCGAGAGCAGTATTGTCGAGTAATTCCGGATAGGCGTCAGTCAAGCCCGAGGTTCACTTTGAGCGCCTCATCGATGGCCGCCATCGTTGGGGTATCGAGACGGCCGACAACGGAGAGAATGCGTCTTTCTATCGAAACGACACGTAGCTGGTCGAGGCGGACTGAAGAGTCCTTCTCGAAGGGTGAATCTGCCGCTTCGACCTAGACCTCGAATGGATAGCCGCTGTATGTCCCTGTTGCCGGGGCTACGATGGTGGTACTCGCGTTCTTGTTACCGATGTCGTTTTGGACGACCACCGCAGGCCGCGTCTTCTTCATTTCATGTCCTTCGGTAGGGTCGAGATGGACGATGACAACGTCTCCACGGCGAATCGAGACCTCGTCACTCATCGCTCGAGGTCGTCCCACGCCTCTGCCGACGCATCGTCCCACTCGTCGGCAAGGGAGCTCGCGCTGTTGGATGCATCGCGGTACGCAGCGGCCAGTTCATCGTCGTCGGGGGCTTCAGACTCGACCTCGACGATGGCGACCGTGACGCGCTTGTTCGCGTACTCGGTGCCGAGATAAATCCGCCCTCAGTCGTCAGTCTCGTTCGTTTGCAGGTCGGTCGCGTCCAGTTTCATTGTAGTGCCCACCATTACCCACCCATACACAATTCCCATGTATTGGGACTTCCACACAATATTAATATGAGTTCTCCACGAACGTTCACCTGTACTCATGACAGAGACAGATATTCAGCCGACGGAGACGGTCGACGCTCGGGGGTCGGCCTGCCCCGGTCCGTTGATGGACCTTATCGGCAAGATTAGAGCTGTCGAATCGGGCGAGGTCGTGCGCCTTTTGAGCGATAACGAGCAGTCGCTGACCGATGTCGAAGAGTGGACGAACGAGGCCGGAAACGAGCTGCTAGCGGTCGAGGAGGAAGACGACCACTACGCGTTCTACGTGGAGAAAGCATGACCGACCATATCGTCATCCTCGGTGGCGGGACCGGTGGGGCCGTGTTGGCGAACGACCTCGCCGACCGGCTGGACGCCGAACTCGAAGCCGACGAGGTCAGAGTCACGCTCGTCAACGACGGCCCCGACCACGTCTACAAGCCAGTGTGGCTGTACGTCCCGTTCGGTGAGCGCGAGCCAGCCGACGGCCGTCGGCCGCTGGACGAACTCGTCGACGACCGAATCGACCTCCGCATCGACCGCGTTACGGACATCGACACGGACAGCCAGCGGCTCCGGATGCGCGATAAAACCTCGCTCAGTTACGATCATCTCGTGCTCGCGACCGGGTCGACGCTCGCACCCGAGGAGATACCCGGCTTGGACGAGGGCGGCCACGACTACTACAGCGAATCCGGAGCGGAGACGCTGCGCGAGGAGTTGCTCTCGTTCACCGAGGGCCACCTCGTGTTGAGCGTCATCGGGACGCCGCACATGTGTCCGGCGGCACCGCTCGAGTTCGTGTTCATGGCCGACGACTGGTTCCGAAAGCGCGGCCTCCGGGAGGACGTCGAGATCACCTACACCTACCCGATTCAGCGCGTCCACGGCAATCCCCACATCGCCGAATGGGCCCGGCCGCTCATGGACGACCGCGACATCAACGTCGAGACGTTCTTCAACGCCGAGTCAGTCGACGCCGAGGCCAACCGGCTTACCTCGATGGAGGGAACCGACATCGACTACGACCTGCTGGTCGGTATCCCGCCGCACCGCGGCGTCGACCTCGTCGAGGACGCGGGCCTCGGCGACGACGGCTGGGTCGAGGTCGACCAACACACCCTCGAAGCCGAGAACGCCGAGAACGTCTACGCAATCGGTGACACCGCCGACACGGGTGCCCCGAACGCCGGCAGCGTGGCCCACTATCAGGCCGGCGTCGTCGGCCGCCGACTCGCCAGTGCGGTTCGCGGCCGCCCGGCGACGGCGACCTACGAAGGGAAGACGCTGTGTTTCGTCGAGACGGGCATGGATTCGGCGTCGTTCGTGGAGTTCGACTACGAAAACCCGCCGTCGCCGGTGCCGCCCTCGGAGAAAATCCACTGGGCGAAGTTGGCGTACAACGAGTCCTACTGGCTCACCGCACGGGGGTTACTCTGAGGATGTCCGGCGAAGCACCCGAGAGTCAGACGGAACTGGAAGCGGCTATCGAGGAAAACCCGGAAGCGGTCGCGGAGTTCGTCCGCCGACTGGACGCCGTCAACGAACTGCTGGACGTGGTCGCACTCGGCGAAAGCGCGCTCACCGACGAGATGGCTCGCGACCTCGCCGACACGACGTCGACGCTCGCGGAGTCGGCAGACGGCCTCGCGACCGACGAGACGGTCGGGTTGGCCGAAAGCGTCGGCCAGAACGGCGCGGAACTGCAGGAAACGCTCGAAACCCTCGTGAGCCTTCAGGAGACAGGCGCCCTAGACGAGTTGGTCGAACTCGCGAGCGTGGCGTCGCTTTTGACGGCGGCGCTCGACGACGAGATGGTTCGGTCGCTGGCCGCGACCGGCTCCTCGCTCGGGGAGCTCGCCCAGACGGCCGCCGACGAAGAGACCCACGACGGACTGGAGACGGTCCTTCAGAGCGTCGGCGACGCCGAACGGCAACCGGACGAACGCATCGGTGCGCTCGGGCTGGTGAAAGCCGCACGGGACCCCGACGTCCAGTACGGCCTCGGCTACGTACTTTCGATTGCCCGAGCCATCGGACAGAACAGACGGCCAGCAGACGACGCCTGACTCGGCACTCAGGCCTCGGTCGGATTTTTCATCGGGTCCTCGAACACCCGCCCCGAGAGGGAATCGACGACGAACCGGTAGAACGCCATCGAGAGGTCATCGACCGGCGTGTCGGGAATTACATTCATCGTCGGGACGGTCGCGTTCTCGGCAAGTGCGGCCGCCGCGGCGTCGTGTTCTGACGCCGGGACGGCTTCGATTCGCCCGCGTGCCTGGACGCTTTCGGCGGGGTCGGTGGTGAACACCGTGAACGTCGCAACGTCGGTCGTATCGAGAAACGCCATCTTCCGACTGTCGTCCTCGTGGGCGAACTGGAAGTACAGATACGTCCCGTCGTATCCGAACGACTCCGGAATCGCATAGGTCTCGGCACCGTCGGTCAGCGAGAGCACCCCGGCGCCCTCGGCTCTGAGCAACTCGTCGATAGCCGACCGGTTCATCTTCTCTGTCATTCAACGTTTCTTGACGTGTGCAGCGTTTATATCTCTCGAAGTCCGTGACTGCGGACGGTTGGGAACGATATCGCGCCGGAAAGTTATGCGGCCGAATCGCCGTCTCGAATCGGCGTGATGGTGACCGCCCACACGGCGTCGCAGCCGCCACATTCGACGGACGTGGCTCTCGATACGTTCCCATCGGCATACTCCGACGCCCGATTGCCACAGCCACATTCGATGGTTACCTCCATACCGAGTGAGTTACCCGATACCCGAAATACGCCATCTCTAGATACTGCTAGTCGCCGTTGCCGTCGGTCCGTGCGCCACCGGTCTCCTGCCAGCCGCCCGAATCGACGACTTCGAAGAGTTTGCGCCAGTTCTCGTCGTCCTGGGCTTCTGGCAGTGCATCTCGCAGTTGTCGGAAGTCTGATTCCGGGACCTGCGAGTGGACGAGGTCGATGACGACCCGAGCGTGGTGGGCGGCATCCGCCCGGTCGGTCTTCTCGATGTCGCTGACGCGGTCCAGAAACTCCGACCAGTCGAATCGCTGGCCGTGGTCCTGCACCGCGCCGGTCATGTACCACTTCACTTCCATCGGAAGCGACGCCGCGAGGTCGGCGGCGTTGCCCTCGGGAAGTCGCTGGCCCAGCGTCATCAGCGTCGCCCGAGTCGCCCGAACCGCCTCGCCGGTGCCGGGTAGTTCGAGTCGGTGCTGTATCTCGCCGGTGAATTCGTCGAAATTCATACGTTTGGATATCATCACGCGACCATATCAAACTGGGTAACACATCCCATAATATGAGAACGGACCTGCTGTTCGGCGCTTCGAGCGTCCCGATTGACCGGTCGTCGCCGTGCGGCGGCCCCCGAGTGCCCTCACACTGGTCGGTGGGTTAATCGTGGCTCTCTACGACGATACACGTATGGAGATTACCGACCTCATCCAAGAGGACATCGTGACAGTCAATCTCGACGACAGCCTCATCGATGTCGCCGAAGTGTTTCTCGAAGAGCAAGTCGGGAGTGCCGTCGTCGTAGACGCAAGCGACGAAGTCATCGGCATCGTCACCGACCGAGACCTGGTCATTTACGGACAGAACTTCATCGATGAACTCGACCGAACGGCAGTGAACGAGGTCCTGGCGATGTCGGTGTTTTCGGTCGAACCCACGGTGAGCGTACTGGAGTTGACCGAACGGATGCGCGAGGCGGGCGTCCGGCGAGTGCCGGTCATGGAAGACGGCGAGCTACTGGGCATCGTGACTCTCGACGACATCATCGTCCACCTCGCCGACGAGTTGGAGAGCCAGGAACTGGAAAACCTCGCTGCAGTCATCGAGTCGGAGTCGCCCACACGCGACGCCGACGGCACCGAGTAGTAGCCACTCGAACTCGGCGGTGCTGTTCCTACTCGGTGGGAATCACCACAGAAGGGAGGTCGATACGGCCCCTATGAAATGACAATGTCAGACCATCGCCGATTCAGAGACCGCACCGACGCGGGCGAGCAGCTCGGGGAGGCGCTCCAAGAGCGAGACATCGACGTGGAGTTGGTTCTCGCCATCCCGCGAGGTGGCCTGCCGCTCGGGCGGGCGGTCGCCGATGCGCTCGGCGTCCCGCTCGACATCGCCGTCGCATCGAAAATCGGTGCGCCCGGCAACCCCGAGTACGCCATTGGCGCCGTCGCGAGCGACGGGACAGTCTGGCGCAACGAGGGGGCCATCGGCGACACCCGCGCCGACGAGGCGTATTTCGAGCGGGAGCGCGAACGTGAGGCCGCAAACGCCCGCGAGAAGGCCAACCGCTACCGGCGTGGCCGGCCGGCACACGACCCGGCCGGCAAGACCGTCGCCGTCGTCGACGACGGCGTGGCGACGGGAGCGACCGTCAGAGCCACTCTCGCGATGCTCCGCGAGGCCGGCGTCGACCGTATCGTGTTGGCGGTGCCGGTCGGCCCCCCGGACACCGTTCGCGAGTTGTCCGAGATGGCCGACGAAGTCGTCTGTCTGGAGACGCCCAGTCAGTTCGGCGGCGTCGGACAGTTCTACAAGCGGTTCGACCAAGTCACCGACGAAGAGGCGATGGCGTACCTCTCCGACGACGAAGACACATAAAAAAACCCCGACGGTGAGTGCCAGAGTTCGAGAACCGTCGGCGGTTACTTCTGCTTCGGCAGTGAAGTACGAAGTGCCGACAGTACAGTTCCGGCCAGCGGTACAGCGCGACAGAACAGAAGCGGACGGACACCGACACCCATGGATATCACTACTATCGTATCGGAAGAGTACGTGCAGTTCCCCCCGGAAACACCCGTCTCGAAGCTCGCTGGGGCGTTCGAGGACCCCTCGGTCACGGGGGTCGTCGTCTACGGCGACACCTTCGAGGGGGTCGTGACGCGGCGCCAACTCGCGGGGTCACACCACCAGCCAAACGAGAAACTCGCCTCGCTGGTCTGGCACGTCCCGCGGCTCACCCCCGACGAGGACGTCCGGAAAGTCGCCCAACTCATGATAGACGCCGACTCGCAGTTCCTCCCCGTCTTCGAGGGCGAGGAGTTGGTCGGCGTCGTCACCGCCGACGACGTACTCGAAGCGGTCCTGCCGTACCTCGATGCGGCGACCGTCGCCGAGGCCGCGAGTACCGACCTCGTCACCGTCGACCCTGCGTCGAGTTTCGGCGAGGCGCTCCACGTCTTCCGGGAGCACCGCATCGCCCACCTCCCGGTCGTCGAAGACGACACCGCGGTCGGCATCCTGAGCCTCTACGACGTGACCGACTTCACGGTCCGGTCCGGAGACCAGAGCCAGGGCGGTGACGGCGGCGGTACCGACTCCTTCGGTGGCGACATCTCCGCCAGTTCCGGCCGCACCCACGGCGGCTTCGGCGCCCGCGAGGGGGAACTCGAGCGGGTGTTGGACCTGCCGGTCCGGGATATGATGGTGTCGCCGGTGCGGACGATTTCGCCCGAGGAAACCCTCGACGTGGCCGTCGAGCGGATGTTCGACATCGGCGGGTCGTCGCTCGTCGTCACCGACGACGGCTCCCCGCACGGAATCGTCACGAAGACCGACGTGCTCGATTCACTCACGTGGGAGGCCGGCGGCAACCGAGCGGTGCAGGTGTACGGCGTCGACCTAGTCGGCGACACGAGTTACGACGACATCGTCGCGATGGTCGAGAACTTCGACGAGAAGGACGGCGGGATGCGCGTGTTGGACGCGAAGGTCCACCTCCACGAACACGACGAGAAACTCCGGGGGACGCCGCTGCTGTTGGCCCGGATTCGCCTGCACACCGACAGAGGCCTCTACATCGCCTCCGGTGAGGGCTACGGTGCGAGCCACGCGCTCAACGAGGCGCGTGACGCCCTCGAACGCCAGATTCGCGACCGGAAGACGAAGGGCAAAAGCAAGAAGCACCCGGACGAGGCGTTCTGGGAGAAACGCTTCGGCTGGATGCTCGAAGCCGAACCCTGAGCGACGGGGCGGCCGTGAACCTCGAAGCCTGCCTCACAGCAAGGTTCCGAGGTTCATGATGAAGAGCACGTAGAGGAGCAGCAGTATCGTTCCCTCCGACCGCGTGATTTCTCGGTCCTGTGTGATGAAGAAGTACAGTACGGTTACCAGAACCATTACAGGAAGGCCGTATCCGCGGATGCTGTTCGGAACCGCGAGGTCGCCGATGAAACTCGGAACCCCCGTGACGAGAAAACTGTTGAACAGGTTCGAGCCGAGGACGTTTCCGACGGCCAGTCCCGGCAGTTCCCTGCGGACGGCCATGACGCTGACGACGACTTCGGGAAGGGAGGTCCCCAGGGCGACGGCGGATATCGCTATCAGTTCGGTGCCGATTCCAAGCGACCCCGAAATGTCGATTATCGACTCGACCAGAACGTACGCCGCACCGAAGACGACGCCCATGCTCACCACCAAGAGAGCGTAGGTTTTGGCGTCCGCTGTCGGTTGCTGTTCGGCGTCGTGCTCGTCCTCGACGAGTTCCTCGACGAGCATGTCGACGTAGCGGTCCTTCTCCGAGATGGTGAAGTGGACGTAGACGGCCAGTGCGGCCAACGCGAGTATTCCCTCGTACCACGAGAACGGCGAGTTCCACACCGCAAGAATCAGGAAGACGGCCGAGGCGACCAGCAACGGCAAGTCGACCTCGACGAGCTCACGGATGACGCGGATGTCGCCACCCACCACCGCGGCGATGCCGAGAACGAGAAGCATATTCGAGACGTTCGACCCGACGACGCTCCCCATGACGATTTCGGAGGCGCCCTGACTCACGGCCAGCATCGAGGACACCAGTTCGGGGAGCGACGTGCCCCCGGCGACGATGGTCACACCGATGACGAACGGCGAGATGCCGAACGAGAGGCCGATTCGTTCGGCCGCGGAGGTGAACGCGTCGGATGCCACAAGCAGAACGGCGAGGCTCACGACGAACAGCGCCGCGGAGGTGACGACATCGACCATCTGTTCGAAAGCGTAGACTCAGAGGTGGGTTAGTAATACCGACCGTCCGGCCGGTCATACACCACCGCGTCGGCTGTTACTGGTACATCCCCGCCGTCCGTGGGTCCGGCTCCTGTTGTTGCTGATACTGTTGGAGCTGCTCGGCGATTTGTTGTTTCTGCTGTTGGATTTCCTCGGCCTGTTCGAGCAGTTCCTGCGTGTCGATATCGAAATCGACGAGCGGTTCCAGTGCGTCTTCGATGACCGCACGGGCGGCCCCCGGGTCGGGAATGTAGGGATTCGAACGGACGATGAGCACCGCCGCGGGAACGTCATTGCGATAACAGTCGTCCAACAGCGCACCGGTAACGCCTCCGATGACACCCGACCCATCGGCCAGGGTGATTCCCGCGTCGGTCAGCGAGGTCTCTAACTGGTCGGTCGTGGCGACGCCGGCGACCTCGCCGATTTCCTCTTGGGACTCCGCGGGGGCCCCTGCGAGAAAGACGGCGCGTTCGAACTCGTCGGCCACATCGTTCAGAACGCAGCGACTCAGCGAGTCGACTGCCGTGGGGGGAATCGGGACATCGCTTTGCAGAGTCATCACGGCGGGATCATCACCCGCATAGACGCGCACCGCGTCGCGAACCCGACCCTCCTCGAACGCCGCAACCGAGGGGAAATCGTCGGAGACGATACTGCCGTGCTGTTCTAACCCGAGTTGCTTCGTGATTTGGTCGACCGCGATGGAGGCAACCAACCCCAATCCGGGAAGTCCCTCGATGAGCGTCAGCGAGTCAGCCGTAACCTCCGTCGTCTTCTCGAAACGGGCCGATGAATCATGAGACACTACGGAACACCAACCCATCAATCGGCCCGTGGGACTTAATTCGTGTTGCCCGTTCCCGTGGCGTGGGAACGACGCCAGTTCCCTCAGGGAATCTCGTCGCTTCCGACGGTCTAGAACTGCCGAACATATAGAAGCACGCGGGGCCGATACAATGGTATGGGCACAGACTGGAAAACCGCCATTCGAGAGGACCGCGAGGCGAAAGACGAGTACTTCGGAACGAACTCACACTCGCCGATTCCGCCGGCAGAGCGAAACGCCTTCGAGGGGCTTTCCTACTACGGACTCGATGACTCCTATCGGTTCGAACTCACCCTCCACGAACACGACGACAAGGAGACGGTAACCGTCGGAACGAGCACCGACGGCGAGCGGGAGTATCTCCGGTGGGGAGAGTTCCGATTCGAGGTCGACGGCGAGTCTGTCACACTGCAGGCCTACAAGAGCGACCCTGACGACGACCGACTCTGGGTACCGTTCCGTGACACGACGAGCGGCGAAGACACCTACGGTGCCGGTCGGTATCTCGACCTCGAACCCGAAACCCACCGAACCGACGACGGGACGTGGATTCTCGATTTCAACGAGGCGTACAACCCCACCTGTGCGTACTCCGAACAGTACGAGTGTCCGCTCCCGCCGACGGAGAACTGGCTCGACGTGCCAATCGAAGCCGGCGAGAAAGCGTATCACTAGAGGCGAGAACACGTCAGTTACCCACGACTGAAGTCGTGGGCTTGTCAGTGGACTCCCCTTCTGCCGTCGAATTGACGGAGGCGTGGAAATCGCCGTTCAGGTTCAACATCCCTGACTTCAGCGCACACTGACTGGGTGCGCCTCCACCCGAAGACGTCTGCCCCGAGTGGAGTCGCTTGAGCAGTTTGCGAGCGATGTTCTTGCTCGCGTTATAATCCGCGTTCAGTTCGTACTCGCACTTCTGGCACTTGAACTGGTGCTTCGACCGCCTATTGGTCTCGTGCGTAAACCCGCACGACGAACACCGTTGACTCGTGTACGCAGGACTCACCTGCTCCACCTCGATGCCGCACATCTCGACTTTGTACTCGACGTACTGGTACAGGCGTCGGAACGCCCACGCATGGAACCGCTTCGCACCAGCCATTCGATCACGAATGTCGGTCAGGTTCTCGAACGCGACGTGCGTACACCCGTGTTCACGGGCTTCTTCGAGAATCTGGTTCGAGGCGCGATGGAGTTCGTCCTGCATCCAGCGGTGTTCACGGTCGTTCATCGACTGCATTGACAGGTGTGCCGACCGCGTTCCTGTCTGTTGCATCGACCCACGGGTCTTTTCGAACTCTCGGCGTCGATGATTCATCTCGTCAGCGTTCCCGATGAACGCACCTGTCGAAGTCACAGCGAGCGAGCCGTCCACGTTCAGATCGACGCCAAGGACTGTTCTGTGCTTGGTGTCGGAAGAATCAGTTGTGGACTGCTCTTGCTCGTCCGTGGGTCGGCGCATTCGTGCGTGGAGGTAGAACGATTCGGTGGAGCGGTCGTACTGCAGCGTGGACATACGGAACTCGTAGTCCTCGTTCAGCAGGTACTCGCCAATCGGAGTTCCCTCTGAGTCGTCGGGAAGCACGTAGTCGCACTCGACGCGACCGTTTACTGTAGAGAGCGAAACGTGGTCGCGGTGGAACGTCGCACTTCGCTTGTCGTAGACGACGCTCCACGCGTCGAAGTGCGGTTGACTGGTAGTTTCGCCTTTCTTGAGTCGGGCGACACCGCTTTTGGTGGCCTCGATAGCCCGTCGAATCCCCTTCTGAACGAGGTTCGCGGTCAACTCCGTCTCGGTGCGGAGTTGCTCGTAGAGGGCGTTCTCGGCTTTCTGTTTCGAGGTCACGCAGTAGTCCTTTGGGTATCTCCACGCCCACGCTGCGGTGGTGTTCGCACAGTGGAGAAACTGGGTTTTCGTCTGATGGAGGTCGTCGCACCGCTCTGTGGGTACGTCGAGTTTGACTTTGACGGTGCGAATTATGTCCACCATCCGTGAGTCACATAACAAACCATCTCTTTATAAATTCCATGACTAACGTGGGGGAGTCGGGTTGCTATCGCTCGTGGGTTGTTTTGAGACTTGTCGGCTTCCTCCCACGGCTAAAGCCGTGGGCTTCCGCCTCGGACTTCTGTGAGCGTCCAAACACTCTGTCAAATCTGCGAGGCGGCACCTGCCGAGCACCAGTGTTCCCGGTGTGGGGCGCTCGTCTGTCCGGCCCACTACGACGTGGAAACGGGGCTGTGTACCGACTGCGCTGCGGAATATCGGGACGCGTCGTCGGGCGAGTGAGGCAGTACGCCGCGACTACTCGGCGGGGACACCGATTTGGGCTCCGTCGACGTATCGACAGTTGACGGCGACCCCGAGCATGAGCAGCAGCGAAGCGATGTAGAGGCTGGTCAACAACAGGAGAACCCCGCTCAGCGTGCCGTAAATCGCATACTGAGACGCCTGTCGGACGTACACCTGAACGATGACGTGGAGGACGGTCCACCCCGACGCGGCGAAGACGGCACCCGGGAGCGCCGACTGCAGTCCCGACACCACATCCGAAGGGACGTAGTACATCGGCAGGAACACCACCGTGAGCGCGCCGAGCAACACGCCAGCGGCGACACCGTCGAAGAGGACGCTGTCGGCGAACGCAAGCGAAATGGCGCTCGTCGTCACGAGGACGAGTCCCGAAGCGGCGAGCGACCCGATGACGACCACGCCGTCGCGGAGTCGAGTCGGTCGGCGTCGGCCGCTGGAGGCCGACCTCTCGATTCGCCCCAGTATCGTCAAGAACGCCACTGCGGCGTTGGCACTCGTCCAGCCGAGTACGGTGACCGAAAGCACCGACGCACCGGTTCGACCCGACACCGACGCCAGCGCGTCGGCGAACAACTCCCGCGCCGCAGGGGTCAGATACAGCGTCATCGACTCCTCGACGCCCGCAGTGAACCGGGGGCCGAACGCCGCAAGCCCCAACAACAGCAGGGGAACGAGCGAGACGAAGGTGTAGTACGCCAGCGCGGCAGCCGGATACTTCACGTCGTGTTCGTACGCCACTCTGAGGAGTGCAACGACATCGCGAACACCCCGAACCGAGAGCTCCATATGGGGTATCCAACGTTCGGACCCAAAACTCGTTGCCCTCGATTGGCCGTCGAACTCGGCGAGCAACCCCCGTACTGACCGCGGTCGGTCGTCCGTGGACGCCCGCCAAGAGGCACAATACCATTACCCACGCCGTCAAACGGTACACCCGTGTCCGATAGCCCTCACAGCCAGCCGGCCGAGGAGGTTCTCTCCGCCCACGACACCAGCGCCGAGGGACTCTCGGAGGCGGCGGCGACGGAGCGACTCGAAACGCACGGCCCCAACGACGTGGTCGAGGCGAGCGCTCGTACGTGGCCGAAAATCCTCCTCGAACAGTTCGACAGCGTTCTCATCTGGGTGCTCCTGGCCGCCGCCGCGCTGTCTATCGTCGCCGGTCACGCCGTCGACGCCGTCCTCATCGCCGTTATCGTCGTCGCAAACGGACTCTTCGGGTTCGTCCAGGACTACCGTGCCGAACAGAGCCTCGACGCGCTCCGTGAGTTGACCGCACCGACGGCGAACGTCCGACGGGGCAGCGAAACAATCGAGGTCACCGCGACGGAGCTCGTCCCCGGTGACGTCGTGGAGTTGTCCAGTGGCGACGTGGTGCCGGCGGACGGTCGGCTCCTCGAGGAGACGGACCTCGAAATCGACGAGGCGGCGCTGACGGGCGAAAGCGCACCCGTCTCGAAGGCCCCCGACCCAGTCGCGGCCGACGCGTCGCTGGCCGACCGAACCGGGATGGTGTACAAGGGAACGAACGTCACCCGCGGCAGCGGCGTCGCGGTGCTCACCGGGACCGGAATGGACACCGAGGTGGGTGCCATCGCTCGCGAGTTGGCGGCGACCGAAGAGACCGAAACCCCCCTACAGCAGGAACTCGACGAACTGGGGCGGTACCTCGGCATCGGCGTGGTCGTGTTGGCCCTGTTGGTCGTTCCGCTGTTGTTGTTCCGGGGAACCGAGCCAGTGCAAGCCGGGCTGACGGCGATTTCGCTGGCCGTCGCCGCCGTCCCCGAGGGATTGCCGGCCGTCGTGACCCTGACGCTCGCCCTCGGCGTCCGGAAGATGGCCGACGAGAACGCGCTGGTTCGGAGCCTCCCGGCGGTCGAAGCCCTCGGCTCCGTCGACGTTATCTGCACCGACAAAACCGGAACGCTCACCGAGGGGCGAATGACCGCGAGTCGAGTGTGGACGAACGACTCGGTCGTCGAACTCGACGAGACGGAACAGGACGGCACCTCCGAACAGGTCGAACTGCTGTTGCGGGCCGGCGCGCTCTGTAACGACGCCACCACGGAGGACGGCGACCCCACCGAGAAGGCGCTTGTCGTCGCCGCCGAGGAGTACGGCTTCGGCGTCGAGACGCTTCGGGAAGAAAACCCCCGAACCGACGAGATTCCGTTCTCTTCGGAGCGCAAGTGGATGGGAACCGTCCACGGCGACTGCGGCTACGTCAAGGGTGCCCCGGAGGTCGTCCTCTCGAAGTCGACCCGCATCCACACGGCCGACGGCCCGGCCGACCTCACCGACGAGGCCGCCGAGGGCGTCCGCGAGCAGGTGAAAACGTTCGCCGACGACGCCCTCCGGGTGCTGGCGGTCGCCTACGCCGAAGACCCCGACGACATGGACTCGGAGCTGGTGTTCGTCGGCTTGGTCGGCCTCATCGACCCGCCGCGCGAGGAGGTCGCCGAGGCGATTGCGGCGACCGAACGCGCCGGCATCGGCGTGAAGATGATAACCGGCGATAACGTCCGGACGGCAGCCGCCATCGCGGGCTCCCTCGGGATGGGACGGACGGTCACCGAGGGCAAAGAAATCGAGACGATGAGCGACGACGAACTCCGCGAGCGCGTCGAGACCGCCGACGTGTTCGCCCGCACCTCGCCGGAACACAAGGTCCGAATCCTGCGTGCGCTGAAGGACAACGGCCACGTCGTCGCGATGACGGGCGACGGCGTCAACGACGCCCCGGCGCTGAAAAGCGCCGACATCGGCATCGCGATGGGGGTTCGCGGCACCGACGTCGCCAAACACGCAAGCGACGTGGTGTTGCTCGACGACAACTACGCGACCATCGAGCGGGCCGTCGAGCGCGGGCGAGCCATCTTCGACAACGTCTGGAAGTTCGTCGCCTACCTGCTCTCGGCGAACGTCGCCGAAGTCGCGCTCGTCTTTCTCGCCTCGCTGTTCGGCTATCTCGTCTTGCCTGCGGTGCAGTTGCTGTGGATTAACCTCCTCACCGACGGGTTGCCGGCGCTGGCGCTCGGCGCCGACCCCCAAAGCGGCGACGTGATGGAGCGCCCGCCGCGGGAGTCCGACCGCGGCATCGTCGACAACCGGATGCTCGGCCTGATAGGCGGCACCGGCGCGGTGTCGACCGCCGTCATGCTCGGATTGCTGTTCTACACCCTCGGCGGAGCCGCCGCTATCACGCCGTATGCGATGACGATGGTGTTCACCGGGTTCGTCGCCCTCGAATTCGAGAAACTGTACGTCATCCGATGGCTGCGGGAGACGCCGACGTTCTCGAACCCGTGGCTCGCGGTCGCCGTCGTCTCGTCGCTGGTGCTCCAGTTGGCGGTGCTGTACACGCCGCTCAACCAATACTTCGGGACCGTCCCGCTCGGCGTCGCCGATTGGGGCGTCATCGGTGTCGTCCTCGCGGCCGCCCTGCCCGCCTACCTAGCGGTGGTCGTACTGCTCAAGCGCACGACGCCGGCTTGAGGCGCGACGCAGGAAACCCGGATACCGGGATACGCTTTTGGACGGCGAGGTTGTCCTCGAAGTATGCCCGCAGTTCGCCGGCTCGTCATCGACGTGTTGAAACCCCA
>Ga0207755_100204_pt1 | contig 35726 bp, 46 predicted proteins | sample A23P2SouthBayCA_FD_187734 | JGI IMG/M metagenome (GOLD analysis project Ga0207755, IMG submission 187734) | Aerobic enrichment media microbial communities from Bioluminiscent Bay, La Parguera, Puerto Rico - A23 P2 (SPAdes) | ecosystem: Environmental > Aquatic > Marine > Unclassified ...
GGGAGGACGTCCACGAGGTTCGTCGTCGTCACGCCGTCCACCGTCGCCGTCCCGGTGACGACGGCCGCGAGCGCCTCCCCGCCCTCGCGCGCGACGTACGTCCGGTACGACCACTTCGGGTTCCGGTAGCGCCACGCGAGGAACGCCCGGTCGCGGACCGCGTGCACGGTCGACGGCGCGCCGCGCGCGTAGAGCTCCGCGAGCACGTCCACGGGCGGCGTCTCGTGGGCCGTCACCGACACGTCGCTCGGCGCGACGGCGCTGCGGTCGCGCGCGTCGAGGTAGGCGCGCGCCGCGGGCCGCGCGAGGCCGGCGAGCGCGCCCGGCACGCCCGCGTCGAACGACGACGCGAGCGCTCCCGGATCCTGCACGCGATAGTAGGACGTGAGGTTCGCCACTATCTCGCCGCCCGCCTTCAGGAATCCCGGGCGCGACTGGTCGTTCGGGACGTTGTAGCAGAAGGAGACGCCGGTGCGCGCGTAGTAGTCGAGCGCGTACTCCGTGAGGCGGGTGAAGACGCCGCGACGCCGGTGGTCCGGGTGGACCATCGTGTCGCCGAAGCGCATCGCAGTCACGTCGCCGTCGCCGGCGCGCATCCGGAACGGCACCTGCGCGCGCGCCCCGGCGAACGCGCCGTCCGCCGTCGTCGCGACGAGAATCGGCACGTGGCTGACGCGCGGGTTCTCGACGTACTTCCACTCGAACCACGCCGGGGACCCGCCGCCGAACGCCTCCTCGTAGAGGTCGAGGAACGGTTCGCGGTCCGACGCGTCGAACCATCGCACGGTGTAGTCGTCGGCGCTCTCGTGGGGCATACGCGGACCTACGACGCACCGGCCTTCGTTAGCGACCGCCTGCCCGCGGGCCGCCTCACTCGCCGAGTTCCGAGACGACCTCCTCGCGCGCCGCGTCCTCGCTCGCGTCCGCTTCGGGCGCCGCGTTCTGGAATATCTCGCAGAACTCGTCGTGCGTGAACCCGTCGCGGTCGTTGCAGACGTCCGCCTTCATCGGCGAGACGAACTCCTCGGCGAGCGCGCAGTAGGGTCGGTCGTGGTCGAACTCGTGCGTGTCGTCGCTGCGCCGATATTCGAGGTAGGGGCAACTCATCAGCTAGCGTCCTCGCCTTCGACGCACAATGTTAGCCGTCTCCTGTCCCCTATATCCCGAGGCGTTCGCGGGCTTCCTCGGGCGTCGCGAGCTCGCACTCCAGCAGGTCGACGATGCGCGCGGTCCGCTCGACGAGCTGGGCGTTCGACTCCACCTGCTCGCCGCGACGGAAGTAGAGGTTGTCCTCCATGCCGACCCGGACGTGCCCGCCGAGGAGGACGGAGAGCGTCGTCAGCGGGAGCTGGTGCGGGCCGACCGCGAGCAGGTTGAACTCCGAGTTCTCCGGGAGGTTCGAGACGAGATTCATGACGTTCTCCGGCGTCGGGGGCGTGAACGTCCCGCCGCCGAAGATGAGATTGAAGTAATACGGTTCTTCGAGCGCGTCGCGCTCGATGAGCCGGTACACCTCGTTCAGGTGGCCGTTGTTGAAGCACTCGAGTTCGGGCTTGATGTCCTTCTCGCGCATCTCCGCGGCGAGTCGGTCGATGTTGTGCCGTGTGTGCTCGGTGATGATGTGCTGGCCGCGGTTGAACGGCCCCATGTCGAGGCTCGCCATCTCCGGATTCGGATCGGTTCGGATCCCCTGCACGCGGCTATCGTACGTGCTCTGCCCGCCCGTCGTGTTCTGGATGACGATGTCGTCGCAGCGCTCGCGCACCGCGTCGTTCACCTCCTGGATGCGCGTCGCGTCGTTCTCGCCGTGCTCGTCGCGCGCGTGCAGGTGACAGATCGACGCGCCGAGTTCCTCGCAGGCCGCGACCTGTTCGGCTATCTCCTCCGGCTGTTCCGGGAGGTTCGGGTTGGCGTCCTTCCCGTGGACGCCGCCGGTCGGCGCGACCGTCAGGATGACCTTCCGGTTCGAGAGGTAGTCCTCGTAGCTCATGCGCTATGACGGATAGCCGGCGTTCTCCGCCTTTGTTCGGCCCTCCCTACCGGCGGCGACGGCCGTATAAGCGCGCACGCGTAAGAGTGCGTGTGGACGCCACCGGCGGTCAGGGAGACGCTACTCGGGGGACGGGGATACGGCGGACGCTCGACGCGCTCGCGGCGGGCGACCCGCGCGTCGATCCGACGCACTACCGCGTCGCGGACGGCGAGGCGGGGACGGTCGTTCTCGTCGGCGTCGTCCACGACCATCCCGCGAGCCGGTATCGAACGCGAGCGGTCGTCGACGCGCTCTCGCCGGCGACGGTCGCCATCGAGACGCCGCCCGCGCTCGTCCCGACGTTCGAGGCGCGCGCCGACCGGGGAGACGACGCGGGCGGGGAGATGACGGACGCCGTCGCGAGCGCCGGGTCGGCGCGCGTCGTCGGCATCGACGCGCCGGCCGCGCGCTTCCTCCCGGCGCTCGCGCGCGAACTCCGCTCGAACGCCCCGTCGCTCGACGTCGTCCGCGACGTCTCGCGGTCGCTCGGACGGATGACGCTGCGCGCGCTCCGCGTCCGGTTCGGTCGCGCGGGCGCGAGCGAGCCGACGCGGTCGGTCGACGAGGGGTCGGCGTCGGCGCAGGCGGAGAACGAGCGCTCGCGGCTCCGGGAGAGCGACACGCTGCTCGCCGCGCTCGACCCGCCGCTCGCGACTCGAATACTGGATTCGGCCCGCGAGCGACACATGGCCGCGCGCTTGCGGGCGCTCCGCGCGCGCGGCGGCGTCGCGGTCGCAGTCGTCGGGTTCGCGCACCTCGACGCCGTCGCGGACGCGCTCTAGTCTACTTCCGGAGGTGGACTTCGTCGCCCGCGATGTCGGCGACGCGCGAGTGTTTCAGTTCGTACGTCTCCTCGTCCTCCTCCCAGCCGAGGCGCTGTCGGATCCGATCCGAGAGGCCCTGCTTCGGCATGACGTACGCGCGGTTGTTCGAGACGCTGTCGATCGTTCCGATCTCGTCGCCGTCGGCGTTGAGAACGGTCTTCCCCTCGTCGCTCGCTCTGAAGTTGCGGACCATGGTGGTTCGGGCGCGACTCGCGCCCGATCGGACGGTCGCCGGCGTCGCTCATCGTAATAGACCGATTACGCCGCGAAACGCGGCGCTACGGGGGTGGCGGCGCCCGAGCGCCGCCGAGGTGGAGACGCGGACCGACCGCCATGCCGATCGGCCCGGCCCGGTAGGGGCGTTCGAATCGTGGGCGCGCGCGGGCTTCGTTACTCGCTTGCTAACCGGGCGCGCGGATCGGACGTAGGAGGGCCGTACGGCCGTTTTGTTGGCGAATAACCAAATCCTCTGGGGACTGTCTGCACACGAGCCCATGCCAAGATGTACCAACTGTCGCTCGCACGTCACGGTCCAGTTCGCTCGCGTCTTCGGCGACAACGAGGACGTCGTCCACGAGTGCATCGACTGCGTCCCGAACGGCCGTCTCGGCGAGGCGAGCGAGGACGCCGACGCCGGCGCGGCGAGCGACGCCGACGCCGACTCGTGGCTCGCGGGCCGCGCGGCCGGTGATTCGAACGCATAACGATACGTCAGAGCGCGCATCGTCCACGTGATGTCACCCGACACAACGCTCTCGTCTCGGATCCGCGCGATGGACGACTCGGCGTTCGCGTCGTTCGTCGCGTCGCTCTGGCGGCGCGCCGGCTGGGACGTCGACGCGTCCGCGGCCGGCGACGGCGACGCGCTGGCGACCCGGGACGCGGGCGCGAGAACGCTCCTGCTCTGCGCGCGCACGCCCGACGCCGAACTCGTCACCGCGTCCGTCGTCCGCGACGTCGTCGCTCGGCGCGACCGGTGTGGCGCCGACGACGTCGCGCTGGCGACGCCGGTCGGGTTCACGACGGACGCGCTCGCGACGGCGGACGCGCACGGCGTGGACGTCCTCGGACCGGACGCGTTGACGCGCGCCGTGGCCGCGTTCGGCGCGGGCGACCTGCTCGCGTAGCCGGGGGTCACCGGAGAAGGCAATCCTTATTGTACGCATCCGTGATAACAGCAATCGGAGACCGATCAGGAGACCCCCGAACGAACGCTCGTCTCGCCCTGCGTCGCCCGCGTCCCTCCGCGCGACCGTTCGGGGCTCGACTCCAGGAAAACGATGCCACACGACAGAAACGAGACACCACGACGATTCAGCGCGGTCGATAGCGTCTATCGGGCCGACTGGACCGACTACGAATATCCGAGCACCGCGGTGGTAGAAGCCGTCGCGGCGGCCACGGACCGCGACGTGGAGGAACTCGCGCTGCTCGACGACTACGTCGACGGCGACGCGCTCGACGCGCTCCTCCTCGGGAGCGCGTCGTCGTCGCTGACGGTGACGTTCGACTACGGCGACGTCGCCGTCTCCGTCCGGGCCGACGGTCAGATCGACGTCCACCCAGAGGGCGCGTCCGACGCCGAGTAGGACGCCGATACGGGAGCGGGCCGTCGGACACGCGCGCTATAACTAACCGCCGCGGCGTCGTCGATTCGACCGGGTGCCTTCAGATGCAAGCATACCAGCTCTCGTGTGAGGACGCGGGACACGACGACTGCGCCTTCATGGTCCGAAGCGAGGACCGCGACGAGGCAATCGACCTCGCCCGCGAGCACGCGAAGAACGCGCACGACGAGACGTACAGTCGATCCGACGTCGCCGACCTGCTCCAGCAGACCGAGTGGCAGGCGAGCGACTAGACGCGACTCATCGGAGCCGCTGATAGAGCTTCGACGCCGCGTTCATACTCCACGTCCCCTTCTGAATCCGATAGTACGTCCGGAGGTCGGGCGCGAACTTCGCCTTGTACGTCGAGAGACGCGGATTGTTCGCGCCCGCGAGGTCGTAGCGCGTGACGCCGCGATCCATCGCGTCCACGCAGTACCGCCAGTCCGCGAGGTCGTTCACGGGCAGGTCGACGTCCGGTTTCGCGCCGCCGACCCAGCAGACCCCGGTCCCGCCGTACTCGAGGTTGATCGTCCCGCCGACGAATTCGTCGTCCACGCGACAGACGTACGGCCGGACGACGCCGTCCGGGAGCGCGTCGTACAGGCGTCGCGGGAAGGACGCGTCGATCGGATACGACTCCCCCTGCGCGTCGTGGCGCGCGACGACCTGTTCGACGACGTGCTCGATGGCCGCGTGCCCGCCCTCCACGATGTCGTAGTCGACCGCGTAGTCGTCGGTGATGTTCCGCCGCGCGTCCCCGCTGAACGCCGCGAGCAGGTCGTCCGGGTCGCGGTCGAGGTCGACGACGTACGTGTGCCGCGGCGTCAACTCGTAGTCGCGCCACTCGAACGGCCGAACGTCGGCGTACGCGGGCGTCGTGAGCAGCGTCGTGAACTTCGGCGCGTGCTCGTCGTCGACCCAGTCGAGGCAGGCGTCGACGAACCGCTGGTTCCGGCGCTCGCGGCGTCGCTGCTTCAGCTTCGCGGTGTTCAGACTCACGGGACCGAGGTAGGAGATTTTCAGGTCCGGCGGCGGCGAGAACGCCGCGGTCACCGGCCCCCGCTGGATGGTGAACACGGGGAAGAGCCCGACCGGCTCCTGGCCCTTGTAGGCGACGAGGCGGTCGAGTTCGGCGTTCGCGTGCTCCGCGAAGACGTCGAGCGCCTCCGCGAGATGGAACGGCGTCGCGCCGTCCGCGTTCGAGAGCAGGTCGTTCCACGCGTCCGGGTCGATGGATTCGACGTCGAATGTCATAGTTCAGGTGTCCGCGTCGTCGAGGTAGCCGAGGTTCGCGAGGCGTCGCTGCACGTCCTCGTCCGTCGTTCGTTCGCCCGCGCTGGCGGTGTACGGCGCGTACTCGTCCGGATCGACCGCGTCGACGAACGGGAGCGGGTCGCCGTCCATGCGCGTGCTCGGTGGCACGCCGAGCGTCGAGAGCACCGTCGGCGCGACGTCGAAGAGGTGGGCGTCCCCGACGCCCGCGGCCGCGTCCACGCCGTCGCCGACGGCGGCGACGACGCCGTCGCGCTTGTGATTCCACGGCTCCGAGGGCTCGCCGAACACGTCCCCGCGGAGCGACGCGGAGAGGTAGTGCTCGAAGTCCGCGGGGACCGCGAGCACGTCCGCGCCCTCCTCGGTGTACGGGCCGTCGAAGTACGATTCCACGGGCACCACCTCCTCGAACACCGGGTCGCCCTCGGGCGTTCGCGCCGCCCGGAGCGCGTCCACGACGTCCCCCCGGACGGCCTCGTACTCGCTCGGGGAGACGATGCCGTCCGGCTCGCGGCCCGCGCGATTGATGCGGACGCCGAGTTCGGTCCGCGAGCGCATGTACGCCGTCGAGGACGCGAAGTCGACGCGCTCCGTCGCCGCGCGCACGGTGTCCGTCGAGACGTGGTCGAGGACGACGTCCGCGAGGCCGAGCGTTTCGAGGACGGCGCCGATGCGCTGGCTCGTGAGGCCGACGCGCGCCGCGCCCGCGACGAGGCGCCGCGCGAGCGACGACCCCTCGTTCCCGCGGCGTTCGCGGTTCAGCGACGACCACGACGGCATCCCGCCCTCGCCCTGCTCGCTCGCCACGAACCCGTGCTCGCGGAGGTACTCGTTCACGCGGAACTCGTAGCCGCGATACGGGCCGATGCCGTGGTCGCTCACGACGACGACGGTGTCCGGGTCGCAGGCCTCGACTGTGGCCGCGAGCTGTTCGTCCACGGCCTCGAACACCGTCGCGATGGCGTCGTCGTCTCCGGGACGCTCGTGGAAGACGGTGTCCGTCTGCTGGAACTGGAGGAAGCCGAAGTCCGGGTCGTACTCGTCGACGAGGTGGCGGAAGGCCGCGCCCCGCATCTCGACGAGGCGCCGATACCAGCGGCGCTGCCCGTCGCCCTCGACGCCCTCCGGCGCGTAGACGCGGTACTCGCCGAGCGCGTCCGTCAGGTCGTCGAGGACGCCCTCGGGATGACAGGTCGGCGGATCCGAGGCGACGTATCCCGGGACGAGCGCGCCGTCGAACGCGCGCGGCGGTTCGGTGACGGGGACGTTCACGACGACGCTCGACAGGCCGCGCCGATCCAATAGCTCCCAGAGCGCGTGCTCGCGGACGCGCGTCCGGTCGACGATACCCCACTCGTAGCCGTCGAACGCGAGGAAGTCGAACGCCCCGTGCTTCCCCGGGTTGACGCCGGTGTAGAGCGACGGCCACGCGCTCGGCGTCCACGGCGGTATCTGCGATTCCAGGTCGCCGCCGACGCCCCGCTCGAAGAGCGACGAGAGCGTCGGGACGTGGCCGTCGTCGGCGAGCGACTGCAGCACGGGACGACACGCTCCGTCGAGGCCGACGAGGAGCGTTCGCATCCCGTTCGATGCTCGGTCGGGCACGTGTGGCGCAACCGCGCTCGCGGGTATTGTTATGGAGCGTCTCGCGGCCCTGCCCGCCGGCCTGTACTGTAGTTACAACAGTCCTACCGGCCGGTAGGCGTCGACTACCGCCCTACTGCGGGGCGGCCTGTGCGACCGTCGCGCCCTCCAGGTGGGCTTCGAGGAACCACCGCTGCTTGTCGACTTCCCGACAGAGCTCCGTGTAGAGGTCGGACGTCACGGCGTCACCGGACTCCAGCGTCGCGTCGATGTCCGTCCGGAGGTTCGCGGCGTGCGCGGCGAACCGGTCCGCGAGCGCCACCACGACGTCGTGTTCGTCCGTCGCGTCCGGGAACTCCTCGATGCGGGAGTCCGCGGCCGCCATCCGCGCCGTCCCCGGCGCCATCGCGCCGAGCGCCGCCGCGCGCTCCGCGAGCGCGTCCGCGTGCCCGAAGAGGAGTTCGGCCTGCTCGTCGAATAGCTCGTGGAGCTGCTGGAACTGCGGACCCCGGACGTTCCAGTGCGCGTGCTTCGTCTGCGTCGCGAGGTCCGTCGCGTCCGCGAGCGACTGCGCGAGCGTCGCCCCGACGTCCGCGCGCGCGCCCTCGTCGATGTCGGCTCGGGTCTCGAATCGGAGTCGGTCGTCCATACCCCCACTCCGCCCCCGACGGACTTCGTTATAGACCGCGGCGAGAGCGCGTAAGATGCGCGTACTCGGCGGTTTCGGCGACAGACTTACGGCGGTCTTGCCCGCACGTTCCCGCATGGTTCGAGGAGTCGCAGACATCGAGTCCGTCGGCGTCGTCGGCGCCGGGACGATGGGGAGCGGTATCGCACAGGTCGCGGCGACGAACGGCTACGAAGTCGTCCTCCACGACGTCCGCACGGACCTCGTGGACGCCGCGTTCGACCGCATCGGCGCGCGCCTCGACGGCCTCGTCGAGGACGGCGACCTCACCGCTGACGAACGCGCCGACGCCTCCGCCCGCCTCTTCGGCACGACGGCGCTCCCGGACCTCGCGAGCGCCGACTTCGTCGTCGAAGCCGCCTCGGAGAACCCGGACGTGAAAGACGAGATATTCGCCGAACTCGACGACGTCACCGACGACGATATCGTGCTCGCGACGAACACGAGCACGCTCTCCATCACCCGCATCGGCGCCGCGACCGACCGCCCCGAACGCGTCGCCGGCGTCCACTTCATGAACCCCGCGCCGGTGATGCCCGGCGTCGAACTCGTCGCCGGCGAGCGAACGAGCGACGAGACGCTCGCCGTCGCCGACGCGTTCGTCGCCACCCTCGGGAAGGAGACGTGGACGAGCGCCGACACCCCCGGGTTCGTCGTGAACCGCGTGCTCTTCCCGTGGATCGCCGAGGGCATCCACGCCGTCGAGGAGGGCGTCGCCGCGAAAGCGGACGTCGACCGCGCGATGCGCCTCGGCACGAACGCCCCGATGGGGCCGCTCGAACTCGCCGACCACGTCGGCCTCGACGTCTGCCTCGACGTCCTCGAAACGCTCCACGACCGCCTCGGCGAGCGCTACCGGCCGCCCCCGTCGCTCGTCCGGAAGGTCGACGCCGGCCACCTCGGGACGAAGACCGGCCGGGGATTCTACGAGCACGACCGGTAGCGCGCGACAAGCAGGGCCGCCGCGCCGCCCCTCACCGCCGCCGCGCGCCGGCATAACTCCGTCGGCACTTCCCACCGCCCGCCCACGTGCGCGCCCCTTAGGCCGTCCCGCGCCGACGATACCGCCATGAGCGTCAGAATCGCGGGCGTCGCGAGCACCCGATACGGCCGCCACGACGCGTCCTCCGCGCGCGAACTGTTCGCCGACGCGGCCGCGGACTGCCTCGCCGACGCCACCGTTCCGCTCGCCGACGTCGACGCCGTCTACGCCGGGAACTTCATGGGCGAACTCGTCGAGGACCAGGGCCACTACGGCGCGCTGCTCGCGGACTACGCGGGCGCGCCGTCCCGCCCCGCCGTCCGCGTCGAGAGCGCGTGCGCGTCCGGCGGCGCCGCCGCCCGCCTCGCCGCGCACGCCATCGAGGCCGGCGCCGCGGACGTCGTGCTCGTCGGTGGCGCGGAGATGATGTATCCCGTCGACACGCCGACGATCACCGCCGCCCTCGCGAACGCCGCCGACGACGCGTACGAGGAGTCCGTCGGCCTCACATTCCCCGGCATCTACGCCGCGATGGCGCGACGCTACCTCCGCGAGCACGACGCCGCCCGCGACGACCTCGCCGCCGTCACCGTGAAGAACCACGAAAACGGCGTCTCGAACCCGCTCGCGCAGTTCCACCGCCCCGTCGACGCCGACGACGTCCTCGACGCGCGCCCCATCGCGACCCCCCTCGGCCTCCTCGACTGCTGCCCCATCTCCGACGGCGCGAGCGCGCTCGCCCTCGTGAGCGACGACTACGCCCGCGAACGCGGCCTCGACGCACCCATCACTATCGCCGGGAGCGGCCAGTCAGGGGACGCCCTCGCCCTCCAGGACCGCCCCGCGCTCCACCGCATCCCCGCCGCCGAACGCGCCGCCGACGAGGCCTACGAGAACGCCGACGTCGACGCCGACGCCGTCGACGTCGCCGAAGTCCACGACTGCTTCACCATCGCCGAAATCCTCGCTATCGAGGCGCTCGGCTTCTACGAGCGCGGCGACGGCGTTCGGGGCGCCGCGACGGGCGAAACCGCCGTCGACGGCCGCATCCCCGTCAACCCCTCCGGCGGCCTCCTCGCGAAGGGCCACCCGGTCGGCGCGACCGGCGTCGGCCAACTCGTCGAACTCGCGAAACAACTCGACGGCAGCCACCCGAACCAGGTCGCGGACGCCCGCGTCGGCGTCGCGCACAACGTCGGCGGGAGCGGCGCGAGCGCCGTCGTTCACGTCCTCAGGGGGGCCTGACCGTGCCCGCCTGGCACGCCGCGTTCGCCGCCGCCGCCGCGGCCGGCGACCCCTACTACCTGCACTGTCCCGCGTGCGACGCCGCGACCCTCCCGCCCCGCCGCGTCTGCCCCGCCTGCGGCGGCGCGTCGCTCACCGTCCGCCCGCTCTCACCAGACGCAACCGTCGTCACCCACACCCAGATCCACGTCGCCGCGCCCGCGATGCGCGACGACACACCGTACACCGTCGCAATCGCCGAATTCGACGAAGGCGTCCGCCTCACCGGCCGCCTCGTCGACGCCGACGACGTCGCCATCGGCGACGCCGTCGAACTCGGCGCGCGCCCCCGCGCCGACGACCGCCTCGTCCTCACGTTCACCCCCGCCGACTGAGAACCGGTCGCGTTTGCTCGCGGGTCGCTCCCGCTGGTCGCTCCCGCTCGCCGTGTCGCGGTCTCGCTGCGCTCGACCGCGTTTCCTCGCGCCTCACTTCGTTCAGCGCTCGCCGTTTCGCGGAGCCGAACGCAGTGAGGGTCCGCGTTACTCGAATCGGACGAGTGGCTTGACGACCCCGTCCTCCTTCGACGCCATCAGGTCGAACGCCTCGTCCACCTCGTCGAAGTCGAACTCGTGCGTCGTCAGCGCCGTCGGGTCCACGCGCCCCTGGTCGAGCAGGCGGAGGAGCCGCCGGAGTCGGAGGCGGCCGCCCGGGCAGAGGCCGGTGACGATGTCCTTCTCCGCCATCCCGACCCCCCACGCGTTGCGCGGTATCTCGACCGACTCGCCCTCGCCGTGGTAGCCGACGTTCGAAATCGTCCCGCCGGGCTTCGTCGCGGCGACGCACTGCCCGAGCGTGCGCGACGAGCCGAGCGCCTCGATGGCCGAATCGACGCCCTCGCCGTCCGTGAGCTCCGTGATTCGCTCCACGGGGTCGTGCTCCTCGTAGTCCACGACGTCGTCCGCGCCGTAGCGGCGCGCGAGCTCCTGGCGCGCGGGCACGGACTCCACGGCGATGACGTGGCCCGCCCCTCGAAGTCGCGCGCCCTTCGTCGCCATCAGCCCGACCGGGCCCTGCGCGAACACCGCCACCGTCCCGCCGACCGGAATCTCCGCGTGCTCCGCGGCGACGAAGCCCGTGCTCATCATGTCCGTCACGTACACCGCCTCCTCGTCCGCGACGCTCTCGGGGATGTGCGCGAGGTTCGCGTCCGCCTGCGAGACCCGGACGGCCTCCGCGAACGTCCCGTCCGTGACGTTCGCGAACTGCCAGCCGCCGAGCGCGCCGTTCGACTGCGACGGGTGGCCGTCCTGCGCCGCGAGCGACCCCCAGTCGGGCGTGATCGCACCCACCGCCACCCGGTCGCCCGGCGCGAAGTCGCGCACGCCCTCCCCGACTTCCTCGACGACGCCGACGACTTCGTGGCCGAGCGTGATGTCCTCTCGCTCCCCGATGGCGCCGTGGACCGTGTGGACGTCAGAGGTGCAGACCAGCCCCACCGTCGGCCGGATCACCGCCTCGTTCTGTCCCGCCGTCGGCTCCTCCTTCTCCACGAACCCCGTCTCGCCGATCTCGTGCATGACGAACGACTGCATCGTCCGGGCGGACGCGGCCGCCCCACTCGAACGTGCCGGGAGTTCGCACCCGCCGCGAACGCCCGCACACCGCTTGTGCGCGGCGCGCGTACCGGACCCCGATGCCGCCCCGACGCCACCGCCAGCGCGACGACCCGCCCACCGCCCGCCCCCCGGCCGTCCCCGTGGACGTCCTCGACCGTCCGCGCGAGTACCGCGTGATCGCGGACCTGCCCGGCCTGCGAACGCGCGACATCGACGTGCGCGTGCGCACGAACCGCCTCCGGATCCTCGCGGACCTCGGGGACGCCGCCGCCCGCTACCCGCGCCGCGAACGCGAACGCGGCCGCGTCGACCGCACCGTCGTCCTCCCCGGACCCGTGAACGCCCGCCGCGTCACCGCCGCCTACCACGACGGCGTGCTCCGCGTCAGCGTCCCGAAGCGCTGACGCGCTCGTTCTCCACGCGTCCCGCCCCCGTCGTCTTCGCACCCGTCGGGAACTCCCGTCGCGATTGATGGCCGTCCGCGTCGACATCTCGCACATGGTGTACAAGAAGATCACCGTCGTCGGCCGCAGCGAGAACAACTTCGAGGACGCTATCGAGAACGCCGTCGACCGCGCCGAGGAGACGCTCGACAACCTGATGTGGGTCTCCGTGGAGAACCAGGCGCTCGAACTCGACCGACCGGAGCGCGAGTATCAGGCGGAGATAGAAGTCGCGTTCGAAGTCGACGACAACCGACTCCAGTGACGCCGCCGTCCCGCTGACCGCTCGCTCTCCTGTCGGAAGCCACCGCCTACCCCGCGTCTCGCCGTCCTCCGTCGCGCGCTCGCCGCCTCCTAACAAAGGGGGCGGCTCCCGCCGTCTCGTCCGTACATGGAGCGAAGCATGATCCGCGTCCACGGCGCCGAAGCGGCGGCCGGGGACGAGGGGGCGTCCGACGACGAGTGGGTGGCGGAGCCGACGACAGGGGAGTACGACCGCATCCTCTCGCTCTTGAGCGATCAGGGCTGTCGGACCATCCTCTGCGCGGCCGACGCGCCGAAGACCGCGAGCGAACTCGCCGGCGTCTGCGACATCTCGCTCTCGACCGTCTACCGGAAGGTGGACTCGCTCGTCGAGACGCCGCTCCTCGAGGAGCGCACGCGCGTTCGGCGCTTCGGAAAACATCCCCGCGAGTACCGCCGGCAGACCGACCGCGTCCAGTTACGCCTCCCGCCCGACCACCGCGTCGTCGTGGACCTCCGCATCGCCGGCGACGACGCCGAAGACCCCGCTGAGGGCACCCCCGACCTCGAGTTCGGACCGTGATCAGGCGGCCGGTTCGGCGCGTTCGCCGATCCACTCGCGGACGTTCGGCCACAGTTCCGCGTGCGCGGTCCGGGAGACGGAGAGGCCGATGTGTCCCGTCGGCTCCTCCATGGTCGTGACGTCGTCGCTCCCGACGACGTCGTTGAACGGCCGACTCGCCTCCGGCGGCACGAGGTGGTCGTACTCCGCGAGAATCTGGAGGACGGGCATGTCGATGGCGTCCAGTTCCACGCGCTCCCCGTCGAGTTCGAGCTCCCCCCGGTAGAGCGCGTTCTCCCGATACATCTCCTCGAGGAACTCGCGGTACGTCTCGCCAGCCATGTCGATGCCGTCGTTCAGCCAGCGCTCCATCCGCGCGAAGTTCTTCACGAACGCCTCGTCGTCCGCGTTGTCGACGAGGCGCGCGTACTTCGAGACGGTGTTCTCCACGGGATCCATCGCCGCGAACCCCGCGTCGAAGAACGTCGACGGGACGGTCCCGAACGTCTCCGCGAGGTCGGCCGGACTGAACCGCTCCGCGTCGCCCCACTCCTCCAGCACGCCGCCCGTGTCGTCGAAGTAGAGGCCGGCCGCCATCAGCGAGAGCGTCCGAACCTTCTCCGGGTGGAGCGAGGCGTACATCGCGCTCATCGTCCCGCCCATGCAGTAGCCGAGCAGGGCGACGTCCTCGACGCCCGCCGCCTCGCGCGCGACGTCCACGCACTCGTCGAGGTAGCGTCGCACGTAGTCCGAGAGCCCCAGCGACGAGTCGAGCAGCGACGGCTCCCCCCAGTCGATGAGATAGACGTCGAACCCGCCCTCGAGCAGGCGCTTGACGACGCTCCGATTCGGCTGGAGGTCGAGGACGTACGGGCGATTGATGAGCGCGTACACGAGCACTATCGGCGTCTCGTAGCGCCGCTCCTCCGGTTCGTAGTGTTCGAGCGAGAGCTTGTTCGCCTCGTAGACGGTCTCGGACGGCGTCTGCCCGACGTCCACCGACGCCAGCGTCTCCGCCACGTCCGGCGCGTCGAGCATCGTCTCGAACGCCTCCGCCGCGAGGTCCGCGCCGAACCCCGGGCGCAGCGGCGTCTGGCGCACGCTCACCCCTCCTCTGTCGCACCGGATTCGTCGGACTCGCCGGCCTCGTCGCCCGCCTCGCCCGAACTCGCCTCGTCGCCCCCGCCCACGTCGCTCGCCTCGCCCGCCGCTTCCTCGTCCGCCGCGTCGTCCCGGGCGGCGTGTTCGGCGAGCGTGGCCGCGACGTCGTCGAGCGCGGCGATAGCGTCGTCGAGGCGCTCCTCCACGCCGTGCTGTCGGCGCTCCACCTCGACGAGGCGCTCTCCGACCTCGCGCACGTCGTCGTCCGTCGGGAGGCCGGCCGCGTGGAGCGCGTCCGTCATCGCCTCGTCCCACTCCTGTCGCCACGCGAGCGTGGCGTCCGTCGACCGCCCGGTCGCGTCCGCGAACGCCGACGTCGACATCGCGCGCTTGAACGCGCGGTTCGCCGCCGTCAGCCACGTGTCGCGGAACCGCTCCACCGGCACGTCCTCGCCCTCGACGGCCTCCGTCGCGTGCTCGAACGTGTCCCGCGCGGCCTGCATCCAGACCCCGTACACGTCGAACGGGACCGCCGCCTCCTCGTCCAGGAACTCCTGGCGCGTCGCGTCGTCCACGGCGTCCAGCCACGCCTCCGTCGCGCGGTCCCCCGCCTCCATCGTCGCCGTCACCATCTCGGTGTACGCGCGCGGCCACGCCGAGCGCTCCCACCACGGCCGCGACGCGTCCTCGGCGCTCACCGCGACCCCCCCTCGGACGCGGGCGACTCGCGCTCGGACGCGGCCGCCCGGGTCGCGGCCCGCATCGGCGCGGCGAACAGTTCGGTCGCGTGGCGCGCGAGCGTCGCGCCGTCGTCGAGCAGCGCGACGTAGTCGGAGACGACCGCCTCGTAGCGTCGCGCGGCCGCCGTCTCCGCCGCCGTCGCGTTCTCCCAGTAGCGCGCCGTCGCCTCGTGCGCGGTCGCTTCCGCGTCCGCGAACGCCCGGTCGGTCGCCGCGTCGAACGGCGTCGGGCCGGTCGCGGCGCGCGCCCCCGCCATCCACGTCCGGAGCGCGCTCTCCCCGAGGTCGGTCGTCCGCTCCACCGCCTCGCGGCGCGCGCCCTCCGCGTCCGCGAACGCGCGAGCGAACCGCCGCGACAGCTCGGCGCTCCGCCGCATCGTCCGATAGTTCGCGTCGAGCGCGCGCGCCGCGGCGTCCGACGTGCTACTCATCCGTCCACCCCGCGGCGCGGTCGATGGCCGCGTCCGATCGAGTCCTGTCGCTGTACATCTCCACTCGCGTGATAGCGTCGAACCGGCCTTAGTCCTTCTCGGTGTTCGCACCGCCTGCGAGGACCACCGGACGGCTTTATCCGCGCCCGCGAACGTTCGCCCCATGGGAGACGACAGCGCGGCCGACGACGCCCCGGACGGGTCGGAGTCGAGCGTCGCCTACGGCCGACCCGACTGGCGGACGGAGCGGACGCTCGCCGACCCGGACGCCGTCACCGTCGGCGACACCATCACGTTCTCGAAGCACCTGCGCGAGGCCGACGTGCGGCGGTTCGCGGACGCGAGCGGCGACACGAACCGACTCCACCTCGACGAGTCGTTCGCCGCGCGCGGCCGCTTCGGCGAACCGATCGTTCACGGCGTGCTCGTCGCCGGCCTCGTCAGCGCCGCGCTCGCGCGCCTCCCCGGCGCCGTCGTCTACCTCTCGCAGGACCTGCGCTTCCTCGCGCCGGTCGCCGTCGGATCGCGCGCCACCGCGACCTGTCGCGTCGTCGAATCGCTCGGCGGCGACCGCTATCGGCTCACCACCACCGTCACCGACGAGGACGGGACCGACGCCGTCGACGGCGAAGCGACCGTCCTCGTCGACGACCCGCCGTAGCGACCCCGGTTCGCCGCCCGAGACCGCCCGCTGCGCCCGTCCGTGGCGTCGGCGATCCGTTCCGCCTCCCCCGTAGGGCGACCGTTCCGCGCGGCAGACGGACGCTAACAATGTGCGTCCCCGGCCTCCGGTCACGTATGCAGTACCGAACGCACGACCCCGGAGGGGAATCGCCCGGCCGCGAGCGCGGGCGCGACGGACCGCCGCCCGGCGCGGCGTCCGAGACGACGCGGGACGAGACGCGCGAGACGACGACGGCGCCGCGCGCCGTCCTCTACCTCCGCGACGCGCCCGCCGACAGCCGCCTCGAATCGACCGTTCTCGAACGCCTCGAATCGCTCGCCGAGACCGACCGGGTCGCGGGCGTCGAGACGCGGACGTGGGTGGCGCGCGTCCCGCTCTCCTCGTCCGTCCCGTCCCGTCGCTCGCACGTCCGGGCGTTCGAGGCGATGGAGCGCTGGGCGGACGAGCGCGGCCTCTCGATCCGTCCGCCGTTCGCGCTCGGACACGTCGGCTCCGCCGTCACCGACGACGTCGAGTCGGTGCTCGTCACGCCGAGCGTCCTCCTCACGCTCTGGGACGGCGACGACATCGTCGCCGTCTACCCGCACCGCGACGGGAACGGGACCGTGACCGTCACGGACGCGCTCGAACGACTCGACGGCGAGTCGCGCGACGGCCGCGCGGGAGGCCGCGATGTCTGAGATGGCCGCCGCGCCCGCGTCGGCGCGCGAAACCCGCTCGCTCGCGGGCAGCGTCTGCGTCGTCACCGGCGGGTCGCGCGGTATCGGCCGCGCCGTCGCCCTCGACCTCGCGGAGCGCGGCGCGGACGTCGCGGTCGTGTATCGCTCGGCCGCCGACCGGGCGGACGCGGTCGTGTCGGCGGTCGAGGACACCGGGAGCGACGCGACGGCGGTGCGCGCGGACGTCGCGAGCTACGAGACGACGCTCGCGATGGCGGAGCGCGTCCGCGCGGACCTCGGCCCCGTGGACGTGCTCGTGAACAACGCCGGCGTGACGGCGGACGGGCGCTTCGAGGAGATGAGTCCCGAAGCGTGGCGCGACGTCGTGGACGTCAACCTCGGCGGCGCGTTCAACTGCACGAAGGCGTTCTACGACGACCTGGTGGACGCGCCGGACGGCCGCGTCATCAACGTCTCCAGCGTCGTCGGCCAGCAGGGGAACTACGGCCAGGTGAACTACGCGGCGTCGAAGAGCGGCCTGTTCGGGTTCACGAAGTCGCTCGCACGCGAACTCGCCGCGCACGGGACGACCGCGAACTGCGTCGCGCCCGGATTCACGCGCACGTCGATGCTGGACGCGGTCCCGCAGCGCGTTCGGGACTCCATCCGTGAGCGCGTCCCGCTCGACCGGTTCGCGAGCGCGGACGAGGTCGCGCCGGCCGTCTGCTTCCTCGCGAGTCCGGGCGCCTCGTACGTCACGGGCGAGGTGCTCAACGTGAACGGAGGGCTCTATGCCTGACTCGGTCGTGGAGGTGCCGCAGTACCGGCACATCCTCTGCCCGGTCGACGAGAGCCACGGCGCGCGGCGGGCCGTGGCGCACGCGCGCGGCCTCGCCGGGGACGGCGCGACCGTCCACCTCCTGCACGTCATCGACGAGGACACGCGCGGCGAGACGCCGGCGTTGAGCAGCGACGAACTCTGCATCGAGGCCTTCGAGGAGGACGCGCACCGGCGTCTGCGCGAACTCGCGGCGGAGTTCGCGTCGGGCGACGTCGACGTCGTCGTTCGGTGCGCGCGCGGCCTGCCGCACGACGAGATCGGGGCGTACACCGAGGCGAACGACATCGACGTCATCGTGATGGGCGCGCACGGCGCGTCGCCGCGTTCGAGCGCGCACGCCGGCGGCACCATCGACCGCGTCGCGCGCTCCGCGCGCGTCCCGGTGCTCGTCGTGTAGCGCCGCCGTCCTGCGGTATCCCCCAACTATCTTTACGATGGTATACGTGTAATCGGATTCGTTCGAGTGCGGGCGCACGCGCCGCGTCCGCGACGGCCCCGCTCGCGCCCCCGCCATCCGGTTAGCCGCCGCGCGGACGCGGTAGCCGGCGTGTACTTTTCCCCCACCGTCGCCTCTCTCGCACCTGCATGCCGACCCGAACCAGCCCCTTCGACGAACTCGAACGGTTCTTCACCGAGATGAACCGCGAACTCAACGAGCGAATGAGCGACGACACCCCGTCGTGGTTGTTCGCCGACGACGCGATGGCCATCGACCTCGTCGAGCACGACGACGAGTTCGTCGCGACCGTCGACCTCCCCGGCTTCGAGAAGGACGACGTCGACGTCGTCGTCACCGACCACACCCTCCGCATCAGCGCCGAACGCGAGGCCGAGGACGAGCGCGAGGACGAGACGTACATCCGACGCGAACGCCGCCACGCCACCGCCCGCCGCTCCGTCCGCCTCCCCGACGACGTGGACGCCGAGAACGTCCACGCGCGGATGCGGAACGGCGTCCTCACCGTCACCCTCCCGCGACTCCACGCGGAGGCCGACCGTCGCGTCGAAGTCGAATAGCACCGCTCCTCTCTCGATGCCTCCGACGCCCGCGGCCGTCCGTCGCCGCGTCGCGCTGCTCGTCGCGACGGCCGCCGTCGCCGCGGCGCTCGCGCTCGCCGTCGCCCTCGTCCCGCACGCGTTCGACGGCGTCCACCCGCTCCCGCTCGTCGTCGCCCTCGTCGTCCTCGCCCTCGTCAGCGCCCTCGCCGCCGTCGCGACCCGGCGCGCGTGACGCGCCTATCGCTCGAACGGCAGGTCGCGCGAGGCGTCCTCCACGACGACCCACCAGTGCACGTCGGCGCGCGGATGGCGTCGCTCGACGTGCGATTCCAGGTCGGCGCGCGACTCGAAGTCGGACCCACAGAGGTTGCAGCGGTGGTGTCTCACGCGCGAGGACACGCCCCCGGCCCCGATAAGTAGCCCCCGCCTGCGCCCCCCGAAAAGACGTCGCCGCACCGCGCGCCGCGCTCCGTCAGCGGCCCGAACGCGACGGTATGCGGCGTATAACGAAGTATCCGGACAGTCGCGACTAGATCGATGGTGACGACGAACCGACCGCTCGGCACGTGCCCGCGCTGCGGCCGCGAACTCTCCCGCGTCAGAAAGCTCATCGACTTCGAGGACGCGAGCGGCCGGACCGTCGTCTTCGCGGAGTGCGCGGACTGCGAGGACGTCGTGCGCGTCCCCCAGTGAGGCTCGCGCAGTCGCTCGCAGCGTTCGCGGTCCCTGCGAAGAACCAGTGCACGTACGGTATCGCTCGGGGAACGGGCTGTCATGTCATCGGAGCCAGCGACCTACGAGCGACTGACCGAGCTTTCGGCGACGTCGCCGACGCTCGTCGAGGGACTGCCCGGCCACGGCCTCGTCGCCGCCATCGCGGTCGACCAGATCACCCGACAGCTCGGCCTCGAACACCACGGGAACGTCGTCTCCGACGACTTCCCGCCGGTCGTCACGTTCGCGGACGGCCGCGTCCGCGACCTCGTTCGCGTCTACGCGGGCGCGAACCCGGACGTCCTCACGCTCCAGAGCGACCTCTCCCTCCCGCCCTCGTCGTACGAACCGCTCGCGCGCTGCCTCGTCGGCGAGTTCGGGGACGAGTTCGAGCGCGCCGTCTTCCTCACCGGCGTCCCCGCCGAATCGGAGAGCCGCATCGGCGACGTCGCCGGCGTCGCCACCACCGACGAGGCGGCCGCGGACCTCGACGCCGCCGGCGTCGAACGCGCCACCGACCCCGGCCTGATCACGGGCGTCACCGGCGCCATCGTCGAAGCCTGCTATCACGCCGACGTGCCCGCCATCGTCCTGCTCGTGCGCGCGCACCCGTTCCTCCCCGACCCCGGCGCCGCCCGGCGCGTCATCGAGGACGCCCTCGAACCGCTCGTCGACTTCGACGTCGAGACGGACGAACTCCGCGAGCAGGCGGACGAGATACAGCGCCAACTCCGACAGCTCGCCGAGCAGTACCGACAGCTCGCGGGGGACGAACCGGCGACCCGTCAGAGCACGCCGACGAGCATGTATCAATAATATAACTATGGCGGGGTCGGAATCGACTGCGACACCCGGGAAATACTTATCACGGATGACAGTATATAGACGTTCATGAGCGAGAGAACAGACGGCTCCCAGGAGGCGGCCGAGCGCGTGCAGCGCTCCCGCCTCGACGACTCGTGCTATCGTGCGCTCTCGACCGCGCGCCGCCGTCGCGTCCTCTCCGTGCTCCTCGACGGCCGCGAACGCGACATCGACGAGCTAGCGACCCTCCTCGTCGGCGCGCACGCCGCCGACACGAACTCGATGGCGACCCCGACCGACCGCCGCCGGGCGCGCATCCACCTGCGACACGTCGACGTCCCGCGCCTCACCGACGCCGACCTCGTCCGCCACGACCGGGAGCGCGACACGATCCGACTCGGCGACGTCCCCCAACCCGTCCACGCGGTCCTCGGCGAACGCGATGGCTGACGCGTCCCCCCGCACCGCCCTCGACGACGTCCTCGACGACGAACGGCACCGCCACACCCGATTCGTCGTCTACAGCGACGACCCCCCGACGGACGTCGAACACGCCCTCGCGTCCCGGAACGCCACCGTCGCCCGCCGCGACCTCCCCCGGGGCTGTCGAACCGACTTCGTCGTCGTCGAACGCGACGGCGCGTTCGCGGGCGCGCTCGGCCTCGCCGAACTCCGCCACCTCCTCACCCCCCCGGTCGTCCGCCCCGACGACCCCGACGACGCCGCCCCCGGCTACCGCGCGCTCTTCGACGTCCTCGACGACACCGTCTTCACCGCGCTCACCCGCCGCTCCCTCCACGTCGTCTCCCGAGAGATAGAGGAGCGCGCCTACCGCGTCGGCCGCGGCGCGCTCCACGTCACCTTCCAGACCGAGCGCACGTTCGCCGCCCAACGCGACGTCTACGAGGTGCTCTGCACCGAGACGGCGCTCGACGTCCACCTCTACAGCCCCGACGAGTGGACGATTCCCGTCCCCGCCGGTGCGACCTACCACGAGACGACGGCCGCGTGCGCGCCGTACTGGGCGCTCGCGTTCCGCCACGACGAACACGCCTGCGGCCTCCTCGCGCGCGAAGAACCCGACGGCTTCCGCGGCGTCTGGACGGACGACGCCGAGACGGTCGCGCGCATCGCCGCCGGAATCGAGTGCGACTGCATCGCACGCGACACCGCATAGACTCGCGCGACCGTAGCGGGGCGTCGCACGACCCTCGTCGGGCCGCGCGTCCTACGCTACCGCGACGGCCCCGCCGGACGCTGCGGCCGAGAAGAGACCCGCGGCTAGTGGAATCCGATCCGGTGCGAGCGCGTCTGCTCGCTCTTCGGGAACTCGATCCGGCAGACGCCGTCCTCGAACGTCGCGTCCGCCGACTCGATGTCCACCGGCGTCGGGAGCGCCACCAGGCGCTCGACCCGCAGTGGACGCTCCCGGACGTGCAGGCGCTCCTCGCCGTAGTCGTCCGCTCGCTCGGCCGTGATCCGCACCTGCTGGTTCATCCCCTCCAGGACGACTTCGTCCTCGCTGTACCCCGGAAGCTCCGCGAGCACCACGAGGTCCTCCGGCGTCTCCACCACGTCCACCCGCACCGTCGCCGCCTCCACCGCCGGCGGCGTCTCCGCGGCCGGCGGCGGCGCGACGTCGGGCGACACCGCGGGCTGAACGCCGAACGCGGGCGGCCGGCGCGTCCCCGGCGCGACGCCGTGCGGCGACTGCGCGCCCGAACTCGCGACCGGCCGAACGCCGAACCCCGGCCCCTCGTCGGGCGCGCCCTCGTCACCGGGTACGTCTCCCCGCATCGTCTCACCGCTGGGACTGTCCCGCCCGCTGGTCGGCCCGCTGTCCCGCCTGCTGGCCGGACTGCTGGCCCGCCTGTTGGCCGGCCCCCTGCGCGGGCTGAAACCCGAACGCCTGCTGGGGCTGTTCCCACTGCTGGGGCTGTTGGGACTGGCTCCACTGGGTGGGCGCCTGCTGGGGCTGGCTCCACTGCGTCGTCGTCGGCTGCTGCTGGACCGGATGCTGGAACGCCGCGGCCGGCCCCATCGGCTGCTGTGCGGGCTGTTGGGCCGGCTGATACTGAACCGGCTGTTGCTGTGCGGGCTGTTGCTGTACCATCGGCTGCGCGGACTGTTGGGCGGCCGGCATCTGCCCCGTCGGCTGCTGTGCCGGCTGCTGGATCGGGATCTGCTGTGCGGGCTGTTGGACCGGCTGCTGTCGCGTCTGCTGCTGGGGCGCGCCGAAGTTCGGCGGGACGGGCAGGCCGACGGCGGCGAGCGACACGTTCCAGTCGTAGGCCTGCTGGACCAGTTGCGGATACTGTCGCGCGAGCTGCGCCACGTAGTTCCGGTCGGCGAGCGAGAGATAGCGTCCCGTGTCCGGGTCGCGCGCGAACTGCGACGGGTCCGGCATCGGGAGCTGCTGCGTCTGAATCGGTGCGCTGTACGACGTCTGCGCTGGCGGTTGACTCATCGTGAAACCTCCGTCGTCGACTTACCCAGCGGACCGCATTGTTATACGGCGCGTGCCGCGAGTAGGGTCGTTCGACGCGCCCGGGCGGCCGCCGTCTGCGGATCGGACGGGACGCGTTCGAGCGCGCTCGGGCCGCGCGATACGCGCGACTTACCGGGGCCATCGACAGGCCCCTCGGGCGGCCCGCCGACCGCTCGCACCGCGAGCGCCGAAACGGGTTTGCGACTCGCGGCCGAACGTGGACGCATGGGAGATACGCGTGACGGACGCGACGAGAAGGGTCTGACCGAGGAGAAACGCCAGCGCGAGCGCGAACTCGCGGAGGAACTCGACGAGGACGCTGCCGCCGAGGAGCGCCGCGAGGCACGCGAGGAGGACGCCGCGGAGACGGAACTCGCCCGCGACGAGTGAGCGCCTCGCCGCGGCGGTGTTCGCAGGTCCTGCGAGCGCGCGGCCGCCCCGACGGCGGTGGCCGATTCCGGGCCCGTGACGATTCGCGGCCCCGTTTATCGGGACGGCGACCGTCACTCCGGTATGACCACGACGGGCGAACTCGCCGACTTCGCCGCCGCCGTCTCGTACGAGGACCTGCCCGCGGACGTGCGCGAGGAACTGAAGAAGCGCGTCCTCGACTCGCTCGGCATCGCCGTCGCCGCGATGGGCGCAGCGCCGACGCGCGCGGTCCGCGAGACGGTCACCGAACTCGCGGCGAGCGGCCCGTGCCGGCTCTGGGGGACGGACCAGTTCGTCTCCCCGACCGGGGCCGCGATGTACAACACCGCGCTCACGCGTTCGCTCGACTTCATGGACTCCTTCCTCGCGCCCGGTGAGACCCCGCACCCGAGCGACAACGTCGCCGCCGTCCTCGCGTCCGCGGAGGCCGCCGACCGCTCGGGCGCCGAACTACTCGCGAGCGTCGCCGCCGCGTACGAGGTGCAGGGCGAACTCGCGTGGAACGCGCCCGTCCGCGACCGGGGCTGGGATCACGTCACGCACACCGTCATCTCCGCCGCCGTGGGCGCGGGGGACGCGCGCGGCCTCGACCGCGAGGAACTGCGGAACGCCATCGGCATCGCCGGCACCGCGCACAACGCCCTGCGCGTCACTCGGACGGGCGGCATCAACGAGTGGAAGGGCGTCGCGAGCGCGAACGCCGCGCGCAACGCCGTCTACTCGGTCGCGCTCGCCGACCACGGGATGGAGGGGCCGGTGGACCTCTTCGAGGGACAGAAGGGCTGGCAGCAGGTCGTCAGCGGCGACTTCGACGTCGACCTCGACCCCGCGTGTCCGCGCGTCCGCGACACGATGACGAAGCGCTACGTCGCCGAGACGTACGCGCAGTCCGCCGTCGAGGGCGTCGTCGAACTCGCAGCGGCCGACGACGTCGACCCCGCGCGCGTCGAGTCTATCCACCTCTCGACGTTCCACGGCGCCGCGCTCATCATCGGCGGCGGTGAGGGCGACCGCTACGAGGTCGAGACGCGCGCGCAGGCCGACCACTCCCTCCCCTACATGCTCGCCGCCGCGCTCGTCGACGGGGAGTTGACCGCCGATTCCTACGCGCCCGCCCGAATCGCCCGCGACGACGTCCAGACGCTCCTGCGCGCCGTCGACGTCGAGGAGGACGACGCGCTCACCGCGCGCTTCGAGGACGGCGAGATGCCCGCAATCGTCGAAATAACGCTCGACGACGGCACGACCCATCGCGTCGAGAAGTCGGCCTTCGAAGGCCACCCGTCCCGGCCGATGTCGTGGGACGCCCTCGAAGCGAAGTTCGAGGCGACCGCGAGCGCGCGCTACGGGCCGCCGCGGCGCGCACAGATAGTCGAGACCGTGCGGTCGCTCGACGAACGCGACGTCTCCGACCTCGTCGCGCTCCTCGACTGACCCGGCGCGCTCGGACCCTCCGAGTCGCCCGTTCGCCCGAGAAACGACTGGCTACCTTTGTGGGCGCGGCCCGTCCCCTCGCGCATGGCGTCCGACGACCGCGCGTTCGACTTCCTGCGCGTCAACGACCGGCCCGAGAAACCCCGCGAGCGCGGCATCACCGAGATACGCGGTCCCTACTACGACCCGATGGGGCCGCGCGAACTCCGCGACATCCTGGAGACGATGGGGCGCTACGTGGACATCTACAAGTTCTCCGGCGGATCGTTCGCCCTGATGCCCGAATCGGCGGTCCGCGAGCTCGTAGACGTCTGCCACGAGTTCGACGTCCTCGTCTCCACCGGCGGGTTCGTCGAGCACGTCCTCGTGCGCGACAACGACCGCGTCGAGGACTACGTCGCCGAGGCAGCCGAACTCGGCTTCGATATCGTCGAGATATCCTCCGAATTCCTCGCCATCGACGCCGACGACCTCGTCGCGCTCACCGAACTCGTCCAGGAGCACGGCCTGAAGGCGAAACCCGAGATAAACGTCCAGTTCGGCGCGGGCGGCGCGTCCAGCGTCGAGGAACTCGCGAGCGAGGGAACGGTCGATCCGGCGAGCGCCGTCGCGGAGGCCCGCCGCCACCTCGACGCGGGCGCGTACAAGATCATGGTCGAATCAGAGGGTATCACGGAGCGCGTCAGCGACTGGCGCACCGACGTCGCGTTCGCCATCGCGGACGAACTCGGCGTCGAGAACTGCGTGTTCGAGGCCGCCGACCCCGCCGTCTTCGAGTGGTACGTCAAGCAGTTCGGGCCGAACGTGAACCTCTTCGTCGACCACTCTCAGATCGTCGAGTGCGAGTGCATGCGCTCGGGGCTGTGGGGGAAGAAGTCGAGTTGGGGGCGCATCGCGTCCTACGACCCGTCCTGAGGCGCCCGCTCGACGCCCCGTATCTCGAATCTCGCGCCGCCGTCCGCGTCCGCGAGGCCGACCCGCCAGCGGTGCGCGCCCGCTATCTCGCGAACGATCGCCAGTCCGAACCCCGTGCCCCGCGCGTCCGTCGTGTACCCGAACTCGAAGACAGCTTCGCGGTCCTCGGCGGGGATGCCGGGGCCGTCGTCTTCGACGTAGAACCCGTCGTCGAGGTCGCCGACGGTGACGGTGACGTCGTCGCCGCCGTGTTCGACGGCGTTCCGAAACAGGTTCTCGAATAGCCGGCACAGCCGTCCCGGGTCCGCCAGTATCGTCGCATCCGTCTCGACGACGAGGCTGGCGTCCCGCCCCGCGCTCTCGTCCCAGCATCGCGCGGCGACGTCGGCGAGCACGCACGGCGCCGGGTCGTCGACCTCCTCGCCGTTGCGCGCGAGATCCAGCACGTCCTCGATCAGGCTCTCCATCCGCGCGAGCGCGTCCCCGATCCGGTCGTGGTGCTCGTTCTCGCTGCGCTCGCGCGCCAACTCCAGGTAGCCCTGCGCGGCGGTGAGCGGACTCCGGAGGTCGTGGCTCAGCACGCTCGCGAACCGATCCAGGCGCTCGTTCTGGTGCGCCATCTCGTCCGCCCGCCGCGCGCGTTCGCGTTCGCGCTCCCGGCGCGCCGTGATATCCCGGTAGACGCCGCGTAGCGCGACGATGTCGCCGTCCTCGCCGTACTCCGGGACGCCCGTGGTCCGCACCCAGTAGACCTCCCCGTCCGGCCCGACCTCGCGGAGTTCCAGATCGTACGTCTCCCCCTCGCGTTCGAGTCGATCCACCGCCTCCCGTATCGTCGGGCGGTCCTCCGGATGGTAGAACTCGATCCCCTCCGCGAGCGTGAGGTCGTAGTCCGGCGGGAGGCCGCGAATCCGCCGCACTTCGTCCGAGACGTGGAGCGTCCGCGACGGGAGATCGATTCGCCACCCGCCGACGCCGACCGGGCCCGCCGCGCGGCCGGCCGACCGGTCGCGACCGCGCTCCCCGAGTTCGCGCACGACGAGCGAGAGGCCGCCGTCGGCCGGGTAGACGCGCACCTCGAACCAGGCGCGCGCGCCTGGTTCGTACCACTCGAACGCGCGCCGTCGCCGGGACGAGAGCGCCTCGTCGATTCTCGCCTCCGCGACCGTCCCGCGCGCGTCCGAGAACACCTCCCAGACGGACGCGCCGACGAGCGCGTCCTCCCGCGTTCCGAGGAGGGCGGCCGCCGTCGGATCGCACGCGGAGACCACGAGGTCCGCGCCCACCGACACGACCCCCTCAGGGGGCCGGTCGGCCGCGTCGCGGTATCTCGGGCCGTCCGTCGCGTCCGTGCCCTGCGTCATGCGCTCCCTACAGTCGGACGCGTACTTTACGTTTCGCCTCACGCCGACCCTCGCGCCGCGGTTCGCGTGACGCGAGCGACGCCGCTCCCCGGCCTAGAGCCGCGACCTGGCCTCTTTCCGGCCGGAGAGGCGCTCCGGAACGAGCCGGTAGAACTCGAAGCTGACCTCGCGGGGCGGCCGGCCGAAGATGTCGACGACGGGGATTCGCACGCGTTCGAGGCCGGCGAGCGCGTCCGTCCCCGCCTCGGGCGCCGTCGTCGATTCGAGGCGGCCGGTCGCGACGACGCTGTGCCACTCGTCGTCCGCGCGGCCGTAGACGACGAACGACACCGCTTCGTCGAGGAACGCGTCCTTCCCGTCGTCCGCGTCGACGGCGAGTCGGAAGTAGAACGTCGTCGTTCGCTCGTCGTACCCGTACGAGACCGGGACCGAGTGCGGCGCGTCGTCGCCCGCCGCGAACGAGAGGACGCCCGTCCCGCCGTCGCCGAGGAACCGATCGCGCGCCGCCGCCTCCAACTCGACCGACTCGGCATCGTCCATGCGTCCCGCTCGCACGCCGCGCGTAAAACAACCTCGCGCGCTCCCGTCGTCCGCGAAGTCGCGACACCGATTACGCCCCCGCCGCGCGTAGGCGCGGTCATGACCGGGACGTTCGTCGTCGTCGGCGGTGACGCGGCCGGGATGAGCGCCGCGAGCAAGGCCAAGCGCGACGCGCCCGAGACGGACGTCGTCGTCTTCGAACGCGGCGAATACGTCTCCTACGCGGCCTGCGGCATCCCCTACTACGTCGCCGGACGCGTCGGATCGCTCGACGACCTCGTCGCGCTCACGCCCGACGAGGCCCGCGAGGAGCGCGGTATCGACCTCCGGATGCGCCACGCCGTCACCGAAATCGACCACGACCGACGCGTCGTCACCGTCGAGAGCGAGACGGAGACGTTCGAACAACCCTACGACGCCCTCCTCGTCGCGACGGGCGCGCACGCCGTCGTCCCGCCGTTCGACGGGACGGAGAAGCGCGGCGTCTTCACCGTCCACGACCTCGACGACGCCGCGGCCGTCGACGCGTACGTCGCGCGCGACGACGTCGAAACGGTCGGCGTGGTCGGCGGCGGCTACGTCGGCGTGGAGATGGCGGAGGCGTTCGACGCCCGCGGCCTCGACGTCCGCCTCTTCGAGATGCTCCCGCGCGTCCTCGACCCGTTCGGCGACGCGGCCGCGGACGTCGTCGCGTCCCACCTCCGCGAGCGAGGCGTCGACCTCCACCTCGACACCGCCGTCTCCGCGTTCGGCGGTGATCGGCGCGTCGCGTCCGTCGAGACCGACGACGGATCGTATCCGGTCGACGCGGCCGTGGTCGGTGTCGGCGTCGCACCGTCCGTCTCGCTCGCCGACGACGCGGGAATCGACCTCGGCGAGACGGGCGCCATCGCGACCGACGCGTACGGCCGAACGAACCGCGACGACGTCTACGCGGCCGGGGACTGCGCCGAGTCCCAGCACGTCGTCACCGGCGCTCCCGCGCACGTGCCGCTGGCGCTGACCGCGAACCGAGGGGGGCGCGCGGTCGGCGCGACGGTCGCCGGCACGCCGACGCCCGTCGGAGACACCGCGGGCACCGCCGTCGCGAAGGCGTTCGACCTCGAAGTCGCCCGCACCGGAATACTCGACCCCGAGGCCGCGCGCGCCGCCGGCTTCGACCCCGTCTCGGAGACGATCACGGCCGACTCGCGCGCGCACTACTATCCGGGCGCCGAACCCGTCACGGTCACGCTCACCGCCGACCGGGCGAGCGAGCGCGTCCTCGGCGCGAGCCTCGTCGGCGCGGACCGCGCGGGCAAGCGCGTCGACCCGGTCGCGACGGCGCTGCACGCGGGCCTCACCGTGGACGAACTCGCGGCGCTCGACCTCGCGTACGCGCCGCCGTTCGGGCCCGTCTGGGATCCCGTGCTCACCGCCGCGCGCGTCCTCGACGGCGAACTCGACGACACCTGATCGGCCGTCGCACTGGCCGCGTCGAGCGCGAGGCCCGGGAGAGGGCCACCGTCCGGGGCCGGGCGAGCACTAATGCTGTCAGCGATCGAATAGTCGGATATGGCGAGCGCGCCGAAACCCACGCTGGTGGAACTGGAGGGCGACTACTACCACGTCCGCTTCCGCGACCCGGACGAGTTCAGCGAGATCCGAACCCCCGCGTGGGCGAGCGAGGCCGCCGCGGACGTCGTCGCGGGGAGCAAGGTCCGGACCGGCCACCGCGCCGGGAGCGACGACTGGGCCGTCCAGTCGGTGCTGATACCGAGAGCCGAGGGGAAGGCCGCGGCGCGTACCGCGGCGCGACGCATCGTCGAGAAACTGGAGTCGTAGCCCTGCCCGCCGGCGCGTCGGACGGATCGCCGGCGCGGTTGGCCGGACGGCGCGCTAGTCCGCCCGGCGGAGCCTATCGTAGAGCCACGCGAACGCGTACCCACCGGTCGCGCCGTCCGCGAACGCCCAGAGCGCGCCCACGACCAATCCCGTGGTCGTCTCGTCGTATCCCCGGTAGGCGTCGGCGAGCAGTCGCTCCCACCGCCGCCCCCAGCCGATTCGCGCGAGGAGGCCGATTCCCACGACGCCGGCCGACCAGAGGAGGCCACACGCCAGTCCGAACGCCCGCGCGTCGAGTCTCGTCGACGTCATACCCGATACGACGCCCGCCGAACGCATAGTTCTCCCGACGATTCCCACCTCGTGCACCTCTCCGTCGCGGACGCGCCTTCCCGCTCCCTGCGAACTCTCCAGTGGTTCTTGCCGTCGTCGCGCGAACCCGTCCGCATGGACTTCGACGAGTTCGTCGGCGAAGTACAGCACCGCCTCGAACTCCCCGGGACCGGTGAGGCCGTTCGCGCCGTTCGCGCGACGCTCACGACGCTCGGCGAGCGAATCCCCGCCGACGACGCCGCGGACCTCGCGTCCGCTCTCCCGATGGAAGTCAGTTGGTATCTCGTCGGCGCGCCCCGCCGCCACGGCGAGCGCTTCGACTGGGCCGAGTTCGTCGCGCGCGTGAGCGAAATCGAGCACGCGGACCGCGCGACGGCCGCCTACCACGCCCGCGTCATCGTGGACCTCGTCGGGACGCTCGTCGCGCCAGCCGACTTCCAACAGCTCCGCGACCAGCTCCCCGAGCGCGGCGACTGGGACGCGCTCTTCGAAGTCGTCGACGCGGGCGGCTGGGAGGCGGCGGAACCGCGCTGATGGCCGGCGCGTCGCGGCGCGGGGTCGTCGCGCTCCTCGCCGCCGTCGCCGCGGCGGCGCTCGGTGTGCTCTCGCTCGCCCGCACGGCCGACGACCGCACCGCGCCCGACGACGCCACGGCCGACGGTGGCGATGAGGGAGCCGTTCCCGCCCTCCCGCCGCCGACTCGGGACGGAGCGCTGTCCGTCGAGGCCGCCATCGCCCGCCGTCGCTCGCGGCGCGAGTACGCCGACACGCCCCTCGAACTCGCCGCGCTCGCCCAACTCCTCTGGGCGGCGCAGGGCGTCACCGAACCGCGCGACGGCCTCCGCGCCGCGCCGAGCGCCGGCGCGCGCTACCCGCTCGAACTCCGCGTCGCCGTCACTGGCGACGCCGTCACCGGCCTCCCGAGCGGCGTCTACCGCTACGACCCGGCGGCGCACGCGCTCGCCCGGACTATCGCGGGGGACGTCCGCCCCGCACTCGCCGCGGCCGCGCTCTCCGCGCCCGCAGTCGCGGACGCCCCCGTCACCGTCGTCGTCTCCGCCGTGGACGAACGCACCACCGAGCGCTACGGCGAACGCGGCGAACGCCGATACGTCCCGATGGAGGCCGGGCACGCGGGCGAGAACCTCGCGCTCCAGGCGGAAGCGCTCGGCTTCTCCACCGTTTCCATCGGTGCGTTCGACGACGACGCCGTGCGCGACGCCGTTCGGTTGGACGACGCCGAGCGGCCCCTGTACGTCTTCCCCGTCGGGAATCGGGTCTGAGTCGCGGGACGGATAGTTACGTATTACATTCACAATATTATGTCGCGTACGCTCGTCCTACTGCCGGTAGTATCCCACCGAAAAGTAATCGGAATGAAACGAACGAAAGCTGGGAATTTACCCGACTACGACGACCGGTGCCGCACGGCGTAGGGTACCGTTACGCGAGAGGGGGCCGCCTCCCGAGGGAGACGGCCGGGCTTGTGCCATACCTGTGTCCTGGCCGCGCTATCCTGCACGGGCGGCCGTTCCGGTGAGCTCGGGGCGCCACAACGGTCTTGTCCGTTCTGTGGAGCACTGCGCCGCCCGTCATCGCCGCGTTCGCCGCCCGAACTGATTCGACATATGCGAATCGGTGCCGGTTCAGCGTCCCTCGTAGGGCGGGATCGGATAGGTGAGGTCGGTGGACGCCTCGCTCTCGACGTCCGCGGGGACGACGAGGCGGAGCATCCCGTCCTGCCACTGGCCCGTCGGCGGCGCGAGGTCGCCGTCCGACGCCATCCCGTACTCGTCGAAGGAGAACTCGCCGATGACCGTCTCGAACGTCCCCTCCGAGAGCGCCTGTCGGACGGCGTCGTGCTCGACCGACCCCGCGGCCTCGAACGCCTGCTTCGCGGTCTGCGCGACGTTGTACGAACCGCCGACCGTCGGCGACGGATACTCGTCCGTGTCGTCCATCGCGCGGAACGCCGAGAGCATCTCGTCGTTCCCGTTGTCGACCATCCCCGGCACCCACCCCGGGACGGCGTTCATGTACGCGCCCGCGCCGCCCGTGGCACCCAGCCACGTCGTGATGGTCGCCGCGCGCTCCATGCAGCAGAGCTTCGGGAGGTAGTTCGACTCGCGCATCTGCTTCACCGCGGTGATGCCGTCCGCGGGCGTGAGGTTCGCGAGCAGGTACTCGACGTCCGCGCTCTTCGTCTGCGAGATGAGCGTCGAGAAGTCCTTCGTCCCGATGGACACCTCCTCGTCGAGCACGACTTCGTGCCCGTTGTTCTCCAGCGCCTCCGACCAGACGCGGCTGAGTTCTGCGCCCCATCCGGTGTTGGTGCGCCAGATGCCCACGCGCTCCGGTCGGTCGCCCGTCTCGGCCGCCATGTCCGATAGCTTGACCGACGTGTTCGCCATGTCCCGGCTCTTCGGGAACGGCGCGAACACCCAGTCGTACTCGTTCTCGACGTGCGGCTGCATGTACGCGAAGTTCGCGCTCAGGAACGGGATTCCCTCGTTCTCCGCGAACGACGCGCCCGCGCCGACGAGGAGGCTCCCGAACGTCCCCCAGAGCACGTCGACGTCGTGGTTCGACGTGATACGCTGGAGGCCCTCGCGAACGCCCTTCGGCGAACTCTCGTCGTCCTCCATCACGAGTTCGACGTCCCGGCCGAGGATGCCGCCGTTCTCGTTGATCACGTCACGGCCGAGTTTGTACGCCGTCTCGACGTCCGCGCCCGCGGACGAGAACGCGCCCGTGCGCGAGACGGTCGCGCCGACGACGAGCGTGTCGTCGCCGCCGCTCCCCGTGAGCCCAGTACATCCGGCGGCGAGCGCCGTCGCGCCGGCACCCGCCGCTATGACGAACTCTCGCCTGCTGTGAGATGCCATACCCCGACAATCATCACAATCGTATATTAATGTTACTCTCGGTCACCCGTCCGAACATCGCCCGGTTTCGGCCGCATTCGATCCTCTCCGTCCGATATACGTGGATGAAATATTCGGCTTCGTGACGCCCCGAGTGACCGCCGCCGTCCGGGTGTACGCTCCCGCGCCGGCTCCGCGATCCACGGCCCGCTCGCGCGGTGCATTGTCGCCGACCGCACGAGGTACCCGTTTCGTCTGCCGATTCGACGCGGCGCGGACCGCTCGATCTGCCCCCCGTGCCCCATCCGCATATAGCGAACCGCCGCCGACGGCGCGCCTGCCGTCCTCGACGCTCGCGCGTGTCCGCCACACCGACCGGGTACTCGCATCGGCCGTCGAATCCCGACGCTCCTCCGCGGTGATTTTACGCCGATATGCGTGTAAGAACTGGTGGGGTTTGTCTCGCCTTCGCGCCCCGGCCACGCCACCTATCTCACCTAAGCCACCTACCTTAGCTACCTTAGGTACCGGGGGTGCGCACGGTGGCACTCCCCCGCCGTACGGGGTGCTATATACTCCTCCTAGCAAGCTACTCCCCGCCGCGACGCGTGGCGCCCTCCATGAGAACGACCGACGGGACGCAGCGGCCGGCCGGGAGCGCGCGCGACCGGAGCGCCGTCCCCGCCGCCGTCGACCGAATCGAACGCGAATCGACGATCCTCGCGGCCGAACTCGACGCGTTCGACGCCTTCCGAACGCGACTCTCGAAGATCGAACCGACCGCCGCGAGCGCGCCCTCGTGCGACGGCGCGCACGCCACCGGACTCCGACGCGACGGCGAGCGAGACGCCGCGCTCGCCCGCGTCCGCGACGCCTACCGGGAGACCGTGATGGCCGTCGATCACTACGAGGACGAGTACGGCGAGTCGTACGCCGAACACCTCGAATCCGAGTTCGGGGCCGAACTCGCGTGCGCCCTCCTCGGCGCCGCCCCGCTCTCGGCCGTCGTCCACGACCGCCTCCTCGCCGCCGTCTCCGCCGCCATCGACAACCGCGAGTCCGCCCGCGAGACGCTGGCGCGCGAGGAGCGCGCGCTCGAACGCGGCGAAACGCGATTGCGCGCGATCCGCGACGACCTCGACGCGGTCGAGTCGCGCCCGCTCCTCGACTGCTCACCGGGCGAACTCGCCCGTCTCCGCGACGACGTCCGCGCCCTCGAACGGCGCTGCGACGACGTCGTCGCGGACCGCCAGTCCGGCGACCTGCACACGACGGCGACGCTCCACCGCGACGGCGCGCGCTCCCTCAGCGGCTACCTCTACGGCCCGCTCGACGTCCAGCACCCGCTGCTCTACGACGCCGCGACCGTGAGCGAGCGCATCGCCCGGGCGCAGCGACGCGTCGAGACGCACCTCGGCGCGACGGTGTCGGCCGAACCGCACCCGTAGCCCGCCGTCACGCGGGTCGCTCCGGGTCGCCCTCGAACACGGCGAGGCCCGGATAGTCCGCGATGAGGCCGTCCGCGCCGTACCGGCGCGCGGTCCGTGCGTCCAGCCACGTCCGCGCCGTCCACGCGTTCACCGTGTACGCCTCCAGAGCGCCGGGCGACGAGAACGCCGCGAGTCCCGCTATCGACGGATGGATCGTCTCCGCGTCGAGCGCGTTCGCCGTCGCGCACGCCGTCTCGACGTCCCGGGCGAGCGGCGCGATACGCGCCGCGGCGTCCGAACTGCGCACCGCGGCGAGCGCGCCCTCGTAGAACGACGAGAACAGGACGTCGTTCGCGCGCCCGTCGAGTTCGTCGCGACCGCGCTCGACGGCCCATTCGCGCCGCCGCTCAGACGACTACAGAAATGTAGTATACGAGCATTACTAATGGGGCGGCGCCCGCGCCCGTCCCGGACGCGCGTCCGACCTGAACGCGCCGTCCGTCGGGGTCGATCAGGCCGCGGCCTCGTAGCCGGCGTCGGCGACGGCCTCGACCAGCGCGTCGGTGTCGGCGTCGCCGTCGACGGTGGCCGTCTCGGACTCGCGGTCCGCGTCGGCGGCCGTGACGCCCTCGACGGCCGCGAGCGCCTCCTCGACCGTCTGCTCGCAGTGCTCGCACGACATCCCTCGAACGGTGATGGTCTGACGCATACGTCCTTCCGTACACCCGTGACGTCTATGTGCGTTTCTGATTCGAGACCATCGCTCCGGGTCCGTGAGCCCGTCATTCGAGCCGGGAACCGTTCGGCCCCGACGCGTCGACTCCTGGTGCCCGCTCCCCGCCGGAGCCGATTCGTCGGGCGGCGCGTTCGGAGCGAGGAGCGTCGTTCTCGCCCGCGATTGCCGGCGGGAACGGCGGATAAAATTGTGAAGAAATAACACTACTAATGCCGGGGATCGACCCGGCTGCGGTGGTGTCGACGGCCCGCGCGCGGCCGACTACTCCATCCCGTACTTGATCGACTTCGCCTGCGTGTAGTAGTCGAGCGTCTCGACGGAGAGTTCGCGGCCGATGCCCGACTGCTTGTACCCGCCGTACGGGAGCCCGGGCGACATCTCGTGCCACGTGTTCACCCAGATGTAGCCGGCCTCGATGTCGCGCGCCGTCCGATCGGCCTTCTCGAGGTCGTTCGTGATGACGCCGCCGGCGAGGCCGTAGTCGACGTCGTTCGCGAGCGACATCATCTCGTCGTAGTCGTCCCAGCGGAAGACCTCGAGGACGGGGCCGAAGATCTCCTCCTGCACGGCCTCGTGGTCGTGGTCGAGCCCCTCGACGAGCGTCGGCGTCACGAAGCAGCCGTTCGCCAGCGCCTCGTCGTCGGGTCGCTCCCCGCCCGCGAGGAACGTCGCGCCGTCCTCCTTCGCGCGTTCGAGGTAGGACATCGTCCGATCCACCTGCTCCTGGGAGACCTTCGGGCCGACGTCCGTCTCCTCGAGGAGCGGATCGCCGACCGTCATTCCCTCCGCGGCGCCGATCAAGCCCTCGAGGATCGGCTCGGCGACGTCCTCGTGGACGAACAGGCGAGAGCCCGCTTCGCAGCACTCGCCGGTGTTGGCGAAGATAGCCATCGCGATGACGCCGACGGCCTCCTCGGGGTCGGCGTCCTCGTGGACGACGATGGGGCTCTTCCCGCCGAGTTCGAGGGTGACGTCGGTGACGTTCTCGGCCGCGTTGCGCATGATCTGTTTGCCGACGGCGGTCGACCCCGTGAACGCGAGCTTGCGGACGCCCTCGTGGCGCGAGAGCGGATCCCCGGCCTCCTCACCGTATCCGGGGACGACGTTGACGACGCCGTCCGGAACGACGTCGCCGATTATCTCCATGAGTCGGAGCACGGAGAGCGGGGTCTGCTCGGCGGGCTTGAGGACGGAGCAGTTCCCCGCGGCGAGCGCGGGCGCGAGCTTCCACGACGCCATCGCGAGCGGGAAGTTCCACGGGATGATCTGACCGACGACGCCGTACGGCTCGCGGATCACCTGTCCGTGG
>Ga0207755_100206_pt1 | contig 35099 bp, 34 predicted proteins | sample A23P2SouthBayCA_FD_187734 | JGI IMG/M metagenome (GOLD analysis project Ga0207755, IMG submission 187734) | Aerobic enrichment media microbial communities from Bioluminiscent Bay, La Parguera, Puerto Rico - A23 P2 (SPAdes) | ecosystem: Environmental > Aquatic > Marine > Unclassified ...
CCCCGCCGCTCGCGCCCGCCTCGCCGGCGTCCGCGTCGCTGACGGTCTGCCCGGGCGCGTCCGCGACCCCCGTCGCGTCGGTGCCGAGCGTCGCGATATCGTCGTCGTCGCCGTACGCGGCGTCCTCGCCCCGGGCGCGCGCCCAGAACGTCTCGAACGCCGCGTCGAAGACGTCCCGGTCGCGCGGGCGCGTGCAGAGGGTCGCGGCCAGCGCCGTGCGCACCGTCGCTTTCGAGCGGTCGTCGAGCGCGGCGACGGCTTCGGCGGCCGCGACGGCGCCGTCGCCCGGCACCGCGACGCCGCTCGCGCGCAGGATGCCGACGAACCGGGCGAGTTCCGCGCGGAGGTGCGCGGCGATCACGGGAGGAGGTCCGCGACGGCGTCCTCGTCCACCTGCTCGACGTCGCTCGCGTCCTTCAGCAGACAGCCGAGAGTCTCGCGCACCGTCGCCTCGTCCAGGTCGGCGACGTCGAGTGCGGCGAGCGCCTCCGCCCAGTCGAGCGTCTCCGCGACCCCGGGGGGTTTGCGCAGCGGGCGCTCGCGGAGGCGTTCGACGACCCCGCAGACGTCAGCGGCGACGGCGTCGTCGAGTTCGGGGACCTTCCGGCGGACGATTTCGGTCTCGCGCTCGACGTCCGGCGGGCCGACGTGCAGGTAGAGACAGCGCCGCTTCAGCGCGTCGGAGAGCGCGCGCGTCCGGTTCGACGTGAGCACGACCACCGGGGGCGTTTTCGTGGCGACGGTGCCGAGTTCGGGGATGGAGACCTGGAAGTCCGAGAGAACCTCCAACAGGAGCGCCTCGAACGCCTCGTCCGCCCGGTCCACCTCGTCGACGAGGAGGACGGGCGGGCGGTCGTTCTCGTCGGCCGCGCGGATCGCGCGCAGGAGCGGGCGTTCGAGCAGGTACTCCTCGGTGAAGACGGAGCCGTCGCCCTCGACGGTCGCGTCCGCGCCCTCGACGGCGAGCAGTTGTTTCGTGTAGTTCCACTCGTAGAGGGCGTTCTCGGCGGCGAGGCCCTCGTAGCACTGGAGGCGGACGAGTTCGGTGTCGAAGCCGGCGGCGAGCGTCTTCGCCAGCTCGGTCTTCCCCGCGCCCGGCGCGCCCTCCACGAGCAGGGGTTTGCCGAGGCGGAGCGCGAGCAGCGCGCTCGTCACGACGTCCTCGTCGGCGACGTAGTCCCGACGGTCGAACGCCGCGCGCACGTCGTCCGCGGTCACGTCCGCGAAGGCGGTCATCACGCACGCGTAGGCGCCCGAGCGGAAAAAGCCCCGCGCGCCTAGAGGAACTCGCGGACCTCCGAGTAGTACATGTCGTGGCGGTCCACTTCGCCGACGCGTTCCGCGACGTCGACGGCGAGGACGTGCCAGCAGCGCTGCTCGGGGTCCTCCGGGTCGAGGTTGTACTGGCTGTCCCGGCACGTACAGCCGCCGTCCTCGACGACGTACTCGTCCTCGTGGCCGACGACGACGGTGAAGTCGTTGTACCGCTTCACGCGGCCCTCGCCGACGGCGTCGATGGCGCGCCGCCCCCTGTCGCCGTGCGCGTCGAGGATGGCCGCGACTATCGCCGGGGTGAGTTCGCCCGCCTCCGCGAGGGCGGCCCGCCAGTCGTCCACGTCGGCCGTCACTGCACCCGCGTACTCGGCGCCCGCGTAAAGAGGTGCGGTTCGCCCGGCCGCGCCGCCGGGCGCGTGTCGTGCCCTTTAGGGCCGCGCCGCCCCGAGGACGCCACGATGCAGGTGACGGAGGGCGCGGTGACGGTGGAGGTGCCCGAGCAGTCGGGCGAGGCGGTGGAGGACGCGGTGTTCTTCAACCCCGAACAGGAGTTGAACCGGGACCTGACGGTCGCGGCGTTGCGCGCGTACCGCGAGCGCGAACCGCGCGCCGAGAGCTACCTCGACGCGATGACCGCCTCGGGCATCCGGGGCGTGCGCGCCGCCGCCGACGGGTGGGACGCGACGCTCGTGGACCGCGACCCGGACGCCGTCGAACTCGCCGAGGCGAACCTCGCGCGCAACGACGCCGCGGGCGACGTGCGCTACGACGACGCGAACGCCGTGCTCTGGGACCCCGAGCGCGCGTTCGACGTCGTGGACCTCGACCCGTTCGGTACGCCCGCTCCCTTCCTCGACGCCGCGTTCGCGAACGCCCGCGACCTCGTCTGCGTCACCGCCACCGACACCGCGCCGCTCTGCGGCGCCCACCTCCAGTCCGGCGTCCGCAAGTACGGGACCGTCCCGCGGAACACCGAGTACCACGCCGAGATGGGCGTGCGCGTCCTCCTCTCCGCGATGGCGCGCGCCGGCGCGCGCTTCGACGTCGGAATCACCCCCCTCCTGACGCACGCGACCCGCCACTACGTCCGCACGTACGTCGACCTCACGCACTCGGCGAGCGACGCGAACGACGCCGTCGAGACGCTCGGGCACGTCTACCACTGCCCCGAGTGCCTCTGGCGCGAGCACGAACGCGGCCTGCACGCCGACCGTCCCGACGCCTGCCCGAACTGCGACGGCACGAACCTCCTCACCGCCGGCCCCATCTGGCTCGGGGCGACGCACGACGACGCCTTCCTCGACGCGACCCGGGACGCCCTCGACGACTCGATGGGGGCCGCCGAGCGCGCCAGCGACCTCCTCGCGACCCTGCGCGGCGAACTCGACCGGCCCACGCACTACGACCAGCACAAGCTCTACGGCCGCTGGGGCGAACCCGCCGTCGGCATGGACGACTTCCTCGCGGCGCTCCGGGACGCCGGCTTCGACGCCTCGCGCACCCACTACGGCGGCACGACGTTCGAGACGGACGCGGCCGTCGCCGAGATCCGGGACGTCGCGCCCTAGCGGCGCGTCTCCGGGAGTGTTATGGCAGTCCGGACGGTAGCCACGTTCGTGCCCGCGGGACGAACGGACGACACCGACGCGGAACCGGACGGTGGGCCGGACGCTCGCGGCGGCCGGAACGAGGCCGCCCCGGACGTCACCGACCTCGCCCACCGCGTCGAGCAGCTCGAATCCGAGCTCGACGAGAAGACGATGAGCCGCAGCGAACTCGAATCCGACCTCGAAGGATACGTGCGCGAGCGCGTCCGCCGGAACCACGCGCGCGGCTGGGGTCCCTACCTCGTGTTGCTCTACGGGACCGTGATGACGCTCGGCGCGTTCTACTGGCTGGAGAGCGACGGCATCGCGATTCTCGCGATGATCGTCGTCTGGCTCTCCACCCTCGGCCTCTACGTCCTCTTCGTGGTCTTCGGCCTCGGACTGAACGCGCTCGGTGCGCCCGGGAAAGCGCTCGACTGGCTCCGCTCGAAACGGTGAGGGGAGTCGGCGTCGCGGACGCGCTGGCAGGCGTCGTCCCGCCCGCGCTCGTTCCCGTCATCGTCCTCCTCACGCAGTTCGGCGACGCGTGGTTCGTGATGGTCGCCGCCACCGGCGTCCACTGGCTCGGCCCCCGCTACGGCGTCGTCTCCGAGCGGAACGCCGCGCGCTTCGTCGCCGTCGCCGTCACCGCGTTCGGCGTCGTCGTCGCCGCGAAAGCGCTCTTCGCGCTCCCGCGCCCGCCCGCGAGCGTCGCGCTCGTCGCCGCGGACGGCTACGGCTTCCCGAGCGGCCACGCCACCGCTGCCGCCGCGCTCTACGGCGCCGCCGCGTTTCTCTTCGCGCGCCCGCGCCGGCGCGTCCGCTACGCGCTCGCCGCGACGTTCCTCGTGCTCGTCGCCGGGACGCGCCTCCTCCTCGGCGTCCACTACCTCGCGGACGTCCTCGCCGGCGCGCTCGTCGGGTCGCTGGTCGTCGCCGCCGTCCTCGCGGTGACGCGGCGACGGCTCACCGACGGGTTCGCACTCGCCGCGTTCGCCGGCCTCGCGGCCGTCGCCGTCGCCGGCCCGACGACGGACGCGCTCGCGGCGATGGGACTCGCGGTCGGCGCGCTCTGCGGGAGCGTCCTCGCCGGCCGCCGCGAGCGTCTCGTCGTCCGCGCGCCGCGAGCGCTCGCCGGCTACGTCGTCTTCGGCGGCCTCGCAATCGCGGCGCTACACGCGCCGCTCCCGGCCTACGGCGTCGCAATAACGAGTGGGGTGGCTGGTGTCGGCGTCCTCGTGGTGCCGACGGTGCGCGTCCGTTAGAACTTCTCGAGGTACCGCTCCTTCTCCCAGTCGGAGACCTGGATGCGGTAGCCCGTGTGCTCCTCGCGCTTCGCTTCGACGAACTTCTCGGCGATGTGGTCGCCGAGCGCGTCCTGAACGACCTCGTCCGCTTCGAGGGCGTCGATGGCCTCGCCGAGGTTCGCGGGGAGCGTCTCGATACCGTACTCCTCGCGCTTCTCCTCGTCGAACTCGTAGATGTTCTCGCGGACCGGGTCCGGGGCTTCGAGGCCCTGCTCGATGCCGTCGAGACCCGCGTGGATGAGCGCGGCGAACGCGAGGTACGGGTTACAGGACGGGTCCGGGAAGCGCGCTTCGACGCGGGACGCGGCCGGGATGCGCGCCGCGGGCTTGCGGATGAGCGCGGAGCGGTTGCGGTCGGACCACGCGACGTAGACCGGCGCCTCGTAGCCGGGGACGAGGCGCTTGTAGGAGTTCACGGTCGGGTTCGAGACGGCCGTGATGGCGGGCGCGTGCTCGAGGATGCCCGCGAGGAACTGGTGGGCGGTCTCGGAGAGGTCGAACTCGTCAGACTCGTCGTGGAACGCGTTCTCGCCGTCCTGGAAGAGCGAGAAGTGCGTGTGCATGCCGGAGCCGTTGATCTCCGCGATGGGCTTCGGCATGAAGGTCGCGTGCATGTCGTGCTCCGCGGCGATGGCGCGGACGACGGTGCGGAACGTCGCGACGTTGTCCGCGGTCGTGAGCGCGTCGTCGTACTCGAAGTTGATCTCGTGCTGGGACTCAGCGACCTCGTGGTGGGAGGCCTCGATCTCGAAGCCCATCTGCTCGAGACCGTTGATGATGTCGCGGCGGACGTCGGAGGCGAGGTCCTTCGGCGCGAGGTCGAAGTAGCCGCCGACGTCGGTGAGTTCGGTCGTGGCGCGCCCGTCCTCGTCCTCCTCGAAGAGGAAGAACTCGGGTTCGGGGGCGGCGTTGACCTCGTAGCCCATCTCCTCGGCGCGGTCGATCGCGCGCTGGAGGACGCCACGCGGGTCGCCCGCGAACGGTTCGTCCGTCGAGGTGTTGATGACGTCGCAGATGAGGCGGGCGGACGCGCCGTCCTCGAAGTCGCGCCACGGGAGCACGGCGAACGTGTCGGGGTCCGGCTTCAGGCGCATGTCGGACTCCTGGATGCGCACGAAGCCCTCGATGGAGGACCCGTCGAAGTAGATTCCGTCGGTGAACGCCTTCTCGGCCTGCTCCGCGGGCACGGAGACGTTCTTGACCGTGCCGAGGATGTCGGTGAACTGCAGGCGGAGGAAGTCGACGTTCTTCTCCTCGATCTCGTCCAGTACGTCCTGCTCGGTCTCGGTGAGGCCGCCATCGGCGACAGGTTTCCCGTTCGTCATTGGTTCCGTCACCCGATGCAAAGACAGCAACTATTAAATCGGTTCCGGTCTGAGCAAATCTCCTCTGCCCGAGGTGAAGTGGACGTTCGTTAAATTCTAATGGGTGGGGGTCGTGCGTGCCCATATGACCTACGAGAACCTCGACGCCAAGCTCATCAACGCGCTCCTCGGCGACGGCCGCGCCAGCCTCCGAAGCCTCGCCGAAGAACTCGACGTCTCCGTCACCACAGTCTCCAACCACCTCTCCGACCTCGAAGAGGAGGGCGTCATCCGGGGCTACACGCCCGTCGTCGACTACGGCAAACTCGGCTACGACGTCACCGCAATCCTCCAGCTGAAAGTCGAGGGCGGCGCGCTCCCCGACCTCACCCACCGCCTCCGCAAGCACAAGCAGATGGTCTCCGTCTACGAGGTCACGGGCGACTACGACGTCATCGCCGTCGGGAAGTTCGAGGACACCGACGACATGAACACGCTCATCAAGGAACTCCTCGGCGACGCGGACATCAAGGAGTCCGCGACCAGCGTCGTCCTCGACGCCGCCGTCGAGAACCAGCAGTTCGAACTCGACGTCGACGAGGAGTAACCCGCCACACTTCTTCGCTTTTTCTCGCCGCGTAGCTACCGCTGTCCGCCGCGTCTCGCCTGCGCGTAGCCGCCGCTCTGTATGGAGGTCAGAAAAAACCGCAGTGGGCCGAACGGTCGACGTGCGATGCGGCGATCGATTCACTCGCGCGAACGCGCGAGGCCCGAGCGCGACCACCGCGCGCCGGAGGTGCGCGACGGGAGTGCGACGGGCTTTTGTCGTAGCTTTTGCCAGCGCGCGAAGCGCGCGCGGCAAACGGTCCTACATCATGCCGCCCATGCCGCCCATGCCGCCCATGCCGCCCGCGCCGCCGGGCGCGCCGCCCTCGTCGTCGCCCTTGTCCGTGGAGAGGTCGCCGGCGGAGATGATGTCGTCGATTTTGAGGACGAGGTTCGCGGCCTCGGTGGCGCTACTGAGCGCCTGCTCCTTGGCGTGCGCCGTCTCGACGACGCCCGCGTCGAAGGAGTCCTCGAGGTCGCCGGTGACGACGTTCAGGCCGGTCGCGGCCTCGCCGGACTCGTGCGCGGAGCGCAGGTCGACGAGGATGTCGATGGGGTCGAGGCCGGCGTTCTCGGCGAGGACGCGCGGGACGAGTTCGAGGCTGTCGGCGAACGCCTCGACGGCGAGCTGCTCGCGGCCCTCGACGGAGTCCGCGTAGTTGCGGAGCTGGTCGGCGACTTCGACTTCGATGGCGCCGCCGCCGGGGAGGACGCGGCCGTCGGAGAGCGTCTGCGCGGCGACGTCGAGCGCGTCGGTGACGCCGCGTTCGAGTTCGTCGACGACGTGGTCGGTGCTGCCGCGGAGGATGAGCGTGACGCCGTGGGCTTCCTCGTCGAGGCCTTCGACGTAGAAGAGCTCGTCCTCGTCGTCGCGACGGACGCTGCCGCGGCCGAGGTCGTCGGCGCTCGCGGAGTCGAGGTCGGAGACGATGGCGGCCCCGAGGACGTCCTTGAGGAACTCGATGTCGCTCTTCTTCACGCGGCGGACGGCGAGGATGCCCTCCTTCGCGAGGTAGTGCTGGGCCATGTCGTCGATGCCCTTCTGGCAGAGGACGACGTCGGCACCGGTGTCGACGACCTGCTGGACCTTCTCGCGGAGCTGCTCCTCTTCCTGGTCGAGGAAGGACTGGAGCTGGTCCGGGCTGTCGATGTTGACGCTGGTGTCGGCGCTGGCCTCTTCGACTTCGATGGCCTCGTCGAGGAGGAGGACGTCCGCCTCGTCGAACTCGGTCGGCATCGAGTCGAGGACGGGGTCCTTGGAGACGGTGGCGCCGCGGAGGAGTTCGGAGTCGGAGACGGCGCGGCCCGTCTGCGTCTCGACGTGCACGTTCGCGACGTCCACGATGGTGGAGCCGTCGTCGGCCTGCACGGAGACGGCCTTGAGCGCCTCGTAGAGGAGGCCGGAGAGCTGCTCCTTGTCGATTTCGGCGCTCTTGCCGGTCATGGACGTCTCGGCGACGGCGCGGACGAGTTCCTCGTCGTCCGGGTCGACGGAGACGGACTGCTCGTTGACGTACTCGCGGGCCTTCTCGCTCGCGAGGTTGTAGCCTTTGATGACGGCCGTCGGGTGGATGTCCTGTTCGAGGAGGCCCTCGGCGTTCTTGAGGAGTTCACCGGCGAGAGCGACGGCGGTGGTGGTGCCGTCGCCGGCCTCGTCTTCCTGTGTCTCGGCAACCTCGACGATCATCTCGGCCGTCGGGTTGTCGATGTCCATCTTCTCGAGGATGGTGACGCCGTCGTTCGTGATGGTGACGTCGCCCATGTCGTCCACGAGCATCTTGTCCATCCCCTTCGGGCCGAGCGTCGAGCGCACGGCGTCCGCGACGGCGCGCGCCGCGGAGATGTTGTGCTCCTGGGCGTCCTTGTCCTTTACGCGCTGGGCGTCGTCTCCCATGATGACCATCGGCTGGCCCTGCATACGTCGCTGAGACATCGTCATCGGAACGATTGTTTGTCCTTCTATATAAAACTACCGCCGCGGGACGCCAGATACGGCCGGGAGAGCGCCCGAGACACCCGAATAGTGTGTGGGGTGTTCTCGTGGTTCACTCCTCTATCGGGGGCCACCAGCGATTTCCCGCCCCCAGACCACGCCCAAAGCGTGGCCACGCTCACCAGCGAAGACGAAGGCAAGATACTCGTCGACGCCGAGGGCGACGAACTCGGCGTCGTGACCGACGTCCAATCGGACACCGCGTGGATCGACCCCGACCCCGGACTCGGCGAGGCCGCGCTCGCCGCCTTCGGGTGGAGCGACCACGACGAGGACGACTACACCGTCGACGGCGACGTCGTGGACACCGTCACCGAAGGCGAACTCCGCGTCGACGCCGACCTGTAACGCTCTCGGCGGCCGCTCCGCAGTCCGGACCCGCGGCGCGTCGGCACCGCGACACCCGCGCCCCGCGTCTAGCACTCGACCGACCGACGCGCGGCCACCGCGACCCCGTCCCCCGTCGCGTTCACCCACAGCGGCGCGCCACACGTCGCGTTCTCGACGCGCACGCGCGCCGTCTCACCCGGGCCGACGTCACGTCGCGTCCGCGTCGACCCGTTCGTCACGACGACGACTCGCTCCAGCGTCACGTCCCCCGGGTACCGGTTCGTCACCGCCACCGTCGCGGTCACGTTCCCGCTCTCCCCCTCGGCGGACGCGTCGACGCCCAGATAGGCGCTCGCGTCGGACGCCACGGTCACGCTCGCCCCGCGGTCGAGAGACGCCTGACTCACCGCGCCCGTCCCGGTGACGAGCGACGCCGCGACGGCCAGCGCGCCCGCGACCAGCAGCCACCGGCGGAGTCGTGCCACGCTACTCCACCTCGGGCGGTTTCTCGCGTGCGCCCAGGCGCATCCGATAGTAGTTGTCGTAGAAGTGCCCGAGCGAGGAGACGAACAGCGCCGTCGCGAAGAAGACGCACCAGTCCAGCGCCGGGACGGTCGAGAACGGCGCGATGTGGACGAGCGCCGCCGCGAGCGCGACCGTCATCACCGCGGAGAACCCGAGATAGTAGAGCCCCCACGGAATCCCCCTGGTCGGCAGGACGTCCACGTAGAAGTCGTTCTCCGCCGCCGCCGCCGTGAGCGTCACCGCGCCCCGCCGCGAGTCGTACTCCACGAACCCGTGGTCCTCCATCTTCGGCAGATGGAACTGGTGGAGCGCGTTCTGCACGCGCTTTCGCTCCCGGTAGCTGAGTCGCTCCACCGGCTTGTCGTTCTCCCACGCCGCGACGTGTTCGGCGAGCTCCCGGACCTCGATGGGGTCGTCGCGCCGGCGCGCCCGCTTCAGGTAGTGCATCGCGTGCCGGCGTCGCTCGTTGCGCAGCACCTCGAGCACGCTGTCGCGCGCGAGCGTCTCTTCCGCGCCGTCCGTCGGTTCCTGTGTCGTGCTCATCGCTCCCCCAGCCGGCTCGTCCGACTATCCGATCCGTCCACGTCAGCCCCGTTAATTATTTGTTAGCTATCAGATCGGTATGCGGTGGGAGTCAGCCGGTAAGGCCGCGATACGCTGCCGCCGAACGGATACCCCCCGACTAGCCGGACCGCACACGCCCCCATCGACGCCCGTAGAGAACCCCCGCCGCGACCGGAACGACTCCCCGCCGAACCCGCGGTCGGTGTATGGCGACGTGGGTGGCGTCCGACGGGTCGAATGCGCTCCGAGAACGGGGCGCGTGCACGACCAATGGAACGACGCAAATTCCTGATCGGACTCGGCTCGGCCGCGGCCGGCAGCGCCGCCGTGCTCGGCACCGGTGCCGGGAACGTGGCCACAGTCAAGGACCGGAAAGCGACCGTCGACGTCACCGAAGACTACAACGCGTGGCTCGACCTCCGGCCCGCCGACGGCACCAACCCGCCAGAGAACATCTTCGCGTCCAACACCGGACAGAAGAACAAGCTCGTCCTCGACTTCGGGGACACCGGCTCCAACACGTTCGGACAGGGCCCGAACACGGACGCCATCTGGAAGATACCGAACGTCTTCCACGTCTCGAACGAGTACGTCCGCGACCTCGACATCTGGGTCTCCATCGACAACTTCCCGAACGGGTCGCCGGTCTGGGCCTACTACACGGACAACGACAGCAACGGCACCGAACCCGAAGACCCGGTCGCGAACCGCTCCAACGCGAGCAACAAGAAGACCCTCCCCGTGGGGTACTCGCAGAACTTCGGCGTCTACATCGACACGACCAACGTGAACCTCGGAGACAAAAACCTCACCTTCACGATCCAGGCCGACCAGGCCTGACCCCGTCTCCGGTTCTCCCGCTCGCCACAGACGATGACTAACTAACCGACCACCCGCCGAGGAGTTCACGATGACAGTGCGATCGCTCGTCGAGACGGCGGCCCTCGCGCTCTTCGTCGTCGCGGCGCTCTCGCTGGTGCTCGGACACCTCCTCGGTGCGCCGTTCCTCCTCGGGTACGTCGAAACCGGGAGCATGACCGGCACCATCGACCCCGGCGACGGGTTCGTCGCGGTCCCGTCGGCGCTCGCGGGGCCGATCCACGAGGGGGACGTCGTCACCTACCGGGCGAAGTCCGTCCAGGGCGGCGGCCTCATCACGCACCGGGTGGTCGGCCGCACGGACCGGGGATTCGTCACGAAGGGCGACGCGAACCCCGTCGCGGACCAGGCGAACGAGGAGCCGCCGGTCAAGCGGGCGCAAATCGTCGCGAAGGCGCTTCGCGTCGGCGGCAACGTCGTCGTCATCCCCCACCTCGGGGACGCGGCCACCGCCGTCCAGCGCGCGATACGGCTCGTCCAGGGATATCTCGCGAGCGCCCTCGGAACCACCGCCGTCCTCGGGACCAGCGGCCTCTCGTACCTCTTCTTCGGTGCGACGGTCGCCTACTACCTCGTGGACGCCCGCCGGGCGCACGACGCGAAGGACCGAACGCGAAGTCGGTCGCGCGGGACGTGGAACGCGAGACGGATGAGCGCCCTCCTCGCACTCCTCGTCGTCGCGGCCGCGACCGCCGGAATGGTCCTCCCGTCCGGCGCCCACGAGTTCGGATTCGTGAGCGGGGACGCCGACGCGTCCGGCGTCCACGTCGTCCGCGCGGGCACGACCGAGACGGCGACGTACTCGGTCACCGCCGGCCACCTCCCCGTCTACTCGTTCGTCCGCTCGTCGGGCGCGTTCGTCCACGTCGCCCCACACGTCCTCGTCGTCGCGTCCGGCGCGACGGCGGAGACGACGCTGACCGTCGACGCGCCCCGCCAGTTGGGATACTACCGCCAGTACGTCACAGAACACCGATATATCGCCGCTCTCCCGCTCTCGGTCGTTCGCTCGCTCCACCGGATCCACCCGTGGCTCCCGATTCTCGCCATCGACGCCGAACTCTGGGGCGCGTTCTACCTGCTCGGCGTCGCCCTCGCCGGCCCGGGACGCGCTCGCGTCCGCGCTCGGCCCGGGAGCCGAGCGCGCGGACTACGCGCGCGTATCCGTCGGCTACTCTCGCGCTGAGCGGATAAGCGCTCTATTACTACACGCGCGCCCGTCCATCGGTCTCCCGGAGCCACATGTCCCGGACGATCAGGCTGAAACGGGCCATCTCTCGGTATCTGGCGGTCGTCTGCGTCGCGCTCGTACTCGTCGCCGCCGTCGCCGCGCTCGCGACGTACGGTGCGTACGCACGCCCCGGCGCTCACACCGAGACGCACACCGTGGAGACGTGGACGACGGCCTCGTCGTTCGAACACGCCGCGACCGTGCGGACGCCGAACGCCGTCTACCCCGTCGGGACGACGCTGCGCGACCGCCCGGCCTACTTCACCGCCATCGAACCCGTGTTGAACGGGAGCTACACCTTCCGATACGCCGCGGATCGGGGGAGCCTCGGCGTTCGCTCGGACGCCGAACTCGTCTTTCGGTCGGTGGAGCGCGGCCGGGACGGGAACGTCACGACGGTGTACTGGTCTCGGACTCGCCCGCTCGACACGCGGCGCGTCGACTCGCTTCCGCCGGGCGACCGCGTCGTCGTCCCGTTCTCGTTCAACGTCTCGCGACTCGTCGACCGACAGGACCGGATGAGCGAACGAATCGGTCACTCCCCGGGGCAGGCCGAGGCCCTCGTTCGCGTCACGCTCACCTACGACGGGACGGTCGACAGCCACCGCGTGAACCGGACGCGGACGTCCGCGATGCCGGTGACGCTCGGCGAGACGTACCGCGTCCTCGGGAACACCACCGCGACGCACGCGCACCCCGTCACTCGCACCGTCACCGTCCCGAACCGCCCCGGCCCCCTGCGTCGGATCGGCGGGCCCGCGCTCCTCGTCGTCTCGCTGGCCGCGCTCGGCGCCCTCCTCGTCCTCCAGCGCACCGGCCGCCTCGAACCCACCGCGGCCGAGCGGGACTACGCGGACTACCGCGCCGCGCGCGCGGAGTTCGAGGAGTGGATTCACGCGGTCACGCTCCCCGACGGCGCGGCCGAACTCCCGCGCGGCGAGGCCGCGACGCTCGCCGACCTCGTGGACCTCGCCATCGACGCGAACGCCCCGGTGCTCCACCCGCCCGGTGACGACGCCTACTACGTCGTCGACGACGGCTACCGCTACGTCTATCGGCCGCCCGCGCTGGACGACGAGAACGACGGCGCGGACGCCGACGCGAGCGAGGACGAGTAGGCCAACGACGCACCCGCTACGCGGTGCTCGTCGGGTGATTCAGTGAGAAGCGTCGGGGCAGGGATTCGGACTGGACGAGACGGTCGTTCACTCCGCTCACGGATCACAGGTTCTCCGTTCGCGCGTGTCGTTCACGCCGCGACTCGCGTGCTCGACTCCCTTTCGGGGCTCTCGCACTCTCCCGGGGACGACCAGCCACGACTGGTCGTCTCGGATTTCGGTAGAAGACGCCGGGACAGGGATTTGAACCCTGAACCCCGTAAGGGGACACGCTTTCCAGGCGTGCGCTTTGCCATTCGGCCATCCCGGCCCGCACTCCACGATAGCCCGGTCGTCCGTTTAAAGCCTTCTTTTCGAGTCAGCGCGCGGCGAGGCGCGCGCCGAGGGCGCCGGCGACGCCGACGGCGAGAGCGACGCCGACCAGGACGGCGGGCGAGGGGCCGCGGGCGAACGCCTCGTACGCGAGCGCGAGCACGAGGAACGCGAGCGCGGCGACGGCGCCCCACGCGGCCGTCTCGCGCACTAGTCGCGCTGGGCGGCGACGGCTTCGATTTCGACGCCGACGCGCTTCGGCAGGTCCGCGACGGCGAACGCGCTCCGCGCCGGGGGGTTGTCTGCGAAGTACTCGCCGTACGCGTCGTTCATCTCGTCGAAGTCGTCGATGTCCGCGAGGAGGACGGTGGTCTTGAGGACGTCCTGCATCGTCAGCCCCTCGTCCTCGAGGATGGCCTTCACGTTCTCCAGACACTGGCGCGTCTGGGTCGCGACGGGTTCGTCTCGGAGGTTCTCGCCGTCCGCGGTGAGCGGTATCTGTCCGGCGGTGAAGACGACGTTCCCGTCCGTGGTGGCCTGACTGTACGCGCCGACCGCCGCGGGCGCGTCCGGCGTCTCGATGATTCGCTTCATGCGTCTACCGTCACGCCCGCGCGCCTTAACTCTGGGCGCGGCCTGCCGCATCGCCGCGGATTTACCCGGCGGGCACGTACGTCCCGGTCATGCGACGCGCTCGCGCGCTCCTCGCCGGAATCGTCCTCCTCGCGCTCTCGCTCGCCGCCGCCCTCGCCCGCCGCGCCGCCCGTCGCGCCGCCCGCGTCCCGCTCAGCCCCGTGACCGCCGGGTGGCACGTCGGCGCGGACTTCCCGGAGCGAGCGGGCCTCACCACGGGCGACGAACCCCGGGGCGAGATGGACGACATGGCGCACTACGCCGGCCCCGACTTCGACCCGGCGCGCGTCCACCCCGCAGTCCGCGACTTCTACGAGCGAACCGTCGACTACGAGATGACCGCGACGGCGACGTGGCACCGCGGCTTCCGCAGCGGGGCGGCGCTCGCGGCCCGCGCGACCAGCGCGCTCGAACAACTGAACCTCCCCGGTCCCAACGAACCATCGACGCTCGCGCTCCGCAGTCGGTTCGCCGCCGTCCGCGACGACGCCGACCCGCGCGACGACGTGCGCGCGTGGGTGCGCACCGACGCCGACACCGGCGAGGCGGTGTTCGTCGCGCTCTACGGGAGCCACCGCGGCGGCCGCGAGACGGACGACGACGCGCAGAGCGCCGAGCGATACGTCAACTCCGAATCGTCTGACGACGCTTCGTGCTCACGTATCGCGGAGCGATACGTGAACGTGGCCGTTCCCCTCCCGTTCTCGAACCTCTCGACGGCGCTCCACCTCGCGCACGCGGGCGAGAGCGCGGGCGCGACGGGCGTGGACCTCACGACGCGCGAGGGCGCGCTGTCCGGCCTCTACCTCGTGACGCCGCTCGGCGCGTTCGCCCTCCCGCTCGAACAGCGCTTCGCGGTGCGCCCCGGCGGGGACGGTATCGCGGCGACGCAGACGATGTGGGTCTGCGGCCGGCGCTTTCTCACCGTCGAGTACGAGGCGACGCGCGCGGCGTGATACGGCGCGACGCGCGCGGCGTCGGCGCTCGCGGTCCGTCGCGGTCGCTCAGACGAGGACGTCGACGTCGTAGCCGGCGTCGCGGAGGCGCGCGAGGAGGTCCCGGACGTGCTCTTCGCCGCGGGTCTCGATGTCGAGTTCGACTTCGGCGGCGTTCATCGCGACGTCCCGGTTCGTGCGGTCGTGCTGGATGGCGTAGATGTTCGCGCGCTCGTCGGTGAGGATTTCGAGCAGGTCGTCGAGCGCGCCGGGGCGGTCCTTCAGGACGGTTCGGATCTTGACGTAGCGGCCCTGGTCGACGAGGCCGCGCATGACGACGGTGGTGAGGAGGTTGAGGTCGATGTTCCCGCCGGAGAGGACGGGGACGATGGTCTCGTCGGCCTCGTAGACGAACTTCCCGGTGAGGAGCGCGGCGAGCGGGACGGCGCCCGCGCCCTCGACGAGCGTCTTCGCGCGCTCTAAGAGGAGGACGAGCGCGTTCGCGATTTCAGCGTCGCTGACGGTGACGACTTCGTCGACGCGCTCTCGGATGACGGGGAAGGTGTGTTCGCCGACGCCGCGCACGGCGATGCCGTCCGCGATGGTGTCGACGTGTTCGAGTTTCTCCACGCGGCCCTTCCGGAGGCTGTCGGCGACGCTGGACGCGCCCTCGGCCTGCACGCCGACGACGCGAACGTCCGGGTCGAGGCCCTTCACGGCGGTGGCGACGCCGCTGATGAGGCCGCCGCCGCCGATGGGGACGACGACGGTGTCGACCGTCGGGAGGTCCTCGACGATTTCGAGGCCGAGCGTGCCCTGGCCGGCCATCACGGCCTCGTCGTCGAACGCGTGGACGTACGTCAGGCCGTCCGTCTCGGCGAGTTCGTGCGCGCGCTCTTGGGCCTCGTCGTAGTCGACGCCGTGGAGTTCGACGCTCGCGCCGTAGCTCCGGGTCGCCTTCACCTTCGAGATGGGCGCGCCCTCGGGCATCACGACGGTGGCGTCCACGCCGGCGCGCGACGCGGCGAGCGCGACGCCCTGCGCGTGGTTCCCGGCGGACGCGGTGACGACGCCGACGTCGCGTTCGGCCGCACTGAGACGGGCGATGCGGTTCGACGCGCCCCGGATCTTGAACGAGCCGGTGCGCTGGCCGTTCTCGAGTTTCAGGTGGACCTCGGCGCCCGTCATCGCGGAGAACGTGTAGGAGTGGTCGAGCGCGGTGTGGCGCGCGACGGCGGAGACGTTCTCGCGGGCGTCCCTGACGTCGGAGAGCTCGATCATACGTACGGCGAGGCGGAGGCGCGCCTAAGCGGTTGGGGTCGCGAAGAGGAGCGTGTGACAACTGAGCCGATGCCCCGGAGCGTAATAAGCCCCCGGATAGCGGAGTGAAAGTGAAACTAGTCGGCGGCGTCGAACCGGACCGCTTTCCCCGCTCGCCCGCGCACGCCCGCCGTGGACTCTCGGCTCGCGTCGACGTGGCGCCGCGTCGTCTCGCTCGCGTGGCCCGTCTCCGTCGCCGCCGCGCTCCGAACCCTGATGCGGACCGTCGACGTCCTCGTCACCGCCGCGTTCTCCCCCGCCGCCGTCGTCGCCGTCGGCCTCGCGAACCTCTACGGGCGCGTGCCGCTCCGCATCGGCATCGGCATCGGGAGCGCCGCCATCGCGCTCTCCAGCCAGGACACCGGCGCGGACGCCGCCGCGAACCGCGACGAAGCCGTCTCCAGCGCCCTCACGCTCGCCGTCCTCGCCGGCGTCCCCATCGCCGCCGCCGGCCTCCTCTTCGGCCCGCCGCTCATCCGCCTCTTCGGCGCCACCGGCGACGTCGTCACCCTCGGCGCCACCTACCTCGCCGTCGTCCTCGCCACCGCGCCCGCGCGCCACGTCTCCCTCGTCACCCAGCGCGCCCTCCAGGGCACCGGCGACACCCGCACGCCCATGTACGTCAACGGCGGCGCCGACGTCGTCAACATCACCGGCTCCGTCGTCTTCGGCCTCGGCCTCCTCGGCGCCCCCCGATACGGCGTCCTCGGCGTCGGCGCCGCCACCGCCGTCTCCAACGTCCTCTCCGCGCTCGCGTTCCTCGCCGTCGTCCGCTCGGCCCGCGCGCCGTTCTCGCTCGTCCGCCCCCGCGACCCCGTCGTCGCCCGCCAACTCCTCGCCATCGCCGGCCCGAAGATCGTCGAAGGCCTCGCGCGCGTCGTCGCGCAGTTCCCGTTCAACGCCATCCTCCTCGCCTTCGGCACCCCCGTCAACGCCGGCTACCAGATCGGCCTCCGCGTCTACCAGCAGGTCACCAGCCCCCTCACCCGCGGCTACCGCACCGCCACGTCCGTCCTCGTCGGCCAAGCGCTCGGCGACGGCGACCCCGATGTCGCCCGCTACCGGACGCGGGCGACGCTCGCCCTCGGCGTCCTCACCGTCGGCGCCCTCGGCCTCCTCCTCGTCGCGTTCGCCCCCGCCGCCGTCTCCCTCCTCGCGTCCGGGTCGCCCGACGCCGTCCCGTACGCCGTCGCGTTCGCCCGCGCGTACGGCCTCTCCGCTCCCCTCCTCGTCGCGTGGGTCGTCCTCTCCGGCGCGCTCTCCGGCGCGAGCGAGACCCGCATCCCTCTCCTCGCGCGCGTCACCGGCGTCTTCGGCGTCCTCCTCGGCGGCACCTACGCCCTCGGCGTCCTCCTCGGCTGGGGCGAGTTCGGCGCGTACGTCGCCGTCGTCGCCCAGTACGGCTGGCTCGCGCTCGTCGCGCTCCTCGGATTCGCCTACTCCGACTGGGCGACGCGCGCCGCCGACATGATGCGAGAACGCGGCAGCGAGTGAGCCGCGGCGACGCCTGAGCGACCCCGGCCCGCGCGTCAGTCCGACGCGGACGCGCCCGCGTCGTCGACCCCGAGCCGTCGTCCGTACATGAACAACCAGACGATCAACACCACCTCGCCGAGGAACGTGACCGCGGCGACCTCGAACGAGTAGCCCGCGATCAACACCCGACCGACGCTATCGACCACGTAGCCGGCGCCCGCGACGACCAGGAGGACGCCCAGCGCCCTCGTCACGTACCCGAACCCGTGCGACCGGACCGCCCCGACCCGATACACCAGGTAGCCGAGCACCACGAGGTGGAGGCCGACCAGGATCAGCGCGCCGTCCCAGACGCCGTAGAACGTCTCGACGCCGAGGAGCGCCTGCGCGTCCCGCTGCGCCGGGCTGAACGCCGCCGACGCGCCCGCGGCGTTCACGGCCGAGAGCACCCCCACTAGCTGGCTGATCGCGACCACGAAGACCGCGGCGAAGGCGACTCTGAACCACGCCATGAGCGCCGCGACGCGGCGGTTCACCGGCTCGAACACCGTATAGAGCGCCCACGCGACGAGCAGATCCAGCACCGCGACGACGTAGAGGCTCGCGACGGCGACGCGAAACGCCCCCTCCGCGTTCGCGATAGCGCGCGCCGTCAGCGCCGCGTCCCCCGGTGCGACGAGGCCGTCCAGGACGACGAAATTGGCGTACGCGGCCAGCGGCGTCATCACCAAGAGCGCCAACCCCGCGACCCAACTCCCGCGACGAACCGCCCGCCGCGTGACGCCCGCACCCTCACGGGACGACTCGCGGACCGCGACCTGTCCGATCGTCGATTCGACCATCTGTCCCTAGGGGTCACGTGCCGGCATAACCGCGTCGCCGCCCGCGGCGAACCCGTGCCACGGGAGAAAAAACGTCGCGCTCCCGTCGCTCGGAGTCGGTTATCGGTCGTCGAGGGGGGGGAAGTCCTGGTCCTCGGGGCCGACGTAGCGGGCGCGCGGCCGGATGAGGCGGTTAGGTCGTCCACCTTTTTCGCGCTCGGGGACGCTCCGCGTCCCGCTCGCGCCAAAAATCTGGACCAAAAAGGACGGCCTCGCGTCGCTCGGCCGGTCGGAGTCGGTTATCGGTCGTCGAGGGAGGGGAAGTCCTGGTCCTCGGGGCCGACGTAGCGGGCGCGCGGCCGGATGAGGCGGTTGTCGTCGTACTGTTCGAGGACGTGCGCGATCCAGCCACCGACCCGAGACATCGCGAAGATGGGGGTGTAGATGTCGATGGGGATGCCCATCTGGTAGTACGTCGTCGCGGAGTAGAAGTCGACGTTCGGGGCGAGGCCCTTCTCCTCCTTCATGTACTCCTCGATGGCGACGCTCATCTCGTACCACTTCGTGTCGCCCGCGGCCTCGCCGAGCTCCTCGGACTGCTCGCTGAGGATCTTCGCGCGCGGGTCCTTCACGTTGTAGACGCGGTGGCCGAACCCGGCGACGCGCTCGCCGTTGTCGAGGGCGTCCTCGACCCACTGAACGGGGTCCTTCCCGGACGCGTCCACTTCCTTCAGCATCTCCATGACGTTCTGGTTCGCGCCGCCGTGGAGGCTGCCGCCGAGCGTGCCGACGGCGGACGTGATCGCCGAGTGCAGGTCGGCGAGCGTCGAGGACGTCACCATCGCGGAGAACGTCGACGCGTTCAGGCCGTGGTCGGCGTGCAGGACGAGCGCCTGATCGAAGACTTCCTCCATCACGCCGTCCGGCTCCTCGTCGTTCAGCATGTAGAGGAAGTTGCCGGCGTGACTGAGGTCCTCGCGCGGTTCGACGGGGTCGTCGCCGTTCCGGATGCGCGTGAACGCCGCGACGATGGTGGGAATCTTCGCCGTGATGCGTTTGCCCATCGCGAGGTTCGCGTCGCGGTCCGTCGGGTCCTCGCCGTCCGCGTCCTCGTCGAACGCGGAGAGCTCGGAGACGGCGGTGCGCAGCGCGGCCATCGGCACCTCGTCGGCCTCGGCGAGGTCCCGGACCGTGCCGAGGACGGCGTCGTCGACGGCGCGCTCGTCGGCCATGTCTGCGGCGAACTCGTCGAGCTCGCTCTCCGTGGGGAGCTCGCCGTGCCAGAGGAGGTAGAGGACTTCTTCGTAGGACGCCTCGCGCGCCAGATCCTCGATGGTGTACCCCCGGTAAACGAGGCGTCCCTCGTCACCGTCGATGTAGCTGAGCCCGGACTCAGCCACGAGCACACCCTCGAGCCCCTTCTTGAGTTCGTCGGACATACTCGACGGTTCTTCACGGTGTTTCAAAAGGGTTGCCTATTATCCATCGCCCCCTCGTGTGTCAACTTTTCACGCAGTAGTGCGGACGTGCGTTGAAGCCAGCGACGGTTCGCGCGGACGGGGGCCACGGCGTGCACGCCCGGGGCCTCGGTCGAGACGCTACGCCTCGCGCGCCCGCGACGTGACGTGGCTTTTTACGCGGGCGCGGCGAACTCACGAGGTATGCCCAGTCGCGTCGAGTACGAACCCGCGAGCGTCAAGGACCTCCTCGCGGAGATGAAGGACACCGCGGAACTCCTCATCGACCTCTCCTTCTCCGCCGTCCTCCACGGCAGCCCCGACGTCGCCCGCGAAGTCCTCGAACTCGAAGAACGCATGGACGTCCTCCAGCTCCGCGCCCGGATGAGCCTCCTGCTCGCCGCGCGCAACCCCGAGGACGCCGAGACGCTCGCGCCCGTCCTCGGCATCATCGGCGCCGCCGAGAAAGTCTCGGACGCGAGCGGCGACATCGCCAAGGTCGTCCTCGAAGAGGTCGGCCTCCCCGACGCCATCCGCACCGCCCTCCCGGAGGCCGTCGAGCGCCTCGTGCGCGCGGAACTCGACCCGGCATCGGCCTACGTCGGGCGCACCCTCGAAGACGTCAACCTCGAAACCGACACGGGCGTCCGCGTCATCGCCGTCCGCCGCGGCGGCGACTGGCTCCCCAACCCCGGCCCCGAGACGGCGCTCGAAGCCGGCGACGTCCTCCTCCTGCGCGGGCCCGAGGAGTCCATCGCGGACGTCTACGAGACCGCGAGCGGCCGCGCCTACGAACCCCCCGAGGCCGTCGAACCCGACATCGCGGACCTCGAACGCGCCGTCGACTCCCTCGTCCTGATGAAGAACATGAGCGAACTCGCCGTCGACCTCGCGTACGGCAGCGTTCTCTTCGACAGCGACGACATCGCCGAGGAAGTCGTCGAACTCGAAGCCGAAGTGGACGCCCTGCAGGCGCGCTTCGAGGCGTGGACGCTCCGCGCCGCCGCCGACGTCGCCGACCCCGTCTCCCTCCGCGGCCTCGTCCACATCGCGAACGCCACCGAAGTCATCAGCGACGCCGCCGTCGAGATCAGCGAGGGCGTCCTCCGGGGCCTCGACACCCACGTCGTCGTGCAGGAGGCCGTCGAGGAGTCCGACGAGGTCATCGTTCGCACCACCGTCGCCGCCGACGCCGCCCTCGACGGCACCACGCTCGGCGACGCCGCCGTGAAGACGGAGACGGGGATGCGCGTCATCGCCGTCCGGCGCTCCGACGGCGCCGACGTGGACGCGCACGCCGGCTTCCGCGCCAGCAGCGACGGCAACTGGGTCATCCAGCCCGGCCCCGACACCGCCCTTCGCGCCGGCGACGTCCTCCTCGCGAAAGGCACGCGCGCCGGCTCGGAGCGCCTCCGCATGCTCGCCGGCGACGACGGCGAGTAACTCACGAACGACGAGGATGCTGCGGTAGCGTCCGGCGACCGAGCGGTAACGAGACGGCCGTGCCGTCTCGTTCGCCAATCGGAAATATCCGATTTCCGATGACGGCTCGAAGAGCGCGGAATCGCGCGAGAACTGCGTTCTCGCTGAGTCACCCTCGGCCCTGCGGGCCTCGCGTGACGGCCGCCGGTTCTCTCGCGACTTCGTCGCGAGGCCGAGGAACCCCCGAAGGGGGTGACGACGGCTTTTGGCCGAGCTTTTGCCAGCGAGCGAAGCGAGCGCAGCAAAAGGTCGTTCCGGGACACATAATACGCGGCGGGCACGCGATACGACTAATGACGAGCCTCGGCACGGCGAGCGCAGCGCCCGGTGAGATGGATACGGGCCGGCTGACGGTCGGCGAGACGCGTGACGGCACGCCGGTAGGGCTGCCGGTCGCGGTCGTGAACGGCGCGGAGGACGGGGAGACGCTCTACGTGCAGGCGGCGAGCGACGGGGACGAACTGAACGGCGTGGGCGTGGTGTCGCGGGTGGTGCCCCGTCTGGATCCGGCCGACCTGTCGGGGACGGTGCTGGTGACGGGCATCGCGAACTACTTCGGCTTCCAGGTGGCGGAGCACCGCAACCCCATCGACGACACGAAGCTGAACCGCGCGTATCCGGGGGATCCGAACGGGTCGTCGTCGGAGCGTATCGCGCACGCGACGTTCGAGGCGGCGACACGCGCGGACCTGATCCTGGACCTGCATCAGGGCTCGACGAGTCGGATGATAAACGAGGTGCGGGTGCGGTGCGGGCGCCACCACCGCCTCCACCGGAAGTGTCTGGAACTGGCGAAGGTCTTCGACTGCGGCTACATCCTCGATCAGAAGGGCCCGGAGGGGCAGTTGGCGCGCGCGGCGCCCGACGAGGGCGTGCCGACCATCGACCCGGAGCTCGGCGGCTGCGTCGGGTGGGACGAGGAGTCCATCGAGTACGGCGTGCGCGGGGTGTTCAACGTCCTGCGCCACTACGGCTTCCTGCCGGGCGATCACGACCCGGAGCACCCGGAGCCGCAGACGCGCGCGCACGCGTTCGACCGGTACGGTTCGCCGGCGGGCGGACTCGTGGATTACGCGGTCGAGATCGGTGACGAGGTGGAGCGCGGCGACACGCTCTTCCGGGTCGTGGACGTCTTCGGGCAGGTGAAAGCGGAGATTTCGGCGGACAACGACGGCGTCTTCTGGCGTTCGCGGCGCCTCCCGCAGGTGGCGTCGGGCGAGTACGTCTGCTCGGTCGGGACGACGATAGACACGTACTAGCGGGCGTCGTCGAGGGCGACGAGCGCGTCTTCGTCGGCGGTGACCCACGTCGTCACGAGCTCGTCGTCGCTCGCGTCCTCAGGGAAGACGGTGTAGTGTGCGCCGTCGTCGTCGCGCGCGACCCGCCAGGTGAGCGCCCGGGGCCGCGCGTCCGCGGCGACGCGCCTCGGCGCTCCCCGCTCGCTCGCGGCCGCACCGCTGGTCATCGGTCCACCCCGCGGGCCGTCGACGACGCGTGCGGTCTCATCGCTCGTTCGAACGATGGGGTCGACCGGCCAAATACCCTCTCATTTCCGGACGAACGGCGGCGGAACTAGGCCGGATAGAGACGAACAGCTGGCCACAACGCATATATGTGGTAGTTCGTGCACTATCGCTCGGGGTGGGTCGGGGCGTCCCACGTGCCGCGAACGAGCGGGCGCGCGACGTGCCGGCGCGCGCACGGCGGCACCTCGTACCACCCGAGCGAGAGCGTTCGGTCGAGGGGCGCCGCCGTCTTCCCGTCCGCGCGCGTCCCGCAGTCGCGACACCGATAGCCCTGGTCCGCGCCCGCGGACTCCATCGTCCGCTCGCAGTCGGGGCACGTCGGCGTCACCAGTTCGGTCGTCACGCGCTCGCGGAGCGCGAACTTCTCCAGTTTCAGCGTTCCCTCAGAGACCTCGCCACAGACCGTCACGACGTCGCCCTCGCGGAGCGCTCGCACCCGGTCGCGAAAGCGCTTCGTCGGTTCGAACGCCGCACACGCCACCGTCGCCGTCCCGTCCGCGATATCGACGAAGACGTGCCCGCCGCGACGCGTCTCCGGCGTCGACGCGACCGTTCCCGTCACTCGGTACGCGCGGCCGTCGCGGAGGGCCGCCAGCGCGTCCGCGTCCCGAAGGTGGGCGTCCGTCCCCTGATTCGTCACGAACAGGCGCGCCCCCGCGGTCGGTTCGGCGTCGATGGCGGCGGCGACGGCGCGACACGCCGCGGGGTCGTCCCCCCTGATCCCGTGCAGGATGGGGCCGGGCGTGTGGGGGACGCAGACAGTCTCGTCCTCCCCGCGGTCCACCGTGTCCCACGCGTCCGGGTACGCCGCGTCCGCCGCCGCGAACACCGACTCGTGGTCCACGTCGCGCGCCGTCCCCCAGCGGGACTCCTCGCGGTAGGAGATGTGCTCGTACGTCCACCCGGAGAACGCGCGCCACGCCCCCACCGCCGCGAGCGCGCCGATGCGCCCGCGGCCGTTCTTCCATCCGGCCGCGCGATAGCCGGCCGATTCGGCGAGCGCCGTCGCGTCCGCGAGCGCGTGGTGGTCGCGCACCGCGTCCCGCGCGAACGCCGCGACCGACTCGGGGACGGCGTCCGGGTCGCCCGGCGCGACCACGAGGCCCGGGTTCGTCCGGTCGTCACCGACCTCGGCGGCGTCCTCGACTATCTCCTCGGCGACGGCGAACGCGCTGTCTACGGGCGCGTCAGTGTGCACCGCGAGCGCCGCGTTTCCGCGCGTCTTGTGTTCGACCGCGGGGTTCAGGCGGACGAGCAGGACGCGCGCGACGTCGTGGCCGTCGTCGGCGAGGCGTTCGGCCACGCGGTGCGCGACGTACGTCGTGCACATCCCGCGCGCCCGCGAGTCAGTGTCGTCGATGCCGACCGTCGTCACGTCCCCACGTAGCCCGCAGGGCTACCTACGGCTTTCGACACGACCGCCGCGCGGCACAATACATATATGTGCATACCGGCTTACAGTCCCGTATGTCCCGGTCGGCACTCATCGAGAACGTCACCGCGATGCTGGCGGACGCGGGGTTCACGGTGAGCGACCGCTGCGTCATCCGGCCGAAGAGCTTCGACGTCGCCGCCCGCCGCGGCGACGACTTGGTCTTCGTGAAGATACTCGCGAACGTCGACGGCCTCGACGCCCCTACGGGCGCGGAGATGCGACGCCTCGGTCACTACCTCCACGGAACCCCGCTCGTCATCGGCCTCCGGACCCGCGATCAGGAACTCGAACCCGGCGTGGTCTACTTCCGCCACGGCGTCCCCGTCATCAGCCCCGACACCGCCCTCGACCTCTTCCTCGAGGGCGTTCCCCCGCTCGTCTACGCCGCCCCCGGCGGCCTCTACGTCAACATCGACGGCGACGTCCTCGCGGACGAACGCGAGGAGCGCGGGTGGAGTCTCGGCCGTCTCGCAACCGAACTCGGCGTCTCCCGGCGAACCGTCTCGAAGTACGAGGACGGCATGAACGCCTCCATCGACGTCGCCGTGAAACTCGAGGAGGTGTTCGGCGACGACCTCACCAGTCCCGTCGACGTCATCGACGGCGCCGACGAGGTGCGCGACGCCGACCCCACCCCGGAGGACCCCGAGGCCGACCCCGCGGACCAGCCAATCGTCACCGTCCTCACCCGCGCGGGCTTCGACGTCCACCCCACCGTTCGCGCGCCGTTCAAGGCCGTCGGCGAGGACACGAACCGACCCGAGGGCCTCCTCACCGGCCACTCCTCCCTCACCGACGCCGCGGTCAAGCGCGCGAGCATCATGGGCAGTCTCGGCCGCGTCACCCGCACCCGCGCCGTCTACTTCGTCGACGAGTCCTCGAAGCAGTCCATCGACGGCACCGCCATCATCGAACGCGACGAACTCGAATCGATCGACGACCCCGAGGAGTTCCGCGACCTCCTGCAGGAGCGCGGCGACGACGCCGAGACGGAAGCCTGACGCGCGGGCCGACTCCGCACCACTCTTGACGCCCGAGACCCTATATCGGGTGTGAGCGACCTCGAACTCTACGTCCTTCCGGGCTGTCCGTACTGCGCGAAAGTCACGTCGAAACTCGACGAACTCGGCCTCGACTACGAGACCCACGAGGTCCCGAGTTCGCACGCCCAGCGCGACGAAGTCGAGCAGGTCAGCGGTCAGACGGGCGTCCCCGTCCTCGTCGACCCCGACCACGACGTCACCGGGATGCCCGAGAGCGACGACATCGTCGCGTACCTCGAAGAGACGTACGCCTGAGGGCGATTTCGGGCCGGCTTTCGCGCGCGACGCACCGGCGCTCACGCCATCCCGTCCGCCCGCCTTAGGGTGGTGATAGTGATAGCCGCGGGGGGCGACCTCCGAGGCGATGGGTGACCCGAACAGGCGCCGCGTCCTCGCGGCCGCCGTTCCGGCGCTGGTGGCGGCCCTCGCCGGGTGTTCCGCCGGCGGCGGCGCCGACGAGACCGCGACGAACGAGACGACCGCGACGAGCGAAACGACCGACGAGACGACCGAGAACGCGAACCAGATTACAATGAGCACTGTCTTCCACTACTCCAGCGAGAACGCGCAGGCACACGCCGTCGCGAACGTGACGAACCTCCTCGAGGACGACACGATAGACCTCGGGACCGTGACGCTCGTCGCGAACGGCGCGGGCCTCGCCCTCCTCACGACCGACTCGAACGAAGCGGCGGCCGTCGAACGCCTCGCCGACGACGGCGTCCGGTTCCGCGCGTGTCAGAACACTATGGACGCCAACGGCTACACGACGGCGGACCTCCTGCCGGGCGTCGAACCGGTCCCGTCCGGGGTCGGAGAGCTATCGAAGCGCCAGGCCGCCGGTGACGCGTACATAAAGACGCCATGAGCGGACGCGGCGACGCACCGCGAACGTCGGCGCGCCCGACCCGAGTCGGACAGGACTATGTACGAGTAATGCTAACTTACCTCACGCGCACGGGTGACCGGGCGCGACCCAGATGACAGAGACATCATCCACGAAACGGATCGGGGTGTTGAGCCTGCACAACAGCAAGGAGACGAAAGCGATACTCAACGCCATCGAGGCGTTCGGCCACGAACCCGTGTGGATCCGCGAGGAGACGCTCTCCCTCGCAGTCGAGGGCGGCCGCGGCCGCGTCGACCCGGACGTCGACGCCGTCGTGAACCGCCTCCTGTTGACGAAGAGCGACACGGGACTCGCGGACCTCGGCGTCGTCGAACTCTTCGAGGACCACGAGATACCCGTGCTGAACCCGAGCGCGGCCGTCCTCCGCACGACCTACGAACCCGCGGCGCTCCGCATCCTCGCCGACGCGGGCGTCCCCGTCCCGGACACCTACCAGGACTTCGACGGCCGCCACGACGGCTCTGGCGACGCCGACCGGCGCTACGTCCGCAAGCCCGTCCTCGGGACGAACGGCGCCGGCGTCTCCATCGCCGAGTCCGCCGACGGCCGCCCGCCCGCGTCCCGCCGAACGCTCATCCAGGCGTTCGTCGACACGGGCGAGCGCGCCTCCGACATCCGCGTCTACGTCGTCGGCGGCGACGTCGTCGGCGCGATGCGCCGGCACGCCCCCGACGGCGACTGGCGAACGAACGTCGCGGTCGGCGGCGCCGTCGAAGACGTCACCGACGACCTCGACGAGAGCGTCCGCGAGACCGCGGTTCGCGCCGTCGACGCCCTCGACCTCGACGCCGCCGGCGTGGACGTCATCGGAACGGAAGACGAGTCGTACGTCCTCGAAGTGAACGCCACCGCGGGCTTCAAGGGCCTCTTCGAGGCGACCGGCGTGAGCCCCGCGCCCCACATCGCCCGTCTCGCCATCGAACGCGCCGACGGCGACGTCGACGACGCCGTGCTCGACGAGCACGAGACCAGACTCGCCGACGAGTGGCCGGCGTGCGCGCCCGACCTCTCCCCCGAGGAGGACTTCCGCACCGTCGGCTACACCGAGAGCGTCGACATCGCGGGCGGCGGCGGCATCGCCACCGCCATCGCGAAGTCCGACACGGGCGCGAAACGCACCACCGTCGACCTCTCGCTCGCCGCCGAAGTCGGCGCCGGCCCGCTCGAAGGCACCACGAGCGTCCGCTCCGGCTCCTCGAAGTCGAGCAGTTCCCGCCCGCTCGTCACCCTCGACGTCCGCGTCGGCGACCGCTGGCACGAAGTCACCGCGGACGTCATCGACCGCGAACACATGAACTACCCCGTCCTGCTCGGTCGGGACATCCTCGACGACTACTTCGTCGACGTCTCCACGCGCGCCCCCGGCGACGCGACGAACGAGGAGTGACAACCGCGCGCCGCGCGCGACCCGTCGTCGCCGCGGCCCGCGACGCCGCCAGCCGGCCTAGACGCCCGTGGAGTAGCGGAGCAGGCCCGCGATGCCGCCGAACGCGTTGAGTAGCTGTTCGCCCTTCTCGAAGTCCGTGCTGATGAACGTCGTGTCGGTGCCGCGCTGGTCGGCGATGTTCATCAGGTGGTCGATGACGTCCTCGCGCTCGCCCTCCTCGACCGTCGCCCCGCACTCCTCGCACTCGTGGACGGGAATCTCGTCCTTCCGGCGGTCGATGAGGACTCGTTCCTCGTGGCCGTTCTCGCACTCGTAGGTGACGACGTCCTGTCGCATGTCCTCGCTCAGGAGGAGGGTCTCCACCGACCCCATCACGAGGTTCCGACGGGTCGCCTCGAAGCCGTACGTGGCGAGGTCGCCGTCGTGGAGCTCCTTGAAGAAGCGCTTCATCGCGTTCTTGTCCTCCATGAGCGCCGCCTCCGCGAGCGCGTCCTCGCCCGCGTCAACGAGGTCGTAGAGCCCGGACTCGTCCGTGTAGGAGACGTCGAACTTCCCGAGGACCTTCTCCTGGATCTCGTGGTGGAGGTAGTCGCCGTCGAGGAATTCGTCCTTCGTCGGGGACGGCCCGCCCACGAGGACGCCGTCGAGGTCGTGGCGCTCCGGCACGAAGAGGTCGTTCGCCATCTCCGCGACCTCCTGGTAGAAGTTGTCGATGGCCTCGAGGCGCAGGCGCGCGAAACGCTGGGCGGACTGCCCACCCTTGCGCTGCTTGCCCGGCACGAGCGACGACGCGGACTTCACCGGTTCGACGCGCTTGCCCTTCAGCCACCCGACGTTCGCCTCGCGCCGGTCGAGGACGATCAGGCCGTAGAGGCCCTTGTCCGCGAACATGTTCTCCAGCGGCTCCGTCAGGAACGCGCTGTCGCAGTGGTAGCGGAACGACTGGATCGGCTCCGGCGGCGACTCCAGGACTTCCGTCACCATGTCCGTCTGCCCGCCGCCCACGTCGATGGACCCCGAGAACAGCACCATCCCGTTCTCCGGCGGGAACGTATCGTAGTAGCGCAGGCGGTCCTTGATGGACGTGAGCGCGTCCTGCACCGCCGTCCGCGTCTGCTTCGACTTGATGTTCGACGCCTCCGAGTGCTCCTGGGTGACGTGCGCGACCACGTCCGAGACCTGCTTGTCCTCGGGGACGTAGATGGAGACGAGTTGCGTCCCGCTCCCGGAGTACTCCTGGAGCTGCTCGATGACCTTCCGGAACTCGTACTTCCGGCGGTCCTCGGACGCCTGCTCGCCCTGCTGCTCGCTCATTGTGCGTCTCTAGGGTGGTGTACCGGTAAGTACCCTTTGACCTTCTGGCTTTTGCCGGGGGACGGCCCGTACGTCCCCGATGCGCGACTCGCGCGCGGTCTCGAAGTGCACCTCGACGACGACCTGCTGTGCGCTCCGCGCGTTGATGCGTTCGGCGAGCCTGTCCGCGAGGTCCGGATAGCGTTCCCCGGGCGGGCGGGCGAGCGTGACGGTGACGGTCGTCTCCCCGCAGACGAACGGCCCGCCGCCGTAGCCGAGTCGCATCCCCGTCACGTGCGCGTCCTCGTACGCCGGCGCGGAGAGCGTCGCGCGTACCTCGTCGTCGACGACCCGCTGGAGGTGGACCTGCTCGTACGTCGGCACCACGGCGCCGACGACGAACGCGACGACGACGACGGCGACCGCGACCCCGTAGACGGCCTCGCGCACCGTCGGCGGTCGGTCCGGCCGGAACGCCGCCCAGCCCGCATCCGGCCGATAGCCGAGGAGGACGAGGACGACGACGACGGCGACGTTGACCGCGACGACGTTCATCGCGAGGAGCGTCGCCGCGCCGACCGCGGCCGTCGGTGACCCCCACGCGAGGCCGACGCCGACCGCGGCCGCCGCGGGGATGAGCGCGATGGCGATGGCGACGCCCGCGAGCGTCACCGGGAGCGCAGTCGCGAGCGCGAGCGCGCCCGCCGCCCCGGAGGCGAGCGCGAGCAGGAGGCTCGGCAGCCCCGGCGAGAGCAGGTTCGCCATCTGGACGACGTCGCCGATGGCGAGGACGGACGTGACGACGCCGGTGGCGCGCATCGCCCACGCCGCCGCGGCCGCGCCAACGACCGCGAGCGCCATCCCGAACGCCTGCGAGCGCAACCCGCCGACGACGAGCGCGCGGTCGCCGGCGACGCCCCCGACGCCCGTGGAGAGCACCGCGCCGACGAACGGCGAGACGACCATCGCGCCCGCGACTGCGAGCACGGAGTCCTGCGTCAGCCCGACCGTCGCGATGACCGTGCTGAACACGACGAACAGGACGTACGAGCGCTGGCTCGGCATCGCCTGTCGGGCGCTCGCGCGCACCTCCTCCAGGGCGACCGTGTCGTCGCTCCCCCCCCGACTCCGCGTAGCGCTCCTCCAGCCGCTGGAAGTTCGGCGTCGTCACCGCCTCCGCGCTCGTTATCACCGTGTACGCGCCGGAGGCCACCCCCGCGTCGTGGAGCGTATCCATGACGTCCTCGACCGCTTCCGGAGGGAGGGGGAACCGGAAGAGCAGGCGGCCCGCGCCGTCGTCGGGGCTGCGCTCCTCGGTGGCCACGTGGTCGACGCCCGCCTCGGCGAGCACCTCGTGGACGGTCTCCTCCTCCGACTCCGGGACCACGACCTCGACGTACCGCATACGCCCCCTCCGGGTGCCGCCGGTATGACTACGCGGCCGATACTCCCTCGATATCGCGGTAATGGCGCGTTACCCCCGGATCGCTCCGCGGTCGCCGAACCCGGAGCACGCCGACCGGTCCTACATCGAGGTCGGTGCGTCGACGCCGAGGACGTCGAGGGCGTTCGCGAGGGTGTTTCGGGCGCTCGCGACGAGGGCGAGGCGAGCGCCCCGAAGGGCGGGGTCGACGTCGTCGGCGAGGACGGGGCACTCGCGGTAGAACGCGTTGAAGGCGTCGGCGTACTCGCGGGCGAACGTCGCTATCTGGTGGGGTTCGAGGTCGTCCGAGGCCTCGTCGACGACGCCGGGGAAGCGCGCTGTCTCGCGCAGGAGGTCGATTTCGGCGTCGTCGTCGAGGACGCTCGCGTCGACCCGCTCGGGGACGTCGGCGTTGTCGAGGATGCCGCAGCAGCGCGCGTGAGCGTACTGGATGTAGGGGGCGGACTGCGCCTCGAAGTCGAGGGCGTCCTCCCACTCGAACGTGATGGCCTTCTGGGGCTGCTTGGAGACGATGTCGTAGCGGACGGCGCCGACGCCGACCTGTTCGGCGATACGTTCGACGTCGTCCTCGTCGACGTCGTCGTCGCGGATGCGGTCGTCGAGGCGCGTCTCGACTTCGTCGCGGGCGCGCCGCACGGCCTCGTCGAGCAGGTCGTCGAGGTCGACGCCGGTGCCGGCGCGCGTGCTCATCTTCCCCTCGGGGAGGTTGACGTAGGAGTAGATGACGTTGTCTAGCTGGTCGGTGTCGTTCCCGAGGAGGTCGAGGGTGGCCTGGAGTTGGCCGGCCTGTAGCTTGTGGTCCTCGCCGAGCACGGTGACGGAGCGGTCGTACGCGTCGAACTTCCACTCGTGGTGCGCGAGGTCGCGGGTGGTGTAGAGGCTGGTGCCGTCCGAGCGGAGGAAGACGAGTTTCTTCTCGTAACCCCACTCGGAGAGGTCGAGTTGCCACGCGCCCTCCTCGACGGCGGCCTCGGGGCGCGCCTTGAGGCGGTCGGCGAGTTCGCGCGTCGCGCCGTCGCGCATGAACTCGGTCTCCTTCACGAACTCGTCGAACTCGGCGGGGAGGCGACGGAGGCACGCGCGCATCCCGGAGAGGACCTGGTCGACGACGCGCTGGACGCGCTCGTACGTCTCGTCGTCGCCCTCCTCTAAGCCCTGGAGGATCTCCTGGATCTCGGACTCGGCGGCGTCGACGCTATCGGCGTCGGCGTTCTCGAGGTACTCGTTGCCCTTCCGATAGTAGCGCACGAGGTCGTACTCGATGCGGTCGCGCTCCGGGTCGGACTCGAGGTCGTCCTCGTCGAACGTCTCGTACGCCCACGTGAAGACGGCCATCTGGCGACCGGCGTCGTTGACGTAGTACTCGGTGGTGACGTCGTGCCCGGCGTAGTCGAGGAGGCGCGCGACGGCGTCGCCGACGATGGGGTTGCGCGCGCGGCCGACGTGCACGGGCCCGGTCGGGTTCGCGGACGTGTGCTCCACGAGGACGTCCTGGCCCGTCGCGGGGAGTTCGCCGTAGTCGTCGTCCCGTCCCGCGTCGAGGGTGTCCGCGTAGTAGGCGGGCGTCGGGAGGGCGTTCACGTACGGGCCCTGCGCGCGGACGGCGCTGAGGTACTCGTAGCCGGTGGTGTCGACGGCGTCGGCGACGCGTTCGGCGACGTCGGGCGGCGCGGCGCCGAGTTCGCCGGCGAGGCGGAACGCCGCGCTGGAGGCGAGGACGGCGTCGACGCCCTCGGGCGGTTCTTCGATACCGAGGTCGTCCGTCGGGAGGTCGAGTTCGTCGAGGGCGGCCGTGAGCGCGTCCTCGACCTCCGCGCGGAGTGCCAGGAACATAGCACGCAGTGCGGCGCGCGTGCTCAAATGCGTTCTGAAACGCGAGGGCGGCCCGCGGACGTGGCCGCCTCAGGCGTCCGCGCGGCGCGGGACGCGCTCGGCGGCCTGCGTCGGGCCGTCGAAATAGTCGGGGTGGCAGAGCCACGCGAGCGTCTCCAGGGCGTCGACGAGGCGAGGGCTCGGACAGTTGAGGACGTCGCCGTCGAGGAGGTAGACGTCGCCGTCCCGGACGGCGCTGAGGTCGTCCCAGCCGTCGCGCTCGCGGAGGGCGTCGAGTTCGCGGCGGGCGTGCGCGACGTCGAAGCCGCACGGGGAGACGACGACTCGTTCGGGGTCGAAGGCGGCGACGTCGGCGAAGTCCTCGGGCGCGGAGTAGGCGCCGGGGTCGGCGATGCCGTACTCGCCGCCGGCGAGCGCGACCATCTCGGGGACCCAGTGGCCGGCGACCATCAGGGGGTCCGTCCAGTCGAACGCGAGCGTCCGCGGGCGGCCGTCGGCGGCGACGGCGGCGAACGCGCGCTCTTCGACGAGCGCGATGCGCTCGGTGAGGTCGGCGACGAGCGATTCGGCCTCGCGTTCGCGCCCGAGGGCGTCGCCGATGTGCGCGACGTCGTCGAGCACGTCGTCGAGCGAGTGCGGGTCGGTGGTGAGGACGTCCGGGTCGCACGCGCAGTCGTCGAGCGCGTCCTCGACGAGCGCGCGGTCCACGGCGCAGACGTCGCAGACGCCCTGCGTGATCACGACGTCGGGGTCGACGGCGTCGAGGACGTCGGTGTCTATCTCGTAGACGTCCCCGTCTCGGACGTCGTCGTCGATGTCGGCGCTCGACCCGTCGGGGTCGAGGTGGCAGCGCGAGGCGCGCGGCCGTTCGGCGGCCGCGGGCGGATAGTCGCACTCGTGGGAGACGGCGGCGGGTTCGACGCCGAGCGCGTACGCGATTTCGGTCGCGGACGGCAGGAGCGTGACGACGGTCGGGGGCACACCGCGTGGGACGCGCGCTCGCGCCGTAAAACCACCTCCTCCGGGTCGTCGAGCGTCTCGCCACGCTTTTGGCCTCGCGGCCCCCGGATAGGGGTATGCCGGAGCAGGTGGATTCGCCGAGCTATCACCACGAGAACCACACGGCGGCACAGACGTGTGGGTGGACGGCGAACGCCCTGCGCGGGGAGGGAACCTGCTACAAGCACGCGTGGTACGGCATCCGCAGTCATCGCTGCATCCAGATGACGCCGGTCGTCAGGTGCAACGAGCGCTGCGTCTTCTGCTGGCGCGACCACAACGGCCACGCGTACGAACTCGACGGCGTCGAGTGGGACGACCCGGAGGCGGTCGTGGACGCCTCCATCGGCCTGCAGAAACGCCTGCTCTCCGGGTTCGGGGGGAACGACGAGGTTCCCCGGGAGCGCTTCGAGGAGGCGATGGAGCCGAAGCACGTCGCCATCAGCCTCGACGGCGAACCGACGCTCTACCCCTACCTGCCCGAACTCCTGGAGGCGTTCCACGACCGAGGAATGACGACGTTCCTCGTCTCGAACGGGACGCGCCCCGAGGTGCTGCGGGAGTGCGACCCCACGCAGTTGTACGTCTCCGTCGACGCCCCCGAGCGCCACACGTTCGATTCCGTGGTGGGCGCGACGGAGGACGACGCGTGGGAGTCGCTCGTCGACACGCTTGACGTCCTCCACGACAAGTCGGAGACCCGGACCGTCCTGCGGACGACGCTCGTGGACGGGGAGAACATGCGGAACCCGGACTGGTACGCGGGCCTCTATCGGCGCGCCGACCCGGACTTCGTGGAGTTGAAGGCGTACATGCACGTCGGGCACTCGCGCGGGCGGCTGGACCGGGACTCGATGCCGTCGCCCGAGTCCGTCGAGGCGTTCGCGGAGCGCGTGCGGGCGCACATGCCCGACCATCCCGTGTTGAAGACGCAGGAGGCGTCGTCGGTGGCGCTCCTCGCGCGCGAGGAGGAGACGTGGGTGCCCGCGCTCGGCCCGGACGGCGACCACTACGACTGAATCAATTCTGAGACGCGTCCCACAAGTATTATGCTCGCGGCGCGAGTACCACGCGGTATGGCACGAGCGACGCGCGCGGTGGGCTACGACGAACTCGCCGCGCTCAAACTCCTCGCGCTCGAGGGCGCGCGACGCGGCGACGTCAAGGTCGCCTGCGCCGACCTCGCCGACCGACTCGACACCTCCACCCAGACCGCCTCCCGACGCCTCCAAGCGCTCGAAGAAGCCGACTACGTCGAACGCGACGGCGTCAGCGACGGCCAGTGGGTCCGGATCACCGACGCCGGCGAACGCGCCCTCCGCGGCGAGTACGAGGACTACCGGCGCGTCTTCGAGGAGTCCGACGCCCTCGAACTCGACGGCCACGTCACCGGCGGCATGGGCGAAGGCCGACACTACATCTCCCTCCCCGGCTACCAGCGCCAGTTCGAAGACCGACTCGGCTACGAACCCTACCCCGGCACCCTCAACGTCGAACTCGACGCCGACTCCCGCCGCGCCCGCTCCGCGATGTCCGCCATCGACGGCGTCCCCATCGACGAGTGGGAGGACGACGAACGCACCTACGGCTCCGCCACCTGCTATCGCGCCACCCTCGACGCCGACGGCGACAGCTACGAACCCGTCCACGTCATCGTCCCCGACCGCACCCACCACGACGACACCCAACTCGAACTCATCGCCGCCGACGAACTCCGCGCCGTCCTCGGCCTCGACGACGGCGACGAGGTGACCGTCCGTGTCGAGTGACCGCCTCCGCGCCGACGACGCCAGCGACACCGCCGCCGCGGCCGTCGACGCCATCGCCCGCGGCGACCCCGTGCTCGTCCACGACGCCGCCGACCGCGAAGGCGAAGTCGACCTCATATATCACGCCGCTGACGTCACCCCCGACGCCGTCGCCCGCATGCGAAACGACGCCGGCGGCCTCGTCTGCACCGCGCTCTCCCACGACGTCTGCGAGACCTACGACCTCCCCTTCCTCGCCGACGAACTCGACCACCCCGCCGCCACCGGCGGCGACCTCGGCTACGACGAACGCGCCTCCTTCAGCCT
>Ga0207755_100209_pt1 | contig 34620 bp, 42 predicted proteins | sample A23P2SouthBayCA_FD_187734 | JGI IMG/M metagenome (GOLD analysis project Ga0207755, IMG submission 187734) | Aerobic enrichment media microbial communities from Bioluminiscent Bay, La Parguera, Puerto Rico - A23 P2 (SPAdes) | ecosystem: Environmental > Aquatic > Marine > Unclassified ...
TTTTAGCTAACTGAACGACTTTGCTCGTGAAGCGGGAGATCTTCGACATAGAGCATCGGCGGTTTCCCGCTTCATCTTCCTAGTTCTAACGGTCGAAACCGACGCTGTCCAGCGATTCACCAGAGCCAAGGATTTTGACCTCCGATTCTTCTACTTCGCATTCGCGTGTCTGTTGTACTCGATTTGGCGAGCAGTCGATTTACTGGTACAGGTCGAATTGACTGGTGAATACGCCGTAGTTGAGACTGGTCGTCTCCATGCATAAGATTGGATTCGACGGTTGAACGCCAATCGTTTTCCCCGCTACCCTTCGATTGAGTTGTATCGATCGCCGAGCACGTCGCTCCGGTTGTGTATACAGATACAACGTATGCCACTCGCTCAACTCCTCGAACAATACGTTAGTCTGGGTATCTTCGTCCTCGCGGCAGGCCTGAGTGTACTCAGCTTCCTCGCATGGCGGCGGGAACGTGATCGTCGTATGTGGATCGTTACGCTCGGGTACGCGATGTTCGCCGTCTACGGACTTATCGTGTTTCTCGAGTACCCGCTGCTCCCGTACTTCCCGTACGCGACGCTGGAATTACTCGAACATGGGAGTGCCATCCTGATCCTCGGTGGCCTCCTGGCGTTTTTCGTCGCCTTGACGCGGGACTGAGCAATGTCGGACCCGGATCTCGAATTGGCCTCTCGGCGGGAAATCTACCAGCGGATAGCCGACACGCCAGGCGTTCACTTTCGCGCACTCCTCGACGATCTTGAGTACGCACAAGGGACACTCCAGTACCAGCTCAGGTGGCTCGCCGATGAGGACCTGATCGACGTCTCGGACGACGGCAAGTACACGCGGTACTATCCGGCTGCCGAGTTCGACGAAGCCGATCGAATAGTGATGAACGCGCTACGCCGGGAATACAGTCGCCGCATCCTCGCACATCTTCTCACGGACGGTCCGCTCTCGACAACCGAACTCAGCGACCGCTTGGACAAGGCGCAATCGACCGTCTCGTGGCATCTGTCGAAGCTCGCCGAGGCTGACCTCGTCACGAAAGAACGCGACGGCCGGAGCGTCGTCTACGAGGTCAGCAATCCTGATCGGGTAAAATACCTCTACACGGTTCACCAACGCTCGTTCACTGACAAAGTTGTCGACCGAATTCTGGGTCTCTGGGACAGCTATTAACCCGTCAGGGCGTCATAGAACAGTTCTCAAGACAGTGGATTGCAGGAAGCGAGAATGAACCGCCTGCTTGGTTTATCGATTATTTAGCAGTTTGTAAGCAAGAAAGTTGGATCTGGTAGCTGATCTCGGCTCCAAATTAGTCGGCAGTAACGGGTGGGGAGTGGCGGCCGGTCAGTTCCTCAATGTCGAGTTCGTGCCAGACAACAGCGAGTTCGGACAGCGGCTTATCGAAGACGGTCAGCGAGGCGACTGAGGCATATTCAGCGAAGATACCCGCTGCATCGACGGCGTCGATGGAGTCGTCGGGAATTGGCGACAGCTCGCCGGTGATGATGACGCTGCGCCAGTCATCGACATCGTTCCATTCGTAGGCGACCAGATTCACGCGAGTGGATTCCATTAAGGCTGCGTCCTTCTTGCTGTCTGCGTCCGATACCAACTGGAAGATACAGCGGTTGGCCAGCACATCGTACCCAAACGAAATTGGCAACCCGTATGGATCCTCTCCGCCGAAGGATAGGACACCATGTCCTTGTCGTGTCAGAAACTCAGCGACCTCTTTGTCGGTCATCTCAACTCCGTACTCTTGCATATCTGAACGTAGTGAATAACCACACGTAGATTCTTGGATTGATTCACTATCACCTCAACCAAGGACAGGCTAGCAACGACTAGCTAATGCCCTATACTGAGCGAATCAAGGAAGCGAAGAACAAATATGTAAGTCATTGTATGGCGCCCTCAACTCTTCGTTATGTTCGCCAGAATCCCTCGAAGCACCAACAGACGCAACAGGAGTACGTATACGATAAATGCCACTGAGGGTCCCAGCAGAGGACGGATGAGTCCCGTCAGATCAGTCCCGATTGCGGCCGCGTGAATTGTCCCGAAGGCGAACCCAGCATACGCGAACGAGTGGACGACGCGTGGGCCCCAAGGGCGCTGGAAGCGTTTTGCGTCAGTAAAGCCAAGCACCGCGACGACAAGCATAAGCAGTGCCCCTGCACCTACGGCGATGCCGCCGAGAAAGTACGGCATCGAGTATGCCGGCTCTGGTACCTGTCCGGTGACGACGAACCACGCATCAAGTACACCGAGTCCCGCGTGTAGCAGCGTGACGATCATCGCGAACACGGACACTTCGATATGGATACGACGGGCAGCCTCGTGGAGCACACCGAACGACGCCGTATTATAGAGGATTCCCGTGAGAACCGCCAGATACAGCGCCGGATACGTGACGAGTGCAGAACCTCGGTCGAGGAGCCAGACGAGCTGAGACATCACGATGCCCCCGTCGTTTCGACGGCATCGGGACATCCGTTCACGTCCTGGAACCCGTTTTTCGTTTCCGGTCGTGTCGGACACGTATCCGCCGAGTCGTTGATACCATCACCATCGTAATCGGCAGGGGTCTGTCGAGTCGAAACGGTCTGGTCGACGAGGTCGCTTTGTTTTTGTTCGGTCGCTTGGGCGGCACGCACGTCGCCGATCTGCCAGAGAGCAGGGACAGCCACCACTAAGACGACGATTGCTACGATGGTGATTCGTTGCTTATGTGTCCAGGACATGTGTCTCAAACCCTTCTGTTGGATGAAAGACGCCGTCGTGGATGATGAGTGCCTCCAGACCCTCCCATTCTGATGCTAATTCGCGTGCCTCAGCAAGTGGGAGTGCTGCGATGGTTGTCGCCAGGGCGTCGGCTTCCATACAGTCCCGGCGCACCACGACAGTGACCAATTCATGACGAGAGCCGAGGGATTCAGTGGTTGGATCGTAGACGTGGTCAGTCCCGTTTCGCGATCGTCGGTAGCCGCCGGACGTTGCGACGTACCAGTCCGTGTCTAGAATCTTCAGCGGTGTGTCGTCGCCGTACGGACTCTCGATGACAACCGGGCCTGTCGGTGGAGACATATCCCCGCCACCACTAACGAACCCACGTCGACCAACACCGCCGAGTGCCTCGCTTGCCCGGTCAACGATGTACCCTTTGGCGAGGCCATTGAGATCGAGTTTGATGTCGGTAGTGACGTGGGAGCCGCTGGTCCGGACAGTCCCGGTATCGAATCCGTCTGGTGGTGTTTCGCTGTCACCACGCAGGAATGTTTTGAGTTCGTGTTCGAGGCGGCCTTGATAAATATCGAACACCCCGTCGGTCCGGTCGTTGTATTCGAGCCCACGCCGGACGATACGCGCGATGTGTTCGTTCGCGATTTCCCCTTCACGGTTGAGTTGGCTGACGGCACTCACCTCATCGAAGGCGTTCAGCTGTGCTTCGAGTGATTCAGCCGTTTCTTGGGCCGCGGTTGCCGCAGTCTCGGCCCGAATGCCTGTCGCCTGAATCCGAAACGTCGTGTCACAACAGCTGAACGCGCGGTGGGTGTCACCGAACCGTTCGCACACCGATGCGAGCGATCCCGTCATCTCGGTCACTCGTCCTCTTCGTGTTCGTCGTGTTCCTCTTCGTATTCCTCCTCCTCTTCGTGGTCGTCGTTTTCTTCGTACTCCTCGTGTTCCTTGTCTTCGTAGCTGGACTGGGTCTGGACTGCTGGCGTGAAGTCCTGATTCGGCGTCGGCGCATCCGCAGCGACCTGTTGCGATGCGTCCGACGCCGTCGAATCGGGTGAGTCAGTTTGGTCGCCAGCCTGCGCGAGGCCGCCACCGGGCAGAGTAAGGGCCCCGGCGACACCAGCTGTAAGGAGCGCACCTACGAGCGTGAAGGCGACGAGTTTGTTTTTCGGGACGGGAACGCGCATGGTTAGCTGTCCCTCGGTTTAGAACCGCTAGCTTTGACGTGTCGGTCGTTGCGTTTTGCCATTGCAAATAGAGGGTTGAGACAGCCTTAGTAAGTCGTTCGCGTCCAACCCTCGAATCTTCGTACAGTTATCGAATCGGTTCAGAGCGCGAGGTGGGTTCTGAGTATGTATGTGACTTCGTTATCGAACATATAGCACTACTGGTTATTTACCGCATTGTCTTTCGACGAATCGCCCGAAAACACGCATTACAGTCCCGCTAAATTCGGTGTAGTCTCAACTCTAGTTTCACAGTAGTTGAGACCGGTCAGCTCAATGCATATGCCTCAAGCCCTCTCTGGTCAATCGTTCAGAGTTGGTCGATTGGCTTGTTAATGATCTCGAAGACTTCGCTTGCACGGTAGAACCGATTGCGCTCTTTCCCAGTGAGTTCTTCGAGTATTCCATCATCTTCGAGCTGTCCGATCAGTCGGTTGGCTGTGCTGTATTCGACATCCAACCAGTCGGCTGCTGTGTTCACGTCGAGGTACGGATCTTCGAAAAGCCGCATCACCAGTTCGAGGATATTCTCAGACCGCTCGCTCTGATAGCGCTGTTGATAGTCCTCTCGGAGGTCGACCAGCAGGTTGGCCCGCTGGTGGGCCTCATCTGCTTGCGACTGCACGCCACGCAGGAAAAACAGGAGCCACTCTTCCCAGTCGCCGCGTTGACTGACAGCCAAGAGATGATCAACATAATCTGACCGTCGTGCGTTGAAATAGGAACTCAGGTAGAGATACGGCTCGGGCAAAAGACCGTCACGTTGTAGGAGGAGACTGATCAATAGCCGACCGAGTCGTCCGTTCCCATCGAGAAACGGATGAATCGTCTCGAACTGGTAGTGAATCAGCCCGATTCGGAGGAGTGGATGTAAATTCGTCTCTTGGCTCGCATACTCGAGCAAGTCTTCGAGAAGGTCAGGGATCTCGTTCGGTGGTGGCGGAACGTACCTAGCGTCCTGGATGTATGGCGTACTGCCGATGAAGTTCTGGGTTGTACGGAGTTCTCCTGGGTTGGCCTCATCCCCACGGACGCCCGAAAGCAACCGGTTGTGCATTTCGCACAGCAGTTCGACGGTAATTGGATCGCCAGCTGTGATCGTATCCAATCCGTGCGTCAGTGCGTGCAGATAGTTCACGACTTCCTGAGTGCCCTGCTGTCTGTCTTCGTCAATGAGAGCTTCCTGCCCGGCCTCATAGGCGTAGATATCCGAGAGGGTAGCATGTGTTCCTTCGATTTGCGAGGATTCCAAGGCTTCTTTTCGAATGAACGGTTCGATCAGGATCTCTCTCGAGCCGACGCGCGGGCCGATACCGTGGAGTCGACCGAGTGCCTGTGTCGCCTCGGCCAGCGGTGTAATGAGCTGTTCAGTGTCGGTTGAGGGGGGAAGCGGGTCAGGCCGGAACGCCGAATACGTCCCCTTTGGTGTCGTCGTGGGGATAATTTCGCCAGGGGCCGTCTCGTCGAAGTCATCTCGCTCCATCAGTGGTATTTCTACAAATATGCCAGCCACTATTGGTATTTTCGGACCTAAATCAAAATAGTAGTGGGGCTGATTGTACCGTTACAACTACTCGGGGTTCCAGGAGACGGATTTGATACACAGCTTTCTCCCCCCTGTCTTGCGAGTGAAACAACTGTTCAGTAGTGTACAAATTGAATACAGATATGTTGGACTCAAGGGAGTCTTGTTTCTTCGATTCGCACCCCATCCGGTCCAACCAAAATCACCAGTCTCTGACGGTCGGTAGCGAGAGTCCACGTCTCATTTCCAGTCAACGCCGAAGTCTGTGTGTGAATTCGATACGTTCCAAGCGTTGTAAAGACAGTATCGAGAACTACGCCATGCTCAGGCTGTACCGATACTCTATATTCACCTTGTGCAACTGCAGTAGATGAATTCAATACCGTGGCCGTGGTATTGATTCGGATCTCATTCTTATCGAAATTATAAATCGAGAGGGGAACTGACTGGAAACCTTGTGGCGATGTCGCGTTGTCCTGTATTGGACTGGCTCGCCTACCCGTCCGTTCTACACGAGTTGCTCCCGCTGTATGGATTCGGTACATCACAGTGTAGGGATTGCTATCGGAAACCGAACCGTCATCATATGTCGTAGAGCTACATCGAACAAACGCATACTGGCTACTCGATGAGCCGGCTACAGAACGGCTAGTACAACTAATTTCGATTCGATCAGGTGACGTCTCATTCAGAAGTCGGTTGTGTAACCGTGTCTGTTCAAGGGTTTCAGCGTATCTAAGAGCAGACGATTCGTTTATTTCGGATGGTGGTGATGGTGCTTCACGAAATTGCGGTTCATCTGATACAAGATCTGTTCCGAGGAAAACACCTGTCGCACCAACTAGCAAAAGACCAATCACAAGAAACCCATAGAACAGGCCCCTTTCCATAGAGAACCCTCTGATGTTGGGCAGTAATAACCATTGATTGGTCAAAGGATTATTTATCCAAGGTAGTACTGACGGGAGATAGGTTGTTCCGTGTTTTTCTGCGTGGTACAGTGGTCACTAAGTGGACTGTACTGACCGTAGCCCCTCACCACATTTAGTCAGATTGTCATAAGCGGATTTGGAGTGAAACAGCCGTTCAATAGGTGTGCAAACCTACGATACGGAGGGCTAAGCTGTGTTACTGGGTAGTCAGCAGACAGGTCGCCGTTAGTTTGCAGCCAATATATTCTTCTCTCTCAAATACGACCCCAGGAGTCCTACTAGGACAACAATAACGGCGAGGATGCCAAGTTTAACGAATTGCATTGGGGGAAGGAGTGGAAAGTCAAATTCGGGGCCAAGCAGGTGAAACGCGATTCCGGGGACAGTAATGAGTGCCTCAGTGCGAAGTCCCGTCAAACCCTCTGACGGCAGGAACGCAACTGCGGCAAGGAGAATCCCATAGATGATGAACGGCAGTTGGTAGAACAAGTAGACGAAGAAGAATCCACCGCTCGCACTCGTCCGAAGGCGATAGTACTGCTCCTCATAGACAACCACATACTGACCTTGGCCGGGGTTAATGTTGTCACCGAAGTTGAATGGCTCCGGAAAGTCTTCTTGCCCGTAGATTATGTGGTAGCCGTCAGGGGATTCGATAGCTCGTCGAACAGAATCTTGCGCGGAGTTTGGGAGATCCTCATACTGGAGTACCGGACTGTTTTTATTGATGTCGGATTCTTCGATGGGATTAGTACTGAGAGAAGCCTGCTGGCCCCAGTCTAACATTGTGATCGGAGCACCGATGAGTGAGGCTGCAACTAGGAGGGCAAAGATGGAAAGGACCAATCGATGATTCATGAGTAGGGTGTCTGGAGAAGGAGATAAATGTCTTGTCTGTACTGACCGTAGCTCCTACCACATTTAGGCGGGTTGTTAGTAGTGGATTTGGAGTGAAACAGCCGTTCAGTGGGTGTATTGACCATGGCAGCGACTAACCGAACATGCCGTTGCTGATCTTACTCCTCGACGCGAAACCCCTGTGCGGGCCCGGTAGGATATTCCGGGCCGATGATCGCGTCACAGCCGTCCACGGCGAGGGTCGCTTGGAGCCTGTCGGTACCGTCTCGGCGGAGTTGAACGTACCCGTCCCGAGAGCCCCGTGGGGCTTCGTCGACCGCGGCACAACTGGCTGTAAACCACGTCAGCGCCATCAGTTCGGTCCCGTCTATCGTTAGTTCGACCGTGTACTCCGTCTCCCGTGCACCGATATCCTCGAACTCAATACCGCGTTCAGATGGGAGTTCGTACTGGCCCTCGACGACGGCGTTCCCGTTCTCATCGCGGACACGAACGGTTGCGGTTTCTGTCGTGGTGGTGTAGTTTACGATATAGAGATCGTGTGGCCGTTCCGGCGTCTGTGACGGTGTGGAGGATTCTGTCTCGGGGTCGAGGGTCGACGTCTCCGTTTCGGTTTCTGTCGCGGTTGAGATTGGAGGGTTATTTTCAGTATCGTCACCAAAGTTCACCTCCATACAACCGGAGAGAGACAGGGAAAGTGCTGAGATAGAAAGCAATTGTCGACGATTCATACTGTTGCGTGGAAATGAGTGTGTAAATGCTTTGTGAGGGGTATGTGAACTGGTAGTAATTCAGTCAGATTACGAGAAGAGGTGCTATGTAGAGCATCTGTACTGAATAATGCTCACTCAAACTGCTTAGCGACATTGAGAGCTGTATATGTTTTCTCTATTACCAGTCAGACGACTTTTTGGGCATATCGTGGCCAGTCTATCGCGTGGTTGCGAGTTGTGACTCTCAACGCAGTGTCTTTCGACGGATCGCACAGCAGTCATACGCTGAATGGCCAGCGTATGATTCGACGCCACTCTATGACCAGAGTTCTCTCGCCGGTCTGGAAGAAGACATCTGGACCGTTGCCTCCACATGGTTCGACCATGAGGACCACCACTCCGTCGACGAGTTCGTATCTCACTACCCAGTAGCGTATGTCGAGTTTGGACCACACGACCGGTATTCTGGAGCTACTCAGTACAAGATGGCCCAACTGTTCCGACTGTTTCTGCTCAAAGAACTACACGGTTGGAATCATGAAACGGCACTCCTCACGTATCTCACACAGCACCCTGATCTCCGTGCGCAACTAAACATAGAGACAGTCCCGGACCAGTCGACGCTATGGCGTACATGGAACGAACGGTTCACTGCAGATCTTCGTGAGACAATTGAGGCAGTTGCGCGAACGATTCTCATCAAAGCTCAGAACGCGGACGTTGCTGTTCCGCGCGAGCCAGAACGTAGCTTTCCATCGCAAGATGACGAAGCGAACAAATCAGACCCAAACGATCAAACCGTCCTCGACGAAGCAGCATCGATTACAGACCACGTCAGCCGTATTGTCTTGCCAGCCTTCTCGTTAGATCGTGGTGGTGGTTGTGAAATCCACGAGAACGCGTATTGGGACTTACAAACGCATCTCGGACTTCGAGAACGGTTGGCTGCTAACGAGGGGGCTCGCAGTTTCGTTCACGAGTCGAGCCGGGACCGGACGCCGTTGGGACACGCCCATCGGGATCAGATTCGTGATCTCCCGATTGAACAGGTTCGAGAGATGTACCGACGAGCCGTGAATCGATTATTGGAAGAAGTAGCGGAGACAGAGGAGTTCTTCCGAGCGGGGATCGTCGCTATCGATATTACTGAAGCAGACCCGTTCACAGGCGACAGGACCGGGCACGAAGACGAGATTATTGGGACACAGGAGAAGACCGATGAGTACGCCTATCAGTGGGCGACGGTCCAACTGGTCGGCAACGCCGTTCCAATCGTGCTGGATGCGCGCCCGGTCCGAAAGGGAGAGACACGACTAGAAATCGTCGAAGACTTGCTCAACTCTGCCGAGGACCTCGTTCACGTCGATAACGTGCTGATGGACCGCGAGTTTGACAGTCAGCACGTTCTGGAGATGCTCAGCCAGCGCGGGCTGTCGTACGTCGTGCCGAAGCGGATGCAAACCAGTGAGAAAGCCCAGGCAAAGCGGTTGCTCCGACGTGATCAAAACAGGTACGAGACCGACCGCAAACTCCATCTCGGGAAGAACGAGTGGCACGAGACAACGCTGATCTACCGACGGAAGGAGGACTCTGAATATGATGATCACCGGCAGTACTCGGTGTTCATGTCCAATCGCGGTAGTAGCTTCCTCACTGAATACGGCTATCGCTGGGAGATCGAGAGTGGCTACAGGTCGATTAAGCGATTCATGGCCGCAACGACATCGAAGGATTTCGGGTTACGGTTCTTTTATTTCGCGTTCGCGTGTCTCCTGTACTCGATTTGGCGAGCGGTGGACCTGCTGGTACAGGTTGAGTTGACCGACGACTACGAGCATTCGGCAATTGTGACGGCCGATAACACGCTGACGCTGTTGAAGAAGGAAACGGGAATCGGATAGAGAGAGGTTTTACCCGTGTTAGCGTGGCGTCTGAGTGGCAATGCTGTCGGAAGTCGCCGAAATTCGCGCATGCCGTTGGAAGTTCAATAGGAATAGCCGTTTGGAGAGCAATCTGAGTTAGTTTCCGCTCACTGAATCGGCTAAAACCATGCATCACAGCCCCGCTAAACCCTCTGTAGTCTCAACTTCCAACGTTTCAAATTCTGTATAGCAGCATACCATTTACCAAAGCCGGTAAAGCCAATAATAGTACTATAGAGGGTGCTGAAACGCCGAAATTCTGGTTTTGGGATTAGGTTTGTATTAATGTAATAAGCACCACCAGTTTTAGGCGGGAGGCCGCTGTACGGGAAGCATGGATCGTCTTCCGCCTGCATACGACGCTACTCCCGGGGATGACGCCCTCGAAGCCGCCATCGAGAAACGACTGGTCGATATCGACTCCGGGCGCTACCGAACAAACGTCGCCAGCGTGCTGCGGAAGTTCGCAACGTGGGCTCGGGACCAGCATACCATCTCCAGTCCCGAAGACATCGACGATGATCTCTGCCGACAGTATGCTCGCGACCTCGCCCGGGCCGACGATCGGGACGATATCTCACCAGAGACTGCCCGTCGCTACTTCGCCTACGTCCGCTCATTTCTCACCTGGGCTGTCTACGAGGGTCTAATTCCGACGAACCCGGCCAAGACCAACCACGCCGAAGGTCCGCTCCCGACCGATGAGACCGAAACAGACCAGCAGTACTGGACTGCACGGGACCGCGACGCCATCTGTGCGACTGCGACTGCCCGCGTCGACGACGCCGGCGAAAGCGACGACATCGACCGTACAGCGGCCTACCGTGACCAAGCACTCGTCTTCCTCCTTTCCTACTCCGGTGCGCGTAGCGCGGAGCTCGTCGCTGTTTCTGATGACGAAGAACGGGACGGCCTTCGGTGGCGTCACGTCGATCTCGACGCCGGCACGATGCAAGTGTTCGGCAAGAACCGTACCCGCGAGTCCGCGCCGATCCTCGACGACGCGCTTCGCCCGCTCCGGCGCTGGAAGCAACTCCGAGAGCCCGACGAGAATGAGGCCGTCTTCCCAAGACTCGACAACGCGGCGAAAGCACTTGACCCGACGCCGTCGATCACAACGCAGTCGGCTCGAGATATTCTCGCCAAACTCTGTGAGTGGTCCGACTACGAGTTCGAAGAGCCACTGAAACCTCACGGCGCCCGCCGTGGCCTCGGGCGGGAGATCTATCGCGAGAATCCACAGTTAGCACAGGACGTACTGCGCCACAAGTCCATCGAGACGACCCACAAGGGCTACGCACAGGAAGCTGCGAAACGTACCCGCGACGAAGCAAATGATCTCATCTCAGGAGAGTAGGCTAACCAACGCAGGCTGTACTGTGATACATCGGTTAACAAGGAGATTTATTTCATGACTTCTGGGAGGAACTACCTGCTCAATAGGTGTGCGTATTGCTCGGGCAGAAATCGAATATTTTGATAGTTATTATACAGAGGTTCAAACGCGATGAACCGCCGTCAGTTCCTTCAGCAGGTCTCATGTGGAAGCGTTCTCTTGACAGCGGGGTGTACATCTCTCAGTCGGGAACCAGGGTCGTTCAATTTCGCCATTGTCAACCGTCGTGAGCAGTCTTATCACGCAACGTTCACTGTCTGGAACGATGACGACGAGATCATCATCGATGGTTCAGTCGATATTGCCGCTAAACCACCCACAGAGGAAGAATATACTGTATTGAACTTCGATGATCTAACCGATGTAACGAATGGTGATACGATCGACGTACGAATACAGATCGACGGCGAGACATTCGAAGGAACCTACGAAGTAACCTGCAACGAGAGCGAAAACGCAGATAACGACTTTTTCTTCCGAATTCGTCACCCTGAGGCCCCTTCCTCAAATGAGTCGGGTATGGAGTTTGCAGGAAGCGAATGCTAATATCTTTTTTTTAAGTTCGTTATAAGCACTGCCTGATACGTGGGCCCCCTGTACTGACCGTTTGTTGGGAGAGTCATAGATAGTGTGAGGAGAGTTGTATGACACCCTCTACACTGCGCTACGTGTCCAAACTCAGCCCATCGGCCTAATTTGAGAGTGACCCCGTAATTGGTTACAAACTTGGGATCACCGCGTCCATATTATGCGAGCCCACTGGACTGGTGATACTGATAATCGCCAAAGCCCAGCAGTGGGAAGAAGAGAATACCAAGGAAGGTGAGCCCTAATCCGAAGCCGATACCTCTCCCGAACGCTCGAGCCACGCCGGCATGAATCTTGTACAGCGCGTAGAGATTTAGTATCGGGATAAAAACGAGGACTAACCACCACCATGCATTCTCCCCGATCCGAAGCATGATATAGAAGTTGTATATCGGAATGATTGCTTTCCACCCTGCGTGACCAGCTTTCTTGAATACCATCCACATCCCAGCAATCTGGATTGCAGCGAGCAATAGCTGGAATAAGAGGAGCACGATACCACCGGCATCACTGCTCTGGAGGGGGGTAGCTAACACCTCAATGGGGACCATATCCGTAGTGGTTTACTGACCTAACAAAAAAGTGGTGAATTTCGTGAAGGTTCTGGTCAATTGTACGTCCGTCAGTCCATAGGCGGCGCAGGCTGGGTGTCCCGAGACTAAAGCCCGAGGTAGTTCATCTAGGCGGTCTCGGGTCATGCCAACTCCGAAAATATCCGGTTCATGGCTATGAACCTCGGTCGGCTTGTTTTTTCCAGAGCAGCATCCAAAACCGTCGTAGTACGGTGGTTTCCCAGTTTTTGAAAAATACTAATCCGGTTTTACGGCCGCCAAATCGCAGTTCACGGGCATGAAATCCTCGTCTGATTTTAATTATCCCCGTCAACTATCCAGCGATACCGTGTCCGCGATTCCACCCTGGATCGACGAACGGATCGATCGGAACCTCGATAACACACTCACGCAGGAACACGTTGTCGAGACGATGCTTGAGTCCGATCGTCCGTTCTTTTCGATCCGTCAACTGCATGCGCGCATTAAGCCTGACGTCAGTCGGGCCACGGTTCGAAACCGGCTTCAGGAGCTTCAGGAGATCGATGTCGTCGCAACCGAAACGTACCCTGACTCGATCAGCCTGTACTACATCAACCACCCAGAGTCGGACTGGCCAGTGTCGCCCGAGGGCAAAGATGCGCTGAATGCAAACACCCCGCTGGATCGGCTCTCCACTCGCGGATTCCTTACCCTTTCGGACACGGCTGGAATCCGCACACTCGTGCTCGCTGGGTTCCAGTTGAGCCTCGTCCTGCTCGCACTTGGTGGCGTCCTCACAGTCATTGGTGCTGATGTAAGCGGTACCCAAAGCGACATCGTACTCTGGGATACCGCATTCGACCTGGTAGTCGTGAGCATACTGTTACTCGTCACCGAGCGGACAGTCCGGTGGGTTCGTGACAGATATGGCCCACTGAACCTCCTGCCATCGACGTAAGCAAAACGAATCAGAAATCACTAATACGACTTCAAAGCCCTCCACTCAACCCATGACCTCCACACCACCTACGCCCGGACCCAAACTGCTCGAGGAACGCTCACTCGGTGGCATCCTCATCCACTTCCTTGCGATTCCAACTGGCGTCGTCGGAGCTGGAATCCTGTATCTCCTCGCCACTGACGAGTTCACAAAGCGAAACGCCCGCAACGCGCTCGACTGGCACCTTACTGTGCTACTGATAACAGCCATCACGTTTGGCTCTGTGCTCACCTATGCCGAACTTACTGGACAAGGCATCACTGATGTTTCCATCCTTCCATCGTCTGTGTCGACGGTCGCCGGCATCGTTACTTCGGCACTTCTCATGCTTTGGTTTGCTGTCACGGCTTGGACATTCGCTGTCGGACTCATCGCAATGGTGAAAGCCATATTTGGGACGGCATGGCGGTATCCATTCTCATTAGCTCTCGTCGAGCGGTTTGGATCCCATATTAATCTCTCGGATAGGTGGCCGCTTGTTATACTCGGATACATTGTCTTGTCACCATTGCTCATCTGGGCTGTTTTCTTTGCTTCAGCAAACGATGCTATAGTCATCCTTTCTGCCTTCGGGTTGCTCGGCCTAATACTGGGTTTGACCCCGTTGACAGGGATCGCAATGTATCGTCATGGCAAGGAACATTGGCTGCAAGATGCCGACCGGCAGTCACACGTTTTTGCACATATTGGCCTCCCAGTTCTCGTCGCTGCTATCGGATATGCGGTTTCGTGGAGCTTCACTCAGTCGGTATCGGCTCAAGGCGATGCAATGTATGTCTTCCTTGCTGCATTCTGGATATCGTCGATCGTGTACTTGATTCGGTGGTGGACGACATCGTCGGAATGATTCACTATAGCAATGCTGAAAATCTACTACCTTCTGCCGTCTAAGTAAGGTCCGGTCTGTCTCATTTCGAGTTGATAAACTTCCGCTTGAGCCGCGTAGTAGTATTCAGATGTCCGTGTTGCATACACAGCATGAGTTGTTCAGGTAACACTCTTGAGTTCAGCGGTGCATCGAGTAATTGAGAACCATCAATTTCGCCGGGAGTAGCCGTACTGGAAGCGTGGATTGTCTTCTGCCCGAGTACGACGCTACACTCCACGCCTGAGAATATCGGGAAAGTATTTTTACGTACCGTCGGCAGGACCTATCGATGCCCTCCCCAAACAATCGACAACCCGCTGGCGGCGTTCTCGTTATCGCTGGCCTCACAATCATAATACTCGGGTTCATTTTGGTCCCTCACCCTGGTGAGGCCCAGTCCACACATCAGATAGAACGGACCGTCAAAGCCGACGAAGTCCCAGAGAGCAAGACCGTAACGCTAGTCGGTGATCTGTCACCAGAAGCAAAGTCAGCATTCCGAGAAGCCTTAGCTACCGATGGTAGCCATACCGTCTATGGTAAAGAAAATCGGGCACCGGAATGGTATTACTCCGATGATGCTGGCTACTACTACGTCCGGAGTGAGGGAACAATATATGAGGTGACGACGAGCGGATCGGCAGGACACATCCTTGACTACGTCAAAATAAGCCCCTTCATTCTGATTGGGCTTGCGATGGGCGTTACCGGTGTTCGATGGCTTCGATGAGGGTGAAGTCGAATATCTGCAGTTTACTTGTCCTACCATTCCTCCAGATACTGCACTCGCAGCCGTTACTTGCACACATACCAGACAATGAGATGCTAGTTTCTTTCTGAGACTAAAACTAGAAAGCGTCGGACTACTCGTACTAGTTCAGCCGCTTAATTACTTCTGCAAAGGCGACGTTCTCAGTCACGTCAGTAATCTCGACATCGACACGCTCTCCCACCTCGGTGTCTGGAACAATGACGACAAACCCACGATCGACACGGGTAATACCATCACCTTGGTCACCAATATCTTCGATTTCGACAGTGTGTTGCCCACCTTCTTCGACTGGTGGTTCCGGCGGCCCGCGTTCCCGTCGTGACTCCGTACTGGTTTGCTCGGTTTCAGTATTCGTCGGTGACGACAGAAGCGCGATACGGTATGTCTCACCCTCTTGTAGGTCGCCAAGCTGAAGCTCCTGGTCTGGGACTTCAACCACGTAGGAGTTCTCGCGCTCTTCGATAGACGCAGAAAACAGACACCGAAGTTGGGTAGGAATATCCATCACTAGCCTCCTATGGAAGACACCTACAGAGACATACTTGAGTCTGCTGTCTATGACTACTCCGGCGCAACGACGTCTTCACACGTCGGACACTCCGCCCAGATGCCCTCCGTGCCATCGTCTTTCTCGTATTCAACCAGCAGCCACGGAGACGTGATACGCTCGTCGCAGTTTGGGCAGCGACCGAGACTTCGCGTGTCATCAGGCATGGAAAGGGGATGGAAGGAGCGTGTGACAGTATTCCTTCCACGCAAAAATTGCCCGTCTTTGGAAATAAGTGTTAGCCAGTGTCTCGCGCCAATCAACAGAAACGTGCCCCGCCGTCACGGGTACACCTACTGCAACCGCCACTCCAGTTCAGGCAAGCAGTCGCTCGTCGCGAACGGTCGGCGACGTGAGCTCGTAATAGATCTCACCGTCGCCATGATATTCGGCATTGTATGTGAACTCCTTCGAAATGCCGAATTCACGGCGCACATCCGCGGGCAGGCACCACTGGATGCTCGTCCGGATATCCACTGGCTCGATATCGAACTGGCCCGGCGGGTCTGAGACAGTACTGTAGTCCTCGTCGATATACAGTGCCACCGTTAGCGATGACTCACCAACGTCCTCGATCTCCAGCCGACATGTGTCGTCGACGTCCAAACCTGCGTCCTGCTGCCAACCTTGGTCAATACGCAGGTACAGACTGACACTTCCTCGCTGGACCACGCTCCGGCCTAGCATGACTGAATTGGCCATACCCACGGATTAGCAGTATTTGAGAAAAGGGTATCGGCGCTGCCCACTACATTCCCGTGTCTCACTCTTACAATCTCTTACCAGACTGTTTCAGGACCATACTGGAGAGTGACAGAACACTGTACCAAACCAGGCATATTTGTTTGTGGTCTGCTACATCTCTCGCGTCCGGAGGCGATCCGCAACAAGACTGAGTACCCCTACCCACACGAGAGGCCACACACCCTGCCGGTCCAGAATGACCGGGTGGCACACTGTCTCCGTACAGCGATCGTATCGAACTGACCGCCCAATCCACTGTGACCGTTGCTTCGGAGGGCAGCGGTGGCGTCCAAAATGACGCCGTTCTCAGCCGACTCACCCCGATACCTGAACAGGGCCTTCCCCAGCCCGCAAGCGGGGATTGACACCTATGATAGGATGTTTTTCGACCAAGATGAACAGTCCACGATCACTCGCGGTATCGCTGGCCGGACGCACTTGTGCCAGCCAGAGTAAGAGCCCATCCACGCTGCTGGACGCCGCCATCGAGTCCATACTGCGTTGTGGCTTGGCAGACGACTCCGCTGGCGCTACCGAGATGATGGCAACCCGATTTGCCATGCACGCGCCCAGTCCGTTGCTGGGCCGCGATAAGCACCTGCTTAGTGTCGGAGGTACCAACTGATGTCGGGCCAGCGCATTCGAACCTCGCTTGATGAGGTCCTCCAGGAGGTCCGTGAGGACGAGCATGAGACGACAGGGACAGCCGATGTCTCGTTTACACCATCACTGGACAGCCTCAACCAAGACCAGTACGACTGGCTCCAGCGCTGGATCGTCGAAGGCTATGACTCTCGACGGGAGCTGGTCCTGTCGTTGCACCAGATGCAGTTCTGGGCGCTCGGTCGGGTCCCAGACGGCTGGTTCGTGAACGTCTGTTCCCATCCGGTTCCGCTGTCGGTCGCCATTACGTCGGAGAACCGCCAGCAGTGGCGGGATGATCCCGTCGGCCCTGCAACTGCCAAACGGGAACGGCAATACCTCGCAGCGAAGTACATCCGTCCAGCATTCCGGGCAGCGTATCGAACGCTCCGGGCCGATGCACAGCAGTACACTAACGAATCCGAGCGTGTCGAGGACCCCGATAAGACGGAGTTCTTCGCCATGCGGCCGGCGCTGGACGAACTGTATCGAAAACAGAGCACGTTGCTCGTCTCACTGCTGGACGGGTTCGAGGACATGACCGCCGTTGACGAGTGGCTGTCTCGACTGGATCGAGGGACACTCGGCGAGCTCCACAAAGTCGAGCCGGATTTTGACTGGAAGATTCACGACCGGCGGAGCGCCCAGCGGGTTCTCCTTCGTGATGCGGAGAAGTATGCGCGTGAGCGTGAACTGTGGGCGGCCACGTACCTCTTGCCGGCGTACAACCGTGCAGTTGACCGCTGGGCAGAGCGAGCTGACGAACACCGTGAGGACGGCGAGAACGGCGACCACACCCCCACGAGGACGATGTAAGATGGCTGGGCTACACGATCCACAGGAACTGGGATTTGCGGACCCACACTACGGTAGCAAGCAGTGGACCGGTGACGACCGCAGGCACGCTGACGGGCGGCATCTCCGCCGACTCCACGGCATGCCGAAGTTCGACCCCGAGCAGTTCGAGGATGATGGGCTCGTCCCAGCCTTCTGGGACCACACCTGGGACGGCGGCCGCAACCAGCCCAGCGGCGGTGTCGAGTGGTTCGCAACGGGCCCGCCGAACTCGGGGAAGACGACGCTGGCGCTCCGAGCCGCCCAAATCGACATGGAGGTCAATAATTCACGGGTGGTCTGGCGAGCTGCAACAGGTTCACGGTCAGAGTGGCTCCCGTACGCACCTGTTGCGCACGTCTGTCTTCCTAAGGGGTACGACGCGACCGCGCGTGTCGTTCCGAAGGGTAGGGACCGCAACTCGATGGGTAAAAAAGTCCCGCTCGAGGACGTCGTCCGGAAAGTCACGCACTACAGCGATATCATGGATCTGAATCTGAACGTCCTCCAGGACGGCGTCTTCCACGTCGTCTACCCCGACCCGAAGATGCGAGGGTGTCAGTGGGTCTACGAGGAGTCCGACAAGGTCATCGACGGCGTCGAGTTTCAGGCGGGCGACCCGGTGGATCACTGGTGGTTCGGCTGGGCGCTGTCGCTCGTCGAACGCGGGCCGTTCGACTGGACAACGTGGATTTGCGACGAGGTCGCGTCGCTCGCCCGTGAGGGTGTCTCGAAGGACAGGTACGCTACCCTCCAGAAAGTCCAACTTGCCGGGACGGCCGTCGAGGACTTCCGGAAGAACGGGGTTATCGGCCTGTTTTTCGGCCACAAGGACAAGCATCTCCACAACCTCTGGACCGACCGCATTCGCTGGCGGGTCGCGATGAATGGGACCGCGAACCCCCACGGCGGGTCGGCGCCGAAAGGCTTCGAGTCCGTGCCGATGGAAGAAGATATCACGTCAGATTTGGACATCGGCGAGGCAGTGATGTACACCGAACAAGGGTTCACCTGGCCACCGATCACGTGGCCAGAAATTTCGAAGCCAATCCACGGTGATCTGAAAGTCTATCTCTCCGAGTCGGAGTCGGACCGAGCTGCGGTCCCAGGGGGTGCGTCGGTGTGATCGGTCCGGGCCCACAGTGCAGTCGTCGACGGCCTCAACCATCGGTTGTAACCTCTCAGTTTTCGAAGGCGAACCCAGGGGGTCGGACTGCCGGAGACCGGTCCCCACACCGATTTCGCGGCGAGCGGCGAGATTTTTCGCGCGCGCGGAATTCCAGACATGACAAGAGGGCCCCCCCGTGGGGGCGAGCGCATTATGCGACGCGAGCGTGCGCCGCTGGCTGGTTGCAGATTCCTCTCGCAAAACTGAAAGCTTTCGACGAGTCGGCAGTGTCGGGACTGCTGTTCGAGTTGCTTCGAGGCAGACGAGAAGTCGTAATCAAGGACTGAATTCGTTGTCGTAATTGAGGTTGAAGTACGACAGGAATACTGAGAGATTCCGACGCAGTCTTGCGGTTGTCATCTTGTCTCTTTTGTGTGACAACCACGGCATGGGGGTCAGGTGAGGGCTTACCCTTTTCAGTTACTCGTTGTTACGCTCATGTAATGAAGACGATCCCGTTGCAGGATGGCCGGTGGCGAGTGTTCCTCGACACCGACGAGTATACGACGCTGTTAGAAAGTGCATACGAGCCCCAGAGCCGAAGCGCCCGGCAGGTCCGCTTAGAGATGCGGCTGATGTCGTGTTCCATGCGCGTAGACACGGTAAGCGGGCTACGGTACAACCAATTCCAACGATGTGAGACGTCAGAAGGTGATCGCTGGATATGCAAGGTTATGGCGAAGGATTCGACCAACAGAGAAGCTGAAACCCGGCCGCGAAGCGTGTTCATCCCACAGGACATCATGGACGATCTCCAGAAGTACGTGGAGAGACGGAACATCGGCGCGGACGATCAACTGTTCAAATGTACAACCCGCACGATTCAGCGGGACGTGACACGGTCGGCAAGTAATGCGGCAACGAGGACCGGGAACGATGAATTCGAGAAAGTTTCGGCCCACGATCTTCGCCGGTACTTCGCCACTCACCTGCTGTTCCGCCACGAAGTCTCGCCACCTGCCGTTCGAATGTTGGGCGGTTGGAAGAGACGAAGCAATGTTCGAATACTTGGTGCTCCCGAACGATGTTCTGTTCGAGCGGCTTGGGGACGCCGGACTCCTGGGAACATCGTACGAGAAGCTCACCCGGCACGACCACGCGGAGAAGATAGAGGCAACGACCGACCGACTCGCTGATCTCGTTGCAGCTGCTGATCAGGACACCGTCGAAACCGCCGGTCAGTGCACACAGGATGTCTTCGCTGAGATTGAGACTATTACCGTTGACGTTGAGACAGACACGTCCAGCGATGATGACTCAGCGGCTGACCAGGGACAGCAAACCTCTTTCCAGCAATTCAACGGTCACCACGAGGTGAATGGTCCAATCGCTGCGACCGCAAAATGGTACTGGCATACCAGTGACCGAATCATTGGGTGGACAGGCTCAAAGGTCAAGTCGATGTGGGACCGCTACGTCGGCGTTGATGTCCGGGCAGAAGTTCGGAAATCGAAAACCCGAACAGGGCTGTTTCTCGCAACAACAGCAGCTATGGCACTTGTAATGGTGATGTACGGCCTGTTGCAAGTCGGTATCTACATTGACCCGATAGCCGGCGATATCCACACAACGCCGTTTGGCGTTTACAGTCTCATCGTGTCGCTACTGGTGTACCTCCGCTGGTCCGGCAACATGTGGGAAGCAGCGCTGGCCGATCTGGGTTACGACTCGCTTGCGGACAGACTCACCATCGACACTTGGCTGACTAATTCAGCTGGGCCAGAGTAGTAGGTCGTGAAGCAAGCCACGCACAGGCTGAAATTACCTCTAAAAATCGGGGTGCAATGAGTAGTGTATCTTTCCCCGCCGAGAGACGCTCTATAGCGCGTCTGACACAGTGGATGGGTTGGCCACGTAGGTGGTCTCGTCGTCGATTGGCCAGTCGTGTATGACACGTTTCGCGAGCTCGCTTGCATCCTCTGGTACCACGAGAACCCGCCGATAGCCGGGGGATCTAAATGCCTGTAGCTGTGCCCTTGCTTCGTCACCCGCATTCCGAAGCGAATCACCGGTTTCAACCTCAACTACCAGGTTAGCGGACCGCTGATTGTGAAGAATGAGGTCCGGAATACGGTCACTGTCGAGGACCCCCTCAGGATTTCCATCTGCATCTACGTCGATGTGATCGACGAATAGCGTGGCATCCGGGACAGTGCTTTCCAAATGCTTGTACGTCGTTTTGAGCGCCCGGTCATGCTCACTGGTGGTCAAATACTCTACTGCCTTCACGCCGCCGTATGCAACTGCACCGGCGGCGGCAAGTTGTGGTAGTACCATGGTTTTCAGATGTCTCCGCTTGGTTTCCAATGGGAGACATACTGGTGTATGAATCTGGAGCACTTGAACACTCGCCCAGCTCGGTGAAAGTGTTATCACCAGACAGCAGAGGGATTCGATATCGTATTCTTGTATCAACAATGGAGACAGTACACTCGGTTCAAACTGACCGAGCAGTAGTCAGTGACTCGTGCTGTATCTCGGGCGGAACTGGACATAGATGGATGGGCCGCGCACTCGCTAACGAAGCCGGTTGCACGTATCTGGTACGCCTGTGACGGTGGGTTAGAGTGGCCGGAAGACTCAACGCAGCCACGGGCCACCTGGAAGATCACCGACGACGTGCGAGCAGATGCTCGTCGAGCAGGGCTGCGTGGTCACGGTTGTGGATCGGCGGCCGACGGCCCCGTCGTAGCGACCGAACGGGTTCTGGCGTGGCGTGGTTGGTCGACGCTCAGGAGTGCGTACAAGTGGGCACTGGAGCGTGAGGCGTACGAGCGGCGGCATGGAAAGGGAAAGTCACAATCAGTGACTCCAGCGGGGCCTGACACCCGGCGCTCATGCAGCCATCGTATTCTCTCATAGCACCGGGTACCCGGTTTGACCGGTGTGTAACAAATTGGCCCAAAATGTGGAACAACTGGTAATCGGCATCATTCGTCCTTGCCACCGCTTACGTCACACTCATACTTCAACGTCCGAATCTGAGTGGTAATACATTGACCAGTACATACTATCAATAGCAATAGATATTACTACATCCTGATATATTGGGGACAGAATAAATATTATAAAACCGCTTTTATAAGGACTTCTCTAACTCAATCATGCCATCTAGGCGGCAGTTCATACTCGGGACAGGTGCGGCAGGAATCGCCAGTCTCGCCGGTTGCGTGAGCAGTGAGAGTAGCCCTTCTGAGGACACCCCCTCTGGAGAGAGTACTACAACCAGTACGGGCGAAACCTACGAGGTTGGCTACGGTGATTACCAGACCACGGTGAGTATTGAGAGTTTTCCTGAGACATTATACGTGTACGCCGTCCAGACCGGCTGGTCAAATTGGGGTGCACTCATGGAGTCGTTCAATAATCAATACGGAGTCTCGCTGAATGACGATCAGCGGTCCTCTGGTGAGGCACTCTCACACGCTCGCCAGAATGCACAGGACCCAAATCATTCTGCGATGAACGGCGGTTACACGTTTGGTGTCATCGCCAGAAATGAGGGGTTGACACAACCATACACCCCGGCCAACTACGACAGAGTCCCCGACTCGCTGAAAACTGACGATGGCCATGTCACCGCAACGCGCCGGATGACGACAGCCGTTACGTATCGCGCAGATTTATACGATGAAAAGGGTATCGACCCCCCAGAGACATGGGACGATCTGCGGCAAGAAGAAATCGCCGAATCGCTGGTGTTTCAGCCACCCCAGGCCGCAGTCGGGCTGGCTGGCGCCCTCTCTATCAACAATGCTTACGGTGGATCTCTGGATGATGTCCAACCAGTCATTGATTACTACAGTGACCTTCGAGAAAAGGGCGCGACGTTCCAAGGCAACCTCGAACAACAGTTCACCTCCGGAGAGATCGAGACCTTCGTCGAGTACGATTATACCGGTCTAGACCTGAAGTACAACGCCGACTCGATCGGTGAAGACCAGGTTGGTGTCTCGTTAGTGACGGGTCCGAACGGCGAAAATGGGGCCCTTAACCAACCGTATGGCTATGCTATGCTTGAGGGCGCGCCAAATCCGGAGGCGTGTAAGCTATTCATGGATTATGTACTCTCTCTTGAGGGCCAGCGACAGTTCTTCGACGCGTATGTCCGTCCGATTCGAGCTGACGAACTTGAGACACCCGATGAATTCCCGGCCCAGAGTGCGTACGAAGCGACGGAGTTCCAGGTTGATTACGGCCAGTTGGTCGACAATCAGGAGGATATCATCCAGGAAATCGGTGAAGGTGTCGGGTTAACCGGCTACTGATTCCATGGCTACGCTGAACAATCCGTCACTGTTCGACCGACTTCGACAGACCCGGCTGGGCCAGCTGGCGTTCCCGGAGACAGAAGATGAACGGGAAACCAGACGAATCGCAGCCCTCTCGCTCCCGTTCTTTGCCCTCGCGCTGTTCGGAGCGTTCATCCCACTGCTGACGATGTTTCGGCTCAGCGTCGCCGAGGAGTTTCTTCGCCAGATCAGCGGCTGGACCCTGGCCCCGTACCGGACACTCTTTGCGTCGATTGCGGCATTTCTGCCAGGTATCGGTACGGAGCTTTCACGGTGGATCTCGGCCAGCGGTGAGCCGGTCAATCCTGTCTACGGGCGAACGATCTGGAACTCACTGTGGTTTGGCGCCGTGACAACGGTCACCAGTGTTGGCCTTGGCATCGCAATTGCACATGGACTCGAAAAGTACGACCTCCCTCGACAAGACCTGTTAGTGACTTTGATTTCGTTTCCGATCAGTCTCCCCGGAATCGTCGCTGCGTTCATGATGATTGTCCTGTTCGGCCAGACAGGACTCCTCACGAACTTTGTGGCGGTACTCACCGGGGCTGACCCAGTCACCCTCCAGTTGACTGGCCAGCCATCGGGGACTACCCTTGCAATCCTCGGGCTCTTCTTCGGGTACCTCTACTCGATGATTCCGCGTGCAACGCTGTTGTTACGTGGCACGTACGCCGAAGTGAATACCGACGCCGAGGAGGCGGCCCGTGCCCTTGGAGCGACGCCGTTACAGACGTTCTGGTACGTCACACTACCACAGATCCAACCGGGCATTGTCGGAGCGCTCATCCTCACGTTCCGTACGGCGCTGGCTATATTTGGGACGGTCCTCGTCCTCAAATCACTGTCAGTCGTCACCTTCCGGTTTGATCAGTTGGTCCAGGTGGGCTACGAACTGAATATCGCGTCTGCACTCGCGACGCTGTTTTTCTTCTTTACGCTGGCGTTTACTTTCGCGGGCTTGCGGTTTACGAGTGCGGAGGTGGGACGATGAGCACTCCCGGTTCCGACGGACAAGCCAGTATCAGTGGCACAATACCGGACCGTGATCCCAGTTGGCTTGGTCGAGTCTCGGCCCGATTCGGTCGCAAGGTACTCACCGGTCTCATCGGTCTCACCGTGGTGTTCCTGATCGGGCCGGTGCTGATAACCTTCGTCGCGTCGTTCTTCCAAAACTGGACCGGTATTGTTCCCAGCGGTGGGCTCACGCTGCGCAACTGGGAGTTAGCGCTCGGTATCGCCGAATCACAGGGTGCCCAGCGAGGGCTCGGTGGGTTCTGGACGTTCGTGGCCCCGGATGTCCTCTATGTGCTTGAGTTGCCTGAGGTGCCACGGTTGACCTTCCGCTTCCCGTTCGACGTGACTATCCCGACACCGATTCCGGTTGCTCTTGGGTTCAGTATCCTCTTGGCACTGTTCGGTGTATTTGTGAATCTGATTGCAGGCGTCCCGATCGCCTACGCGGTCACCCGGTACGAGTTCACGGGCCGGCGCCTGCTGAATACGTTCGCAATCCTGCCAATCGTTCCTGGCATCATCCTGGGCATCGCGTTCCTCAAAACATACCCTAACCTTCCAAGCACTCTTGCGCTCGTCTTGGGGTACTCGTTGCTCAAGATTCCATACATGGTCCTCGCAGTCCAATCATCCTTCGAATCCATGGATTTGCGAAGGATCGAAGAGAGTGCTCGGTCACTCGGTGCCTCGTGGCCAACTACATTCCTACGGGTGATCATTCCCGAGGCCAAACAAGGAATCATTTCTGGATCGATTATCTGCTGGACGCTGGCGGCTGCGGAATTCAATTTCTCATATATCATCTACTCCCGGGGCCCGCGTCCGTTCTCGCTGTTCCTGTTCGAGAACATCTCGAACAACCCGTTCTTGCGGGCCGCTGCGGCGATCTCGATTTACTTCTTGATTGTCGCGACGGTCACTACGTTACTGAATCGGCTCGGTGAAAACGGCTTCTCAATCGGAGGGACACAGTAGATGGCTGAATCAGTCACAATCGATGATATCACGAAACGGTTTGGAAACACAGTCGCTGTCAATGGGGTATCATTGACCGTCGAACCGGGTGAGACGCTGGGATTAGTGGGGCCCTCTGGCTGTGGCAAGACCACCACACTGAGGACAGTCGCCGGCTTCGAGACCCCGAGCAGCGGGCATGTGCGCTTCGACGGCGACGATGTGACTGACATCCCACCGGAACAGCGTGATGTCGGGCTGGTGTTCCAGTCGTATGCCCTCTTCGAGAATATGTCCGTTAAAGAGAACGTCTCGTTCGGATTGAAGATGCGGGATGTTCCATCGGACACACGTGAGCAGCGGACCAACGAACTGCTCGATATGTTGGGTATCGGCGGCATGGGCGATCGAGACCCTGCGACGCTTTCAGGTGGCCAACAACAGCGCGTCGGGTTGGCTCGTGCCCTTGCCATCGAACCGCGTGTGCTCCTGCTGGATGAACCGATGACGGGGCTGGATGCCAAACTCAAAACTCGCCTCCAGAAAGAAATCGGCTCATTGCTTGATACAATCGATGTCACATCGCTGTATGTGACACATGACCAATCCGAAGCGATGGTGATGTGTGATCGAATCGCCGTGATGGATGACGGGCATGTTGAACAGGTTGGCACCCCGGAGGAGGTGTATGAACGGCCTGCAAACGAATTCGTCGCTGACTTCGTCGGGACCTCGAACCGCATTCCTGCAACGGTCACCGAGGATGTGATCGAGTTCGGGGACACCGTTGTGGACGCTCCGGCCGACGCACCCGAGGGTGATGTCACCTTAGTCGCACGGCCCGAGGCGTTCCGCCTCGATAACGGGCCGATACAGGCAACCATCGAGGACCAGCATTACTTCGGAGACCACGTTCGGACAGCTGTCAGAACCTCGGCTGGAGAGGAACTGACGCTCAGAGTGGACCCAGCTGACCTTCCCGACACATCGGAGATTGCGCTGTCTGTCAACCCCAACAAACTGCATGTGATACCAGGATGATTCGTCCCGCGCCGGGCCCTATTATGGCCGAGTTTGCCCGTCCCTGTGCCGACCGTCCGATTCGCCTCTGTGTCATCGCGGACCCACATATTGCGGCCAATACAACAGGTACATGGAAAATGGCCCATCGCAGCGAACCACTGTTTGCTCGGGCATTGGCGACCGCTACCCGGCTGGATCCATCGGTCACCCTCTTGGCGGGTGATTTGACCGGTGATGGCCGTCCGGACTCCTTCCATGTCGTCGATTCCCTGTTGTCGGAGTTTGATGCAGACTGGGTTGCTGTCCCCGGCAATCACGATGTCCCGAAAGCGTTCGACGGCCACGACCCGCCGTCACCGGCGTTCGAAACTCGGTATGGTGCGCTTCCAACTAGTATTGAGGCGGGCTCAGTGACAGTCTTAGCGACGAATACAGCCAGCGCACCGGACCACTCCCTCCGGACCACTTGGGGTGGGAAACTCGGTGAGCAGGGCAGAAGGTGGCTGCGTGACCGCCTCACCACCGTTGAGACCCCGGTCATCGTGTTCCACCACAACGTCGGGTCACTGCCGGATGCCCCCGGTGACAAATATCAGCACTTCCAGTTGGAAGATGCGGAAGAAGTCACAGAGATTCTATCAGCCCATGACGTGCCACTCGTCATTAATGGGCACCACCACGTGCCAGCGATCAATGCCCATGGGGCAACGATGGAAGTCATCGCACCCGCCGTCTGTTCCTATCCACAGGCCATGCTGAGCGTCGATATCGATCAGGATGGCACGATCATCCGACTGATTCCGTTGGCAACACAGGATGAGGTTGCAGCCGCACGCCGTGCTGCGGTCACAGGGAACCCGCTCGCAACTGGTGTCGCACAACTGGTCGACCGTCGGATAGATACACTCCCGCTCTGGCAGCGGTCTGCCACTGATCGGCAAGACTGACGGGCGCTCACTCCTTGAGACACGACCCACAGCGACCGGCACCGGGAACCGTGGGGTCACCGCATTCGACACACACATCAAGTGTGTTCTCCGGATCGGAATCCGACGCCATCATCGAACGGATCGTGTCCACCAATCGTGACAACATGGTTTGTATTAATGACTCCATCCAAACGACTGCTTTTGTGGTATATAACTAACCCAGGCTAACCATCCATCGCGGCCAGCGTGCTAGCGTCGTTCCCATCATATCTGCCCTCTCGTAGCATACGGGTCGGGATAGCCTGGTCAGTACCGGAAAGACGCATTGCTTTCGCTTGCCGGCCTTGGTGATCAGCACTATACTCGCGCTGCTGGTGCTTACCGACCTCAGACAGTCTTTCATTCAACCCAGTGGGTACTGGACATGGGTGGCTGGGCCACCTGGACGATCACCGACAACGTGCGAGCAGGCGCTCGTCGAGCACGGCTACGCGGTCATGGTTCAGGATCGGCAGCTGGCAGCACCGGTCGCAGCGACCGAACGGGTTCTGGCGTGGTGTGGTTGGTCGACTTCCTCGAAGGCGGTAATGAAAGCGCGGAGGTGGGTGCATCTGGGTACGATGCCGCCGGCGTCTCACCACACAGCGGACTACTTCTCTCAGTCACCGAAAGAGATACCAACAATTTGTACACAACGTATACACATGAGTACTATCAGAGTCACCGACGAAGTGAAAGAACGACTGCGTGACCTGAAGCGGGACGACGAAAGCTTCAACGACCTGTTGGACCGCCTTAGCCGAACCGAGAAAGACGTAGAGGAGATGGCTGGGTTCCTCAGTGAGTTCGATGATGGGAGTCTTGCAGACGATATGCGTGAGACCCACGAAGAACTGAACGAATCGCTGGACCGTCGCAGTGACGAATGATCGTCCTGGACAACGACATATTGGTGAAGCTCGGCGGTGCGAACCCTGACCCCGAGGTTGTCAGCCACCTACAGCAGTATCGTAGTGAGGAGTGGACAATCCCGTCTCTCGTCGCCTTCGAGTTCTACCGCTCCTGTAGCAGTCGGTCGGAGATGGAACGCGCACGAACGCGCCTCACGTCGACGTTGGACCGCATCATCGACTTCACCGGGAACACCGCGCTTGAAGCCGCCTCGCTCGAAGAACGCCTACAGTCGCAAGATGTCTCTCTTGACCCTGTCGACCTCTTGAACCTCGCAACTGCACACACCGAGGGTGGTACCTTCATCACCCACAATAAGAATGATTTCGACAAGGAGCCTCTTCTGGAGCTTGCTGACGTAGATATTGTACATACCGCGTAATTGTGCCGGGCTAGATGTATTGGATTCACTGGACGGTATGATAGGCTGTGACTGGGGCGGGTTGGCCACCTAGGCGATCACCGACGGCGCGCGCAGGTGTTCGTCGAGCGAGGCTACGTGGTCACGGTTCGGGTCGGCGGTTGGCGGTGCCCGGTGCAGCGACCGAGCGGGTTCTGGTGTGGCATGGTTGGCCGACGCTCGGGAGTGCGTACACGTGGGCACTGGCGCGTGCGGAGTACGAGCGGTGGCGTGAAGAGGTTCGCAGTCAGTGATTTCGGCGGGGCCTAACACCCGACGCTCATACAGCCCCCGTGCCCCTCTCATGGCACCGGGTACCCGGTGTGGTCGGCGTGCAGCAAATTACCCCGAAATCCGGAACCACTGCTCTTGTCGCCAACCGCACGCGACCCAGACGTGCGCGTCGACATTCTCCACGTTACTACAAGCGAACAGAATCGTCTGGAAGAGGCGACCGAACAGCCTATCTACAAACTCCGCTGGACGGCCAACCGTAGAACGTAGGACCTCTCACTCGTTTTCGAGCGCTGCGTAGATATCTGCGTGGCGACGTCCATCGAGCTTCCCCATTTCAAGCGCAATCTCACGGCGTTCGGCGTCACTTTCGGCCGCCTGATATCTCTCGTACAACTGGCGGACTTCCTCGTCAATCGCCGTTGAGGAATCGGTGCTAGACGCCATTTCTCTATTTATCATTATCCAGTGTATCGGTTTATCAGTTGCGGCGAGCACATGCCCGGAAGTAGATGACTGCAGTGTCTACGTCCACCGTGGTTTCGCCGGTCGCAAACCGGTGTAAGAGCGCTCGGATTTCATCACCGTACTCAAATGTATATCCGTTCAGCATATAGAAAACGACCACTGTTCGGAGTGCCGTGCGCTTGTTTCCGTCGACGAACGGATGATCCAAAACGAGTAGCCGCATCAGATGGACCGCCTTTTCATGGATCGTCTCAGGCACCTCCCCGAAGAATCCCTCCGAAACGTACTGTAGTGCGGATGCAATTGCGTCCTCTGACCGGACCCCCGGTTCCGTGATGTCACCTTCTGCCACGACCTGGTCGTGGAGCTCAAGGATGAGTTCGACAGAGGGCTACGCGAGATCGTCAGTCACACGCCCGACTTTTGCATGCTCCTCGTTAACCGTTTCTCAACTGTCGAGGTTGAGTCTCTCTTGTGGGGCCTGCTGGGAGTCGGGACAACACATCTATTTCCCATCCCGGGGACGTCCCTGAACAGAGATTGAGCAGCGAAGGACTGCTCCACGCGATTCGTGGAGTCGATCCGGAGAAAGTAACTGGGGCGGCGTATACGACCCCGAAGCGGACGCAGGGTGGACCAATATCAGGGGGGCTTGACACCCGGCAAATATACAGTCTCCGTGCTCTCCAAGCACTGGGTTCCCAGTTTGACCGGCGTGCAACAAACTAAGCTGAAATCTGGGATTGCTGGCAAAATAATAATCGCGTGTCCAATTAGTCCCTGAACAGTTCTGTATCGAATTCGTCAGCCGATTCGCGGACAAGGCGGTCTTCCCCGTCATGGGCTGCAATCGCACCCTCGTCCAATTCTGGGTTGACCTCTTCGATGGTCTCGGGTACGACCTTCTCTGTGACCTCGAACTCCTCGATTGGGCTGATAACACCCCATGCAGCCCCGATGGCGTGGAGTACAACCGCCAGTGGAGTCAATATCAAGAATACCGGCCATAGTAACGGATGCTTTCTGTAGGCCCACAGGCCAAACAGCATATATATGAATAGAACAGCCAGTAGTGCAGTCGAAATCAGTTCGAAAAATTGGATGCTGACTGTTGCACCGGGGACGAGCGAAGCACCAATAATTAGCAGTGGGATAGCGGGTGAAAATCCCCAGGATACGACACGAGTTAGCGTCAGTGGTTGGTACAATAGCGGGAGGATATGATTATCTTTCAGTGTCCCAGACATCCACCGGCGACGTTGCTTAATCATCGCTTTCAGCGATGGTGGCGCTTGATTTCGAAACCGGGCGTCAACGAGCCGATATTCTAATTCAAACCGATCCGCAGCTCGCCAGATAAGGTTCGTGTCCTCGGTAATCGTCGCTACGTCCCACGTAAGCTCATCCTCCAACTCGTGTCGAATTGCGAAGCCGCCGCCCCATGCGTACAGCGGATATGAAAGACGCCGGAATGCACGCTGTTCGAACTGGTAGCCGACTCGAAACACTTCACACAAGTAGGCGAGCCGTGAGCCAGTGAAAATCGGTTTTTCAGTAAACTGAACGAAATCTGCATCAGGGAGGCCAGTCAGCCCAGTAACCAGTGTATCTTCGTCGAGATACAGGACATACTCTGCGTCACAGGAGATGTGTCTCCGTGCCCACTCAACGGCACGGCCCTTGTTTGTGGCTTTACAGCTGAATGAGTCCGGTACGACAGATACGGCTGCCCCATCAATATCAATATCCTGTTCAGCGATAACCTTGACTCCAGCAACACCATCAGGAACTGAGTCAACAGTTGCCTGGACAACGTCCTCCGCTCCGATTGTGAGTATGCGAACCTGTAGATCATCTAATCCCCAGGCGTCCATCTCGCTCGAGTTCCACCCAATGCCGAGCGGTAAGACTTCTATTAACCACCAGACCGCAGAGAGCGAATAGACTAACGCTACCCAAATGAGAAACGTCGTTGTCGCGAATAATAGCGTGTCAGTTAGCATCTAATAACCTATAATTAGATTCTTAGATAGTATTCACTTGAATTCACTGCTTGAATGTGGTTCAGCGCCTGCGGGATGAACCGAGAGATGTCAACATAGCCAACGCTAACCCCTGAGGCGGTTGGTGTAGCTTGATTGTAGCACTGCTGTTTGTTTCCATAGCAGCCCAAATCGTGACTGTACCCTGTCTATCCGGGTCTGGGGGCGTCGTTCAAAGCCTCTGACAACGGTTCACGAGTTACGAGAGCAAGTCTTCCAGGTCCTCAGCACTGAGTGCATTCTTTTCTGCTAAGTAGTCTTCAACACTCTCAACATCGTCCATAGATGTCGCCACAGAAAGAAAAGAATCAGCCAGTGGATCGTATGTCGCTAATTCCGACTGGTTATACTCGTGCTTATCGTCGATATAGAGGACAAAGATGAGGTGATACGTTGCGTTGCCTTCTGGAATATTTTCGACGATCTTCGTGTAGAGTCGGCACTGGTCTCCTGCTGTAAGAATACCAAGACTGCCTATCGTTTCGTGTCTGAATTGGCTGGGGAGATTAGCGCTCGCAGCGATATCCAAGAGCCTGCTCAGTATCTGCTGCTGTTTGCCCCCATCCAGAGATTGGAGGTTTGAAAGAGTCTCCGCCGCAAAAATGACATATGTTTCCTCATCAGACAGCGGGACTCGGCTCACAGAGCGAACAAAGAATTAGAATTTCAGGACGTCTTCGATATCCGACTTGCTGGCAGTCTCCCCATTGATGATATCGTCCATCCCATCAAGTAGCCCAATGGGCACTTCGGGGAGATTGGAGTCACCGTCCGCCTTTCGTGACGGCGAAGGCGACGGTGTCTCCTCATCCAGTTCAGTCATATATGTATACATATAATCCTCAGCTAAATAAGTAGTGGTGGTGGTAGTCCTCCGGCCTTGGTATTGCTGACTGCCTGCCACTAGGGACGCGTAACTCGGGCAGGCAACAGCTGGTCCGTCTGAATACTGCTTTCTCAGACAAGTCGTTGACCGGTCAGTACAGTGCGCATATCGGTCATCAGCTCGGCACACGATTTCACTGACTCGAATCAGTCGGTATAGTGTCTGAGATAGGTATTGAAACTCTTTGAGCTTCCATTGTCGTTATCATCGGCTGGTGAAAATCCAGAAGTGATATTTGCCATGCCAGAACCGAAAAAACTCCTGGGTAGCGTATTACTCATTGTCGGATTGAGTATTGTCCTTGCGCAGATTGGTACTTTTCCCGGGATGCTGTTCGGTGGCTGTACTGATGTCGGTGTCCCAGAGGGAGAGGGGCAGGGAGTCGGTATTATCGGGGTTCAGGATACAAACCTTCTGTACACACCCGATGGAGCGAATGAGTGTAGTATTCCGCTTCCGGCAATTCTCATTCCAATTGGACTCACCGCTGTCGGGAGTGGATTGATTATGTCCACGAGTGACGGTCCAAATTCTATCTCCGGATGATGTATTGGCCCCTAATAATCATCGCCTGATTAATACGCAAGCCTACTGACCAGCCAATTCAGTATCAATAGTTCTGAAATTAGCCTCCTTGAGGACTGCTCTACGACACTTTCCTGACTAACCAACACTAGACCACTTCTGCCACCGAATGTTGGTTAGCGGACTGCCACCCCCGGAAGTACAAGCTATCTTTATTACCCCCTTTCATACACCAGCCAGAGTATCGCCCTGACAACGGCTTAAACGGCCAAGCTGTAATGCGGACCCATCTCGGACCTCAAGGACAAGACCGCTCAAACACGCTTAATCTCCTGATGCTCTGTACCTCCCGGAAGTCCAAGGGGGGTTTATATACCAGTCACCCATCAGCCACAGATACATACTCGCGCCGTCGTGGGACCTGCCTCACCAGGTCCCGGCGCGGGGTCGCGAGCTGTCAGGAGTAGTCTCGGAAACCATCGCAACCCATGTTAGATACGCATGCAAGTCGTCAAAAAGATAGAGGTATCGCTGTCGCGCTCAGGCCGTCGCAACGACGTGCTGATGCTCAGCCTGCGTGGGCGTCGGCTGGAGCGTCAGCCCCGCCAGCGCCAGCTCCCAAAGCACCTCGGGCGGAACGCCGTCGGTCTCTCGAAGCACGGCGTCGAGCGTCCAGGCGTCGTACTCGGAGCGCACCGGCGGCGTTGTCTCGACCACGGCGGTCGGGGCGGTCTCTCGCAGTGCCAGAGCGGCCCGCCGGACCCGCTGGCGGTTCTCGACCGTACAGCGAACGGTCTTGCTCATGCGTTCAGCCTCCGAGCGAAATCGTCGACGATGTTGCCGCCGACGTGGGGGCCGACGGCCCAGCCGCGTTCGTCCTGCGTGTACTCGCACCACCCTGCGAGTGTTTCATACGACGTCTCGGCGAGTGGGACCTTCTCGGCTTGGTCGTCCGTCGCAACGACGGCCACAGAGAATTCGTACGAGTCCCAGTAGTGGGCCGAGCCTTTGCCGTCGACGCCCAGGAAGAGCGGGCGGCTCTGGGTGAGCAGTTCGCGGGCGGTACGTTCTTGCGGATTCGGTCCGGTCGTGCCGATAGATTTACTAGTCGGTGTCGCAGATTTGCTCATGGGTTTTCGCACCACGGAAGCCCAGCCCGCGTGGTGGACACACGCGGGCACTTCTACACTCCAAGTGCCCCGAGTGGCCGGTCTTCCGTGCCATGTTTTCCGGACCACATGGTAAGCGTTGTGTTCCGGACCATGTGGTGAGGAAAACATTATCAGCCCCCACTGGCTTCTAGACCCTATGAGCAACCGCACTCGGAACGACTCTGGCAAGTACACGGACAAACTGACCGAGCAGGACGTATTGAAGGCGTTCGACTACGAAACCACGCCGGAAGAACCCATGCTGACCGCCACCGATATCACCGACGCGCTGGCCGAACACTTCGATATCGAAGTCAGCAGCCAGACAGTTCGCCGTCGGTTAGGGGAGATGGAAGATGTGGGCATAGCCGCAAGCAAGAAATTCGGTGCGTCTGCTGTGGGTTGGACCGCACTCGTCGCTCCCGAGTTGTCGGACAGTGTCAAGGCCGACATCAAGGCGACCGAGGGCGAACTGGAGCGTGGCGAAACGGTCTCGCACGACGAACTCTTCGGGGACGAGTAGACACGTCGGATGGTCGTTTTCGAGTATTCGTCGCAGGCCGTCGATTGGTTGGAGAAGGCAGACAATACAGCGACAGAGCAAGTCCGGTCGAAGGTCGAAAAGATTCGGGCGAATTCACAGGAACCGTTCTACGAGCCCGATTACTTCCTCGAACCGTATACCAACAGCCCGTACTACAAACTCAAAGCCGGGCAGTACAGGCTCG
>Ga0207755_100210_pt1 | contig 34380 bp, 35 predicted proteins | sample A23P2SouthBayCA_FD_187734 | JGI IMG/M metagenome (GOLD analysis project Ga0207755, IMG submission 187734) | Aerobic enrichment media microbial communities from Bioluminiscent Bay, La Parguera, Puerto Rico - A23 P2 (SPAdes) | ecosystem: Environmental > Aquatic > Marine > Unclassified ...
AGACGCCGGTGCGCCCGCCGCGCCCGGGCGGGTCGCCGAACATCGCGTAGCCGACGAGCGCCATCGCGACGACGCCGCCGGCGGTGACGCCGGTTCGGAGCGGCGCGCCGGCGGCGACGCTCGCGCACGCGCCGGCGAGGAGTGCGAGCGGAACCGCGGCGAGCACGACGTCGTCGCGGGTCGCGCGCGGTTCGCGGCCGGTCCGTCCCACTCGCTGATCGTTCTCTCGCACGACGCATCACCGTCCCGTTATTCTCCCCTCATCGTAGAAATTTTACGGACTGAGGTGCTCGGAGAGAGGGCGAAACCCCCTCTCAGGCTGTTATCGCGGGGAGTGTGACGACGAGGCGGTCGCCGCTGTCGTCGCCCTCGAACCGGAACTCGCCGTCGGACTCCTCCACCGCCCACTTCACCGTCCAGAGCGCGATGCCGTTCGCGTGCTCGAACGCCGTCTCCGTCGTGGCGTCGAAGACGACCCGGTCCTGCCCGCCGACCGACGGGTCGTCGTCCGTCACAGCGACTTCGACGGCGCCGTCGTCGACCCGACACGTCACGTCGAGGGCCGAGACGCTCCCGCTGAGGGCGACGTCGAGCAGGTCTTCGAGCGCCACCCGGACGAGGCGGTTCGCGCACGCCACCGCGTCCTCGTCGACGTCCGCCGTGACGTCGACGTCCGGGCGCTCTTCGGCGAGTTCTTCGACGAGCGCGGCGAGGTGGTCGCCCACCGGAACCGGCCCCGTGGACGTGTCCTCGAGCAGTCCCTCGATGACGCGCGCTCGCGTCGCGACGTCCACGAGGCGGTTCGCGCGCGCCCGGAGCAGGCCGAGTTCCTCCGGTTCGGCGTCGAATCGGTCGCCGAGTTCGTCGGCGCAGCCGAGCACGACGTTCAGGTCCGTGCGGACGTCGTGTCGGAGGACGCGATTGAGGACGGAGAGGCGCTGTGCGAGCCTGTCCGCGTCCTCGCGGGCTCCCTGCGCGCTCGCCTGTGCGGCCCGCCGTCGCGCGTCCACGTGGCCGATGAGCAGACCGGTCGCGCCGCCGCCCGCCGCCCACATCACTATCGAGAACGGGGCTTCGACGAGCGTCGCGCCCTTCGCTTCCTGATAGACGAACGTCATCGCCGCCGCGATACCGAGGGCGAGGACGCCGCCGACGAACCACCGGCAGAGCAGCCACCCGCATCGCGCCCCGGCGTCGCGCTCGCGGGCCCTGTAGTACGTGAACGCGATCATGCCGAGGAGGCAGACCATCGTGACGCTCCCCCCGAGCAGGTCGACGAGTTCGTGCATCTCGTCCGGCTGGCCGAGGACGTGGACGAGCGCGTAGCCGGCGGCAAGCGCTGCTCCTCCCGCGATGACCGCCCATCCGGCGCGTGACCTGGCCGCGCTCTCGCGCATCTAACACGTCGAGGCGGCCAGCACGGGTAAACCCTCTCCTTATGTCGAGCCGATTACTTCCCCCAGAAGGGGTCGCGCTTGCGCTGGGTCTCGAGGAACTGGTGGAGGGCTTCGCGTTCGTCCGCCGGAATCTCCTCTAAGAGTTCCTGTTCGAGGACTTTCGCGTGCTTCTCCGGGAGGTCAACCCAGAGTTCGTCGCCCTCGTCGACGTCGCGGCCGATTGTCGGGCCGTCGATGCTGACCGCCACCTCGTTGCCGGCGCGGACTTCGTCGACGTCCTCGCCCTGGTCCTGGATGCCCTTCACGACGCCGACGCGGTGTATCTCGTTCCCGTCGAAGTAGCCGACGGGCGTGTTGCGCTTGAGGGTGCCGGAGAGCACTTCGACGCCGACGACGGCGGGGTCGGACTGGCGGAAGACGTGGTCGTCGAGGATGCGGAAGCGCGCGGGCCGCATCACGTTCTCGAAGACGGCCTCCTTCTGGCGGCGCTCTATCTCGTCGACGAACCCCTCGTACTCCTCGACGAGCTGATAGATGACGTCGCTCTCGAAGATGCGGACGTCGTCCTGCTCCGCGCGCCCCGCGGCGTCCCCGAGCACGTCCACGTTGAACCCGAGGATGACGCGGTGCTCCTCCTCCTCGACGGTGGTCGCCATCGCGACGTCCCGCGGCGCGATGTCACCGACCTCGGCGCGCATGATCGGAATCTCCGCCTCGTCCAGCGCGTTCGCCATCGCTTCGAGGCTCCCGAGCGTGTCCGCCTTCACCACGATACCCTCCTCGCCCGTCTCCACGGCGACCTCCGCGAGCTCCTCCTGGACGTCCGCGATGACGTCGTCGAGGTCGCGGTTCCGCACGACCCGGACGGGCGCGCCCGCGATGGCGTCGTCGAGGTCGGGCGCGGCAATCTTCACGCCCGCCGCGGCCGCTATCTCGTCGACCTTCTCGAAGCGGTTCTCCGTGCGTATCTCCGCGAGCGGCCGGGGCTTCAGGAGCGCGCGCACGTCCGTCACGATGGGGCCGTTCACCCCGCCGACGACGATTCGGTCGTCCGCGCGCACGGTGCCGTCGTAGAGGATGACGTCCAGCGTCGTCCCGAACCCCTGTTCTTCCTTCACTTCGAGGACGGTGCCGGCGCCCGGCCCCGTCACGTCTATCTCCATGTCCTCCTTCATGTAGCGCTGCGCGAGGCCCATCAGGACCGCGAGGAGGTCCGGGACGCCCTCGCCCGTCTCCGCGGAGACGGGGACGACGCCGACGTTCGAGCGGAAGTCCTGCACGCGCCAGTAGAAGTCCGAGGAGAACCCGGCGTCGGAGAGTTCGCCGATGATCTCGTATAGCTTCTCGTTGAACGCCGTCTCCACGCGGTCGGACTGCTCGGCGACCGTCTGCTGGATCGGCGCGTCCTCGTGGACCTGCCAGCCCGGAATCGTGTCCACCTTGTTCGCCGCGACGACGAACGGCGTCTGGGAGTCCGCGAGGATGCGGATCGCCTCTTCAGTTTGGGGCTGGAAGCCGTCGTTCACGTCGACGACGAGGATGGCGATGTCCGCCAGCGCGCCCCCGCGCGAGCGCAGCGTCGTGAACGAGTGGTGGCCGGGCGTGTCGATGAACAGCAGGCCCGGCAGGTCGAACTCCGCCGGGTCGACGAGGCTCCCCGCCACCTCGCCGACGACGTCCAGAGGCACGGCCGTCGCGCCGATGTGCTGGGTGATGGCCCCGGCCTCGCCCTCGATCACCGTCGAGCCACGGATCTTGTCTAGCAGGCTGGTCTTCCCGTGGTCGACGTGGCCGAGCACGGCTACGATGGGCGTCCTGAGACCCCCGTTTTGTGTGTCCTCCGACATCCAGAATCACTCCAGAACCGCGGTTGCCCGAACGGAGGCGGCAACGACAGGTAAACCTCCCGAATCCCGTCGCGCGCGAGCGCCGCCCGCCCCGTCGCGCCCCCTCACCCCCGAACGACGAACGCGGCCCCGACGACGACGAGGAGCGCGGCGGCCGCGAGCCGCCACGTCACGCGCTCGTCGCGCTGGAGGAAGACGGCCGCGCCCGCGACGACGAAGAGGGTGCTGACGCCGAGCAGCGACGTGACGACGGCCACCGGCGCCCTGTCGAGCGCCGCGTAGTACGCGACGAGGTAGCCGGTGTTCGCGACGCTCGCCCCCACCAGCCACCGGTTCACTCGCGGCCGCCACGCCCGCCCGCTCGCCCGCGACACCCACGCGAGGTAGCCGCAGAAGCCGAGCGCGGCCGCGCCGACCCGTACCGTCAGGCCGACGAGCGGCGGCGTCCCCGCCGCCAGCCCGAGCTTCGTGAACACCGGATCGATACCGAGGAAGAGCGCCGCGGCGAGCGGGAACGCCACGTCCACCCAGAGCCGTCGGCCGGACGCCGTCGCGGGCGTGCGCCGGGAGTCGAGGACGACGCCGAGGCCGCCCGCGACGAGCAGGAGGACGCCGAGAGCGAGCGTCGGCGTGACGGACTCCCCGAGAACGAGCACCGCGATAACCGTCGCGAACACGGGGAAGAGCGCTTTCAACGGCTCGGCGCGGCTGGCGCCGAGGCGCGCGATACCGTGGAAGTAACAGAAGCGCGCGAGGAGCGAGCCGAGGAGGCCGGAGACGGCGAACGCGGCGACGGCGGACGGCGTGAGCGCGTACGTCGGGTACGCGCTGACGGCGGCGACGGGCACCAACACGAGCAGGTTCGTCGCGAACATGGCCGCGACGACGTCCGCGACGCGATGCGTCTCCGTCCCCACGCGGACGGTGAGGCTCTGCGCGGCGAGGAAGAGCGCGGCGAGCACGGCGAACGCGGCGCCGGCGACGACGTCGGGCATTCGCTTCGACGTGCGTGCCGGCGGCGCTTAACGCTCGTGGGCGCGCCCGACCCATCAGGCTCAAACGACTGTTTGGGCGTCCACCACGTCTATGCCGCGCCGGCCGGTGGGTCAGCGACGTGACTCGAACGTTTCCCGACTCGTTCGGCGGCCGACTCGGCTGGGTCGTCCGCGAGAGCACCGTCGTCCTGACCATCGCGCTCTTCTGGGTCGTCGTCGGCGTCGCGCTGACGCTCGTCCTCGGCGGCGTCGGCGCCGCCCTCCGACTCGCGGACCTCGGCGCGTTCCGCCTCCTCTACCAGTTCGCGACCGGCGGCCTCGTCTGGGGGCTCGTCACCCCGCTCGCGGGCGCGACGACGCTCCTCTACGTCGTCGCCCGCGCCGGCACCGTCCTCGTCGAGCGCTACCGCCGGGCGTAGCGTCAGACGCGAGCCGACGGTTTAAGTGGGATGCGGGCCGAGATGGGTGTATGGCCGACATCCTCGCCGAGAACCTCTCCGGGAAGGCCGTCATGGGCTCGGACGGGACGCAGCTCGGGATGCTCTACAACATCACGATGAACCTCAAGAGCGGGACGCTCTCGGACCTCCTCGTCGAGCAGACCGAGGAGACCGATCAGATCGCGCTCGACTTCCCGACGGACGAGAACGGCCGCTACCGCATCCCCGTCGGGCGCGTGCAGGCCGTGAAGGACTACATCGTCGTCTCCCGATAGTGCGCGTCCTCGACTCGTCCGCGTTCATCGACGAGTACGACGTCGACGGGCCCGCAGCGACGGTGCCCGCCGTCCGCGAGGAACTCGAGGACGCCGCGAGCTATCGCTTCGACGCGCTCGAAGGCGGCGGGATGCGCGTCCACGCCCCCGACGACGTCTCCGTGCGCCGCGTCCGCGCCGCCGCCGAGCGCACCGGCGACCGGGACGTCCTCTCCGAGACGGACGTGCGCGTGCTCGCCGCCGCCCTCGAACTCGACGCCACCCTCGTCACCGACGACTACGCGATGCAGAACGTCGCCGACGCCCTCGACCTCTCCGTCGACGTCGTCTCCAAGGACGGGATCAGCGAACGCCGCGACTGGCGCTTCCAGTGTCAGGGCTGCGGCCGCGAGTTCGACGAGAACCGCGAGCGCTGCCCCATCTGCGGTTCGGACCTCGCGCGGAAGAACCCGAACTAGGGCGACGAGACGGCGACGTAGACCCACGCGAACTGCACGGCGTCGTAGCCGCCGTGCGCGAGCGCCGCCGCGACGACGCTGTCCGTGCGCTCGTAGACCACCGCGAGGACGAGCGAGACGGCGAAGAGTCGCGCGAGCGTCGTCCCGACCGCCGCCGGCCCGCCGCCCGTGCTCGCGTACGCGGGCAGGTGGACGAGCGTGAAGACGACGCAGCCCACGACTATCGCTCCGCGCCGCGAAAACGCCTCGTAGAGCCCCTTCTGGACGACGTTCCGCATCAGGAGCTCCTCGCCCGGTCCGACGAGGAACAGCGAGACGGGTACGAGCGCGAGGCCGAGCAGCGGCGCGGCCCGTATCTGTTCGACGGTGCTGTGCGTCGCGCCCGACACGCCGAGCGCCCGCGTCGCCGCGCTCGCCGCGACGAGCACGACGAACATGCCGACGAGACCGCCGACCGTCCACGCGGCCGCGCGCCGGTCGAAGCGCACGTCGAGGTACGTCCACTCGCGCCCGCTCAGCGCGACGAACGCGAGCGCGGCGAGGCCGAGACCGACCGCGGACGCCGCCTGTCCCGCGACGGTGGACGCGAGCGCGGGCGCCGGGAGGACGCCGATGGCGCCCCGAACGACCGACGCGACGAGCGCGGCGACGACGAGGCCGCCGAACGCGACGCCGACCACCAGCCCGGTCGTTCGCGCCCGCGCCCCGAGGCCGTTCGCGTCCACGCCCGCGTAGTCCGCGACGGCGAACGCGAGCGCGAGCGCGGCGAGCGCGAACCCCGCGGGGACGCCGATTCCGACGGCGGCACCGGTCCCGGTGGCCGCCGGGAGGACGAGCGCCGCGAACGCCGTCGCGCCGAACAGGACGGCGAACGCGCCCGCGACGAGCGCGCCGCGCCGGTCCACGAGGCCGCGACGGCGCGCGAGGAACGCGACCGTGGCCGCGAGGGCGAACGCCGCCGGCTCCGGCTGGACGCTCGCGACCGGTGTGAACGGGAGCGCGCTCGTCCACGGGAGACCCGCGCTCGCGACGCCGAGACCGGCCGCGAGGAACCCGAGGTCGGCCGCGAGACTCCCGGGCCGCTCTGGGCTGTCGTCGCTCTCGCGCCCCGCGTTCCCGACGGGACCGCGTGGTTCGCCGTCCGTGGTGGACTCCTCCGAACCGTCGGCGCTCATTCCCGCGCGACCCGGAGCGTCTCCTTCTCCGGGAGCGCCTCCTCGCCGCGGAGGATGCCGCGCGCGACCTCCTTCCCCCACTCGACCGCGGGCTGAACGAACGTCTCCACGTCGTAGAGTTCGCCCGCGAGCACCGTCGCGGCCTCCATCCCGTAGAGGAGGCCGCCGAGCGATTCGGCGTCCGCGCGCTCGATTTCGACGCGGAGCGTCGGCAGGCCGACGTCCGCGAGGCTCGCCTCCGTCGCCTCGAACTCGGCGTCCCGGAGGCCGCCGAGCGTCGCGCCGTCGAGGTAGTCCAATCCGTCGAGGTCGGCGCTCGGGATGGCGACGTCCGGCGTCTCGCGGGCGCGGACGAACGTCACGACCTTGTCGTTCGGGCCGGCCCGGTAGAGCTGGAGCTGGCTGTGCTGGTCGGTCGCGCCGAGCGCGCGCACCGGCGTCTGCCCGAGACCGTCCTTCCCGAGGCTCTCCGCGTGCAACTGGGCGTACCACTCCGCGTACGTCTCCATCGACTCGTGGTACGGCATCATCACGTTCGCGCTCGCGCCGCGCTCGTCGAGCGCGTACGCCAGCGCCCCGTAGGCGTACGCCGGCGTCTCGAACAGCGACCCCGCGAGCGAGTCGCGCTCGGCGCGAGCGCCCGCGAGCACGCCCTCGACGTCGACGCCGAGGATGGCCGCGGGCGCGAGCCCCACCGTGGAGAGCACGGAGAACCGCCCCGGGACGCCCGACGGGACGTCCAGCGCGGGCAGGCCGTGCGCGTCCGCGAGTTCGCGGAGATTGCCATCCTCTCCGGTGGTGACGAGCGTGCGCTCCGTCCAGTCCACGCCCGCCGCCTCGTACGCCTCCCGCACGACGAGGAAGTTCGCGAGCGTCTCCGCCGTCGTCCCGGAGCGCGAGACGACGTTCACCGCCGTCGATTCGAGGTCGAGCGAGTCCAGGAGGTCCTCCGTGTGCGCCGGGTCGACGTTGTCGAGGTAGTGCGCGTCGCCGTCCGCGAGCGCGTCCGTCAGCGTCGCCGCGCCCAGCGCGCTCCCGCCGATACCGACCGTCAGCACCGTCTCCGCGTCCGCGAGCGGTTCGACCGCCGCCCGAATCGCGCCCGGGTCGCACGTCTCCGGGAGGTTCAGCGCCGCGTGCCCGAACTCGCCGTCCGCCATCCCCGCGGCGATGCGCTCGTGCGCGTCCGCGACGCGCCCGTCGAGTCGTTCGAGATAGCTCCGGGGCACGCCCGGCGTCGCGACCGAATCCAGCGCGTTCCCGATGTCGACGTCCATACGCGTTCGTTTCGCGCCTCCACCATAACCTACCCGCTCACCGCTCGCCCGTTCGGCGACGCCTGCGGCGTCTCGCGGGTTCTGCGTCCCCGCTCGCGCTAGTCGCGAAGCCTCGCCTTGCTCGGCTCCGCGTCGCCAGCCAGCGAAACCCGGAAAAGTACACCTCGCCTAACGGGCCCATGAGCGATTCGAAGACGAGCACGTTCGTGGTGACGCACGCCGACGACGATTCGGCGATGCTCTCGGACGTCCACGGCGGGCAGGTCCACACGCTCTCCGACAACCCCGGCGTCGAGGCGGGCGAGGTGGTGGAGGCGACGGTGGCGCCCGATCCGCCGATGGAGGTCACGTACTCCGTCGTGGAGGTGGACGCGCGCTACGAAATCGAGGTGTTCGCGAGCGAGGAAGCGCCGACGCAGCAGGCGCGCGACATCGGTGAGGGCCTCCCGGAGGGCGAGGTGGCGACCCGGGAGCGCGCGGGGGACGGCGAGATTCACGTCCTCGCGGTGCCGGAGGGACGCACCGAGGACGCCGTCGCGGACGTCGTCGCGGACGACGCGACGGTGGAGCGCGCGGCCCGCGTGGGCGCGCGGCGCGTCGAGGTGCGCAGCGAACCCGGTCTCGTGAACGTCCGATACCTCCCCTGACGGCCGATAATCCTCTTTGCGTCGTGGTAGCACACCTCCGACGACCTTTTATTTTGACCTCTCGTAACCGACGTTAACCATGATGGCGACGACGCACGCGTTCGCGGGACTCCTGGTCGCCGCCGCCGCGAGCGCGGTGACCGGCGACGCGGCCCCGCTCGTGTTCGCCGCGGGCCTGTTCGGGGGGCTGTTCCCCGACTTCGACCTCTACGCCGGCCACCGGAAGACCCTGCACTTCCCCGTCTACGGGGCGCTCGCGGGCGTCCTCGCCGCCGGCGCGTACCTCCTCGTCGGCGGGACGCTCGCGCTCGCGCTCGCCGTCTTCCTCCTCGCCGCCGCGCTCCACGCGGCCAGCGACGTCCTCGGCGGCGGCCTCGAACTCCGCCCGTGGGAGGGGACGAGCGAGCGAGCCGTCTACGACCACTTCAACGGCGTCTGGTGGCGGCCGCGACGCTGGATCCGCTACGACGGCGCGCCCGAGGACGCCCTGGTCGGCCTCGCGCTCGCCGTCCCCGGCTACCTCGCCGTCTCCGGGACGCTCCGCACGCTCGTCCTCGCCGCAGTCGTCGTCTCCGTCGGCTACGCCGCCGTCCGCAAGCCGATGGTCGCGCTCGCCGAACGCCTCGTCGCCGCGACGCCCGCGCCCGTCCTCGCGTACGTCCCCGCGCGGTTCGTCGAGGACGTCGCGTAAGCGCGACTGGTTCGACGCAGTGGTTAGTCCGACGAGATAAGCGAACCCTTATCCGAAACGCCGTCGCTACTCGAAGGCATATGCCTTCGTTCGACGTTCCGGAGGTGGACTACTCACGGTACTCGAACCGGCAGCTCGCAGCGGTGCCGCTCGCACTGCTCGCGCTCGCGCTGCTGGTCCTCGCCGTGTGGTGGTTCCTCAACGGTACACCGGTCTCGCTCGGCCTCGAATTCACGGGCGGGACGGAACTCACGCTCCACGCCGCAACCGCGACGCCGACACAGGACACGGTCCGACAGGCCTTCTCCACCGCTCCGATCTCCGTGCGCTCGATCCCCTCCCAGTCGGACACGTTCATCGCCACGTTCGATCCGGGCGCGAACACGGCCGCCCTCCAGAACCAGGCGCAGGCCGCCGGGTTCAACGTGACCGCGACCACCGGCACCTCCCCGACGTTCGGGCAGAAGTCGCAGAACTACGCGCTGCTCGGCCTCGTCGGCTCCTTCGTCGGAATGGCCGTCGTCGTCTTCGCGCTCTTCCGCACGTTCGTCCCGAGCGCCGCCGTCGTCGTCTCCGCGTTCGGCGACATCGTCGTCCCGCTCGCGCTCATGGACATCTTCGGCATCCAGCTCTCGCTCGGCACCGTCGCCGCGCTCCTGATGCTCATCGGGTACTCCGTCGACTCCGACATCCTCCTGACCAACCACGTGCTCCGCCGCTCCGGGGACTTCTACGAGAGCGTTCATCGCGCGATGCAGACCGGTGTGACGATGACCGTCACCTCGCTCGCCGCGATGGCCGTCATGACCGTCGTCGCCTACCTCTTCGGCATCGGCCTCCTGACGAGCATCGGCATCATCCTCGTCTTCGGCCTCACCACCGACCTGATCAACACGTACATGCTCAACCTCAGCCTGCTCCGCTGGTACAAGTACGAGGGGGTGAGTCGGTAGATGGCGCCCAGCATCCGCGAGAACTGGCGCGTCGCCGTCCTCGTCCTCCTGCTCCTCGGCAGCCTCGGCGCGCTCTTCGTCCCCGGCGCCGCGCCCGTCACCGGGACGTCCGGCGGGAACGCCACCGCCGCGTCGTCCGGCCCGACGAACCTCCAGTACGGCCTCCAGCTCTCCGGCGGGACGCGCGTCCGCGCCCCCGTCGTCGGCCTCACCGCGGAGGACGTCCAGCTCTCGCCCTCCCAGGACACGAACGCCCTCCGCGAACGCATCGCCGCGAACCTCACCGACACGTCCGCCACGGACGTCAAGATCCGAATCTACACCGACTCCACGGACACCATCGAGGTGTTCTCGAACGTCAGTCAGCCCGCGTTCCGCGACGCGCTCGACGCAGCCGGCGTCTCCGGCGGCACCGTCCGGGACGGCGTCACGGAGGCCACCCGGAGCGACATCGTCGACACGCTCTCGCAGAAGGTGAACGCGCTCGGCTTCTCCGGCGCGCGCGTCAGCCAACAGTCGTCCATTGGGAGCGACACCCACTACATCGTCATCGAGGCGCCGAACACGAACCTCACCGAGGTGTACGACCTCGTCCGGAACCGCGGAGAGGTCTACGTCGACGCCTACCACCCCGCTAACGGCAGCGCGCAGGTGAACGACACCGTCCTGACGAACGAACAGTTACAGGCCGCCCAGGTCAGTAACCCGACCACTCAGCAGGGCTTCCCCGTCGTCCCCGTCACGCTCACGAGCGACGCCGCGCGGTCCTTCTCGCAGGACATGCGCGACTACGGCTACACGAGCGAGGAAGGCATCTCGAACTGCCAGTATCCGGGCGGCACCCCCGGGAACGAGTACTGCCTCCTCACCGTCCGGGACGGCAAAGTCGTCTACTCCGCGGGCGTCGCGCGCGGCCTCGCGAACGACTTCGAGAACGGCGACTTCCAGAAGGACCCGACGTTCGTCCTCCAGACGAACTCGATGAGCGAAGCCCGCCAGGTCGCCGTCGACCTGCGCGCCGGCGCGCTCCCGGCATCCCTCGACCTGCAGAAGGACGACGTCTACCACATCGACGCGTCGCTCGCGCAGCGCTTCAAGCCCCTGAGCTTCATCACGGGCCTCATCGCGACGCTCGTCGTCAGCCTCGTCGTCTACCTCCGCTACGGCCGCGTGCGCGTCGCCGCGCCGATGGTCGTGACGGCGCTGAGCGAGGTCATCATCCTCCTCGGGTTCAGTTCGCTCGTCGGCCTCTCGCTGAACCTCTCGCACATCGCCGGGTTCATCGCCGTGATCGGGACGGGGGTGGACGACCTCGTCATCATCGCCGACGAGGTCACGAGACGCGAGGTGTCCTCACAGCGCGTCTTCCAGAGCCGCTTCCGCAAGGCCTTCTGGGTCATCGGCGGCGCGGCCGCCACCACCATCATCGCGATGAGTCCGCTCGCGTTCCTCTCGCTCGGTGACCTCCGCGGGTTCGCCATCGTCACCATCCTCGGCGTCCTCGTCGGCGTCCTGCTGACGCGGCCCGCCTACGGTGACATCCTCCGCTACCTCATCACCGACCAGAACTGACCGCGACCGAACCGTTTTCACCGCGCCCGCCCTCCGATCCGCTATGCCCTCCGACTACGACGAGACGTATCGCGCGACCCGCGACGCCCTCCGCGACACCGTCCTCGACGTCGCCGCCTCCCTGTTCGCGCTCGCCGTCGCGCTCGCGGCGCTCTGGATCGCCGTCCTCGGCCTGACCGGCCCCGGCCCGAGCGGCCTCCTCCTCACCGCCCTCGGCGGCGTCGCGTTCCTCGCCTGCGCCGCCGGCGTCCTGCGCATCTGGGCGCTCCCGCCGTTCCGCTGACGGCCTCCCTAGTCGAAGTCAGCGAGCGTCGCGTCCGTGACGTCCGTCGCGTCCGTCTCGAAGTCGGGGAGCGCGACGAACTCCAGGCCGGCGTCGCGGCACGCGCGCTTCACGCGCGTCGACGCCGACGGCGCGACGAGCATTCCCCGGACGTCCCCGGCGTCGGTGTCCGCGCCGCGCTTCGCGCCGTCCTCCCGGTAGAGCGAGACGTAGCGCTGGAGTTGGTCGAAGTGCGTGAGCGTCGCCTGCACGCGCTTCACCTCGACGACGACGGGCGTTCCGGACGCGTCCACGGCGTAGAAGTCCACGAACCCGTACTTCGTCTCGCGCTCGTGTTCGACGATACGCATCCCGTCTTCGAGGCAGTCCGGGTTCGCCTCGATGTACTCGTGCATCTCCGCCTCCGTCCCGGACTCCTCGTACTCCGCGGCGTCGTCCGCGTCGAAGCGCGTGAGGCCGTACGTCTCGTGGACGCGCACCTCCACGCGCTCGCGGGGGTTCGAGCGGCGCGCGACGATGACCGGCTGGTCGGCCGCCTCCGCGACGTCCGTGACGACCGTTCCGCCGGACGGCATCCAGTTCACGGGCTTGTGCTTCGTCGGCTGATGGACGAGCAGCGTCCCGTCCGGTTTCGCGACGACGAGGCGGTCCCCGCGGCCGAGATAGCCGCTCGTCCGCCCGTCGTACTCCACCTCGCAGTCCACCTCGGCGGTGACGACGGCGCCCTCGTGGAGCGCCGCCCGAACCACCTCGGCCACCGTCGCCGCGTCCGGCGCGTCGTATCGCTCGACTCCCATTCGTCCCCCTCGACGCGGGCGACCCACAAATCGCCTGCGCTCGAACGCGGCCCTCGCCCGGTGCCGGGCGGGCGACGCCTGCGCTCGCCCGCCGCCTAGAAGTCCGCGAGGCTCGACTGGTCCGCGGCCGCGAGCACGTCGCGCGACGTCGCCCACGACGCCCGCGCGCAGGCGGGGAGTTCGCCGTGCTCGCGGACGTACTCGCGGAGGAAGTCGCGCGTCGCCGGATCGCTCGGGTAGCCGCTCCCGACGGCCCCGTACGCCTCCGCGAGCGCGTCCACGTGGGCGTCCCGCGCGACTTTCGCGACGACGCTCGCGGCGCTCACGAGCGGGTACGCGTCGTCCGCGCCGTGCTCCGCGACGAGTTCGACGTCCGCGTCCACGCCCGCGGCGACCCGGCGGCCGAAGCGCGCCTCGTCCACGCCCCCGGCGTCCACCGTCCCGGCGAGGCCGTCCGCCGCGACGGCGTCCAGCGCCTCCGCCTGCGCGGCGACGGTGAGCGCGTTCATGTCAGTCTCCGGGTCGTCGATGCGTTCGACGGCGATTTCGGCGACGCCGACGTCCGCGACGGCTCGAATTCGCTCGTCGAGGTCCTCGCGCCGCGCGGGCGTGAGGCGCTTCGAGTCGCGCACGCCCTCCGGGAGGTCGTCGGGGTCGCAGACGACGGCGGCGGCGAACATCGACCCGAGCACCGGCCCCTTCCCCGCCTCGTCCACGCCGAACCGACGGGTCATTCCTCGGCGTCGGGCGCGTCGACGAAGTAGTCCGGGTCCTCGAACGGTTCGTCCTCGCCCTCGACGGCGAGCACGTCCAACTCGGCGACGTGACACGGCACGCCGAGCAGGCCCGCGAGCGACGGCGTCGTGCGCCCCTCGTCGCTCGACACGAGCTCCTTGATGTAGAGGCCGCCCTCGCCGTGAATCTCCACTATCGCGTGCGAGTCGTCGACGAGTTCGCCCGACACCGAGTAGGCCTCGCGGACGCGCGTCTTCGCCGCGCGCCGATGCGAGACGCGCTCGGGCGTGTTCTGCTCGATGGTCGCGCCGTCCAGTTCGTCGAGCGCGGCGGCGAAGTCGTCCTCGCTCACGGGCCCGTTGAACGTCACGCGCGCCCGGTACGTCTTCGAGGCGGCCAGTTCCTTCACGCGCTCGACCATCTCGTACGTCGCGAGACGGAGGCCCTCCACCTCGACCTTCTCGCCCGCGAACTCGTTTATCTCGGATTCGAGCGCCTCGACGTCCGGGAACCGACGCCGGGGGCGCTTCACCTCCACGACGAACGGCCGGCCCGTCCCGAGCATCTTCGCGTCGATGTCCTCCCGGCCCGCGCCGTGGAACGACGACTCCTCGCCCCCCATCGCCTCCCGAATCGGCGGCGAGACGAGTTGTTCGACCGACTCCTCGTACATGTAGCCGCTCCCGCCGCAGTGCTCGCAGCGCTCGCCGCCGCGTCGCCCCGTCCCGTTGCACTCCCGGCACGGCCACTCCGTCTGCGGAATCTCGCGCGAACGCTTCCGGTAGCGCCCGTAGACGAACGCCGGGTTCACCTGCGCGTCCACCGACTCGTCGGCGAGGTCCAGGACGAACAGGACGTCCGGGCGCCCGAAGTCCACCTCCGTGTCCGTCAGTCGCCCGACGCGCTTCCCGACTTCGCGGTTGAACTCGGACTTGAACGACTCCCCGCCCTCCGCTACGCCCGCGCTCTCCCGGAGGAGCGCCTCGTTCTCCTCGACGAGCGGCGGGACGCGCGTCCCCACCTGGTAGGTGGCGAACTCGACGTCGTCCAGCGCGGCGACGGCGCGCTCGGCCCACTCGTCGAACGTCCCGCTCAGCCCCTCGCAGACCCAGCACGCGTCCGCGCCCGTCGACTCGTGCGGGTCGTCGTCGTCCAGTTCGACGCTCACGCGCAGCGCCCGTCCGCGCTCCGCGTTCGTCAGCCCGAAGCTCCGGTCGGCGAACTGCCGGCCGAGACACGCGTCACAGACCGGTCCGTTCTCCAGGACCGCGCGCGCGTCCGCGAGTACGCTCATACCCCCGACTCGTCCCGGGCCGGCAGGAAGCCTTCGGTTCCCGTCGCGCGCACCCACCCCCCGCAAACCTGCACAACGCCTTTCACGTCAGACGCGAAACCCTCTCCCGATGGCCCTCCACGCGATAGACGACGTCTCGGACGCACTGCCCGTCACGACCGACTTTCTCCGCGGCCTCTCGAAGCGCGACTGGCTCCTGCTCGCCGTCGTCGCCCTCCTCACGGGCGGCGCGAGCAACACCACGTCCGGCGGGAGCAACGTCGGAAACCTCGGCGGCGGATCCGGCACGCCCGCCACCGGGATGCCCGACGTCGGCCACGTCGTCGCCACGCTCCCCGGATGGGTCTGGGGCGTCGTCGCCCTCGTCGTCCTCCTCGGCCTCGTCCTCGCCGTCCTCGGCGCAATCCTCCAGTTCACTTTCGTCGAGGCGCTCTGCACCGGCGACGTCGAGATACGGCGCACCGTCGCCGCCCACTGGGGGAAGGGCGTTCGGCTCTTCCTCTTCAACCTCGTCCTCGGCGTCGTCGTCCTCGCCACTTTCGCCGTCGCCATCCTCCCGCTCGTCCTCGGACTCGCCGCCGGTGCGCTCTTCCTGCTCCTCATCCCCGTCGCCGTCCTCCTCGCCCTGCTCGTCGCGCTCGTCCTCGGGTTCACGCGCGCGTTCGTCGTGCCCGTGATGCTCGCCGAGGACGCGGGCGTCCTCGCCGCGTGGCGCCGCTTCGCCTCCGTGCTCGCCGGCGACCCCCTCGAATATCTCGTCTTCGCCGTCGTGAACTTCGTCCTCCTCATCGTCCTCGGCATCGCGCTCGGCATCGCCGCCGCCGTCGTCGGCATCGCCGTCGTCATCCCCGTCGGCATCGTCTTCGGTCTCCCGTTCGCGCTCGCCGGCGCGAGCGGCGCGCTCGCGTGGACGTGGCTCGGCATCGGCATCGTCCTCGGCGTCCTCCTCTTCCTCCTCGGCATCGGCCTCGTCTCCGTCCCCGTCCAGAGCTACCTCCGCTACTACGCCCTCCTCCTGCTCGGCGACACCGACCCCGAACTCGACCTCATCCCCGACCGCCGCGCCGACGTCCGCGAGGACGACGAGGCCGGAGAGGGAGGCGAGAACGACACGGACGGCGACGGTGACGACACGGACGGCGACGACGGCCCCGGTTCGGTCGCGTCCGAGTCCGCCGACGCCACCGGTCGCGACGACGAGGACGCGACCTAGGCCGTCGCGCGCCGCTCCCGGTAACCGGACATTGCGGTCTGTTAGCACACCGATAGTGACGGGGGTCGGACGCCTCGAACGACCATGGTCACGACCCGTCGCAGACTGCTCGCGCTCGGCCTCGCCGGCCTCGTCCTCGCCAGCGTCGTCCCGCTCGGGGCCGCGGCGCTCCCCGACGAGCAGACGACTACCGTCGACTCGTGTCGCACCATCGACGAACCGGGCACGTATCGGCTCACGAGCGACCTCGAAACCGACGCGCAGACCTGTCTCACCGTCACCGCGAGCGACGTCACCATCGACGGCGACGGACACGCCATCGACACCGCCGAACCGCCCCGTCCCGCCAGCTTCGACCTGATCACCGGCACCGGCGTCGAAGTCGATTCCGACCGCACGCTCGCGAACGTCACCGTCCGGAACGTCACCGGTCACGGCTGGGGGACGCTCGTCTCGATGACGAACGTCACCCACGGCACCGTCGTCGACGTCGCCACGCCGCGCCCCGACGCCGCCACGCACGTCGGCTACGCCGTCACGCTCGACGGCGTGCGCGACGTCACCCTCCGGGACAGCGACATCGAGGCGACGACGCTCGGCGCACCGATTCGGATCGCCGAGTCGCGCGACGTCGCCGTTCGGAACACCACCGTCGCGCACGTCGACTACCGATCGATCGTCGGGCACGCGAAGGGCGTCACCGTCCGCAACACGACCGACGTGACCTTCGCGAACGACACGTTCGCGGACCTCTCCATCTTCACGTCGTGGGGGGTCGACGTCCAGGATAGCGTCGAGAACGCGCGCCTCGTGAACAACACCGTCACCGATGCCGGCGTCCGCTCCGACGCGACGAACACGACCGTCGTCGACAACGCCTTCCGCGACGGTGGCGGCGACGTCTACGGCGACGACGCACGCGTCGCGAACAACACCGTCGTCAGCGGCGCCCTCACCGTCGGCGGCGACGGTGCGACCGTCACCGCGAACCACCTGACGGCCGCCTCCCGGCTGACCGTCGAGAACGACGCGCCCGACGGCCCCGTCCGCGCCGACGTCGTCGGGAACACGTTCACCAACGGCTCGGGGGTCGCCGTCGCCGCCGCGAACGTCCGCGTGCGCGAGAACACGATCACCGGCGCGAGCGACGACGTCCCGGGCGTCACCGTCCACAGCGGCCGGAACGTGACGGTCGCGCACAACGCCATCACCGACTCGGAGACCGCCGTTCGCCTCCACTCCAGCGCCATCGTGACCGCGAACGCGCTCACGAACGACTCGGTCGGGGTTCGGATCGCCGCGGACGCCGGCGTCTGCGGCGACCCGGCCCGCGTCGAACTCCACCGCAACGACCTCTCGAACGCCACCGACTACGGCGTCGAGAACGACGCGGCCACGACGGTGAACGCCACGCGCAACGACTGGGGCGGCGCGCCGTCCAGCCCCGACGACGCCGACGCGCCGATCAGCGACCCGGTCACGGGCGAACCCGCCGACGGGACCGGGAGCGCGGTCTCCGAAGGCGCGAACGCGGGCGTCTCGAACGTCCGCTTCGACCCGTGGCTCGACGCGCCCGCGACCGAGACGACCACCCGAAACGCGACGGCCTGAGCGGCTTCCGGTGGACGTAAGGTCGCGTCACGCCCGCGTCACGTATGCGCCAGTTCGTCATCCACGGCCACGACGCCCCCACCACGGGCGACTTCTCCCTCGACGACCTCGCCGGCGGCGCCGGCCGCCTCGACATCCTCTGCCGCTGCGTCAACAGCGCGCTCTTCCTCTCGCACGCGATGCGGACCGACACCCGCGTCCACCTCGTCGTGGGCGACGCCGTCACCGTCCGCCTCGACGGCGCCGAGATACGGTATCTCCACCCGAACGAGCGGAACATCGCCGGGATGCTCCGCAAAGCCCTCGACGCCACCGACCGCGTCATCGGCCACCGCGAAGCCAGCCCCTCCAGCGGCGTCTACGTCTCCAAACGCGGCCTCGAAGCCACCCTCGACGATATCGACGGCACGCTCGTCCAACTCCACGAGGCCGGCGACCCCCTCCCCGACGTCGAACCCCCCGAAGACCCCGTCTTCGTCCTCTCCGACCACCACGAGTTCACCGACGACGAAGCCGACCTGCTCGCCGACCGCGCCGACGAACGCGTCCGCGTCGGCCCCGAAATCCTCCACGCCGACCACACCATCACCGTCGCGCACAACTACCTCGACACCGACGGCTTCACCACGTACTGACGCGCGCCAACGCCGCCGCCGGCCCGTCCAGCCCTCGCTCGCCGCCACGCCGACGGCGCGCCGTAGGGCCTTTCGGAAGCGTTAAAGGCGCCCGCGCCCTCGTCTCACCTGCGGGCCGGTGGGGTAGCTTGGTATCCTTCGGCCTTCGGGTGGCCGTAACCGCGATTCAAATTCGCGCCGGCCCATTTTCCCCACTTCGCAACGACGAACGACAGTGAGGAGTCCGTAGTAGGTGAAACGCGGTCACGCGAATTTGAATTAGGGAGTGGAGCGAAGCGGAACGACCGAAATTCAACATTTGCGCCGGCCCACTTCTCCCGCATTCGCACGCGAGGAGCAACGCGTAGCGAAGCGCGGCGTCCGCCCGCGGGCGTCCCACTACTGCCGCCGCTCCTCTCGCTTCGGTTCGGGCGTCCCTGACCGCGAGCGCCGGGTCTGTCCGACTGTCTCGTCGGACCGGGTGTCCTCCCGCCGTCATCGCCGTATACGGACCGATCCGAACCCGGTATTTATACGACAGCCTTCTATAGTGAATCCTGCCTCGGTGGTTCCGGGGTAGAGGCACACGACGCTCCGCGCCGCGGCCGACGGGCGTTCTGCCCACCTATCCGTCGGTCGCGGCCGAGGCGTGCGTCCGGTGCGATCGAGGCGGTTCGGTATCGCCGTCTCCCGATCCCGTATCCGATAGCTACGTTAGCCTCCGCGACGCTTGACGGGATATGACACTCGCGGGCGCGTCGCGCTGTACGTTCACGGTGGAGCGCCGCGGCGGCCGGGGGGACGGGGCGGCGCGGTCGCTGGAGGAGGCGCTCGCCGACTTGGCGGGGGTGCGCGAGGCGTCGGTCTCGTTCCGCACGGGCCGGATCGCGGTCACGTACGATCCGGACGTCGTCTCGCGCGACGGCATCGAGCGGACGATTCGGGCGCGCGGAATCGAGGTGCGCGAGGCGCGCGGGCCGTCGCCGGCCGACGCGGAGGCGGTCGATGCGAGCGCTCCCACGGACGGTGCCGACGTGGACGCGGGCGGTGTCGATGCGGCCGCGGGCGGTGTCGATGCGGCCGCGGTCGAGTCCGCCAGCGGCGACGCCGATGCCGAGGGGGATGGCGCGTCGTCGCGGCGGTCGCTGCGGCGGGAGGCGGCGTTCGTCGCGGTGACGCTCGCGGGGATGGTTGGCGGCCTGGCGGCGGGGTGGTTCGGGTGGCCGACGCCGGTGCTGTGGGCGTGCTACGCGTTCGCGTACGCGTTCGGGGGCTGGTACGGGCTTCGCGGGGCGCTCGAGGCGCTCCGACACGGCGCGGTGGACATCGACCTGCTGATGATCGTGGCGGCGGCGGGCGCGCTCTCCATCGGCGCGCCGTTCGAGGGGGCGATGTTGCTCTTCCTGTTCTCGCTCTCGAACGTCCTCCAGCACTACGCCATCGGGCGTTCGCGGCGTGCGATCCGCTCGCTGGTGTCGATGCGGCCGGAGACGGCGCTGGTCCGGCGGGACGGCGAGGAGGTCGCGGTGCCGGTGGACGAGGTTGCGGTCGGTGACGTCTTCGTGGTCGGGCCGGGCGACCGCGTCCCGTTGGACGGCGTGGTGGCGTCGGGGGAGAGTTCGGTCGACCAGTCGTCGCTGACGGGCGAGTCGATGCCGGTGGCGAAGTCGCCGGGGGACGAGGTGTTCGGCGGCACCATCGTGGAGGGCGGGTCGCTGGAGGTGACGGTGACGCGGCGCGCCCGGGAGTCGGCCATCGCGCGCCTCATCGACATGGTCGAGCACGCGCAGGGCCGGAAGGCGCCGACGCAGCGCCTCATCGACCGCTTCGAGCAGCCGTACGTGCTCGCGGTGTTCGCGATGACGGCGCTCGCGGTGGCGGTGCCGACGGTCCTCGGCGAGCCGTTCGATCCGACGTTCTATCGGGCGATGACGTTGATGGTGGCGGCGTCGCCGTGCGCGGTGGTCATCTCGACGCCCGCGGCGGTGCTGTCGGCTATCGCGTCGGGCGGCCGGCAGGGCGTCCTGTTCAAGGGCGGGGAGCACGTCGAGACGGCGGCGACGGTCTCGGCGGTCGCGTTCGACAAGACGGGCACGCTCACGGAGGGGAACACGCGCCTGACGGACGTTCGACCGCGCGACGATTCGGACGCGGACGCGCTGCTCGCGGACGTCGCGGCGGTCCAGCGTCGCTCGGAACACCACTTGGCGCGCGCGACGGTCGACGCGGCCGCGGAGCGCGGCCTCTCCGTGCCGGACGCGAGCGACTTCCGCGCGGTCGCTGGGAAGGGGGTGCGCGCGACGGTGGACGGCTACACGCTCCACGTCGGTAATCGGAGCTACGTCGAGACGGTGCTCGGCGGGGACGTCGACGGACTCGACGAGGGCGTGGACGCGCTCGCGTCGCTGGAGGCGGACGGGAAGACGAGCGTGCTCGCAGTCGCGGAGGACGACGAGGGGGCGCGCGTCGTCGGATGGCTCGCGTACACGGACACGGTCCGGGAGGGCGCGGCGGACGTCGTCGCGCGCCTGCGCGAACTCGGCGTCGAGCACGTCGTGATGCTCACCGGGGACAACGAGCGGGTCGCGGCCCGCATCGCGGAGTCGGTGGGCATCGACGAGGTGCACGCGGCGCTCCTGCCGGCGGAGAAAGTCGAGCGGGTGGAGGGGCTCGTGGAACGCTACGACGGCGTGGCGATGGTGGGGGACGGCGTGAACGACGCGCCCGCGCTGGCGACGGCGTCACTCGGCGTCGCGATGGGGGGTGCGGGTACGGACGTCGCCCTGGAGACGGCGGACGTCGTGCTGATGGGTGACGACCTCGCGAAGATACCGTACGTCCTCGGTCTCGGCCGGAAGACCCGGCGCGTCCTCCTCTCGAACTTCGCCATCGCCTTCGGCGCCATCGCGGTGATGGTGAGCACGATTCTCCTCGGCGGCATCCCGCTCCCGCTCGCCGTCGTCGGCCACGAGGGCTCCACCGTCCTCGTCTCGCTGAACGGCCTCCGCCTGCTCGGCTATCGGGAGTGAGGCTCGCGAGTCGTATTCGACGGCACTCTTTTGCGCTCTCGCCCGCGACCCGCGAGGGACGGGACGATGACGGGGATTCACGTGCTGCACGTCGACGACGAGCGGGACTTCGCGGAGCTCGTCGCGGCGTACCTCGAACGGGAGAACGACGACTTCGTCGTTCACACCGCGACGTCCGTCGACGCGGCCTGCGACGCGCTCGCCGAACGCGACGTGGACTGCGTCGTCTCCGACTACGAGATGCCGGAGTGCGACGGCGTCGAGTTCCTCGCGACGGTCCGCGACGAGTATCCGGACCTCCCGTTCGTCCTCTACACGGGGAAAGGCAGCGAGGAGGTGGCGAGCGAGGCCATCTCCGCGGGCGTCACCGGCTACCTCCAGAAGGAGGCGGGGACGAGCCAGTACGCGCTGCTCGCGAACCGCGTGCGGAACGCCGTTCGGAGTCGTCGCGCGCGCCGCGAGCGCGAGCGCTCGGTGCGTCGCTTCGAGGCCGTCTTCGAGGACCCGGGAATGCTCGTCGGCATCCTCTCGCCCGCCGGGCGCGTCCAGCGGACGAACCGGACGTCGCTCGAGTTCGTCGAGGCCGACGAGGACGCGGTGCTCGGCGAGCGCTTCTGGGAGACGCCGTGGTGGCCGGCCGAGCGCCGCGGGGACGTCCGCGAGTGGGTCGAGCGCGCCGCGAGCGGCGAGTACGTGACGTACGACGCCGCGCTCACGGACGCGAACGGCGACCCCTACCGGGTTGACGGTACGATCCGGCCGGTCACGGACGACGCCGGCGACGTCGTCTCCCTCGTCGTCTCGGCGCGCGCGACGGACCGCGAGTAGCGCGCCCCTCGCGTCTCGCTCGGCGCGGCGCGCCCGCCGTACCTCTCCACACCCCAACAAAACGGTTAAGTGTCGCTCCGCGTACCTTCATCGGTGTCCCTCGATCAGTTCCTGGATCGGGCCGGCGACACGACGTCGTCGCTCGTGGTGGTGAACCGGAACCAGCCGCTCCCGGTTCAGCGGATGCTCGAGAAGCTCTTCGACGGTCAGCCGGTCGCCGTCGAGGAGTCCGACGTCCCAGGCGAGGACGACGCCGTTCTCCTCGTGCGCGACGGCGAAGTCGTCGCGTCCTCCCCGCTCTCCGCGGTGATGGACGCCGTCCTGCTCGTGAACTCGGATCTGTTCATCACGGGCTCCCGTGACCTCGCGGACGCCGAACTCCCCGCGGTGCTCGACGAACTCGAAGACACGCGCTTCGACGTGCGCGGCTACCCGGAGAACGACACGGAGAAACTCCTGCTCATCGCCGTTTCGCGCGCCATCGAGCGCGAGGCGTGGCTCGCCGACGAGGGGAAGGTCCGCTCGGCCTTCCAGCGGCTCTCCCGGATGAACGACGAGTCCGGGACGCGCGCCGTCTACGAGACGCTCGCGGACTCGGACCTCGACGTCCACGTCTACGGCATCGCCGACTGGGTCCCCGACTCCGGGTTCGACGTCACCGCCCACGCGGGCTACGGCGACGACTTCCGCAAGAGCTGGTTCGTCCTGCACCGTCTCCCGGGCGGCGGCGGGTCGCTCCTGCTCGCCTATCAGACGGCGCCGACGGCGTGGTCGGGGTTCTGGACGAGCGACGAATCGCTCGTCGAGGACGTCGCCGCGTACCTCCGCCGGGAGCTCTGAGCCGTGACGCGTATCCCCCCGCGCGCCCTCCCACCGGTATGACCGACGGACTCGAACGCGACCCGCCGAGCGCCGACGACGCCGCGGCGGCGCGGGACGACGTCGCGGCGCGAGTGCGCGAGCACGCCGGCCGACTCGCGCGCGAACTCGCGCGCCTGCAGGGCGGCGACTACGGCCGGCGGACGTTCCGCGTGGACGGCGGCGAGTGGACGCTGAAGTACGAGGCGGGCGACGTCGACTTCCTGCGCTTCGAGGGGCGCTCCGGCCTCGACGTCTACGTCGTCTCCGCGAAGGCCGCACCGGACCCGGACGACCTCGCGGCCGCGATGGCGCACTACCCCGACCTCGTGGACGCGTTCGCGGAGTACGTCGCCGCGCGCGAGGGCGTCCTCGACGGCGTCCCCGACGAGTTCCCGCCCGTCGCCTCCACGGGCGACATCGCCGCGGAGCGCGACCGCATCGTCGCGCGGATCCGCGAGACGGCGGACCGGATGGCCGCCGAACTCCACCGCGTCGAACCGACCGACTACGGGACGTTCAGCGCCACCGTCGACGGGACGCGCTGGGAGCTAAAACGCGACGTCGACACGGTCTCCTACCTCCGCGTCGGCGGCGAGGGCGGCGTCTACCTCGTCTCCCAGTACGCCCCGCCCGCGCCCGGCGACGTCCGCGAGTACGCGCCCCGCTTCTCGGGGTTCGTGGAGGCGTTCAACGACGAGATAGTCGAACTCGGGGACGCGCTGGACGGCGTCGACCTCTAGACGGGTTCCGAAACTGAGACGGCGAGCGAACGCGACGGCTCCGGTGTGAGCGACGACGCCGACGCGCGCGAGGGCGGCCGCGGGACGGACGCCCCCGACGAACTCGCGTGGGAGACGACGGACAGCCGAATCGCCTACGACTGCCCCGGGTTCTCGATCCGACACGACGACGTGGTGCTGCCGGACGGCACCGAGACGGACTTCGACTACCTCGTGGACGACCCCGCCGTCGTCGTCCTCCCGTTCACTCCGGACGGGGACGTCGTCGTCATCGAGGAGTGGCGTCAGGCCGTCGGTCGCGTCAACTACGGCCTCCCCGCGGGCGGCGTCGAGGACGACGACGACGACCTCGAAGCCGCCGTGCACCGCGAGCTCGCGGAGGAGACGGGGCACGTCGCCGACGACGTCGCGCACCTCGTCTCGCTCGAACCCGCGAACGGCGTCACGGACGCGCTCCACCACTACTTCGTCGCGCGCGACTGCACGCCGGACGCGGACCGGGACCTCGACTTCAACGAGAGCATCCGCGTCGGCGAGACGACGCTGGACGCCCTCCGGGCCGCCTTGCGCGACGGCGACCTTCGGGACGGCCGCGCCGCCCTCGCCGTCCTCTACTACGGCGCGTTCGGCGCGCCGGAACACAACGCTTAGCCGTCCGCCCCGCCCACGTCGGGTAATGCGAGACGTCTTCGAGATCCGCGCGCAGGACGCCGGCGGCCGCATCGGCGACCTGCGCGTCCCGCGCGCGGACGTGACGGTGGAGACGCCGGCGCTCCTCCCCGTCGTCAACCCGAACGTCATCACCGTCGACCCGGCGCGCTTCCCGGAGTTCGGCGCGGAGATGCTCATCACGAACTCCTACATCATCAAGCAGGACGACGAACTCGCGGCGAGAGCGCGCGAGGAGGGGCTCCACGACCTGCTCGGGTTCGACGGCGCCATCATGACCGACTCCGGCTCCTTCCAGCTCGCCGAGTACGGCGAGATAGAGACGGACACCGAGGAGATTCTCGAATTCCAGCACGCCATCGGGAGCGACGTCGGGACGCCCGTGGACATCCCGACGCCGCCGGACGTGCCGCGCGAGCGCGCGGAGGAGGAGCTCGCGGAGACCCAGCGCCGACTCGAACTCGCGGAGTCCGTGGACGTCGGGGAGATGCTCGTGAACGCGCCCGTGCAGGGCTCGACCTACCCGGACCTCCGCGAACGCGCGGGCGAGCACGCCTACGGGACGGAGCTGGACGTCTTCCCGGTGGGCGCGGTGGTGCCGATGATGAACGACTACCGCTACGACGACATGGCGCACGCCGTCGCCGCGGCGAAGCGCGGCCTCGGCTCTGACGCGCCCGTCCACCTCTTCGGCGCGGGCCACCCGATGATGTTCGCGCTCGCCGTCGCGCTCGGCTGCGACCTCTTCGACTCCGCGGCGTACGCGCTCTACGCGCGCGACGACCGCTACCTCACCGTCCACGGCACCGAGTCGCTCGCGGACCTCGAGTACTTCCCGTGCTCGTGTCCGATCTGCGTCGACCACGACCCCGAGGAGGTCCGCCGGATGGCCGACCCGGCGCGCGAGGAACTGCTCGCGGAGCACAACCTCCACGTCTCCTTCACCGAACTCCGGCGCGTGAAGCAGGCGATTCGGGACGGCGACCTGCTCGAACTCGTGGAGGCGCGCGCGCACGCTCATCCGCGTACGCTCGACGGCTATCGGGCGTTCCTCGACCACGTCCGTCAGTACGAGGCGAGCGACCCCGCGAGCAAGGACACGTTCTTCTACGCGTCCGCGGAGTCCGCGCGCCGCCCCGAAGTCCGCCGACACCGCGAGCGCCTCGATAGGCTCTCCCCCGACGGCCACGTCCTCCTCACGGAGGGGCCGCGCCACGACGGGTACGACGACTGCTGGCACGTCAAACCCCCGTTCGGTCCGTATCCGCGAGAGCTCTCGGAGACGTACCCGCTCACCGCCGAGACTCCGGATCGGATGGACGACGCGGGCTACGAGATGGCGGCGAAGGCCGTCGCGCGCCTCGCCGGCGAACACCCGGACGCCGAGTTCACGCTCGCGCACGAGAGCTGGCCGGCGGACGCCCTCGACTACGTCCCGCCGCGCGTCGACACCGTGGACCTGCGCGAGGAACGCCTCACGGGGCCGCAGGTCGAGCCGTAGGCTCGACCGAACGCGCGAACGGCGAACGCCGTGAGCAGACCGACCCGCCGGGGTGGTCGAACGAGCGGTACGCGGTCCCTGCGGGACCGCGGAACGCGCGCCGGGGCGATGGTCTTACGTGCGCGCCGGGTGTCGGTGTGTACGATGGAGGGGGTTCTGTGGTACGTGCTCACGGGGACGCGCGGCGGGCCGAATCGCGCCCGCATCCTGCGCGCCGTGGACGAGCGACCGCGGAACGCCAACCAACTCGCGGAGGACCTGGAACTGGACTACAAGACGATCCGCCACCACCTCGACGTCCTGACGGACAACGACGTGGTGCGGAAGAGCGGGGACGACTACGGCGCGGTCTACCTCCCGTCGGAGCGCGCCCGCGATCACTGGTCGACCGTCGAGGACGTCCTGGAGAAGGTGGAGTGAGTATGGAGGAATTTGGGAAAGTGCATATACGCGGGTACGGCGAACGGTGGGATAGATGAGCCTCTGGGCGACCGTCGCGAAGGCCGCGACCGGAGCGAACGTCCTGCTGTTAGCGGCGCTGCTGGCGGTCTGGGGGCGGAACTTCGTTCGGTTCCGCTCGAAGCACACGTTCGCGCTGGCGCTGTTCGCGCTGTTCTTGCTCGCGCACAACGCCGTCACGCTCTACATCTACATCCTGAATCCGATGCTCTCGGACTGGTTCGCGACGGCGGTGCCGGTGCTGGTCTGGCGGTTCCTGACCGCGCTCGCGGTCTGTGAGACGGTCGGACTCGGGGTGCTGACGTGGGCGACGTACGACTGACCGCTTTCTGATACGTTCCTCGGGTGCGTTCGTACGAACTCGATAGCTCGCGGACTGGATATTCGGCAGCCGCGTCTCCAGGCGCGTCGAAACGACGAAATCTGGTTCGACTCGGAACGAATTTGGGTGAGAGTCCGGAAAATACACTTTAGGTGATACGTCCTCGTCGTGGGTATGCGACGACAACTCGCATCCGTACTGGTCGTCGCGGTGGTGCTCGTCGGCGCGGTGCCGGCTGGCGCGGCCGCGGCGGACACGGCATCGACAGGCGCGAACGACACCGCGATGGCGTCCGTGACGTTCGCGAACCAGACGTCCGGCGGCACGACGCTCACCGTGGACTCGGTGACGCTCCCCGACGGCGGGTTCGTCGCCATCCACGACGCCTCCGTCACCGACGGCGACGTCCTCGGGAGCGTCGTCGGCACCTCCGCGTACCTCGACGCGGGCACGCACGAGAACGTGACCGTCCGCCTCGACGAACCCCTCGGCGACCTCGGCGCGCAGACGCTCGTCGCGATGCCCCACGAGGACACGAACGGGGACCGCGCGTACGCGTTCGTCGCGTCGAACGGCGAGACCGACGGCCCGTACACGACTGACGGCTCCGCCGTCGTCGACACCGCGAGCGTCGACGTCTCCGCGACAGTCTCGATGAGCGCTCAGCCGACCGACGGCGCGAGCGTCGTCGTCGACCGCGTCGAACTCGCTCAGGGCGGGTTCGTCACCGTCCACGACGCCTCCGTGACGGACGGCGAGGTGTTCGACTCCATCCGGGGCACCTCCGACTACCTGCGCGCCGGCGTCCACCACGACGTCCGCGTCTCGCTCGACGACCCCGTCACCGAGAACGCGACGCTGGTGCCGATGGCGCACATGGACACGAACGGGAACGAGACGTACGACTTCGCGGACTCGATGGGCGACGCCGACGGCCCCTACACGGCTGACGGCTCCGCCGTCGTCGACACGGCCGCGGTCACGGTCGGCCAGCCCGCGATGGTCTCCTACGACGGCGGCGCGACCGGCGGCAACGTCGTCACCGTCGACTCCGCCTACCTCCCCGACGGTGGGTTCGTCACCGTCCACGACGCCTCCGTGACGGACGGGAAGACGTTCGAGTCGATTCGGGGCACCTCCGACTACCTCGCGCCCGGCCTCCACCGGAACGTCGACGTCACGCTGGACGACCCGGTGACGAACGACACGACGCTCGTGCCGATGGCGCACATGGATACGAACGACGACGAGACGTACGACTTCGCGGACTCGATGGGCGACGCCGACGGCCCCTACACGAGTGATGGTTCCGCCGTCGTCGACACCGGCGACGTCACAGTCTCCGCGTCCGTCGCGTACGCCCCGACGGCGTCCGACGGCCACACCGTCACCGTCCCGCGCGTCGACCTCTCCGAGGGCGGCTACGTGACGATTCACGGCCCGTCGCTCGGCGCTGGCGACGCCCTCGGGAGCGTCCTCGGCACCTCCGACTACCTCGCGCCCGGCGTCCACCGCGACGTCACCGTCGCGCTCGACTCGCCCGTTCGCTCGACGCGCGCCCTCACCGCGATGGCGCACCGCGAGACGACCGGTGACGAGACGTACGACTTCGTCTCCAGCGACGGCGCGGACGACGGCCCGTACGTCGCGAACGGCGGCGCGATAGTCGCCACCGCGCAGACCGACGTGAACGCCTACGTCGCCGCGAGCGACCAGTCCGGCGACGGCGCGACGGTCACCGTCGACTCCGTCACGCTCGCCGACGGCGGGTTCGTCACGATTCACGACGCCTCCGTGACGGACGGGAAGACGTTCGACTCCATCCGGGGCACCTCCGACTACCTCGCGCCGGGAACGCACGAGAACGTCGAGATCAGCCTCGACGCGCCCTACGAGGGCGACGGCACGCTCGTCCCGATGGCGCACCGGGACACCAACGGGAACGAGATGTACGACTTCGTCTCCAGCGACGGCGCGATGGACGGCCCGTACGCCGCGAACGGCGCGCCCGTCCTCACCACCGCCGCCTACACCGTCGAGGGCGCGTCCACGACGTCATCGACGTCGATGACGAGCAGTTCGAGTTCGTCGACGACCAGTTCCTCGACGTCCTCCGGGAGTTCGCCCGGGTTCGGCGTGGCGCTCGCGCTCGTCGCGCTCGCCGGCGCCGCCCTGCTCGCCCGCCGGCGCGACTGAGTTCGCGCCGCGCGTCCGGCGGCCCCGCGCCGCCGACTAAGGTAAGACCCTTCTCTCCGCGTCCCCCACGTCCGCCAATGACCGACTACTTCGAGGTCCACGACCGGGACGCGGCGGCCCGCCTCGGCGAACTCCGCCTCGCGGAGTCCGCGCGAACGCCGCGCCTCGCGGACGACGTCGTGACGGACGCGGGGAGCCTCTGGCACGCGAGCCGCGAACTCCCCGAGGGCGACGACGCGCGGGTGACGATTCTCCCGCACCGCGGGTTCCCGAGCGGGACTGATCGGCGCGTCCAGGAGTCCTTCGCCGTCGACTACCCGGACGTGGACTATCCGAGCGGCGTCGTCGTCACCCCGGAGACGGCCGCCGACTACGGCGCGGACGTCTACGTCGTCTCGGGCGCGCCCGGGTTCGTCGGGCACGCGAGCAGCTTTCGGGACGCCGTCGTCGACGTCCGCGAGGCGATTCCCGAGGACACCGCGCTCTACCTCTCCGGGGTCGCGACGCCGCGGAACGTCTCGACGCTCGTCTACGCGGGCGTGGACCTCGTGGACGCCGACCGCGCCGTCGTCCGCGGGACGCAGGGCCGCTACCTCACCACCGAGGGCGCGTACGACCTCGACGAGTTGGACGAACTCCCCTGCGCGTGTCCGGCGTGCCGCAAGCCCGCGAGCGAGTTCGACCGCGAGGACTGCGTCGAGCACAACGTGAACGCGCTCGAAGCCGAACTCGCGCGCGTCCGCGGACGAATCCGCGACGGCCGCCTGCGCGACTACGTCGAGGGGCAGGCCCGGCACGCCGCGTGGACGACCGCGGCGTTCCGCGAGTTCGACCAGCAGTGGGGGTACGTGGAGGCGCGCACGCCGATAGAGCGCGACGACCTCCTGCTCGCGGCGAGCGAGGACGCCCTGCGGCGCGTCGAGATCCAGCGCTTCGCGGACCGCGTCACCTCCCGCTATACGCCCCGCCTCGACGACTACCCCCTCCTCCTCGTGCCGTGCTCGGCGCGCAAGCCCTACTCGGACTCCCAGAGCCACCGCCAGTTCCAGGACGCCGCGAACTATCGCGGCCACGTCGTCTCGATGACGTCCCCCATCGGCGTCGTCCCGACCGAACTCGAACTCACCTACCCCGCCCAGCACTACGACTCGGTCGTCACGGGCCGCTGGACGGAGAACGAGATCCAGTTCGTCGCGGAGATCCTCGGTCGCTACCTCGACCGCACGGACTACCCGCGCGTCGTCGCGCACGTCCCCGACGAGGGCTATGAGGAGATCGTGCGGCGCGCGACCGCCGAGCGCGACATCCCCGTCGAGTTCACCGTCGTGGACCACCCGACGACGGACGAGTCGCTCGGCGAGTTGAACGCCGCGCTCGCCGGCGAGGACCAGATCTGGGTGCAGGAGCGCGAGGCCGCGACCCTGCGCGCCGTCGCGGACTACCAGTTCGGCGACGGCGCCGGGGACCTGCTCTTCCCCGACGACGACTTCGAACTCCAGGGCCGCTACCCGAAACTGCAGGCGCTCGACGGCGACGGCGACCAGCTCGCCGCGCTCGTCCCGCAGTACGGCACGCTCTCGCTCTCGCTCGCCGGCGCGCGCGCGTGGGCGGCGGGCGACGTGCCGACGAAGCGCGTCGAGATAGACGCGTTCGTCCCGCGCGGGAACGTCCTCGCGCCCGGCGTCGTCGACGCGGACGACTCGATCCGACCGGGCGACGAAGTCGTCGTCGAGGGGCCCGAGGCGTTCGCCGTCGGACGCGCCGCCGTGCACGGCGCCGCGATGGCCGACATGACGCGCGGCGTCGCCGTGGACGTCCGGCACAGCGAGGAGACGTGACCCACCCCCTCCCCGCGGGCGCGATAGAGCGCGCCGCGGACGCTATCGACCCGGACGCCCTCGACGCGCTCTGCGCGCGCGTCGCCACCTACTTCGCGGGCAAGGAGCGCGCGCTCCGCCGCCGATACGAGACGGTCGTCTCCGCCGACGACGGCGACGTCCTGCTCGCCGACACCGACTTCTGGGCGCGCACCGGGGACGCGCTCGAATTCGACGAGGCGGAGACGGCGGCGGTGCGCCGGGCACACGAGGCGACGCTCCGCCTCGCCGGCGTCGAGACGTCGCGCGGCGCGGAGTTCGCGAGCGCGCTCGAAATCCGGACCGCCGTCGTCCTCGGCTAGCCGGCATAGCTTAAGTGGGTCGGGCGAGCGAGTGACGGAACGATGGCGGACGCCCTCCTCCTCGAAGCCGGCGTGATGTTCGCGGCCATCGCGGCCGTCAGCTTCGCCGCCGCGCGCCTCGACGTCTCCCCCATCCCCTTCTACATCCTCGCCGGCGTCGCCCTGAACGAGTTCGTCCTCGGGCGCGCCGGCCTCCCGCACGTCACCGACACCGCGTTCGTCTCCCTCGGCGCGGAACTCGGCATCGTCTTCCTGCTCTTCTTCCTCGGCATCGAGTTCGACCCCGAGCGCCTGATCGCGGACCGCGCGCGCCTCGGCGCCGCCGCCGCCGTCGACTTCGCCGTGAACTTCGGCGTCGGCCTCGCCCTCGGCTACCTCCTCTTCGGGAGCGTCGCCGCCGGCGTCGTCGTCGCCGGCGTCGTCTACGTCTCCTCCAGCGCGGTCATCACGAAGACGATGCTCGACGTCGGCTGGATCGCGAACCCGGAGAGCGCGCCCATCCTCGGGACGCTCGTCGCCGAGGACCTCGTCGTCGCCGTCTACCTCGCCGTCCTCTCCGCGGCCGTCCTCGGCGGCGGCTCGCTCGGCGCCGCCGCGCGCCCCGTCGCCGTCGCCGTCGGCTTCCTCCTCCTGCTCGCGCTCTTCGCCTACCTCGGCACGCGCGCGCTCGAACGGATGCTCGCGACCACCTCCACCGAGTACTTCGTCCTGCGCGCCGTCGGGACCACCGTCCTCGTCGCCGGCGCCGCGCTCTCCCTCGGCGTGAGCGAGGCCGTCGCCGCGTTCTTCGTCGGGATGGCGTTCTCCTCGACGTCCGCCGTGCACGAACTCGAAGAGACGCTCTCCCCCCTCCGGGACGTCTTCGCCGCCGTGTTCTTCTTCTGGATCGGACTCGTCACCGACCCGTTCGCCGTCCTCGACGTCCTCGTCCCGCTCGCCGCCGCCGTCGCCGTGAGCGTCCCCACGAAGGTCGCGTCCGGTTTCTACGGCGGGCGCGTCTACGGCCTCGACGACCGGCGCGCTCTTCGCGTCGGCCTCGGGATGGTGACGCGCGGCGAGTTCTCCCTCATCGTCGCCGCCACAGCGCTCGCCGGCGCGGGCGCCGCCCTCGACGTCGCCGCCGCGCAGGACATCTACGCGCTCGCCGTCGGCTACGTGCTCGTCATGAGCGTCCTCGGCACCGCGCTGATGCAGTACGCCGGCGTCATCGAACGCCGCCTTCCCTAGTCCTTTTCTCGGCGGCCCGCGAACGCGAGGCGCATGAGCGTCTACGAGACGGACATCCCCGGCGTCGGCCGCCGCTTCGAGATGGAGCTCTCGGGCGGCGCGCGCCTCGTCGTCGTCGTCCACCACGACGGCCGCTGCGAGCTCTTCTCGCGCGAGAGCGAGGACGCCGACGGCGAGCGCATCCTCGACCTCTCCGGCGACCAGGCGAACAAGCTCGGCTCCATACTCGAAGGCGCGTACTTCGAGGCCGTGGACGTCGACGAACTCACCGTCCCGCTCGGCGACGCCATCCTCGAGTGGGTGGACGTCACCGAGGACTCCCCGCTCGCCGGCGAAACCCTCGCGGACGCGAACGTCCGGCGCGAGACGGGCGTCTCCGTCATCGCCGTCCAGCGCGCCGACGAGACGATATCGAACCCCGGCCCCGACTTCGTCCTCCAGCCCGGCGACATCCTCGTCACCGTCGGCACGCGCGAGGAGCACGCCGCGCTCGCCGACCGCATCGAGTAGTCCCGCGACTTCGACGGGGCTTTCGTCGGTGATCACGCACGGACGTCCATGGACCGCACCGCGTTCGGGAGCGGCGTGCGGGACGCCCTCCCCGTCATCGTCGGCATCGTCCCGTTCGGCCTCGTCGCGGGCGTCGCCGCCGTCGACGCCGGCTTCTCCCTCCCGCAGGCCGTCGGACTCTCCGTCTTCGTCTTCGCGGGCGCCGCCCAGCTCGCGACGCTCTCGCTCGTCGAGCGCGGCGCGCCGTTCGTCGCCGTCGTCGCCACCGCGCTCGCAATCAACCTCCGGATGGGCCTCTACTCCGCCACCATCGCCCCGCACTTCCGGAAGTACGAGACCCGCTGGCGCGCCCTCCTCTCCTACCTCCTCATCGACGAGGCGTTCGCGCTCGCGCTCACCGCGTACCGCGAGCGCGACGTCGACCCGCGCTGGTACTACCTCGGCGCCGCGGGCGCGCTCTGGGCGACGTGGCAGGTCACCACCGTCCTCGGCGTCCTCCTCGGCACCGGCGTCCCGGACGCGTGGGGGCTCGAGTTCGCCGTGCCGCTCGTCTTCCTCGGCCTCCTCGTCCCGGCGATCAGATCCGCCCCGCACCTCCTCGCCGCCGTCGCCGCGGCCGCCGTCGCCGTCTACGGCGCCGGCTGGCCGTTCAACCTCGGCCTGCTCGTCGGCACCGCCGTCGGCGTCCTCACCGGCCTGCTCGCGGGGGCGGTCCGGCGATGACGACGTACGACGCGACGACCGTCTGGGCGCTCGTCGCCGCCGTCGGCGTCCTCACGTTCCTCGTTCGCTTCTCCTTCGTCGGCCTGCTCGGCCGGTTCGGCGACGTCCCCCCGTGGGCGGAGCGCGCGCTCGGGTTCGTCCCCGTCGCCGTCTTCGCCGCGCTCGTCGTCCCCGCCGTCGTCACCGTCCAGCCCACCGTCACCGGAACGCTCACCGACGACCGAACCGTCGCGGCCGCCGCCGCGGCCGTCGTCGCGTGGCGCACCGAGAACGTCCTCGCGACCATCGCCGTCGGCATGGCCGCCCTCTGGACGCTCCGATTCGTCCTCCCGGCGGTGGTCTGAGTGCGCGCCCGCCGACTCCGCCTCCCGCTCGCCGTCGCAGTCGTCGTCACGGCCGCATCGCTCCTCCCGGGCGCGCACGCCCCGACGGCCGGCGGCCTCCGCTGGGACCTCCTCCTGCACGCCACGGGCGGCGCGCTCCTCGTGCTCGCCGGCGCGTGGGCGCTCCGTCGCCCCGACGCCCGCTCGCGTGACGCTCCCGGTGGCCGCTCCCGCGCGCTCCCCGTAGGCGTCCCGCCCGGCCGCGTCCTCCTCGCCCTCGCCGTCGCGGCGACGCTCCTCGGCGTCGGCATCGAGGCCGCCCAGTCGCTCGTCCCGACGCGCGACCCCTCCGTCCTCGACGCGCTCGCGGACGCCGTCGGGGCCGCGCTCGCGGCGCTCGCCGTCCACCTCAGCGCCAGTCGGGATCCTTGACCGCGCGCTCGCTCGCCGGACCGTCCGTCGCGGCGAGCAGGCCCGCGAGCCGGTCGAGAAATCCGTTCGCGCCGCGCGCCGCCGCGGCCTCGACGCTCCGCCGGCCG
>Ga0207755_100211_pt1 | contig 34291 bp, 27 predicted proteins | sample A23P2SouthBayCA_FD_187734 | JGI IMG/M metagenome (GOLD analysis project Ga0207755, IMG submission 187734) | Aerobic enrichment media microbial communities from Bioluminiscent Bay, La Parguera, Puerto Rico - A23 P2 (SPAdes) | ecosystem: Environmental > Aquatic > Marine > Unclassified ...
CACAGCAACCAGCTCCGTAACCTCGTGGTTGACAAGCACGACCAGGGCGCGCTCTGGGGCGCACAGCCGATTCTGGCCCTGGACGTCTGGGAGCACTCCTACTACTACGACTACGGCCCCGCACGCGGCGACTTCGTCAGCGCGTTCTTCGACGTCGTCGACTGGGAGACGCCCGCCGACCGCTACGAGGAAGCCGTCGCCCGGTTCGAGTAACGCGACAACCGAGCGCACGCGAGGCCGTCGCGGAAATACGAGCGGCGCCACGCGCCGCGAGCCAGCCGCGTCGGAACGATCCACCGATTTTCTTTCGCGCACGAGTCGGCGAGCGGCGGCCACGTCACGGGACGTTTTTGGGTTCGGCCGGCGAGGCTCTCGGTATGCCACGCGCGAAGGACGAGTTCGACGAACTGTACCCGTGTGATTTCTACGAGCCGGACGAACTCCTCGAGGGCGATCAGATGTACACGGTGTACGAGATCGCGCGCCTCCTGCAGGGGCTCGATCCGGACGAGGCGATCGAGCCGGGGACGGAGGACGTCCTGTTGGACTGGGCGATCCCGTGGATCATGCGGCACAGCGAGGCGCTCGTCGTGGCGGAGCCGCCGAGCGACGACGAACCGGGCTACTACGGGCTGAAGGATTAGGCGTTGAATCGGGCGGCGCGCAGCGACGCCTCGACCTGCGGGAGCGGGTCGTCGAGCGCGGGCCCGTGGCCCGTGTAGCAGGTCTCGACGTCCTCGTCGATGGCGTCGCGGAGGCGTTCGACGCTCTCGACGAGCGCTCGCGAGTCGCCCTGCGGGAGGTCGGTGCGGCCGAACGCGCCGTTCGCGAAGACGAGGTCGCCGACGAACGCGGTCGTGGGGGAGACGAAGACGAGGTGGTCGTCGCGGTGGCCGGGCGTGTGGAGCGCGGTGTAGTCGTCGTCGCCGATGCGGACCGTCTCCTCGTCCGCGATGGCGTTGTCGACGGCGGCGTGCTCGGGATCGAACCCCCACGTCTCGACGTCGAACGCGTCCCGGAGGGCGGGGACGTTCTCGACGTGGTCGGGGTGGGTGTGCGTGAGGACGACGGCGTCGAGCGAGTCGACGTGCTCGCGGACGGCGCGCGCGACGTCGTAGTCCGATCCGGCGTCGACGAGCACGGTTCGCTCGCCCGTGGCGAGGAAGACGTTCGACGTGAACGCCTCGACGCCCTCGGAGAGGTTTCGGATCACGCGCGGACGTAGGCGGTCCCGGTAGAAAGAGGCGACGTTCGCGGGGTGGCGGGGCGCGCCGCGTTACGCGGGCGCGCTCGCGAGAACGAGCTTCGAGAACTCGTCGCGGTTCCGTATCTGTCGCTCCTCGTCGGGGCTGATCCGGACGGCCTCGTCCGCGTCGAGGGAGACGGTGCGCTCGCCGAGGTCGACGTCCACGCCGCCGGTGACGACGTAGTAGACCTCCTCGATGTCGTCCTCGACGTGCGCGTGACTCATCGACTCCTCGCCGGGTTCGAGGGCGAGGACGGTGAACCCGAGCGTCTCCGTGTCGAGGTCGTCGCGGAGCATCCACATCTCGCCCATCACGTCGTCGGGGAGGACTGACTCGGCGTCGCTGACGCGGGCTTTCGTGTACGTCACGTCGGCACGTGCGCTCGCGCGCTCCTTCAAGGTGTTCGCCGACGCGGCGACGCGTCAGTCCCGCTCGTCCGGCGCGTCGTCCCCGTTCCGGAGCGACGCTTCGAGCGCGGCGCGGCGCTCCTCGACGCGTTCGACGGCGTCGAGGGCGTCCTCGATTCGGGTGGGGTCGCCGTCGCGGGCGGCGGTGAGGTGTTCGCGCGCCGCCGCGACGGCCCGCCGCAGGTCGTCGGAGACGGCGGATTCGACCGCTCGCGCGTGCGCGTTCCGCCGCTCGGCCTCGCGTTCGCGCCGCCGTCGTTCCGTGATGTCCTTCGCGGAGACGACGATGCCGACCACGGCCCCGTCGGCGTCGGTGACCGGGCGGAAACTCCCCTGCACCGTGGCGGTGCCGCCGTCGCCACGCGGGTGGTCGGCCTCGTACTCGACGTACTCGCCGGCCGCCGCGTCCGCGACCCACTCCTCGACCGCGGACTCGTATCCGTCGGACCACCACGGCGTCTCCCAGAACGGCCGACCGGTGACGTCCTCGTGGGTCGCGTTCACGTAGTCGAGCGCCGTGCCGTTGACCGTCCGCGTGGTGCCGTCCGTGTCGAGCAGCGCCACGAGGAGGTTCGGGTCGTCGAATATCGCCTCGAAGCGCCGTTCGTGCTCGCGGAGCGCTCGCTCGCGTTCTTTCAGCGCCGAGATGTCGCGCCCCTCGGGGACGAGCAGGGTGACTTCGCCGTCCTCGTCCGTCACCGGCCTGACGGAGAAGTCGACGACGGCGTCGCGTTCGGCGCCGCGGGCCACGATTTCCGCGCGGAACGCCTCGCCGTCCCGCGCCGTCTCCACGCCCTCGCGGGCCGCTCGCCGGGCGTCCTCGCTCGCCCGAAACCACGGGCCCTCCCAGAGCGGCCGGCCGACGACGTCCTCGCGCTCGACGCCCGCGAACGACAGCGCCGGCTGGTTCGCCTCGATGATCGTTCCGTCCGGGTCGACCAGCCCCATGAACTGGTAGGTGTTGTCGAAGACCGCCTCGAAGCGCCGTGCGCGCCGCTTCGACTCGGTGACGTCGGTGATGAATCCCTCCAACGTCTCCTCGCCGTCGTCGCGCTCGACGCGTCGGCCGCGCTCCCACACCCACTTCGTCTCCCCCGCCGCGGTCCGGATTCGGTACGTGCACTCGAAAGGGTCGCCGCGTTCGAGCGCCGCCTGCACGGCCGCCCACACCTCTTCGCGGTCGGCGGGATGGATCACGTCCGCGCCCCACGAGACGTCGCCGGCCTCGAAGTCGCCCGCGAGATGGCCAGTGAGCGTCTCGCACTCGCCCATGACGTCCTCCATCGGCCATCCGGGGTCGTTCACGCACCGGTAGACGACGCCCGGGAGGTTGCTGACGAGCGTCTCGAGGCGTCGCTTCTGGCGTTCCGCGGCGCGCTGGGAGCGATAGCGCTCCACGACGTTCGCGATGCGGTTCGCGAGGACGGTGTACTGGTCCGTCCCGCGCTCCTTCTGGAGGTACTCGGTGACGCCCGCGGAGACGGCGTCGCTCGCCACCTCCTCGCTCCCTTTCCCGGTGAAGAGCACGAACGGGAGGTCGGGCCACTCCGCGCGAATCGCGCGGAGCAACTCGATACCGGTCATCCCGGGCATGTCGTGATCGGAGACGACGCAGTCGAAGTCCGCCTCGCGGACGGCGTCGAGCGCCCGCCGCGGATCCGTCTCCGCGTGGACGACGAACCGCTCGCTCTCCCGCTCCAGGAGCGCCGCGGTGAGGGAGGCGAAATCCGGCTCGTCGTCGACGTGCAGGACGTTGATCGAGCCGGACATGTTCGGCTGTTCGCGAGGGAGACGCAAAGAGGTTCCCCCCGTCCCCGTTCGCGCCGCGGCGACGCGGAGCCGGCGTCGGCGCGGCGGAGAGTGCGAACGATTTTACCGCGGCGGGTCGTGGGAGCGGGCGTGAACGTCGAACTGCTGGAGGCCACGCCGAACCCGGAGGAGGTGATCTGTCGCGCCGCACGGAACGACTACATGAGCGAGTACGGTGCCGACGAGTCCTTCGAGGACGTCATGGCGGGCATCGAGGGGGAGGACCTTGAGGAGAAACAGCGCACGCTCATCGGCCACCTGCTCGACCACGGCCACTTCGGGCCGTTCGAGCACGTGCAGGCGACCTTCCACGTCGAGGGGATGAGCCGGTCCTGCATGGCGCAGATCACGCGACACCGCCACGTCAGCTTCGACGTGCAGTCGATGCGGTACGTCGCGTTCGACGACGTCGACCCGAGCGACGTCGGCGACGGCGAGATGGTGGTCACGCCGCCCTCCGCGAGCGACCCGAACTGGGTCGGGCGCAACCAGCAGGGCGGCGCCGTCGACGAGGACACCGTCGCGAAGCGCGAAGAGGTCTTCACGGAGGCCGTCCAGCGCGCCGTCGAGGACTATCAGGAGCTACTCGAACTCGGGATGCCGCCCGAGGACGCGCGCTTCGTCCTCCCCATCGGCACCCAGGTGAACGTCGTGATGAGCCTGAACGCGCGGATGCTCATGCACGTCGCCGACATGCGCGCCGCCGCCGACAGCCAGTGGGAGATTCGCGGCCTCACCGAGGACGTACTCGATATCGCCGCCGAGTGGTGTCCCATCACCTTCGACCACTACGAGGCGAAGATGAAGAACCGGAAGAACCGACTGGCGCCGTAGCGCTCGCCCCCCGAGCTGTCGTGCGGACTCGTCCCACGGTACGCGCGGTTCAACGAGTTTTTATACGACGGGGTACTCGAATCGAGTGCAGACGCACGATAGGTGCGTCGGACCACCGTGCTCTGGTGGTGTAGTCCGGCCAATCATCTTGCCCTCTCACGGCAAGGACCAGGGTTCAAATCCCTGCCGGAGCATACTGACGGAAGGTTAACATTCTCCGTCTTTTTCCACTCAATCACTAAGTAGCGGAGGCTCTTTCGGTAGTTGTACGGTAATGGGAGCCGCATTCTGGCCACTGAAGGCGCCGAGTTTCACGACGGCGTTCGGGGCACGGTTGATCCGAGTCACCGCTTGGGAGACCGTGATTTTCCGCCTATTCTGTTGCGGTCCCGTGAATCGCGGGTCGGTGTCTTCATCCGCGGTGGGATAGTTCAAATCGGAGGGCGAGATTATCAGTCAACGTCGTGCCAGTAGCAGAGTATAAGGGGAAGGCGATGAACCCTCTACGCACCGAGATAATGAAGGACATCTTAGGGAAAATCTACGACGCCGTGCAAAACCGGCCTGATTTAGAAGAAGAGGAGGTGACGAGCCTCTTCGAAAATAATGGGTTCTTCAAAGAACTCGGCTACATCGGCGTTCCAGTGGACGTTCGAACCGAGAAGCACATCGCTGGGGGTGACCGACCCGACTACTTTTGTAAGGACAAATACGGGAACATAATCTTCGTCGTTGAGTTCAAGAAACCGTCCCGGGAGGATGACCTCGCCAGCCACAAGGGGCAGCTATGGGATCAGTACGTCGTCCCGCTCAAGGCGGACTACGGGGTGTTAACCGACGGTGAAGAGATGATCGTCTACGAGCGAGGCGGTCGCAATCGACCGGACCGTCAGTTCCGCCGTCCGCTCAACGACCTCCACGAAGAGGACTACGAGACGCTCGAAGCACTCCGGAAACCGACGTTCGAGTTCGACTCGATGGAGACTGTCGAGGGATACTTCGACGAGATCGACACGGTGGAAATCGATCAGGTGATCGACGGTGAGGATGTCGGTCAGAATGAGTTCCTCGACACGTTCCGCCTGGAATCGGGCACCCTCTTCTATCAGACACTCGAACGGACCTTCGAACTCCTCGACTACTATCTCGAAGAGGGCGAAGAGGATAATTTCCCGCGAAGCGCGTACGAGTTCTGGCTCGAATACTACGCCTCGGACCCCGGGTGGTACGACATCCCGAAACCGTGGAGAGAGATCGCAGGGAGTGCGTCCAACAAGCAGAAACTCATGTTTTGTATCGAGACCGTCCAGTCGCTTCTCGGACGGCTCATGCTCGCGAAAGCGTGCGAGGATAATGACTTCCCGAACGTCAACCTGTCGCGGTTCGTCGCCGAGGAGACGGTCGACTTTCGGGGTGAAGTCGAACCGGTCTCCTATCTTCTCATGGGGGATCGCCTCATGTCTCAAATGCGAGACGAGCTTGTTGAATCCGTCTTCGAGCAGGACATCTACTACTGGTGGACGAAGCCCTCTGAAGAAGCCGCCGAGAAAACTCCAAAAGAAATCCGCGATGCGGAGTGGCCCGACGAAGTCGAACAGCTCGGAGAGAGTTTCGTCGAGTTCTTGCTCGCGATTCGCCGGTTCGATTTCGGTGGAATGAGTGGTGATCCACTCGGCGAACTCTACCAGCAGTATTTCGACCGGGAGACGCGCCGTGCACTCGGTGAATTCTACACAGACCCGAGTCTCGTCAGCTACATCGTCGACAGCACCGGCTACGATGGTGAGAGCCATGGCCGACTAATCGACCCCGCGTGCGGGTCTGGGACGTTCGTCGTTGACGCCCTCCGGCGGTACAAGAACGCCCAGGGTCCGGACACCGACTGGGAATTCGCGCTCAAGGACCTCTGCGAGAAGGCGAAGATCGTCGGAATTGACATCCACCCGTTCGCAGTCGTCCTTTCACAGATCCGGTTCATGACGGAGATTCTCCCGGAGTATCGAGAAGCGATCGAGTCCGATCCGGGGTTCGTGCTCAAACGACTCCCCATCTACCGGGCGGACTCACTCGTCGACGAAACACAGGTCGAAGAAGGCAAACAACAGACCCTCACTGCGTCGCACGGCGACGACTCGATCGAGTTCACGATGACTCTCCCCGTGAAGGACGGCTCTGAGTTCGTCCCGATGACGTTCGAACTTCCCGAGTTCCAGTCCATACAGCGACAAACTGCCCACGAGGTCGAGTCACGCCAGGACTACTTTTCGGGGTTACTCGCGGTGTTCGACGCGGTCAAGGACCGAGCATCAGACGACGCCGACTCGATTGAAACGTCCGAGCTCTTGCCGTACTTCGAGCCGTACTTCGACCGGGAGACGAATCTCGAACAGGTCACATCGGCGTTCACGGAGTGCACCACCAACTTCCTCGAAACTGTCAACGAACTCCGACACGAGTATGATGACGGGCGTCTGCTGAAGCTCGTCGAAGACATCGTATTGAGCGCGACGCTGAAGAATGACCTCCCGTACCAGTACGTCGTTGGGAATCCTCCATGGGTGTCGAAGCACAGCCGCTATCAGGGCGAGGAGGAGGAACGACGGCTAAAACAGCAGTACGCGTCCGCGTGGAACGAGACGGACACGTACATGCAATTCATGGAGCGCGGGCTGGACATGCTCTCGAAGGGCGGGACACTCGGGTTCATCGTTTCCAATCGCTACCTTACGAACGCCGGGTCGAAGGAGATCCGTGGACTGCTCGCGAAGAATCGAATCAAGGAGATTGTCGACTTCACTGACTACCAGCTCTTCGACGGTGCGACAACGTACTCCAGCATCGTGACTGTCGAGAAGCGCGTCGAGAACGACGACTGGGACTCATTCATCGACGATAACGCGTTCGACGACACGTACGACATCGAGGCCGCCCGCGTCCGTGACTGGGACGCGAGCACGCTCGAACTCACTGACTGCTTGCGTCGTCGCGAACCGACGACGTCGGTGGACTTCTTCCACATCGATGTCGACCGACTTCGTGGTCGCGTCGAGATCGATAACGGCGCGGTCGTCTGTGAGTCTGTGAGTGAGGAGTTCAAGACGGAGACTGGCGGGAAAACTACCGTTCGTGCGGAACTCCCCGAGGTCGATGTCTGGCCGATCTGCTCGTCCCGTGAGTACGGCGTGATCGATCGTATAGAAGACGCGATGGACGCACGCCTCGGTGACCGAAAAGTGGTTCGAGATAATCAGGAAGAGCGCGCCGAAAACGTCGTAGGGAACGACATCCGTGTTGGGATCCAGACCAGCGGCGACGGCGCGTACGTCGTCAACCCGACCGTCTCAGTCACGCCGGAAACACTCCACGAACTCCCGACGATCAGCGTCAAACCATCGGGGTATGACGAACAGTTTACTCTTGAAACCGATCTGATCAAGGCGGACATAACTGGCGAGGACGTCGATCGCTGGCTTCCCCACTGGAATGATCGTCTCGTCATCGTCCCGTACGTACAGGGAGACGACCGCGCGCGTCTCGTCCGTCCGACCGAGCTAAGAGATGAGTACGAACTCACGTGGCAGTACTTCACCGATCCAGCCATTCTCGAACTGCTCGGTGAGGAGTCGAAGGAACGAAGCCGCCTTCACGCGACGATTGCGGCCGACCTCGGTGTGATCGACACCCCCGACGCCAAGACACTTGACTCGAATCAGTACGACGAGCTGAGCGATGCGCTACGAGATAACGCCGAGTACCTCGACACCCAAAACAACGATATGTGGTGGTACCGGTACATGTACCGGAAGAACATCGAGACACTGCCAGATCCGAAAGCACTCGTCGGGAATCAGGCGCAGCGGAATAGGATATGCTTCGATCCGGTCGGCGATATGGCCCCCCACAACGCGCGTGTTTACGGAATCGCACTCCCGGACGATAAGCGCCACGCGGTCACAGGGATACTGAACTCAAACCTCATCGAGTTCTACCACAAACAACATGCCCGAATAAACCAAGGGAAAGCGTACAGCTTCATCGAGGACTATACGTCGAAGTGGCCCGTCGTTCTCCCGGAGGGTGACGATCGCGACGCTATCGAGGACGCGGTCGAAGAGATACTCCGGTTGAAGGAGCTCGAACTGAAGATCGAACGGTTCCCCGACCCCTATATCGCTGACGCGCGGGAGTCCGGGGCCGAGTTTCACTCGTTCAACTACAAGGCATCCTCGAAGGTGACGCTCAGTCCGGGGAAGCAGTCTGACCTCCAAGGCGAGCCGGCGTTCGAGATAGATGGAGAGGTTGTTGACTCGTCTGTGATCGACTCGGACACGAAGTTCGAGTACGTCCAAGAGGCGCTCGAAGGAACGACCCTGGATAAAGGCGAGACGATTACCGTGCCGGTCCCGCTCACGGACATCGTCGCATCTGACGCTGTTGACGCGTTCGAGGCTGACAAGGAGACGCTCGAACGCAAATCCATCGAGCAATACGAAGAAACGATCGACGACGTAGTCTTCTCTCTGTACGGCGTCGAGGACGAACGGGATCGCGAACTCGTGGAGCGTTTCAACTCACAGTATAAGTCCATTCGATCACTCCCCATCTATCCCGAATAGCTACCGACGCAATCCACGTTCTGCGCCGTATTCATTACCATCCTTTGAGCAGTTGTGCCCGTTTCTGCATCACTTCAGCCCACCTCTGGCGAGCAGCTTGAACCTCAGCAAGATGTTCCTCGTATGTATCGTAATGCTTCCCCGTGGCGCGTTTTGGAAGACAGGGCTCATTATTCGGATGAGGGCGGCGATTTTCTTCGTCGGCCTTCGCGAATGCCCGTCGATACCGGAGTTCGGCCTGCTTCAATTCGTCACCAGAGGTCCTACTTGACATGTATCCGAGGTCGAAACAGTGCCGACAGAGAAACAAATCTTCCTGAGGCGGCCGATAGAGCTTCGCGACACGTCGACCACAACGCTCGGCATCAGCGACACCAGGGCATCGGAACCACGGGCGCTCCCCGCCGAAGTTACACCCCGTATATTCGATCGGAACGCGGTACCTCCGGACGGTCTTTTCGCCGGTATGTCCGTCCGTGATTGTGTATTCGAGACCGAGCGCAGTTGCCTTCTCTGCGTCGCCATCCCCCGGAAGTGGACGCACGGTGATTGACTCGCTTGGGCCGCTCTCTGGCGTCCAGCGAACCGTGAGGCCCGTCTCCGGGTCCTCTATCGCATCGGTGAACTCGTTCACGTCGAGAGTACGGCAGTCCTCAACAGTCGGCGTCGTAGCGTACTCGTATCGGCCAGAGCCGAGTCCACCCATCTCTCACAGAAGATCCTCGATCGTCTGGTCGAACGTCGACGACTTACCACCGACGTCCTTTGAGGCCGATGTAGCTGATACTCGTTTTCCTTTGGTGACACCCGCCCGGTCGAGAATTGCCTCGGCGGCACGGATTCGCACCTTTTCGTCCTGGGCGTCAAGTAACTCTGCGAGCGTTTCGGCCGCTTTCGGGACGGCGGCCCGGAGTTCGTCTCGTGCGTCGTCGACAGGAGGGCGATCAGCTGCGTCGGCGGTCGCCATAGTACAATTTCGGTCTGTTTTTACATAAATCATTAGGCTACGCTGAGAGACTCTTCCCTGCGATTTCGACGGTATCCGACGCCAACGCCAACCCACTCCCGACACACTCGATATTCGACGGAAAAATATTGTCCCCTTCACGAGGTCGGATGTGGGCGGTGTAGTCGGGGTATCTCTGTACTTTCTTTTCTACGATTTCACAGTCGCCCTTGATTCGCCATTATCAACCCGGCACGACTTTCGGGGACTACCCGACTACATCGACTACACCCTCTAAAATCGTGGGAGAGACGTGGTCTAACCGTGAATATCGTGTAGTCGGGGGTTCGTGGATGTAGTCGAGTCAGACGGACGGAGTCAACGATCGAGAATCCGCGGCGTAGTGGAGCGTAATTAGAACAGTCGTTCCTGCCGCCCACTGCTCTCGTCCCTGTTAGTGGACGTGGACGGTTCGTCGCGCTCAAGATCATCCTCTACGGGTGGGACATCGCCGGTGAATCCGAGCGCCGTGTAGCCGCGAGCTGGACGTCCGTCGATGCGAACGGACTGCTTATAGCCGACATCCTCTTGCTTGAGCTTCATCGTGAACTGCTGCTGGCCGATGGGTCGATCGCCGCGTGCGCGACACCACCGCGCGTATCGCTCGAACGCATCCGTCGTCGTCACACGTGGCGCGTCAGGGTCGCGCTTCACGCACTCGCTGATGAACCGGTCGGCTGATTCACCCCACGCCTGCCAGCGTTCGCGTTTCGCCTGGGCGTACCGTTCCTCGTTCGTGAAGTACCCCTGCTTGAGGAGTCGGGCGTGCCCCTCGATAGCCCAATTGAGGATGCCAGAGAGTGCGTTAGGGTCGGTAAGTCGGTCACGGAGACCGGGGTCGCGTTGGCTCGATGGGTAGTGATTCGGGAACTCTACGAGCAGCCAGCGCCGCCAGAACGCCTCGTCGTCATCGGGGACGTTCACTTGTGGGACTTGATTCGCCGCGTAGAGGTGCTTTCCCGTGGGCGTGAACTCGAACGCGTCTTCGTAGAGATTGCGCCCGCGGATACGGTCACCCGCGACGAGTTTCTTGAACGTCTCGCGGCCCGCACCAAGCTTTCGCGCGGAAAGGTCGTCGTCGATATTCGCGACGGACCCATAGAAGTCGGCAGCTGCGTCGAGGTCGTTCGCGAGCGTCTGGAGTTCGATACTCGTGGTGTTGTCCGCCCCGAGGAGCGCGCGGACTACGTGGAGGAACGTACTTTTGCCGTTTGCGCCGGACCCGACGAGCAAAAGCGCGCGGTGGATCGGGAGCTCGCTCACACGGAGGCAGTACCCGACGTACTCCTGAAGGGCGGCGGCGCGATCGTCTTCCGCCCACTCTTCGACGAGTGTCGTCCACTCATCGTACCCCTCGTCCGGATCGAACGTGACTGGAAGTCGGACGAGCGCATAGTCGTCTGGCTGAAGGCTTTGAAGCGCATCCATGTCCGCGCCGTCCGCGGCCGCTTGGAGGTCGAGTAAGCCATTCTCGACAGCAATATACCCGGGGTCGACGCCGAACTCCTCGCTCGATACTTCTACCGTGGGGTCGGCCGCCGCCTGAGTCTTGAGCTCGGTGAGTACGTTCGCCCCGTAGTTCGTAGCTCCAAGTGACTGCCGTGCGGCGTGTCTCAGGGCACGTCCCCCCTCGTTCGTCCACACACCTCGATCGTCCTGATACGCCCATATCCCATCGTTATCGCGTCGAACCCGCACGTGACGCGTGCTGGACTGCCTGATGAGCGTCCAGACTGCCGCGGCCTTCTGGCGGTCGGTGAGGTCGGCTATCTGGTCGTCCTCACCCAGTCCGGCGACGATACGAACGCTCTCAGGCGTGAGCGGCAATTCGCCGTTCGTAAGCTCCTCAGTTTTGGACGCCGGCACGGAGACGACTGATGACGTTGTCTCTTGAGAGGTAGTGTCAATAACACGCCTCGTCCCGATAGCGCCGTCTTCCCTACGGACTTCAGCGACTGCGTTCGTCCACGTCTCACCATAATCGACACCGTCGCGTTCTACGACCTTCGAATCGGGAAGATTCTCGAAGAACCATCGCTCCGTGTCGACCTTCGGCACGTCGTGCCGGACGAACTCCTTGATAATGGCCCAGTCGTGTTCCGATCGGTCACCGTCGCGGGGGTATCCGTCGGCGACGCCCGTCGCTGCGACGACATCAACCGGATCGATAGCGTTCGTCTCGCCCGTCGTAGTCTGTGCGTGGTCGGCCCCATCGGATTCGGTCCGTTCCGGGGTGGTGGGATCAATCCAGGGTTCCTCGTCGGTGGGACGGAGCGCACGCCACACGTCTCTGAGCCAAGTCTCGAAGTCGTTGGGGTCGACGCGGTCGAGCGTGTCAAAGCCGTCCAGCGTGCGCCCGGTGACGGTAGCGTACTTCCCTGATTCGACGACTTGGACTTCGCGGTTATCGCCGACCTCGCCCGTATTCGAGTTCTTCCACCAGTCCGGCCGTTCGATGCCTCGTGCGATGACGCGGACGCCGGCATTACTCGGCGATATGTCGATGTACGCGCCGTCGAGTCGGTCGAGGTCGGGAACCCAGTCGGGGAGGGCGTCGACGGTTGCCGTTGCGGGATCGATTGTGCCGTCGTGTTTGAAGTCGATGTCGAGGAAGCCGACATCGTCGTTCTCACGCATTACGACCCCGACGCCGAACGTCCGCCGGTCCCGTGCGACGGAGAGGGCGGTATCGAGGTCACACCATGTTTCGGGGTCATTTGTCCGCGCAAGAACGTCTGGAGCGTCTCCCCGCCGTGGCGGCTTCGTCCACCGTTCTTCGCGGCGATCGCAGGTCCATGTGACCCACCGCATTTCGGGAGTCGAGAGCCGATCCGCGAGTCGGCGCACGGACTCCTCGGAGACGTCGAAACACCACCGCGGTGCCTCCTGGTCTGGCGTCGAACCGGCTAATCCGGTGTCTCCAACACTGGGACGGCGGTCATCTTCCGCTGGGACGTCGTCGTTATCGGTATCCCACTGGTCCCAGACCTCGTCTGCGGCGTCCTCCATCGAGGAGGTCATGAGCGCCCTCCGTTGGCTTCGTTTACGAGACTGGGACTCATGACGAGGTCCCCCAATGCTCCCGGCGGTGTCTCTTGCAGAGCCAGCGGTCGGGCCGGTCCTTCGGTCGCGTTCGGCATAGGGCTGCGGAGCGCCGGCATCCGGGCCACTCACACGACTTGGGGGGCGTTATCCGCGTACGCCGCATCTACTCGTCCCCCATGAGGTCGATGAGGTCGTCGAGTCGATCCTGACGCTTCGCCAGTTGGACGACCGCGAGCGCTCGGACAAGTGGGCCGCTTCCGTGGTGGGCGACGAGCCGCAGGTCCTCGACGGTCGGCTCGTCACTCGTCACCGTTCTCCTCCATCGAAACCGGCCGGATTTCAAGCTCCACGAGGTCTCCCGAGGCCAAATCCAGCTCTTCTCGAACCGGGCTCGGGACTACTATTCGTCCGCTCTGGCGTATTGGGATTGTAATACGCACGGAATGGAATAGGGTGCCAACCGATGCCAATATATTTATAGGGGGGCGTCATACAATATTTCGACAGTACACAATCATGGTGTTTATATGAATGGGCGAGATTATGGATTCCTCCGTCCGAGCGAACGCAAGTTTGTCGACTCCGATGGCGAAAGAGGCGGAGCCCGACTTCGTGGCGTCAGGTATCAACTGAAAAAAGGGCCTGCGAGTTCGGAGGGATTGCAGGAGGCGTTGGAGTCAATTCGTGCGGACCTCGTCCGCATCGAACGGTTTTATACGACTATCCGAGAGCAACCAGGCGGAACGTACGATTGGCATGACCGCGTCCTCCCGTTGGTAGCTGACGAACTATTTGAGCTCGAAGAACACCTCGGAGCTCTCCGTCACAAGGCGGAACAGGACACTTTAAACTACACACGGCAGGAACTGTCCTCGGCGTTCGCGGTGCCGCTCCGGGAGGGACTGACGGAGTTGGAGAAGAAGGATAAGGGGGGGATCGGTCCCCGTGAAGTTCTCGCAACCCTCCGTGGATCGGAGGACGAGAACGAGGAATTGGCCGCGGATTTCGACGAGCTACAGGCACGTCGCCAGGGCCTACTAACTCTTCTAAAAGATCGGGAGCTTCGCGAAATCAACGATTGGATACTCGCGAACGAAGGGCGTAAACTCCCAGATCGGAAGAAAAAGGGGAACAACTGGAAGTGGTGGACTCGACGGTACCTCAAGACGGAGTTAGGGGTAGTCCACGAGAGTGGCTGGGGTTATGAGATGACTGAGCGAGGTGAGACAGTCCATAGAGCCCTTCAGCAGCTCCGAGACTCGGACTTCGTCCGCCAGTTCGAGGAGAACGGAGAGTGGGATATAGCGGCGCTGACCCTGCTCGAAAACCACTTCGACACCGAACGCTGGGAAGACGACTGAGAGCATCTCGATCAATCCCTAAAGCCTGTCTCAGACAGAGTGTGAGACCTCTCGGACACGCAGTCACCTTCTCGGTGATACCGTTCTGGGTCACCCCGAGTTCTCGGATGACCTCGGATGAGACGGACGAATTCCATAGGTCGGAGAAGCGGGATTCGGCCGTATGCGGTTGCCAGATATCCCTGGCCAGACCTTTACGAACTACTGAGCGCTGACCATCGAGGCCGTGTATGGAGAGTGAGAAGCGTAATCTGAGCGGATTCACTCGAACTCTTCAACGAACTCGGCTACTTGTTCGCGGTCCTGCCGGAGGGCCTGCACGATCTGCATAGCGAGTTCTGCGTCGGTAACCGAGGCGTCGCTGGTGACCTTTGCTTCGGACTGTTCCACTTCTTCTGCGGCATCGACGTCAAGCGCCTGGCCGCATCGCGAACAGAACTGGTCCTCGGGTTCGTTGAGCTCCTGGCACCGGGGGCACTCCCGTACCGTCTGTGTTCGTTCGTCCTCGTCCTCGGGCGCGAGTCCGTGGAGTTTCGAATACGCGTCGTCGATATCCCGTCCGGAGAGGTGGACGTACTTCCCCGGGACCGACGACCCCTGAACCCATCCGAACCACTCGCAGAGTTGCGCCTCCTTGAACTGGTTCGCGAGGTGTGTCGCACGGCTGTGCCGGAAGTGATGGGGGTTCACCGGCTTTTCGATGCCGGCGCGATCCTTGGCTCGCTGGAGGACCTTCTGGTAGAGGTAGTTATAGCTCAGCTGCTGGGAGCCATCTCGGAGTTGACACCAGAGTGGAGCGTCTTCCGACGGGTCGGGGTGATCGTTCAGCCACCGATTGAGCGCGGGGGTCGATTCGACGAGCGGTAGACGGCGCTGACCGGTCTTGCCATCGACGACGACCTTTCGTCCGTGAGTGTGATCCTCGATGTCACCGACCGTCAAGTCGATGACCTCACCGATACGCGCCCCCGTCTCGTAGAGGAGTGCGACGAACGCGCGGTCACGTGCGTTCCGGCAAGCGTCCTTCAGCGCATCGACGTCGTCACGGGTGAGAAGGTCCTTCGGAAGCTTCCCGTTGCTGCGCGGCGGCGTCGTCTGGATCCAGTCGACCTCCTCGGGAAACTCGTCGTCCGTCTCGGCGAGCCACTTCCAGAACTGCTTCACGACCTTCTTGTAGTCGTTGATGGTCGTGGGTTCGATATCGCGACCGTGGATCCACTCGACGAGGTCCTTCACGTCGTCGCGGGTCATGTCCTCGAAGCGAGTCTCGCCGAGGTGCTCAGCGAGGATTTTCAGGTGGGAGGTTAGCTTCTGGAGGCGGGCGTCGCTGATTCCGTCGAGAGTGAGGTCGCGCTTGAACGCGACGATGGCGTCCTTGTTGTCCTCGTGGATCTCGTCGGACTCCTCGATGTGGGCGAGCGTCATCTTGACGCGCTCGCCGTAATCGAACGTTGCCATGCTCTCAGTAGGTCTTGGAGCATCTTAACCAACTGGTAGAATGCTCTGCCGGAGCACTTCTCCCGATTCACGTCACGTAGCGACGCGTTCCGAACGCTTTCGTCGCCGCACCGCCTTCCTGTCGACGATGTCCGAGACGCCGCTCGAACACGTGACGCGCCTCGACCACTGGACGTTCCTCCTCGCGTTCTCCCTCTCGGCCGTCGAGACGGCCCGTACGCGCAGCGTCCGCTCGGCGCTCGTCACCGGCTTGCTCGCCGTGGCGTTCGCGTACGACGCCTACGAGTTCGCGATGGACGAGTGACCCGTTCGCCGCCTACCGTCGCGGATAGCTGTACCGGAGGACGGTGTTCCCGTCGGCGTCGAGCACGATGACGGTGTCGCCGTCGTCGTCCCAGACGGGTTCGCCGGCGTCCCAGTAGAGGTCGGTGTCGGTCCACTCGCCCGCGCCGGTGTGGAGTCGGACGCGCGCGCCGGGTCCGAGGACGACGTCGGTGTCGACGTGGAACTCCCAGCCGGCCTCGTCCCGTATCGTGTACCCGGAGATGTCGAGTGCGTCGTCGCCGTCGTTCGCGAACGCGACGTACTCGTCGGTGAGGTCGCCGGAGTCGGGGGCGACGTGGAGGTCGGAGACGACGAGCTGTGCGGCGTCCTCGTCCGCGTTGTCGAAGCCGCCGGGGCGGACGATATCGCGGCCCCGGACGTACGTCTGATCGTCTAGCTTGGTGACGAGGTAGCCGTACGCGGAGTCGAGCGAGAAGTGCGCGGCCTTCGTCTTGTATTCGAGGTAGAGCGTGCCGTCGCGAGCGAAGTACGTCTGGGGTTGGGCGGCGTTCTGTCCGGCGAGGTATCGCTTCGAGCCGAAGTTCACCGAGTAGTTGCCGGGGTCGAGGTCGCTCGGGGCGACCCACGCGTCCGGGTCGGCGTCCGCGGGCGGTCGTTTCACGGCGACGGTGAGGCGGTCGTTCGCGTACGGGTCGAACGCGTTCTCGTCGCTGTCGGGCATGATTTCGACGTTCGCGCGCTTCACGGTCCGGCCCTTCGCGGGCTTGAGTTTCACGGGCTTCTCCCGGGAGAGGTCGTATCGGTCGAGGTCGCCGAGGTCGCCGGAGAGGAACCGCCAGGCGTCGACGCCGCGCAGCGTCTTCGGCGCGACTTTGATCGTGAAGTCGTCGCGGCCGAGGCCGCCCCAGAACGCGCCGCCGTCGGTGGTGTTCGCCCCCCACTCCCAGCGCACTCGCTGGTTGCCGTTCTCCCACGGCGTGAAGTCGTCGCTGACGCTCGTCGGGTCGTCGCGCACGGCCCACTCGCCCTGCGAGCGCGAGAGTCCGGAGAACGAGAACGCCGCGGTGCCGCCGTGGTCGACGTCCCGGGAGCCGTGGAGGAAGACGAGCGAGGCGCCGACGGGGCCGTCGTAGACGAACATCCGCGAGGCGTCGTCGTCCGCGACGACGTCGCCGTGCGGCGCGGCGGACGTGCCGGTGTAGTCGTAGAACTCTTCGACGGTCAGGTCGCCCTTCGAGAGGGCGGTCACCTCGTAGCGGAGGTAGCCCTGCTGGAGGAGGTAGGACGCGTCGTCGTCGGGCCTCGACGAGAGGTACGCGCCGGTGCCGCCGAGGGCGAGCGCACCGAGCGTGCCGCTGCCGAGCAGGAACTCGCGGCGTCCGAGCCCGGACGCGCCGCCTCCGTCGTCGGTCGCCGAGGGCGTCGCCGCCCCTCCGTTCGAATCGTCGGTCATCTGACTCGAACGAGTGGGTGGCGTCTGAAAAGTCGGACGGCCGATCCGGTCTCGACCGGCCAGTAATTACTACTCGTCGCCCGGCGTCCGTCCCGGGCAGACCCGTATATCGTGCTCGTCGCTGCGCTCGTCATGGTCGTCGGTGTCAGCGTGGTCGCCGCGCTCTCCCACCGGAGCGGCTATCGGCTCGGCGGCGTGATGGTACTGCCGCTCCTGGCCATCTACACGTTCCGCGAACCGCTCTCGCCCGTCATCTTCGCCGTCGGCGCGCTCGCGGCGTGGGGCGCGCTCTGGGCGGTCCGCGAGTACACGCTGACGCACGGGCGGCGCGTCTTCCTCGTCGCCGTCGTCGCGGGCGTCTTCGCGACCGTTCTCGCCGCTTACGTCGTCACCGCGTACACGCCCGCACGGCTCCCGTTCGAGGACGCGGAGGTCGTCGCGAGCATCTTCCCCGGCGTCGCCGCGTACAACGTGATGCGACTCGATCCGGAGGACCGGGTCGCGGACGTCCTCGTGATGGGCGTCGTCTTCACCGGGCTCGTCGGCCTCGGCGCCGCGGGCCTCCTGTTCTTCGAGGGGCGAACGCTCCCGGCGCCGCCCGTGCTGGCGCTGCCGACGAGCGACCTCGTCTCGTGGCTCGGCGTCGCCCCGCGGGGCGACCCCGCCGGACGCGTCACGCCGCACTGGCTGTCGCTCGCGCTCCTCGGCGCGGACGTCCTGATATACGAGTGGGTGCGGAGGCGCTACGACCTCCGACTCGCGGGCATCGTCGTCATCCCGATCCTCGCGGTGTTCAGCGCCCGCATGGAGGTCACGGTCGCGGTGTTCGCCGCGGGTGCGTCCGTCGTGTTCGCGCTCCTCGCCGTCGTCCACTGGGCCTCGCTGCTCTACGGTCGCGTGCTCCTCGGGGTCTCGCTCGTGCTCGGCACGCTCTACGCGCTCGCGATCGGCCTGTTCGTCCCCGCCGGCATCTCGGGGCTCACGCTGTTCTTCGTCGGCCTGTTCGTCGGCGTCGCCGCCTACAACCTCTATCGGGTCGCCCCGCGACGCCGGGCCGCGACCCTCCGCATCTCCGCGGGCCTCTTCGTCGTCTTCTACGCCGCGCTGTTCGTCGTCGTCGACGTCCCGCCGAGCGGCCTGTTCTACGACACCCGCCTCCTCTACGTCGTCGCCGCCGTCCTCGTCGTCGGCCTCGCCGCCCGCGACGTCTACCGGCTCGAACGGTCGCGCCCGTCCCTCACCGCGTTCGCGCGCAACTCGGTGTTCGCGGAACTCGGCGCGGACGGCGCGAACTCCCCGCTCGTCGGCGACGCCGCGGCGGGCGAGCGTGACGACTCGCCGCGGGAGGGCGCGCGATGACCGCCGGCGACGGAGCGCTCGCGCGGGCCGCGCGCGGCGTGCGTGCTCGCGTCCGCGCCCTCCTCCGGGGGCGCGAGCACTTCGAGCGCGTCGAGCGGACGCCGTACCGCGTCACCGTCACGGGCGTCCGCGGGAAGTCGACGGTCGTGCGCTGGCTCAACGAGACGCTCGCCGAGCGCGGGTACGAGACGTACGCGAAGGTCACGGGGAACCGCCCCGTCTCCTATCACGGCCTCGACGGAACGTCCATCGAGCGGGACGGCGAGACGCGCCTCTACGAGAACGCGCGCGAGTTCGCGGACTACCATCCGGTTGACGCGGCCGTCGTCGAGAACCAGGGCATCCGCGAGTACACGACCCGCCTCGGGAACGAGCTATTCGACCCGCACGTCGTCGTCCTGTCGAACGTGCGGCGCGACCACCAGTCGACGCTCGGCGAGGACCTCGACGACATCGCGCGCGTCTTCACGCGCGTGGTGCCGGAGGACGCCGTCGTCGTCAGCGGCGACCGGAACGACGCCATCAACGACTACCTGCGCCGGGAGTTCGCGAAGACCGGTCACGAGTTCCGCGTCGCCGCGCCCGACCCGGGCGCGGAGAGCGCGTTCGCGGACGTCTTCGGCGCGCGCTCCGCGTTCGCGGTGAGTGAGACGCTCGACGCACTCGGGATGGACCCGCTCTCGCCGGACGCGATAGCCGACTACGTCTCCGACCTCCACCGGTCGTGGGGGTGGCGGCGCCTCGCGGGCGGCGGTCTCGTGGCGAACGGCGCGATGATGAACGACGTCGAGTCGACCGAACTCCTCCGCCAGTTCCTCGTGGAGCGCCTCGACGGGGAGACGATCACGCCGTTCGTCTACACGCGCCGCGACCGGGCGGGGCGGACGGCCGCGTTCGTCCACTATCTCGACTGGCTGGACGCGAACGGCCTCGTGACGCGCGTGCACGCCGCCGGCACGCAGGCCGCGCTCCTCGCGCGCCGCGTCGACGCGGACGTCGTCCGCCACGACGAATCGGAGGCGGCGGGCGACGTGTTGGACGCGACGCTCGACGAGGGACGCCCGGTCTACCTGATGGGGAACACGGTTGCGGCGTTCATGCGCGCGGTGAGCGACGAACTGGACGAGCGCGCGCTGGAGTGACGGCCGCGAGCGCCCCGGCGGCGGAAGGGTTATCGGGCTCTCGGCGAACCGATGGGGCATGGGCGACCGCACGATACTGGTGCTCCGCGCCGGCCCGCACGGGATGCCGACGTCGGAGTACGGCGAGGAGATACGCGAGCGCCGGCCCGAGGACGACGTGGTGGTGGCGCGCACGCGCAGCGAGGAGGTCGAGCACGTCGCGGACGCGGAGGTGGTGACGGGCGGCGAAATCGACCGGGAGTTGCTCGCGAGCGCGGAGTCGCTGCGGTTGTTCGCGGGCCTCGCGGCGGGCTACGAGCATCTGCCGCTCGTCACGCTGGAGGAGCGCGGGGTCGCGGTGACGAACGCGTCGGGCGTGCACGCGCCGAACATCGCGGAGCAGGTGCTCGGCCACCTCCTCGTGTTCGCGCGCCGCATCGACGAGGGGTGGCGCCGTCAGCGCGAGCGCCGCTGGGATCACTACCTCGCGGGCGAACTGAAGGGGTCGACGGTCACGGTGGTCGGCCTGGGCGCTATCGGGACCGCCGTGGTGGAGCGCCTCGACCCGTTCGGCGTGGACACCATCGGCGTGCGCTACACGCCGTCGAAGGGCGGGCCGACGGACGAGGTGGTCGGCTTCGAGGGGCCCGCGTTCGAGTCAGCGCTCGCGCGCACCGACTATCTCGTGCTCGCGTGCCCGCTGACCGAGGAGACGGCGGGACTGATCGACGAGGAGGCGTTCGCGACGCTCCCGCCGTCGTCGGTGCTCGTGAACGTCGCGCGCGGCGGCGTGGTGGAGACGGACGCGCTCTGTGAGGCGGTGCGCGACAGCCACGTCGCGGGCGCGGCGCTGGACGTCACGGATCCGGAACCGCTCCCCGCCGACCACCCCCTCTGGGGGTTCGAGAACGTCCACATCACGCCGCACATGGCGGGCGCGACGCCCCGCTACTACGAGCGCCGTGCGGACATCCTCGCGCGCAATCTCGAAACGGTGGACGAGACGGGCGAGTACGACGACTTGGAGAACCTCGTCGCGGGCCCCTGACGCGTCGCGCCGAGGGAGTCCAGTAGGAATTCAAAACAGCTACAATACAATACTCTTTTTGTGCGCTAGTTGAGTGGTGTGTGTTCGCATATGGGAAACGATAGAACATTCTTATAGATATATTCCATCTGAATATTTCTCTGCTCGGGGAATAGCTTTGTAATATGTCTTCTTAACGGGCCAAAACAGCTCGAATATTCAGACAGGGATTGTCTACGCCGCTCTCGACTCTGCCGCTTCAGTTGTGCTAAATGAGTGAATTTCTACGTGGTGGGCTCGGCCGGCGCGCGGCCGGGGGATGCTTTATCACGCTGCGGCCGGGACGGCTCGTATGGCGGAGCCAGAGACCTGCACGCGCGTCGCCGACACGCACTGCGAGACCGGAGAGGGACCGCTGTGGCACCCCGACGAGGGCGTGCTCTACTGGTGTGACATCCCGAACGGCCGGCTCTTCCGGTACGACCCGCGCCGCGACGACCACGAACGCGTGCTCGACGGCGAGGACGCGTTGAGCGCGTGCACGGTCCAGACGGACGGGTCGCTCCTCCTGTTCCGCGCGGGCGGCCGCATCGAGCGGTTCGCGGACGGCGAGCGAACGACCGTCGCCACCGTCGCGGACGCGGCGGACACGCGGTTCAACGACGTCGTCGCCGACCCCGAGGGTCGCGTGTTCGCGGGGACGATGCCGACCGACGAACGCCTCGGCCGACTCTATCGGATCGAAACGGACGCGAGCGTCACGCGCCTCGACGGGACGTACGACATCCCGAACGGGATGGACTTCACGCCCGCCCGCGACGCGATGTACGCGACCGAGTCGAATCGCGGCGCAATCTATCGCTTCGACTACGACCGCGCGACGGGCGCGCTCGCGGACCGCGAGCGCTTCCTCGACGTCTCGGGCGAGCGCGGCGTCCCGGACGGCCTCGCCGTCGACGCGGACGGCGACGTCTGGTCGGCGCGCTGGAACGGCGGGGCGTTCGTGCGCTACGACCCGACCGGCACCGAGGTCCGTCGCTTCGACGTCCCCGCGCGGAAGGTGTCCTGCGTCGCGTTCGGCGGCCCGGACTATCGAGATATCTACGTCACGACAGCGGGAGGCACCGACCGCGCGACGGAGGGCGACGGCGCGGGCGCGCTCTTCCGCGTTCGGGCACCCGACGGCGTTCGCGGCCGCGCCCCGTACCGCTCCGCGGTCGGCGTCGAGTGACCGCCGTTTCGTAACGACGCGCGCCCGCCCACCCCCGACGTTTATGAGCGTCGTCGCTGTTCACGCGAGTGATGACGTCCGACACGCTCCCCGACCGTGAGAGCCGCGACTGGCAGACCGTCCGCGACGGCACCGTTCGCTTCGCCCTCGTGGGCGTCGGCTGGTGGACGCAGGAGTTCGTCCTCCCCGCCGTCGAGGCCAGCGACCTCTGCACGACGACGACGGTTGTCACGAGTTCGGCCGAGAAGGCCGAGCGCGTCCGCGAGGAGTACGACTCGGTGGAGCGCGCGCTGACCTACGAGGCGTTCCACGACGGCGCGGCGTCGGACGCCTACGACGCCGTCTACGTCTGCACGCCGAACGCCACCCACCTGGAGTACGTCGAGTCCGCGGCCGCGCAGGGGAAGCCCGTGCTCTGCGAGAAGCCGATGGAGGCGACGCGCGAGCGCGCCGAATCGCTCGTCGAGGCGGTGGACGAGGCGGACGGGACGCTGATGGTCGCCTACCGGATGCACACGGAGCCGGCGGTCCGTGACGCACGCGCGCTCGTCCGCGACGGCGCCATCGGCGACCCGGTGCTCCTCGTCGGCGAGAACTCCCAGCCGCTCCTCGAGATGATCCCGGACCCGGACCAGTGGCGCCTCGACCCCGACCTCACGGGGTACGGCGCGTCCGTGATGGACCTCGGCGTCTACCCCTTGAACACCGCGCGGTTCGTCATCGACGCCGACCCCGTCTCGGTGCAGGCGTCGATGCGCTCCGAGGGGGACGCGTTCGCGGACGTCCCGGACGAGCACGCCGTCTTCTCCGTCGAGTACGACGACGGGACGCTCGCCTCGTTCAGTTCGAGTCAGAACGGGAGCGACGAGACGCGCCTCGAAGTCGTCGGCACGGACGGCCGCATCGAACTCGAACCCGCGTTCCACATGGACACCGCGCTCTCGGTGACCGTGGACGGCGAGACTATCGACGTGGAGACGGACGAGGTCGATCAGATGGAGTACGAGTTCGACTACTTCGCGAACCAACTCCTCGCCGACGAACCGGTCTACGCGGACGGCGAGCACGCGCTCGTCGACATGCGCGCGCTCGAAGCCATCTACGAGGCAGCGGAGACGGGCGAGACCGTCGCCGTGGACGAGTAGCCGGACGCTCGTTCTCCCGTCGTTCGCCGACCGCTCACTCGTAGAGTTCGGAGACGTCGAAGACGGGTTTCGCCGTCTCGCCGGCGACGAACGCCTCGAAGGCCTCGTCGGCGTCGAGGAGGGAGAAGCGGTCGTCGACGAACGTCTCGGCGTCCACGTCGCCCCGGCGGATCATCCGGAGGGAGCGCTCGAAGTCCTCGTACATCGACGCGTACGAGCACTGCACGTCGATCTCGGCGCGGACGAGCGGCGAGTAGGGCATCGTGGTCTCGCCGGTCTGGCCGACGAGGACGATCTGACCGCCCTTGCGTACCTGTTCGACGCCGGTGGTGAGGCCGGAGGGGTGGCCGGTGGTGTCGAAGACGACGTCGTATCCCACCCCGTCCGTGTGCGCCTCCCGTGCGGCCGCGAGGTCGTCGCCGACGGTCGCCGTCTCGAAGCCGAGTTCTTCGGCGAGCGGAAGGCGGTACTTGGTGTCCTGGCCGACGCCGGAGACGACGACGTCCCCGCCCTGGGCGCGCGCGACCTGCGCGCTGAGCAGGCCGATGGGGCCGGGGCCTTCGACGAGGACGCGGTCGCCGGGGCCGACGCGCGAGTTCTCTATGACGGCGCGCGCGGCGATGCTCGTGGGTTCGACCATCGCGGCGTGCTTCGACGGCACGTCGTCCGGGACGGGGTGGAGGGCGCGTTCGGGGACGGCGATGTAGCGCTCGTAGGCGCCGTCGTGGTCGACGCCGGTGATGACGGCGTCCTGGCAGACGTTCTCCTCGCCGATCCGGCACTGGTAGCACTCCCCACAGCCGCGGATGGGGCGTTCGACGACGCGGTCACCGGCCTCGTAGTCGGTGACGTCGGCGCCGACTTCGACGACGGTGCCGCAGTACTCGTGGCCGATGACGGTGGGGAGTTCCATGCGCTCGAACGCAGACTCGAACTCGTAGATGCCGGCGTCGCTCCCGCAGAGGCCGGCGTACTCGACTTCGACGAGCGCTTCGTCCGACGCCGGCGTCGGCCGGTCGCGGCTGATGAGTTCCATCGCTCCGTCTGTCCGCTCGACTTTCGCCAAACCTCGCATGGCCGCGAGTTGTCCGGCATCGATTATAGTTCTGTGGGACGCCGCCGCGGCTTCCGTAACAGTAATGGGTCGCGTTCGCACAGCACAACGCATGGTCGACTACGAGCACACGCCGGTGAGTGTCGAGAACAAGCGCGCCCTCGTCGTGGGCGGCACGAGCGGCATCGGGGAGGCTATCTCGCTCGGGTTCGCGAGCGAGGGCGCGGACGTCGTGGCGACGAGTCGGAGCGAGGAGAAGGTCGCGGCGACGGCGGACGAACTCGAAGCGCGCGGCGCGACGACGACGCGCGTGACGTGCGACGTCACGGACGCGGACTCGCTCGCGGCGGCGCGCGAGGCGGCGGTGGACGCGCTCGGCGGCCTCGACGTCGTGGTCGCCTCGCAGGGCGCCATCTCGCGCGAGACCGTCCTCGACATCGACGACGACGAGTGGGGGTTCGTGACGGACGTCGCGCTCGACGGGGTGCGGCGCGTCACGCAGGCGTTTGCGCCGGCGCTCTCAGAGGCGGGGAGCATCGTGAACATCTCGTCGCTGGCGGCCCGCCTCGCGATGGCGAACCTCCCGGCGTACTCGGCGGCGAAGGGCGGCGTGGAGGCGTTCACGCGCGCCGCGGCGAAGGAGCTCGGGCCCGACGTTCGCGTGAACGCCATCGCGCCCGGGTTCGTGATCACGCCGCAGAACGCGGACACGTACGCGGAGGGGACGGAGAAGCGCGAGCGCATCGACGAGCGCGCGGTCCTCGGGCGGGTCGCGGAGCGCGACGAGATCGTGGGCGCCGCGGTCTACCTCGCGAGCGACGCGTCGTCGTACGTCACGGGTGAGGTCCTCACGGTCGACGGCGGCTTCGCTGACAGCGCGTTCTGACGGCGTCCTCGTGCCCCGCGATCTCGTTCTGAAATCCAGAATGTTTATCCGTGATGATACGTATCAGTACCCATGGGAGCGAAACACCCGGTGCGGACGACGGCGAAGACGCTGACGCTGATAGAGGAGCTACGTGACCGCGGGACCAGCGGCGTGACGGAGCTCGCGGACGACCTCGAGATGGGCAAGAGCGCGGTCCACAACCACCTGACGACGCTGAAGGAGCACGGCTACGTCCTCCAGGAGGGCGACGAGTACCGCCTCGGCCTGAAGTTCCTCGAGATCGGCGGCCACACCCGCAAGGAGATGGAGTTCTACCAGATCGCCGAACCCGAGGTGAAGGCGCTCGCGGACGAGACGGGCGAACTCGCGAACCTCCTCGTCGAGGAGCGCGGCGTGGGCGTCTACCTCATGCGCTCGAAGGGCGCGGACGCCGTGGACCTCGACACGTACGCGGGCCGTCGGACGTACCTGCACACGACGGGGCTCGGGAAGGCGATTCTCGCCTACCTCCCGGAGGAGCGTATCGACGAAATCGTCGACGAACACGGCCTCGAACGCCGGACGTCACGGAGCATCGGCACGCGCGAGGAGCTCGACGCGGAACTCGAACGCGTGCGCGAGCGCGGGTACGCTATCGACGACGGCGAACGCCTCGAAGGGCTGCGGTGTATCGCCGCGCCCATCACGCAGTCCTCGGACGAGGTCATCGGCGCGGTGAGCGTCTCCGCGCCGGCGAGCCGCGTCAGCGACGAGGAGCTGAAGGGTCGGCTGGCCGAGCGCGTGCTCAGCGCGGCGAACGTCATCGAACTCAACGTCAACTACTGAGATAGAGAACGCCCGGCGCGCGTCGCCGCTCCCCACACCGGCTGTTTACTACGATATGGCTGTAAAGAAAACGCCGACTCCGGCCGCTCATCGTTCTCGCCTTCAGAACGCCGCGCGCGGGTACCCGATCCGACCCGCGTCGCCACCGCCCGGCGCGCGGCCGGCGTCGGCCGAACCGGCCGCGCCGAATCGCCCCGCCGACACGCACGCTACGGGACGAGAGACACAGTACCGATTCGCGGAGCGAGGCGACGCGAAAACGGAACGGGGACAGCGCCGACGGGACGGGCGCTCAGTAGCTGTCGTAGACGGTCTTCTCGATGGTGTAGAACTCGAGGCCGGCGTCGCCCTGCTCGCGCCACGTCTCCGAGGACGAGCGCTTGAACCCGCCGAACGGGACGTGGAGTTCGAGGCCGGTCGTCTTGTCGTTCACCTTCACGACGCCCGCCTCGGCCTCGTCGACGAACCGGTTCGCCTCCGTGTGGTCGTCCGTCACGACGCTCGCCGAGAGCCCGTACGGCACGTCGTTCGCGACGGCGACCCCCTCGTCGAAGTCCGAGACTTCGATCACGGCGACGAGCGGCCCGAAGACCTCCTCCTGGGCGATCCGCATGTCGCTCTCGACGTCCGTGAAGACCGTCGGCTCGACGAAGTAGCCGTCGTCGGTCTCCGCGCCGTCGGGGACGCCGCCGCCCGCCGCGAGCGTCGCGCCCTCCGACTCGGCGATATCGACGTACTCCAGCGTGGACTCGCGCTCGTTCTCGCTGACCTGCGGGCCCATCTCGTGATCCCGGCCCGGGCCGATATCCGTCGTCTCGGCGCGCTCGACGAGTTCGTCGACGAACTCCTCAGCGACGTCCTCGTGAACGATAGCGCGCGAGCACGCCGTACACGACTGGCCGGTCGTCCCGAACCCGCCGTTCGCCACGATGTCAGCGGCCTCCGCGGGGTCGGCGGACGCGGCGACGAGCGTCGGATTCTTCCCACCGAGCTCCGTCTGCACGCGCTTGCCGGCGTCCGTCGCCTGCTCGTACACCATCTCACCGACCTCGCTGCTCCCCGTGAACGACACCGCGTCCGTCTCGTCGTGCTCGATGAACTCGGTGCCGACCGAACTCCCCGGGCCGGTCACGAGGTTCAGCGCGCCGTCCGGAAGGCCCGCCTCGTCGAGCGCTCGCGCGATTTCGACCGCCACGCCGGGCGCGAGGCTCGCGGGCTTGATGACCACCGCGTTCCCGGCGGCGAGCGCGGGCGCGAGCTTCCACGCGGGAATCGCGATGGGGTAGTTCCACGGGGTGATGAGCGCGGCGACGCCGACCGGCTCCTTCCTCGTGTAGAGGTTCGTATCGGGGCCGCTCGCGGCCTTCCGCGTGCCGCTGAGGTCGGCGGCCTTCCCGGCGAAGTAGTGGAAGATGTCGATGGCGCGCTGTACCTCCCCCGCGGCCTCGGCGCGGGCCTTCCCCTCCTCGTCGATCAGTCGCTCGGTCACGTCCTCCTTGCGCTCTTCGAGGATCGTTCCGGCGTCGCGGAGGACGCGCCCGCGCTCCGGCCCCGGCGTCGCCGCCCAGTCGTCCGCGGCCGCGGCGGCGGCCTCCACGGCGGCCGCGGCGTCGTCCGCGTCGGACTGCTGGTAGTGTGCGACGGTCTCGCTCGGGCGCGCCGGGTTCTCGACGGCGAACGTCTCGCCGGTGGCCGACGCGACCCACTCTCCGTTGACGTAGTTCTTCTCGGTGTCCGACATCGACCGGACGTTCTGGACTCACCCATACTATTCTTACGGTCGTGCTACCCGATAGCACTGCGGTCGGCCGCGACGACCGCCGACCACGCCGGCTCGCGTGCGCGGCCGAGCACGCGCGTTTTCGGTGGATAGAGACGCTCTACCCGTCCGCAAGCTTTACTACCTGCCTCGGTCGTGGTCTGTACGCATGGTCGATCACGCGAAGCTCCGCGACCCGAACGCGGAGTACACGATGCGGGACCTGTCAGCGGAGACGATGGGCGTCACGGCCGAGCGCGGCGGCGGCCGCGACGTCGAAATCACCGACGTCCAGACCACTATGGTGGACGGGAACTATCCGTGGATTCTGGTGCGAGTGTACACGGACGCGGGCGTCGTCGGCACCGGCGAAGCCTACTGGGGCGGCGGCGACACCGCCATCGTCGAGCGGATGAAGCCGTTCGTCGTCGGCGAGAACCCGCTGGACATCGACCGCCTCTACGAGCATCTCGTCCAGAAGATGAGCGGCGAAGGCTCCATCTCCGGGAAGGTCGTCTCCGCCATCTCCGGTATCGAGATCGCGCTACACGACGTCGCCGGGAAGCTCCTCGACGTCCCCGCCTACCAGCTCCTCGGCGGGAAGTACCGCGACGAGGTCCGGATCTACTGCGACCTCCACACGGAGAACGAGGCCGACCCGGCGGCGTGCGCCGCGGAAGCGGACCGCGTCGTCTCCGACCTCGGCTACGACGCGATCAAGTTCGACCTGGACGTCCCCTCCGGCCACGAGAAGGACCGCGCGAACCGCCACCTCCGCAACCCCGAGATCGATCACAAGGTCGAGATCGTGGAGGCGGTGACGGAGACCGTCGGCGACCGCGCGGACGTCGCGTTCGACTGCCACTGGTCGTTCGCCGCGGGGAGCGCGAAACGGCTCGCGAGCGCGCTGGAGGAGTACGACGTCTGGTGGCTCGAAGACCCCGTCCCGCCGGAGAACCACGACGTGCAGGAAGCGGTCACGAAGTCGACGACCACCCCCATCGCCGTCGGCGAGAACGTCTATCGGAAGTTCGGCCAGCGCACCCTCCTCGAACCGCAGGCCGTGGACATCGTCGCGCCCGACCTCCCACGCGTCGGCGGGATGCGCGAGACCCGAAAGGTCGCCGACCTCGCGGACATGTACTACATCCCCGTGGCGATGCACAACGTCTCCTCGCCCATCGGCACGATGGCGTCCGCGCACGTCGCCGCAGCCATTCCGAACAGCCTCGCCGTCGAGTACCACTCCTACGAACTGGGCTGGTGGGAGGACCTCGTCGAGGAGGACGACCTCATCGAGGGCGGCCGCATGGCCGTCCCCGAGGAACCGGGTCTCGGGCTGACGCTCGACCTGGACGCCGTCGAGGAGCACATGGTCGAGGGCGAGACGCTGTTCGATGCGGCCTGAGGACGCATCGGGCACGTGAATCTTCGATTCACGGAGTTCGACGAGGCGTAAGACTCGTCGAACATGCAGGACGCAGTCCTGCCCAGTTCGATGCGGCCTGAGGACGCATCGAGCACGTGACTCGGACACTCGCTCAGTTCGCCGAGGCGTGACGGGCGAGCGCCGAACCGCGTAGTCGGATTCGGAGCGCGGCCCCGAGAGCCCCCTCGCGGAGTGGTGACGCCGAACCGCGTCGGCCGGGCGTCGGCGGTACTCTTTTATCTCGGTACGCGTATTCAGCCTGTATGCGCTACTATCGGCTCCCACGTGGAGCGCAGAGTACCGCGTCGAACTCGCTCGTCGCCGTGGACGAGTCGGGCGACGCGTACGATCTCACGACGGCGTCGCCCGACCTCGGATCGTTCACCGAACTCGCTCGCGCGGCGAACGCGAGCGGTCGAAGCGTCGACGACATCGCTCGCGACCGACTCGGGGACGCGGACCCGCTCGGGGCGTCCGCGCTCGACGGCGAGTCCTTGCGACCGGTCGTCCCGGACGAGGTGTGGGCGGCGGGCGTCACGTACCGGATCAGCGAGGAGGCGCGGAAGGCGGAGAGCGGGAAGCCGGAAGTCTACATCGACGTCTACGAGAGCGAGCGTCCGGAGGTCTTCTTCAAGGCGACGTCGTCGCGGACGGTCGGGCCGAACGACGACATCGGCGTGCGCTCGGACTCGGCGTGGGACGTCCCGGAACCCGAACTCGGCGTCGTCCTCCACCGCGGCGACGTGGTCGGCTACACGGTCGGGAACGACGTGTCGAGCCGCGAGATAGAGGGTGAGAACCCGCTCTACCTCCCGCAAGCGAAGGTCTACGACAAGTGCTGTTCGATCGGTCCGTGCGTCGCCACCGGGGAGACGGTGGACGACCCGCACGACCTCACGATGACGCTGACCATCGAGCGGGACGGCGAGCGGGTGTACGAGGACTCGACGTCGACGGGCGAGATGGCGACGTCGTGCGAGACGCTCGTGGAGTATCTCTCGCGGCACAACAACCTCCCGGAGACGGTGGTGTTGCTCACGGGGACTGCGCTCGTGCCGCCGGACGAGTTCACGCTCACCGAGGGGGACGAGGTCAGCATCGACATCGAGAACATCGGACGCTTGGTCAATCGGACGATCGCAGTCTAAGTCGGATCCCGGCCACGACGCGCCAGCGGGTCGGTCAGCGGCAGCTCCCCCCAAAATCGTGTGGTGTGGCACCACAAGTACTATATGCGTATACCGTGGTGAGTGTAATGAACGATGGCCAACGATAGCCCATCCACCGAATTCATCACGAACAGGCGTAAAGTCATGGCCGGCCTCGGTGCGCTCGGCGCGAGCGCGCTCGCCGGCTGCGGCGGGAACTCCGGCGGTGGGAGCGGGGACGGCAGCAGTTCCAGCAGCGGCGGGAACGAGATGTCCTCGTCCGGCGGCACCCTCGAAGTCCTGCACGGCTGGACGGGCGGCGACGGGAGCAACGCCATCAAGGCGCTCAAAGAGGACTTCAAGAGCACGTATCCCGACGTCTCCACCAACATCAAGGCGGTCGGCGGGAGCGCGAACGTCAGCCTGAACGCGACGGTGACGCGCCGCCTCGCGAACAACAACCCGATGAGCTCCTTCGCGAACTGGCCGGGGAAGAACCTCCAGCGGTACGAGGGCGCGCTCATGGACCTCGAGAAGGACGTCTGGGACGCGAACGGCCTGAAGGACAAGATCTTCGGCCCGGCGGTCGAGAAGTGTAAGTTCAACGGGAAGATGCCGGCGGTCCCCGTCGGCTCCCACCGGCTGAACAACCTCTTCTACAACGTCCACGTCTTCGAGGAGGCGGGCGTGAACGCCGAGGACCTCACGGACGTCTCGTCGCTCGTGGACGCGCTCGAGAAGATCCAGAAGAACACGGACGCCGTCGGGATGGCGCAGGCGATGAAGGCGCCGTTCACGAACCTCCAGTTGTTCACGGAGATTCTCATGGGGCAGGCCGGCGTGGAGTCGTACATGAACTTCATCAACGGGAACCCCAACCGGAGCGACGTCGCGGACGCCCTCGAGACGGAGAAGACCATCCTGACGAACTACATCAACAGCGACTCCTCCTCGATCAACTACACCACGGCGAACTCGAAGGTGATGTCGGGGAAGGCCGGCTGTATCCACGAGGGCAACTGGATGTACGGGATGTACCGCGCCGACGAGAGCTTCAAGTACAAGGAGGACTGGGACTGGATCCCGTTCCCCGGCACGAAGGGCCTGTACGTCTTCCACCTGGACTCCTTCATCGCGACGGCGAACAACCCCTCCCCGGAGGCGACGAAGACGTGGGAGAAGTTCGTCGGATCGAAGGAAGCCCAGGTCACGTTCAACAACCCGAAGGGGTCGGTGCCGCCGCGTAACGACGTCGACCCGGAGAAGCTCACGCCGTTCCTGAAGATGACGTACAAGGACCTCCTCTCGGCGGACAAGCTCCCGCCGACGACGGCGCACGGCCTCGCCGTCTCGCCCAAGACGCTCGGCAAACTCAAGAGCGCGTTCGGCAACGACTTCATGGACCCGTACCACGTCGACAAGACGGCGGACGCGCTCGTCTCCGCGGTGAGCAGCTGAGATCCCTCCCACGATAATAAATGGCCACACAGAACACGACCGACCACGCGAGCACGACGGGGGAGACGCCGTTCTCGGAGCGGCTCCGTCACTTCCTCAACGGGACGTTCGTCCGCTCGCTCCCGTTCTGGGGGATACCGTTCCTCCTCATGGGAAGCGCCGTCTACGGCGGCATCGGCTGGAACGTCGTCATCTCGCTCACCGACTACGAGGGGTTGGCGTCCGCGAACTACGGCAACCTCGACTTCAGCATGTACGCGCGGGCGTTCGGGAGTTCGACCTTCTGGACGGCCGCACAGAACACGTTCGTGCTGCTCGTCGCGTTCACCGTCGTCTGCCTCGTCCTCGGCCTGGCGCTCGCCGTGCTCCTCGACCGGAACATCCGGTACTCCGAGTCGATTCAGACGATATACATCCTGCCGATGGCGCTCTCGTTCGTCATCACCGCACAGCTCTGGCTGTGGATGTACAACCCGGAGAGCGGCCTCGTGAACCTCGTCATCAAGACGCTCGGACTCTCGTCGATAGACTTCCTCGGGGACCCGAAGCTCGCGCTCGCCGCGGTGATATTCGCGCTCGTCTGGCAGTTCAGCGGCTACGCGATGGTCGTCTACCTCGCCGGCCTGCGCTCCATTCCCACCTCGCAGTTCGAGGCGGGGAAGATAGACGGCGCGAGCACCGCGCGGATCTACCTGCGGGTCATCATCCCGCAGCTCCGCGCGTCCTCCGTCAGCGCCGCGGTGGTGCTGATGGTGTTCGCGCTGAAGGCGTTCACGTTCCTCTACTCGCTGACGGGCGTGTTCCGGCCGCCCGCGGGGACCGACATCCTCGCGACGCTGATGGTGCGACGCGCGTTCAAGTACACGGAGTGGGCGTACGGCGCGGCCATCGCCACGATGTTGCTGCTGTTGGCGCTCGGCGTCATCGCACCGTACCTCTACTACCAGCACAAGCACGGGAGCCTCTGAGATGTCAGTTTCGACACCAACCACCGACGACGTCGCCGAATGGTACCGAGACCTGTCGTGGACGCGCGCGGCGCTCTACGCGCTCGTCCTGCTCGGCGTCGTGTTCTTCCTCGCGCCCCTCGAGACGGGGCTGATGACGGCGTTCAAGTCGGACGCCGCGGTCATCCGCACGCTCCCGTTCCTGCCGCCGTTCGGGGACGCGTTCGCGCTCGACAACGCGCAGTTCGCGTGGAACCACCTCAGCGGCCCGCTCGTGAACTCGCTCGTGATGTCCATCCCGGCGACGCTGCTCACCGTGCTGTTCGCGAGCATGGCGGCGTACGGGCTGACGATGGTGGACTGGCGCGGCCAACTCGCCGTGCTCACCCTGTTCATCGTCGGCGTGTTCGTCCCCTACCAGGCCGTTCTCGTGCCGCTCGCGCGGTTCTGGAACAACATCTTCCCGCTCGGGCGGATGGTCGCGCCGTACGTCGGGTCGCTCCCGTTCCTCACGAGCAATCACGCGGTGCTCGTGCCGCTGATAATCACGCACGTCGCGTACGGCATCCCGATCATCACGGTGCTGTTCCGGTCGTACATGAAGACGCTCCCGACGTCGCTCGTCGAGTCCGCGATGATAGACGGCGCGAGCGTGACGAAGATCTACTACCGCATCATCGTCCCGCTCTGCAAGCCGATGTTCGGCGTCGTCTTCATCTACCAGTTCACCCAGATCTACAACGAGTTCCTGTTCTCGTTGACGCTCATCGGGAACGCGTCGAGCAAGGCCGCGACGGTGACGCTCGTCCTGCCGAGTCTCGGCGCGTCCGTCAGCGGGATCGACTTCGGGGTCCGGATGTCGGCGTCGCTCCTCGCGGCGATACCGACGCTCATCATCTACGTCGCGTTCGCCGAACAGTTCGCAAAAGGACTCGCAACGGAAGCCTGAGACCATGGGAGAGATACACCTATCCAACCTGACGAAACGATTTGGCGACGTCGTCGCCGTGAACGACCTCGACTTGGAGATCGAGGACGGGGAGTTCCTCGTCCTCGTCGGCCCGTCCGGCTGTGGGAAGTCCACGACGCTCCGCTGCGTCGCGGGACTGGAGACGCCGTCCGGGGGTGAGATCCGATTCGACGAGACGGACGTCACCTACCGCGTCCCGCAGAACCGGGACGTCGCGATGGTGTTCCAGGACTACGCGCTCTACCCGCACATGACCGTGCGGGAGAACATGAAGTTCGGACTGGAGGAAGAGCCCGATTACACGGACGAGGAGCGCGAGGAGCGCGTCGAGGACGTCGCGGACTTGCTCGACATCCCCGACCTGCTCGACCGGAAACCCGGAGAGCTGTCGGGCGGCCAACAGCAGCG
>Ga0207755_100213_pt1 | contig 33758 bp, 24 predicted proteins | sample A23P2SouthBayCA_FD_187734 | JGI IMG/M metagenome (GOLD analysis project Ga0207755, IMG submission 187734) | Aerobic enrichment media microbial communities from Bioluminiscent Bay, La Parguera, Puerto Rico - A23 P2 (SPAdes) | ecosystem: Environmental > Aquatic > Marine > Unclassified ...
AACGACACGGGCGGGACGCACGTCGGGTTCTCCGTCCCGGACCTCGACGCCTTCGCCGACGACCTACCCGACGACGTCGAGACGCTCGCTCCGGGGCCGCGGACGACGTCGAGCGGGACGACCATCATGTTCGTGCGCGGCCCGGACGGCGAACTCGTGGAGGTTCTAGAGGCCTAATCCGAAACGGCCTTTCGGGTGCGCGGCCGAGGTGTGGTATGCTCTCCCTCGCGCTCGCGGGCAAGCCGAACGCCGGCAAGTCCACCTTCTACACGGCCGCGACGATGGCGGAGGTCCAGATGGCGAACTACCCGTTCACGACCATCGACGCGAACCGCGGCGTGACGCACGTCCGCACGACCTGTCCCTGCACGGATCGCGAGGAGCGCTGCGGGAGCGAGCACTGTCGCGACGGGAAGCGCTACGTCCCCGTCGAGTTGCTCGACGTCGCGGGCCTCGTGCCGGGCGCGCACGAGGGGCGGGGCCTCGGGAACCAGTTCCTCGACGAACTCACGAACGCGGACGCCATCCTGAACGTCGTGGACGCCACCGGGGGGACGGGCCCGGAGGGCGAACCCGTCGAACCGGGGACGCACGACCCGCTGGACGACATCGACTTCGTGGAGGAGGAGATGGACCGGTGGCTCGCCGGCATCGTAGACCGGAACTGGGAGTCCGTCGAACGCCAATCGCGGAGTCCCGGCTTCGACATCGAGGAGGCGCTCACCGACCTCCTGACGGGCTTCGGCGCGACCGAGTACGACGTGATGGCGACCCTGCGCGGCCTCGACTACCCGGAGGACCCGATCCAGTGGACGGACGACGACCGGGAGGCGCTCGCGCGGGACGTCCGCGAACGCACGAAACCCATCGTCGTCGTCGCGAACAAGATAGACGCCGCGCCCGCGGAGAACGTCGAGCGCCTCCTCGACCTGGAGAAGCCCGTGATTCCGGCGACGGCGCAGGGCGAACTCGCGCTTCGGCGCGGCGCGGAGGCGGGCGTCGTCGACTACGATCCGGGCGACGAGTCGTTCGACGTGACGGGCGAGATTCCGGACGAACAACGCGCGCTCCTCTCAGAGTTGGCGGACGTGATGGACGAGTACGGCGGGACGGGCGTCCAGCGGGCGCTGAACTACGCGGTCTACGACCTGCTCGATCACCTCACGGTCTATCCGGTGCAGGACGCCTCGAAGTGGACGGACGGGACGGGGAACGTCCTCCCGGACGCCTTCCTGCTGGCGCGCGGGTCGACGCCGGTTGACCTCGCGTACGCCGTCCACTCGGACATCGGGGACGGCTACCTGCACGCGGTGAACGCGCGCACGTCCCGAGAGGTCGGCGAGGACTACGAACTCGAAGAGGGCGACGTGATAAAGATAGTCAGCACCGCGAAGTAACGTCCGCGTCGACGACCCGCTAGGCCCCTGCCGTCGGGGCGGGCGCGCGGTCGTCGTCGTTCCCGCGGATGATGCGCCCGATCAGGTCGTCGAGATCGGGGGCGCCACCGCGACGATTCGGTTCGTCACTGGGGTACGTTGGTACGGGCACGGTGATCTCCCCCGTGATATACTTTGTGGTGGAGATACGTAAAGCTATGCCCCGCCACACCTACTCCTCGACCGTCGAGACGCGCTCCGAGAGCGCCGCGAGCGCCGCCTCCACCGCCTCGGCGTCCTCGCCGGTGACCTTCAGCCGGTTCGGCCCCCCCGAGTCCGGATAGCTCCCGACGGCGACGTCGAACTCGTCGCGCACCGCCGCGAGGTCCGCCGCCAGCGCTCCCTCCGGCGCGTCCGTGTGCACCGTTCTGGACACCACGTCCCCGCCGAAGTCGTCCGCGACGGACTCGAACATCGCCCGTAGCTCCGCCGGCACCCCCGGGAAGACGTAGACCGCACCGAGTCCGTCCTCGGCCGGGACGTTCGCGCCCGGCGAGAGGCCGGGGTCGTTCGCGAGGACGCGCGCGCCCTCCGGCACCGACGCCCACGCCTCGACGTCGAGGTCCAACTCGAAGCGCGCCGCCGTCTCCGGGTTCGACTCGCGATACGCGCGCGCCGCCCGCTCGACGGCCTCCCGGGCCGCGTCGGGCACGACGAGCGGTCGGTCCGCGCCCGCGGCGACGGCGTCCATCGTCACGTCGTCGTGCGTCCCGCCGAGGCCGCCCGTGACGAGCACCGCGTCGTAGGCGGTGCGCCACTCGCGGACGTACTCGGCGATGGTCTCGTGTTCGTCCGGCACGACGAGCACGCGGCGCACGCTCGCGCCGCGCGCCGATAGCTGTCGGCAGAGCCACGTGGCGTTCGTGTTCTCCGTGTCCCCCGCGAGCAGTTCGTCCCCCACGGTGAGAATCGCGACGTCCATGGTAGCGGGGAGGGCGGCGCGCGGATTAAGCGATGCGGCGGCGGCCGGTGCGGCCGCGAGACCGGCGCGCTACGGCCGCGAGGCGTCCTCGCCCGCCGTGAGCGCGGGGACGTACACGCCCTGGTCGCGGACGAGTTCCTCGGCGGCGCGTCCGCGCGCCATCCACGAGCACGCGTAGCGCTCGCCGCAATCTTCGCCCGCGCCCGTGACCTCGTGGACCCACTCGTCGGGCGCGTCGCGCGCCGACAGGTGGAAGAAGTGGCGGCGATACGTCTTCGGCTTCTCCGGGTGCGGCCACTCGTCGCGGCCGAGGCGCGCGCGGAGGACGGCGTCCCCGAGGCCGGTCTCCTCGCGGAGTTCGCGCACGACGGCCTCGCGAGGGACCTCGCCGTCCTCGACGCCGCCCTTCGGCACCTGCGGGGCTTCGCCGGCCGGTGGTTCGAAGACGAGGAGTTCCTCCCCGCCGTCGCGCGTCACGTAGGCGTACGCCTTCTCGACGACGCGGCGCTCACCCGACTGCATACCGAGAAACTACGCGGTCCTGCGTCTAAACTCCTCGGGTCACTGGAGGGCCGCCGTCGCCTCGCGCATCGCGTCGAGCGCGGCTTCGATGTTCTCCATGCTCGTCGCGTAGGAGATGCGGGCGTAGCCCGCGCCGTGTTCGCCGAACGCGTCACCGGGAACGACGACGACGCCGCGGTCGATGACCTCGTCGACCCAGCCGTCGGGCACCTCCGGCATCGCGTAGAACGCGCCGTTCGGCGTCGGTACCTCCAAGCCCATGTCTTCGAGGCCGTCGAGGAGGACGTCTCGGCGCTCCTCGAACGCGGCAACCATCTCGTCGACGGGGTCCTGGGGGCCGGTGAGCGCCGCTTCGGCCGCGTACTGCGCCGGAGCGGACGCGCAGGCCTGCGCGTACTGGTGGACGCGCAGCATCCGCTCGACGCGCTCCTCGCTCCCGGTCACCCAGCCGAGACGCCACCCCGTCATCGAGTACGTCTTCGAGCAGGCGTTCACGACGACGACGTTCCCCGAGTCGTCGAACTCCGCGGGCGAGCGGTGCTCGCCGTCGAAGACGATGCGCTCGTACACCTCGTCGCTGATGCAGACGACGTCGTGTTCGGCGGCGATGCGCGCGAACTCGCGCACGTCCGCGGGCGGGGAGACGGCCCCCGTCGGATTCGACGGGGAGTTCACGACGAACGCCGCGGTGTCCTCCGTGATGTGCTCCTCGACCGTCTCCGGGTCGAGCGTCAGGTCGTCTCGGAGCGGGAGGCCGACGGGCTCACCGCTCGCTATCTTCGTCAGCGCGTCGTACGAGACGAAGCCGGGGTCGGGGAAGAGCACTTCCTCGCCCTCGTCCACGTGCGCCTCGATGGCGAGGTGGAGCGCCTCGCTCCCGCCCGAGGTGGCGATGATATTCTCCGGGTCGACGTCCAAGTCGTTGTCGCGGGCGTGCTTCGCCGCGATGGCCGCGCGGAGTTCGGGGGTGCCCTTGTTGCCCGTGTAGCCGTCCGCCTTCCCCGCCTCGATGGCCTCGATGGCGCCCCGGCGGGCGTGCTCGGGCGTCGGGAAGTCGGGTTGGCCGAGTCCGAGGTTGATGTCGTCCTCGTCCGCCGCCTCGAACACCTTCCGGATGCCGCTGATGTCGATGGCCTCGACGCGCGCCGAGAAATCGGTCATACCGGGTAGGGCGGCGCGCACCCGATTAAATCCCTCCGTTTCGGGCGGCGCGGGACGGGGCGGTCGGACTAGACGACGCCGGTGGTGGTGAGCGCCTCGCGCGCGGCGGCCTCGCTGATGCCGTTCCCGAGGATGGTGTAGCGGTCCCGGATGCGGTGTGCGGTCGTGAGCGCCTCCAGGAACTCGCCCTCGCTGACGTCGAGGTCCGCGGCGGTCGTGGGCGCGCCGATGGCGTCGAGGGCGTCGCGGACGGCGCGCCAGTCGCCGCGCTCGCCCGTGTGGAGGTACTCGGTGACGATGGCGGCGACGCCGACCTGGTGGCCGTGGAGCGCGCGCCCGGGAACGAGCCGATCTAGCTGGTGGCTGACGAGGTGTTCCGCGCCCGAAGCGGGCCGCGACGACCCCGCGATGCTCATCGCGACGCCCGAGGAGACGAGCGCCTTCACGACCATCCACGCCGCCTCCTCCAGGCCGGGGCGGACGCTGTCCGAGCTCTCCACGAGCAGTTCCGCCGTCATCTCGGAGAGCGCCGCGGCGTACTCGCTGTATTCGACGTTCTTCAGTCGGTTCGCGAGCCGCCAGTCCTTCACCGCGGTGGCGTTCGAGATGATGTCGGCACAGCCCGCCGTGGTGAGCTCCCACGGCGCATCCGCGAGCACGCCCGTGTCGGCGACGACGGCGACGGGCGGGTCCGCCGCGACCGAGTGGCGGGTGTCGCCCTCGGGGACGGAGCCGCGTCCGGAGACGATGCCGTCGTGGCTCGCCGCCGTCGGCACCGAGACGAACCCGAGGCCGAGGTGGTCGCTCGCCATCTTCGCGATGTCGATGGCTTTCCCGCCGCCGACGCCGACGAGGTAGGCCGCGTCGGCGTCCTCCGCGGCCGCGATGACGTCCTCCACGGCGTCGAAGCTCGCGGACGCGACGACGGTGACCGCCGGGTCCGCGCCCGCGTCCTCGTACTGCGCGACGATCTCGTCCCCGGCGACGTCGCGCGGCGTCGGACTCGTGACGACGAGCGGACGCCCGCGGAGGTGCGTCTCCGCGACCACCTCGGCGACGCGCCCCAGGACGCCGTGCCCGACGACGACGTTCCGCGGGAGCTTGATCCAGGACGTCTTCGTGAACATACCGGCGTGTCGGTAGCGGGGGACAAAGCGTTGTCCCTCGCCGATTCGGTCGCCCCCTCAGACGGTGTCGAGGACCGCGAGCACCGTCTCCTCGGCGTCGCGGTCGGGGCCCTCGGAGTCGCCCGTGCGCTCGCTCTCGCGGTGCTCCGCGGCCGTCGCCGCCATCGCCTCCTCGACGGGCGTCGACGTCCAGCCGAGCGCTTCGAGCTTTCGCGTGTCGAGCAGGTGGGGCGCGCGCCGATAGAGCGGGAAGTCAGCACAGGAGAGGCCGCCCGTGGCGAGTTCGCGGTCGCTCGCGTGCACGAGTTCGACGTCCGTATCGAGCGCCTCGGCGGCGTCGCGCACGGTGTCGTCGAGCGTGCGCGCGTTCACGTCCCCGACGTTGTACGCCTCGCCGGGCGTCCCGTCCTCCGCGACGATGCGGCACGCGGACGCGACGTCCTCGACGTAGACGCGCTGCCAGAGGTTCGTGCCGTCCCCCGGCACGACGACCCGGTCGTGCTCGTCGACGCGGTGGAGCCAGTAGTCGAGGCGCTCCGTGTAGTCGTGCGGGCCGTAGACGACGGTCGGCCGCACCGCCATCGCGGGCGCGCCCCGCTCGGCCGCGCGGAAGACCATCCGGTCGCCCTCCGCCTTCCGGTTCCCGTACGTCTCGCGGGTGTCGTCCGCGGCCTGATCGGCCGAGCAGTCCCGGAGGGGCGTGCGGTCCTCGCGCTTCGGCACGTCCTCGCGGGCGTAGACGGCGCCGGAGGAGACGTAGACGTACGCCTCACAGTCCGCGAATATCTCCGTCGCCTGCCTGACGTCCCGCGGCTGATACGCCGCGAAGTCGAGGACGATAGCGGGTTCGACCTCGCGCTTCGCGGTGAGGAGCGCCCGGTCGTTCGTCCGGTCGCCCTCGTAGTGGTGGACGCCGTCCGTCTCCGCGAACGGGTTCGCGTGCTCACCGCGGTTGAACAGCGTCACCCGATAGTCGTGTGCGAGCAGGTCTTCGACCGCGTGCCGGCCGAGGAACCGCGTCCCGCCGACGACGAGCGCGTCGCGCATACCCGCTAGTGGAGCGCGGGGGAGAAAGGGGCGGCGACCTCACGCGACCCGGAATCGCGCGACGTACGCCGTCCGCGTCGACTCGTCGCGGGCGGCGACGACGCTGAACGCGTAGACGCCGGAGTCGAGGTCGAGCGGCCCCGCGACGCGGACGTCCTCCGGCGTCGCGTTCGCCGCGCCGACCTGGAGTTCCCACGTCATCGACTCGCCGGGCGGCACCTCGAACCACGGCTGAACGACCGCGTCCGGCGCCACCTTCGCCCAGCCGTCGTCGCCCCGTCGGTGGACCGCCCAGTCGTAGGGGTTCAGGCCGAGCGTCGCGTCCCCGCCGTTCGCGAGGACGAACCGGAGCGTCCCCGGCGACTCGACCCGCGTGGCCGACGGGCGGAGGACGACCGGGGCGTCGCCGGCCGTCGCCGCACAGACCGTCTCGTCGACGTTCGCGCGCACGGCCGGACACCCCTCGAAGGCGGGGTCGTCGCTCGTGCCGTCGTCGGTGCCGTCGCTCGTCCGTCCGTTCGTCGAACCGGGGGCGGTACAGCCGGCGAGCGCGACCACACCGGCGCCCAGGCCGGCGAGCAGTCGGCGTCGCGAGAGGGAGGGCATGCGCTAACCGACGGACGACGGGAAGAAAGCGGTGTCGGGGAGGACAGCGCGCGTTTCAGTCTAGTCCGCGCTGCCGGAGGCCGCCGGCTCCGAGCGGCTCGCCGGCGCGGGAAGCTGTTTGCGCGCGTCGTTCTCCGGGCGCTCCGCGATGGCCTCGCGGTACGCGTCCGGCATCACCTTCACGAAGTCGCTCCGGGCGGAGTCCCACGACTGCAGGAGCGCCTCCGCGCGGTCCGACTCGGTGTACTCGCGGTGGTTCGTGACGAGGCGGCGCAGCATCGCCTCGTCCTGGTCGGTGAGTTCGTCCTCGAGCGTCACCATGCCCTTGTTCGCCTTCGCGCGGAGTTCGTCGTCGGGGTCGTAGACGTACGCGACGCCCCCGCTCATCCCGGCCGCGAAGTTCCGGCCGACGTCACCGAGGACGGCGACGACGCCGCCAGTCATGTACTCGCAGCCGTGGTCGCCGGTGCCCTCGACGACGGCCTTCGCGCCCGAGTTCCGGACGCCGAAGCGCTCGCCGGCGATGCCGTTCACGTAGAGTTCACCGCCGGTCGCGCCGTAGAGCGCGACGTTCCCGATGAGCGTGTTCGCCGCGGGGTCGAACGGCGCCTCGCTCGGCGTGTTCACGACGACCTTCCCGCCGGAGAGGCCCTTCCCGACGTAGTCGTTCGCCGCGCCCGTGAGGTTCAGCGTGACGCCCGATGCGAGCCACGCGCCGAAGGACTGTCCGGCGATGCCGTTCAGGTCGAGCGAGACGGTGTCGTCCGGGAGGCCGTCGCCGCCGTGCGCGGTGGAGACGGCGTTCGAGATGACGCCGCCCACGGCGCGGTCGACGTTCGTGACGCCGAGGTCGAGGTCGACGGGTTCGCCGGCCTCGATCTGATCGCCGACCTCCTCGAGGACGTCCCAGTCGAAGTGCTCGTCGTGCTCGGTCTCCTGCGGGCGCGTCCGGTAGCGGTCGTCGTTGTCGACGGGTTCGGCGATGACGCGCGAGAGGTCGACGTTGCGCGCCTTCGGGTGGTCGACGTCGCGCTGACTCAGGAGGTCCACGCGGCCGACCATCTCGTCCACGCTCGTGAAGCCGAGGTCCGCCATGATCTCGCGGAGCTCCTGTGCGATGAACGACATCATGTTGACGACGTGCTCGGGTTCGCCCGGGAAGCGCTCGCGGAGCGTCTCGCGCTGGGTCGCGACGCCCACGGGGCAGGTGTTCGCGTGACACTGGCGCGCCATCACGCAGCCGGACGTGACGAGCGCACCCGTGCCGAACGCGAACTCCTCGCCGCCGAGGAGCGCACCGACCGCGACGTCGCGGCCCGTCTTCAGGCCGCCGTCGACGCGGAGCGTGACGCGCGAGCGCAGCCCCGTCTCGCGGAGGAGCTGGTTCGCCTCGGCGAGGCCGAGCTCCCACGGGAGGCCCGCGTGCTTGATGGACGTCTTCGGGGACGCGCCCGTGCCGCCGGAGTGCCCGGAGATGTGGATGCAGTCCGCCTTCGCCTTCGCGCAGCCCGCGGCGATGGTGCCGATGCCCGCCTCGGAGACGAGCTTCACGTGCACGCGGGAGTCCGGGTTGCCCGAGCGCAGGTCGTAGATGAGCTGCTTCAGGTCCTCGATGGAGTAGATGTCGTGCTGGGGCGGCGGGCTGATGAGGCCGACACCGGGCGTCGAACAGCGGACGTCGGCGATCATCTCGTTCACCTTCGCGCCCGGGAGGTGGCCGCCCTCGCCGGGCTTCGAGCCCTGCGCCATCTTGATCATCAGGTCGTCGGCCGCCGAGAGGTACTCGGAGGTGACGCCGAAGCGCCCGGAAGCCACCTGCTTGATCTTACACTCCGTCTCGGTGCCGAAGCGCTCGGGCGGCTCCCCGCCCTCGCCCGTGTTCGCCTTCGCGCCGATGCGGTTCATCCCGCGCGCGTTGTTCTCGTGGGCCTCCGGGCTGATGCTCCCGAGGCTCATCGCGGCCGTCGAGAAGCGCGTGACGATGTCCTCCACCGGTTCGACCTCTTCGAGGGGGACGCTCTCGCGCTCCTCGGTGTCGATGTCGAGCAGTCCCCGGAGCGTCTGGAGCTGCTTCGTCTGGTCGTCGATGAGTTCGGAGAACTCGCCGAACTGCTCGTAGTCGCCCGAGCGGACCGCGGACTGCAGGGCGTTCACCGTCTGCGGGTTCCACTGGTGGAAGCGCCCGTTCGAGGTGTTCGTGAACTCGCCCTGGCGTTCGAGCGTCGGTTCCTCCTCGCTCCCGAAGCCCTGCGCGTGACGCTCGCGGAGGTCGTCCTCGAGTTCGTCGAGGCCGATGCCGGACGTCTTGTTCACGGTGCCCGTGAAGTACTCGTCCACGAGGTCGTCGTTCAGGCCGACGGCCTCGAATATCTGCGCGCCCCGGTAGGACTCCACGGTGGAGATACCCATCTTGGACATCACCTTCAGGAGGCCCTGTTCGAGGGCGTCGACGTACGTCTCGACGGCCTCGGAGTCGTCCATGCCGTCCGGGCCGGCGGTGAGGTCCGTCACCGTCTCCATCGCGAGGTAGGGGTTGACCGCGCCGGCGCCGAAGCCGACGAGCGCGGACACCTGGTGGACGGTTCGCGGGTCGCCCGTCTCGACGACGAGGCCGGCGCGCGTGCGAAGGCCCTCGCGGACGAGGTGGTGGTGGACGGCGCTCGTCGCGAGCAGACTCGGCACCGCGAGCCGATCACGGGCGAGGTTCCGGTCGGAGAGCACGACGATCTCGGCGCCGTCGCGGATGGCGTCCTCGACCTCCGCGCGGACGCGCTCGACCGCGGATTCGAGGTCGTCGTCGGGGTCGTACGTGATGTCCACGGTGACGTTCGGGACGTCCGCGTCGCGGACGCGCCCGAGGTCGTTGTCGGTGAGTATCGGCGAGTCGAGCACGACCTGGTGGGCGTGCTCGGGCGACTCGTCGAGGAGGTTGCGCTCCCGGCCGAGGCGCGTCTGGAGGCTGGTGACGACGTCCTCGCGGATGTAGTCGATCGGCGGGTTCGTCACCTGCGCGAACAGCTGTCGGAAGTAGCTGAACAGCGGGAGGTTGAACTTCGACAGCACCGCGAGCGGCGTGTCGTCCCCCATCGAGCCGACGGGGTCCTTCCCGGCCTCGACCATCGGCTCCAGCACGTCGTTCAGGTCGTCGTGCGTGTAGCCGAACGCGGCCTGACGGGCGCGCAGACGCTCGCCCTCGCCGGTGGGGAGCGGGTCGTCAGCGTGCTCGCGGAGGCGGGTCTGCTGGTCCTCGACCCACTCGCTGTAGCGCTCGTCCACGAGGTCGTCGAAGACTTCGTCGTCGGGGATGACGCGGCCCTCGGACGGGTCGGCGACGAATAGCTGACCCGGCTGGAGGCGGCCGCGCTCCGCGACGTTCTCCGGCGGCGTCTCGAGCGCGCCGGACTCGCTGCCCATCACGAGCGTGTTGTCGGTCGTGATCTCGTAGCGACACGGCCGCAGGCCGTTCCGGTCGAGGGCGGCGCCGATCCGGTCGCCGTCGGTGCCGACGACGAGCGCGGGGCCGTCCCACGGTTCGATGAGCGACGCGTGGAAGTCGTACCAGTCCTTGCGCTCGTCGTCCATCGCCTCGTCGCCCTCCCACGCTTCGGGGATGAGCATCCGCAGGGCGTGCGGGAGGTCGCGGCCGCCCTCCATCAGGAGTTCGAGGGCGTTGTCGACGGACGCGGTGTCGGACTGTTCGGCGTCCGCGATGACCGGGCGGACCGTGTCGAGGTCGCTCTCCGAGAAGTGCTCGCTCTCGATGTCGCCCTCGCGGGCGCGCATCCAGTTGATGTTGCCCTTGATCGTGTTGAACTCGCCGTTGTGGACGATGTTCCGGTAGGGGTGGGCGAGGTGCCACGCGCCGAGGGTGTTCGTGGAGAAGCGCGCGTGGACGAGGACGAACGTGGACGTGAGGCGTTCGTCGCGGAGGTCCGGGTAGTAGCCGCGTACCTGATCGCCCTTCAGGAGGCCCTTGTAGACGACGGTGTCGTTGTCGAGCGAGCAGACGTAGAAGCGCTCGTGGTCGACGGCCTTCTCGACGGCGCGGCGCGCGACGTAGAGACGGCGGTCGAAGGCGTCCGCGTCGAGGTGTTCGTCGGGAGTGACGAAGACCTGCGCGACGTGCGGTTCGGAGTCGAGCGCGGTCCGTCCGAGGTCGGAGTTGTCGGTGGGGACGTCGCGCCACGCGACGACGTCGAGGCCGTGGGATTCGAGCGCGTCCTCGACGCCGGCGACGGCGTCGGCGCGGTCGTCGTCGTCCTGCGGGAGGAAGAGGGAGCCGACCGCGTACGTCTCGGGGAGGTCGTCGACCTCGTCGGCGAAGAACTCGTCGGGGGTCTGGAGGAGGATGCCCGCACCGTCGCCCGTCTTCTTCTCCGCGCCGGTCGTGCCGCGGTGTTCGAGGTTCGCGAGGAGATCGAGGCCGTCGGAGACGACGTCGTGGCCGCCCTGGTCGTCGAGGTCCATGACGACCCCGACGCCGCAGTTCGAGCGTGCCTCGGCCGGGTCCGCGAGGCGCCGGCCGCCGCTCCGTGCATCGTGCTCAGTCATTGTGACTGTAAGACACACGTCGGCGCATAAAACACCTTCCATCACTCCCTTAGGGCATATAACCACCTCCTTAGACAATTTAAGGAGAGAAAGGACGCCACAATCGTGGGTTCTGACAGTTCGAGCGGGGCCGTGCGCGCCACGCGGCCCGCGCGGCGCGGCTCAGAGACGGCCGACTCAGTACGAGCGCGCGAAGTACGCCGTCTCGACCGCCGGGTCACCGCAGACCGTACACTCGTCGCCGTCCTCGTGGATCGCCGTGGCGCGGTGCGCGTTGTCGCGGTGGTCCTCGTCGCTCTCGTCGAGCGGCACCGCGACGATCTCCGCGTGGACCTTCTCCTTGATCGCGTCCTCGCACGCCTCGTCGCCACACCACGGCGTGCGGACGTAGCCGCCGTGCTGGCCGATCGTTCCCATGATCTCCTCCGGACTATCGGCCTCCCGGACGTTCTCCTCCAGGTTCTCCTCGGCGGCCGCGTATAGCTTCGCGAACACCTCGTCGAGGTGGTCGGCGACGTCCTCCACGAGCGTCTCCCGCCCCGTCGTCGTCTGCTCGCCGTCCGGTCGGTGGACCGCCGTGACCTCCCCGTCATCGACCTCGTTCGGCCCGATCTCCAGGCGCAGCGGGACGCCCTTCAGCTCCCACTCGTTGTACTTGAAGCCGGGGTTGCGCTCGTCGCGGTCGTCGAGGTGGACGCGGAAGCCCGCCTGTTCGAGTTCGGCCGCGACCTCCGTCGAGTACTGGAGGACGTCCTCCTTCGTCTCCTCCTGCCAGATGGGGACGATGACGACCTGCTCGGGCGCGACGGTCGGCGGGAGGACGAGACCCTGGTCGTCGGAGTGCGTCATGACGAGTGCGCCGAGCGCGCGCCACGAGACGCCCCACGAGGTCGTGTGCGCGACGCGCTCCTCCTCGTCCTCGTCGGAGAACGTGAGGTCGAACGCCTCCGCGAACGACGTGCCGAGGTCGTGCGACGTCCCGCCCTGCACGCTCTTCCCGTCCGGCATCAGCGCCTCGACGGTCGTCGTGACGTGCGCGCCCGGGAACTTGTCGTGCTCGGGTTTCGCGCCGCGCATCACCGGAATCGCGAACACGTCCTCGTAGAGGCGCTGGTACTGGTCGAGGCGCGTCAGCGTCTCCTCCCACGCCTCCTCGCCGGTCTCGTGGGCGGTGTGGCCCTCCTGCCAGAGGAACTCGCGCGTCCGGAAGAACGGCTTCGTGTCCGTCGCCTCCCAGCGCACGACGCTACACCACTGGTTCAGCCGCAGCGGGAGGTCGCGGTGCGAGCGCACCCACTGGGCCATGTAGGGGGCGATGATCGACTCGGAGGTGGGGCGGACGGCGAGGCGCTCCTCTAGCTCCTCGTGGCCGCCCTGCGTCACCCACGCCACCTCGGGGTCGAAGCCCTCGACGACGTCCTTCTCGCGTTCGAGGTAGCTCTCCGGGATGAGCATCGGGAAGTAGGCGTTCTGCACGCCGGTCGCGCCGAACCACTCGTCGAGGTGGTCCTGCACGCTCTCCCAGAGCGCGTAGCCGCGCGGGCGCGTGACGATGAAGCCGCCCATCCCCTCGGGGCCGTAGCTCGCGAGTTCCGCCTTCTCCACGACCTCGGCGTACCAGTCGCCGGGGTTGTACTCCTTCTGCTCGGTGATTCCGAGCTCCTGATCCTCGCTCATTGGACGATACGAGACCGAGAGCGGCCTTAAATCCCCTGAAGGGCGGCCCGGGGGCGGCGAGTGTCGCGGGACGAGATAGGCTTAAGTGGTATGGGTACGCATAACACGATGTATGGGAGATACGAAACGCGGTCGCGAACGGAAGGGCCGAGTCAAGCGCCAGCAGCGTCGCGAGCGCGAGGTCTATCGCGAGCTACGGGCGGACGAGGAACCGCCGGAACCCGAGGACGGAGAAATCTCGATCGGTAGCTAGACCGCACTCCTCACCGCATCCCGTTCTTTCGCGCGTCCACGTCGCCCAGCGACCGCTACGGGGCGAACGGGCTCTCGCGCTCGCGCCACGACCACCCCGGGAGGCGCGTCTGCACGCCGGCCGCGAGCGCCGCGTCCAGGTCGTCCGCGCCCGCCCCGCCCGCCGCGTCCGGCGTCGCCACGTCCGCGTAGTGGAACGTCGCCTCCGCGAGCAGGCGGAGCGGCTGGTCGCCCGCGATCATCGCCGCGAGCTCCCGGCCGAGGAGTTCGTCCACGACGAACCCCGGGTAGTCGTCGGTGACGTCGAGTTCGCGCAGGCACATCGCGAGGCCCGCGACGTTCACCGCGCGGTCGCCGTCCGCGAAGACGTCGTCGAGCGCGCGCCGATAGTCCGCGGCGTCGATGGGCGGCACGTCGGCGTCGAACGCCGCGCCCAGGTCGCGCCGCACCGCGTTCACCACGGGCACCACCGCGTCCGCCCGGCCGCGCAGACGCTCGCGCTCCGCGCGCACCGTCTCGGGTGTCACGTTCACACCGACAGTGCGGCCGCCGGCCGTATCGCCCTTGCGAAGGCCTTTTATAACCAGACGGTAATAGTGGCGGGCAAGCGGGTTCTCCGACACCTACTCCCCGCGGATCGAGGAGTCACCCGACATCCGCACTCTGCGATGAGACCACGCGGTACGGCACCGACCACGGGAACGGTCGGCCGGTTCGCCCCGACGCGGCGCGCCGGCGTAGCCCGCAACGTTCCACTATGAGCTCCGTAGACCGACAACTTGAGGACTTACAGCAGACGATCGTCGAGGAAGTACCGCCGGACATCTCCGTCACGGAGGTGAAGTACGAGGGACCCGAACTCGTCGTCTACACGCGCGACCCGAAGAAGTTCGCCGAGAACGGCGACCTCATCCGACGCCTCGCCTCCAAACTCCGCAAGCGAATCACCGTCCGCCCCGACCCGGACGTCCTCAGCCCGCCCCGCGAGGCGCGCGAGGCCATCATGGACGTCGTCCCCGAGGACGCCGGCGTCTCCGACCTCGACTTCCACGAGGACACCGGCGAAGTCGTCATCGAGGCCAGTAAGCCGGGAATGGTCATCGGCCGACACGGCTCCACGCTGCGCGAGATCACGCAGCGCGCCGGCTGGACGCCCGAAGTCGTCCGCACCCCGCCCATCGAGTCCGCGACCGTGCGGAACGTCCGGAACTTCCTGAAGACCGAACGCGACGACCGCCGCGACATCCTGGAGAAGGTCGGACGCCAGATCCACCGCGAGGAGATGTCGGACGACGAGTACGTCCGCATCACCACCCTCGGCTGCTGTCGCGAAGTCGGGCGCGCCTCCTTCATCCTCTCGACGTCCGAGACGCGCATCCTCATCGACTGCGGCGACAAGCCCGGGAGCGAGGACGAAGTCCCCTACCTCCAGGTGAACGAAGCGCTCGGCGCCGGCGCGAACACCATCGACGCCGTCGTCCTCACGCACGCTCACCTCGACCACTCCGCGTTCATCCCGCTCCTCTTCAAGTACGGCTACGACGGCCCCATCTACTGCACCGAACCCACGCGGGACCTCATGGGCCTCCTCACGCTCGACTACCTCGACGTCGCCGCCAAAGAGGGGCGCACGCCGCCCTACGACTCCGAGATGGTGCGCGAAGCCATCAAGCACACCATCACGCTCGACTACGGCGACGTCACCGACATCGCCCCGGACGTCAAACTCACCTTCCACAACGCCGGGCACATCCTCGGGAGCGCCGTCTCGCACTTCCACATCGGCGACGGCCTCTACAACGTCGCGTTCAGCGGCGACATCCACTACGAGGACACGCGCCTCTTCAACGGCGCCGTCAACGACTTCCCGCGCGTCGAAACGCTCGTCCTCGAATCCACCTACGGCGGCCGCAACGACTACCAGACCGACCAGGAGGACTCCGAGCGCAAACTCCTCGAAGTCATCAACGAGACCTACGAACGCGACGGCACCGTCGTCATCCCCGCGTTCGCCGTCGGCCGCTCCCAGGAACTCATGCTCGTCTTAGAGGAGGCGATGCGCACCGACAAGATCCCCACCATGCCGATCCACCTCGACGGCATGATCTGGGAAGCCACCGCCATCCACACCACCTACCCCGAGTTCCTCCGCGACGACCTCAGGGACCGAATCTTCCACGAGGACGAGAACCCCTTCCTCGCCGAACAGTTCAACCACATCGACGGCGGCGAGGACGAACGCATGGACGTCGCCGAAGGCGAACCCTCCATCATCCTCTCCACCTCCGGCATGGTCACCGGCGGCCCCATCATGTCGTGGCTCGAACACCTCGGCCCGCAGGAGGACAACCAGCTCATCTTCGTCGGCTACCAGGCGCAGGGGACCATGGGCCGACGCATCCAGTCCGGCTGGGACGAAATCCCCGTCGGCGGCTCCGGCGGCCGCACCCAGCACCTCTCGCTCAACATGGACGTCGCCACCGTCGACGGCTTCTCCGGCCACGCCGACCGCCAAGGCCTCGAGAACTTCGTCCGCACCATGAACCCCCGCCCCGAGAAAGTGCTCTGCGTCCACGGCGACGAACGCTCCACCCAAGACCTCTCCAGCGCCCTCTACCACGACTACAACATGCGGACGTTCGCCCCGAAGAACCTCGAAACCTTCCGCTTCCTCTAAACGACCTTTTGCAGCGCTTGAGCGCTGCAAAAGGTCGGGCAAAAGCCGTCGTCACCACCCTCCGTCGGAACGAGTTCCGACGTGCGCTCGTTCGCGTCGCTCACGAGAACTCCGGGGGTTCCTCGGCCTCGCCTTCGGCGAGGGAACCGGCGGCCGTCACGCGAGGCTCGTTGGGCCGAGTGTGACTCAGCGAGAACGCTGTTCTCGCGCTATACCGGGTCCTGACGGACCGCTCGGTCGCCGGACGCTATCCTGTCTTGTCCGGACGGTCGGCTGTCGCCGCCACTGCCGCGAACCGTACCACCACCGCCACAGCGCCGCGTTCCGCCAGCCGTCCGCGACGACTGCCGTGCGTGCGCTCTCAGGCGCGGCGACGCGCGAACAGCAGTGCGATTGCGAGCGCGAAGAGCGCGAGCGACGCGTCGAATCCGGGCGACGCTCCGGACGTCGTCGAGTCGGTCGTCTCGTCGTCGGGGGCGTCGTCGGCGTCGTCGGTCGGTCCGGGGGTCGTTTCGGTGGTGTCGTCGGTGGGCGCGGACGTCGTGGACGTGCTCGTCTGCGCGCGGCGGAGCGACGTCACGGCGAACGGCGAGAAGCCGTCCGTTTCGGCGGTGACGACGTAGCCGGCGTCGGCTCGCTCGACGGTGGTGTCGAGCACCACCCACGCGCCGTCGACGTAGTGTTCGACGACGAGGTTCGCGGGGTCGACGCCGAAGCGCGTGACGTTCCCGAGGGTGAAGCGGAGCGTCGCGTTCCCGGTGGTCGGGTCGGGCGCGGATATCTCCATCGCGGAGACGAGCGTGCCGTGCGTCGCGCCGAGTTCGCCGGGGAGGCCGCCGAGGTTCTCGACGCGGACGTCGCCAGTACTGCCGGGAACTGCGATGGCGACGCCGCGGACGCTCCCGCTGCGGAGAACGAACGTCGCGCTCCCGCGCTCGTCGAGCGAGCGCGATTCGACGGTTCGGCCGCCGCTCCCGCCGGCGCCGCTCCCGCCGCCGGTGGACCGCGAGCCGGTGCGCGCGACGGTGACGGTGCGCGTGGTGTCGTTCGTCGCGCCGTCGTCGTCGGTGACGGTGAGCGTGACGTCGTGGGCGCCGGCCGTGGCGAACGCGTGCGTCGGCGCGGCGACGAGGGCGTCGGTGGTGCCGTCGGCGTCGAAGTCCCACGCCCACGCCGTGATGGTGCCGTCGGCGTCGCTGCTCGCGCTGGCGTCGAACGAGACCGACTCCCCGGTGTCGGGCGATGCGGGGGTGAACGAGAAGTCCGCGACGGGGTTCCGGTTCGGCGTCGCGACGCCCGTGCCGGCGAGCGAGACGGCGACGCTCGGTGACGCGGTGTCGTTCGACGCGACGGTGAGCGTGGACGAGTTCGCGCCGACCGCGGTGGGCGAGTACGTGACCGTGAGCGTCCGCGTCGCGCTCGGCGCGAGCGTGAACGCGCCGCCGTTCGAGACGGAGAACCGGGCGGCGTCGCTCCCGGAGAGCGCCGTGGACGTGACGTCGAGGGTCGCGCTCCCGGTGTTGGAGACGACGACGGTGCCGGTGGTGCTGGATCCGACGGTCACGTCCCCGACGTCGAGGGTCGTGGGGGCGACGTCGACGGTGGGCGATCCGCCGCCACCGCCGCCACCGCTGACCGCGGCGAGCGGGTAGTAGTCGACGTTGCCGCTGTAGTGCGTGCGGTTGCTGTCGCAGATGTCGTTCGCGTCGGCGTCGGTGCAGGTCTCGCTGTAGCCCGTGCCGTCCGGTTCGGCGTAGTAGTTCCCGCCGAGGTACGAGCCACCGACGACGTTCGTGCCGGCGCGGAGCGTCGTGTTCCACGCGTTCGGATAGTACGAGGAGGCGCGGACGTTGTTCGTGTTGTTCAGGAGGTTGTCGTAGATGGTGACGTTCGCGGCGCTCGACGCGATGTCGATACCGTACGAGGACGCGCCACGGACGGTGTTGCGGACGAACGTGGCGTTCTCGGTGTAGGGCGCGTGGATGCCCGTCGCGTCGGCGAGGACGGTGTTCCCGCGGAGGAGCGTCCCGTTGTCGCGGTAGAGGTTGATGCCGACGTCGACGCCGGAGACGGTGTTGTTCCGGATTTCGACGCCGTCGGAGGGATCGTTGACGGTGATGCCGCGCGAGTCGGCGGCGCCCGTGCCGGTGATCGTGTTGTTCTCGACGACGACGGAGATGGCGTCGTCGAGGGTGAGCGGGACGCCGGCGTTCGAGATGGTGCCGTCGCGCAGGACGGTGCGCGCGGACGCCCCGATGAACTTCACGGCGCGCGTGGCGTCCCGGACGGTGGTGCGCGCGATGACGGAGTCGTTGACGGCTTCGACGTTCAGCGCGAAGTAGGTGTTCGAGGAGGACGTGTCGTTCACGATGGTGGTGTCGGTCATCGTGAAGTTGTCGAGCGAGTCGAGTTTCACGCCGTCCCGCGTGGTGTTTCGCACCTCGTTCGCGTCGAAGAGTGCGTCGTCGCTCCCGTAGATGCGGACGCCCTGGACGGCGTCGTGGAAGGTGCTGTTCCGGACGACGAGGCCGTCGCTGGACGTCACCGAGAGCGCGCGGTCGGTGCCGGTCGACGTGACGTTCTCGAGGGTCGTGTTCGTGGTCGTGTCGAGGGAGACGCCGTAGTCGCGAGCGCCGGCGACGGTGGCGTTTCGGACGGTGTTCTCGGCCGGGTTCCCGTTGTACTTCGCGACGGCGATGCCGTACTGCGGGTCGGTGCCGGTGACGAGGACGCCGTCGAGCGTGTTGTTCGACCCGCTGACGGAGAACCCGGCCGCGTTCGCGTCGACGGCGGTGACGTCGCGAACGACGTCGTCGTCGCCCTCGACGATGACGCCGTCCTGGCCGGTGACGGTCCCCGTGGTGAACGTGGTCGCGTCGCCGACGAGTCTGACGCCGGCGTCGCGGACGAGGCCGTGCGCGTCGACGGCGGTGACGTTGTTCCGGTCGCCGGTGACGCGGACGCCCTCGTCGACGGTGGCGGCGGTGACGTTCGCGACGGTGCTCTCGTTGCTGGCGAGCAGAACGCCGAAGTCCCAGTACGTCACGGTGACGTTGTCGACGGTGACGTTCGTGAGACCGGCGTCCACTTCGATGCCGTGGCCGGTGCCGGTGCCGTTTATCGTGTGGTTGTTCCCCTCGAAGACGACGTCGTCGCTGGTGACGTGGATGCAGGGGTCGGCCCCGGAGAGGTCCTGGCCGAGAACGTACGTCCCGTTCTGGTTGATGGTCGTACAGGTCGAGACGGGGGTCGGCGCCGCGCTCGCGCTCCCGGCGAACGCGACGCTCGGGGCCGCGACGGCGACGACGGCGAGGGCGGCGAGGGCGAGGGCGCGGCGGCGCGCCGTCACGGCGAACTCCGGACGTGCGCGGTCGGCCGGCGGTCGGGACGGAGAACGGCTGTCGGTGATGGCCCCATACTGTCCTGACACGTAGCGGCGGCGTCTATACCTATCCAGCGAGAGAATTCCGCGTTCCGGAACGATTTCGGCCCGTGAAACGGTGGGGTCGCGGACCCGACATATATGTCGACTCTCCGAGAGGAACGTTTTTGTGTCGCGTGCTACTGTATCGGTCGTGAACGGGGAGGGTCGGGATTCCACGCGGGACGACGTACTCACCGTCGCCGTGCAGCGATCGGACGCGCTGGCCGCGTTCGGCGACGGACCGATCAGGCGCGCCGACCTGGAGGACGCCGTCTCCGTCTCGCGAACGACCGCACACAGAATCATCCACGCCCTCGAAGAGCACGGACTGATCGCGCCGACGCCGGACGGCTACGAGCGCACCCCGCTCGGGGACGCCGTCGCCGACGCCGTCCGGGACGCCGACGACGCCATCCGGGGCGCGCTCTCGGTCGAACCGCTCCTGCGCGCGATCCGAGAGACGCCGTTCGAGGTGGACGCCGCGCTGTTCGCGGACGCGACGGTCACCACCCCGGAGCCGGGCGACCCGTACGCGCCGGTCCGCCGGTTCGCCGACCTGGTCGAGGGAGCGAGTCGGCTACGCGGCTTCGACACGACGACGCTCGCGCCGACGTACGTCGACGCGCTCCGGGAACGCATCCTCGGCGGAATGGAGACGAGCGTCGTCTACCTCCCCGCCGTCGCGGAGCGGATGGCGGACTCGTATCCGGACACCGTCGCGGCCGCGGTGGCGAGCGGCCACCTCCACCTGTTCGTCCGGGACTCCCTGCCGTTCGCGCTCGCGCTCGTCGACGGCCGCGTCGGCCTCGGCGCGTACGACGACGACACCGGGATGCTCGCGCGGTTCGTCGACACCGACGACGCGGACGCCGTCGCGTGGGGCGAACGCCTCTACGAGCACTACCGCGCGGACGCGACGCCGTACGACCCCACTTCGTAGGGGCGCGCAGGGTAAAAGTTCTTCAGCAAGACTGATTAGCGATACGCGGATTTGACGATGCATGACTGACCGCTTCGACGTGGTTATCGCGGGGGCCGGTCCCGCGGGCGCGCAGTGCGCCCGGGACCTCGCGGGGCGGGACTACGACGTCCTCGTGCTGGAGACGGAAGACGAGGACGAGTTCCCGCGGCAGAGCAACAAGTCCACGGCGGGGACGTTCCCGTCGATGATGGGGGCGTTCTCCATCCCGGACGACGTGGTGATGCACTTCACCGACAGCGTCGTGCTCGAATCCCCGAACGACCACTTCGCGCAGACCCAGCCCGGGGCGGTGCTGGAGTTCGCGGACTTCAAGCGCTTCCTCGTTCGGGAGGGCCGCGAGCGCGGCGCGGAGTACCGCTTCGACTCGCGCGCGACGGCGCCGATCACGGAGGACGGCGACGTCGTCGGCGTGCGCTACGACGGCGACGAGGAGGTGTACGCGGACGTCGTCATCGACGCGACGGGCCCGGCTGCGCCGCTCGCGAAGGACCTCGGCGTCTCCGACCTCGAACGGGAGAATCAGGCGATCGGTATCGAGTGGGAGATGGAGGGCGTGGAGATAGATCACCCCCGGTACGCGGACCTGACGGACGCGATGATGCTCCGCCTCGACCACGACCTCGCGCCCGGCGGCTACTCGTGGATCTTCCACACGGGCGGGGACACGGCGAAGGTCGGCCTCTGCTACATCCAGAACGAGAAGTACCACGCGCAGGGCGAGGGGTTGAGCATCGACGGCTACCTCGAGAAGTGGCTGGACTCGGACCCGCGCTTCGCGGACGCGGAGAAACTGGCGGGGAAACAGCACCGCGGGTCGGCGCACATCCAGGCGCCCGGCCAGCTCTCGACGGCGGGGTTCATGGCCATCGGGGACACCGTCCCGACCATCGACCCGCTCTGGGGGGAGGGAATCCACAAGGGCATGAAGTCGGCGCGCGCCGCGGCCATCACCGCCGACCGCTGTCTGACCGGGGAGGTCGACACGTCCGCGGAGGCGATGTCCGTCTACGGCGACCTCTGGCACCGCGACGTCGCGCCGGACGCCGACGTCCGCCTCCTGATGACGCACCTCCTCTACTACGCGCCGAACGAGCGCTACGATCGGCTGATGCAGGATATGCGCGAACTCGGCGTGGACACGCTCGCGAACGCGAACGGCGGGAGCGCGCTCGCCATCGCGAAACTCCTCCACGGCTCCGACCTCTCGATGCTCTACGAGTTCGCGCGGGAGAACCCGACCCTCGTGAAGCGCGGCGTCCGCGACGCCCTCCCCCTGTAAGGCAACGAGTATTTCACGCGTTCCGCGTATGTGACGCGTATGGCCGACGTGCTGAGCGAACGCGGCGACGCGGTTCTCGCGGTGATTCCGGACCCGGTCGTCGTCGCGGACGCGGAGACGGGGGAGATCGTCGAGGCGAGCGAGCAGGTCGAGGAGCTACTCGGATACGAACCGGACGAGCTGGTCGGGAAGGGGCAGACCGCGATCCATCCCGCGGGCGAGTCGGAGCGCTATCGACGCCTCTTCGAGGAGGAGGGCGGCGGGGAGCGGACGACCATGTACACGACGTTCGAGGACGGGGCGCTCATCCACGTGGAGACAGTGGACGGCGAGCGGATCCCCATCGAGATACACTCGCGACACGTCCGCATCGACGGGCGCGAACTCGTCGTCGGCGTCTTCCGGGACACGACGGATCGACGCGAGTACGAGGAGCGCCTGGAGCGCCAGCGCGACGACCTCTCGCTGCTCAACGAGGTGATGCGCCACGACATCCGCAACCACCTCCAGTTGGTCGTGGCGTACGCGGAGATGCTGGCCGACCACGTCGACGAGGAGGGGGAGACGTACCTCGACGTCGTGCGCGCGAGCGGCGAGCAGGCGGTGGAACTCACGAAGACGGCGCGCACGCTCGCGGAGGTGATGTTGCGCTCCGACAGCGACCCGGAGCCGGTCCGACTCGACGACGTCCTCTACGAGGAGATAGAGGACGTGCGGACGGCGTATCCGGAGGCGGCGCTCACGGTCGAGTCGGCGATTCCGGAGGCGACGGTCGTCGCGGACGAACTGCTCGGCGTGGTGTTCCGGAACGTCCTGAAGAACGCCATCCACCACAACGACGAGGACGTGCCGGCGGTGACCATCGACGCGGCCGTCGCGGACGGCGTCGCGACGGTTCGCATCGCGGACAACGGCCCGGGCGTCCCGGACGGACAGAAGGACGGCGTCTTCGGCGAGGACGAACGGGGCCTGGAGAGCGGCGGCACCGGCATCGGCCTCTACCTCGTGCGGTCACTCGTGGACGGCTACGGCGGCGACGTCTGGGTCGAGGACAACGACCCGAAGGGGGCGGTGTTCGTCGTCGAACTCCCGCTCGCGGACGACTGAGCGAGCTATTCGAACATCCGCATCGGCTGGGCCTGACTGGACTCCTCCTCGCCGGCCTGCTGCATGCGCTGGGCGAGCTGTTCTTTCTGCTCGCGGATCTCCTCGGCCTGCTCGACGAGCGTGTCGGTGCCGACGTCGACGTCGGCGAGCGGTTCGATACCCTTCTCGAGGAGCTGTTTCGCGGCGGCGGGGTCGGGGAACTGCGGGTCGGACTCGACGACGAGGCAGGCGCCGTCGACGTCCTCGGCGTCGGCGCGGTTGACGAGCGCGCCGGTCGGTCCGCCGACGACGCCGCGCTCCGGCGGGGCGTCGACGCCGTGCTCGGTGAGCATCGCGGTGCCGTCGCCGGTCGCGACGCCGAACACGTCCGGGACGTCGCTCGGGTCGTCGGTCTGGCGCGGGAAGCCGCTGAGGTAGAGCGGGGTCGCGTCGACGTCCGCGACCCACGACGTCACGCACGCCGCGAACCCCTCGGCGGCGACGCGGTTCACGGGCACGTCCGCCTGCAGGGCGAGCAGGTCGCGTTCCTCGTCGGCGTAGACGCGGACGGGCGGCCGGGCGGTGTAGTCGTCCTCGTCGTACACCGCGACTTCCGGGATGCCGTCGCACTCGACGCTCGCGACGTACGTCATGTCGTACTCGTCGACGAGGTGGTCGGTCGCTATCTTCCCGACGAGGCCGACGCCGGGGAGTCCCTCGACGAGCACGGGCGATTCGAGGTCGAACTCCGCGCGCTCTCGGACGCGTGCCATACGTGGAAGTGAGTCGCGGCATCCCGATAAGTCCGGGGGCGGGAGAACGCAATCCACAAGCGCGGTGCGCGCGTGAACGGGGATAGGAATGGACGCGCTCGAACGCTACGAGCCGATACTCGACGACTTCGACGCCTTCCGCGCGGCCTGCGAGCGTCCGCTGCCGAGCGTCGTGCGAGTGAACGGGATCAAGGCCGATCCGGCGCGCGCGACGGCGGCGCTGGAGGCGGAGGGCGTCGCGGTGACGCCGCGCGCGTGGAACCCGCGCGTGCTCGAAGTCGACACGGCGAAGCCGGGGAACACGTGGCCGTACTTCCACGGCTGGATCCACGGACAGGAGGAGGTGTCGGCGGTGCCGGCGCGCGTCCTCGACCCCGACCCGGGCGACGCGGTGTGGGACGCCTGCGCGGCCCCCGGGTCGAAGACGACGCAGCTCGCCGACTTGCTCGACGATTCGGGGTTGCTCGTCGCGAACGACGACAACCTCGGTCGGCTCTCCGCGCTCCGCTCGAACGCGGAACGCCTCGGCGCGACGTGCGTCGCGGTGACGAACGAGGACGCGCGCCGCTTCACCGCGGAGCGCTTCGGTATCGACGCGTTCGACGCGGTGCTCGCGGACGTCCCCTGTACGTGCGAGGGGACGATTCGGAAGAACGCGGACGCTCTCGACGGCGCGGGCAGGGAGGCGAGCCTGAATATCGCGGCGCTCCAGGAGGACATCCTGCGGCGCGCCATCGACCTGACGCGCCCCGGAGGGACGGTCGTCTACTCGACGTGCACGTTCGCGCCCGAGGAGAACGAAGCGGTCGTCGACAGCGTGCTCGCCGACGAACCGGTCGAACTGCGCGCGTTCGATATCGGCCTCGACGGCTCGCCCGGCCTCACCGCGTGGGACGGCGACGAGTACGACGCGTCGCTCGCGAAGGCCCGGCGCTTCTACCCGCACCAGAACGACACGGGCGGGTTCTTCTGCGCGAAACTGGAGGTGGACCGATGAGCGAGAACGTCAGCCACCGATTCGAGCGCCTCCCCGCGAGCCCCGAGGAGCGAGACGTCGAGGGACGCCCGACGCGCGCGGAAGTCCTCGACTACTGGGAGGAGCGCTTCGGCGTCCCCCGCGACGTCTTCGCCGACTACACGTTCTGGGAGAAGGGCGCGGGAAAGATCTGGGTGTCCGCCTCGGACGTCCCCGACGGCCTCGCCGTGGAGTCGCTCGGGATGACGTTCCTGCGGACGCGCCAAGAGCACTGGAAGCCCACGACGAACGCCGCCCAGCGCTTCGGCCGCCACGCCACCGAGAACGTCGTCGTCCTCGACGCCGAGGAGTCGCGGGCGTTCGTCGCCGGCGAGGACCGAGAGGTCGCGTGGGACGGCGACTGGGGCTACCTGATCGCGGCTCACGCGGTCGAACGCAGTGAGACCGCGAATAGAGCGAGCGGGGACGAAGGACCCGCGAGCCACGCGGACGACCACGAGACCGCGAATAGAGCGAGCGACGACGTCGAACCGCTCGGCGTCGGCCTCTACCTGCACGGGGAACTGCGCTCGATGATCCCGAAGGGCCGGCGGCGCGACCTCTAGACCGAGTTATCGCTCCCGGACGCCCCGCTCGCCACTCCGCCGTCCGGTCGCTAACGCTCCCGGACGACGCCGCTCGCGGATCAGTCCTCCCCGCTCGCCACTTCGTCGTCCGGTCGCTAACGCTCCCGGACGACGCCGCCCCCGAGCCCCTCCCACTCGACGCGGTAGCCGAGGCGGGCGAGCACGGCGCTCGTCTCGCTGAGGCCGTGGTCGTCGAGGACGGCTTCGGCGTCGGCGAGCGACATGCCGTCGGCGAGCTCGTCGGCGAGTTCGTCGAGGACGGCGGGGCGGACGAGCGTGCGGCCGACGCGTTCGTGGGCGGGGAACTCGCGGGATTCGACCGTCTCGACGGGGACGCCGTGTTCGTCGGCGAGGGCGTCGAGGGTGACGACGTCGGCGTCGGGTTCGAGTCGGTCGGGGAGGCCGGCGGCGGCGTCCGCGCGGAACTCGGCCTCGAAGTCGCGGAGGACGTCCACGACGTCCTTCACGCGCACCGACCCGGTGTAGGTGACGACGCGGTGGTCGCGCACGGCGATGTCCTCGCTGACGCCGAGCGATTCGTCGACGGCGACGACGAGTTCGACGTCCGTCGCGTCGAGCTGTTCGAGCTTCTTCTCGACGTACTCGGGCGTCCAGAATCCCACGATCTCGAAGTAGACGCGCTCGTCGGCGTAGTCGTAGTCGAACGCGAAGTCCGGGACCATCAGGCGCTCGCCGGCGTCGAGCAGGTCGGGTTCGCGCACGAGCGTCCAGTCGAGGTCGAGCGACTCGAAGCGCGCGGCGAACTCGCGTTCGACGCCGCTGTCGTACTCGACGTCCGTGACGGGGTCGGCGTCCGGGACGCGGAGCGGGTCGTCGTCGGAGAGCACCATCGTGCGCTCGGTGCCGCGGTCGTCGATGGTGGCGTCGAGGCGCCAGTCGTCGCGCGCGACGACGGCGCGGAGGACGCGCGCGAACCGCGTGCCGTACCGGCGCGTGCGGCGGAAGAGCGCGTCCGGGCCGGTCAGGACGACTTCGCGCCCGACGCCCTCGACCGGCTCTATCTCGTAGAGGAGGCCGAGGCGTTTGATCGCGAGCACGAGCGCGCGCGGGTCGTCGGTGCGGACGCGGACATCGGTGGCGTCGAAGAGCGCGGTCTGCGCGAGCGAGAGGTTGTACTGGTCGAGCAGGGCGTCGGCGTCCCAGCGCGCGTCCACGCCGACGAGCACTTCGCGGGACTCCCGGTCGGCGTAGAGGCTCGTCGCGACGTCGTCCGCGGTGGCGTCGAGGCGGTCCGCGGCGTCCGCGAGCGCGCGGTCCCGCTCCGCGTCGGTGACGACGCCGACGTCCTCCGCGGCGGCGAACGCGACGCGGCGCGCGAGCGAGGGGTCGAGCGGGGCGCGCACCTCGAAGGCGGCGTCGCGCTCGACGAGTTTCGCGAACCCGCGCACGAGCTTGAAGTCCGGACTGTCGCGTTCGAGGGCGGTGAGCGCCTCGTCGAGCGCGGCGCGGTCCCCGCCGACGGCGTCGCGGTAGGTGTCGAGGACGCGTCCCGCGAGCGCGCGCGCCGACTCGCCGGTGGCGAAGCGCGGCCGATAGCCGCCCCCGGCGCGCGACACCCGCAGGAGGTCCTTCGTGAGCACGACGGTCCGTTCGCGACCGGCGGATAAAAGACCCGTGAACGGGAGTGAGGACGTATGGACCGACGGACGTTCCTCCGGGCCGGTGCCGCCGTCTCGCTCGGCGCGCTCGCCGGGTGCGGGGGCGGCGAGTCCGACCCGCTCGTCGTCGCGAGCAAGGAGTTCACCATCGACGACCACCTCGTCGTCACCGCGAGCGTCGTGAACGTCGGGGACGCCCGCCACACGGGCACGCTCGTCGTCACGCCGACGATAGACGGGGCGGCCCGGCCGCGCCGCCGCGACGTCGCGCTCGACCCGCACGCCGTCGAGAGCTACCGGTTCGACTACGAGGACGTCGGCCCGAACGACTTCAAGAACCTCTCGCTCGACGTCGCCATCGAGAACGTCGAGTAGCGTCGGCCGCACCACCGGGGCGCGAGCGCGCCGGCGCTATCGGCGTCTGTCGGCGACGCGCTCCTCCGCGGTGTCGGCGCTCACGAGTTCGTAGAGCGTCGCGCGCCCGCCGTCGTCCTTCGGGCGGAGGACGCGCCCGAGGCGCTGCGTGAACTCGCGCTCGCTCCCGCTGCCGGCGAAGACGACGGCGACGTTCGCGTCCGGGACGTCCACGCCCTCGTCGAGGACGTTCGCGGTGACGACCCGCGAGTACGCGCCCTCGCGGAACTTCCGCAGTATCTCGCGGCGCTCGGGCGCGCTCGTCTCGTGCGTGATCGCGGGGAAGAGGAATCGCTCGGAGAGCCGATAGACGAGGTCGGTGGAGGCGGTGAAGACGATGATTCGGTCGCCGCGGTGGTCGTCGAGGATGGATTCGAGCTCTCGAACTTTCGCCGCTGACTCCTGGACGATGCGTCGCGCGCGCTGTTTCGCGAGCAATGCCTCCCGGGCGCGCGGGTCGTTCCCGGAGCGCTTCACGAGCTCCTGATAGTCGCTCCCGGAGCGGAACGTGATGTTGGACTGCTGGAGGTAGTCCGTGAACGTGCCCTGCGCGTCCTCGTAGCGCTCGCGCTCCTCGTCCGTGAGGGGGACTTCGATCCGGCGGACGTCGTAGGGCGCGAGGTGGTCGCCCGCCAGGTCGTCGACGTCGAGGCGGTAGACGACGTCCCCGACGAGGTCCTCGACGACCTCGTGGGCTCCGTCCGGGCGCTCGAACGTCGCGGTGAGGCCGAGGCGCGCGGGCGCGGCGAGGAGGCGCGCGATGTCCCGATAGCCCTCGCCGCCGAGGTGGTGGACTTCGTCGAAGACGACGATGCCGAAGCGGTCGCCGAGTTCGTCCGCGCGAAGGTACGCGGAGTCGTACGTGGCGACGGTGACGTCCCCCACGACCTGTTCGCCGCCGCCGAGTCGGCCGATATCGCAGTCGAACTCGGCTTCGAGCTCCTCGCACCACTGGTTCAGGAGGTCGATGGTGGGGACGACGACGAGCGCCGTCTCGCCCACCGCCTCGATGGCTTTCAGACCGAGCACGGTCTTCCCCGCGCCGGTCGGGAGTTCGACGACGCCGCGCCGGTCCGCGTCCGCCCACGCGTCGAGCGCCGCGCGCTGGTAGTCGCGGAGTTCGTACGTCGAGGCGACGTCGAGACGCGCCCACGCGGGGACGGCGTCGTCGACGGTGACGCCGAGCGTCCGCAGGTGCGCGCGCAGCGGCCCGTAGCGGTAGCCGGGTACGCGCCCGGAGTCGGTGCGGTCGTCCCGCTCGACGTACGGCAGGCGCTCGTAGTCGGCCGCGTCGCCGCCGACGCGAACCGTGCCGTCCTCGTAGTCGAGCGAGACAGCCATGTCCGGAGATAGTTCGGCCCCGACTAAAGCGTCGTCCCTCTCCGACCGGGCGTCCCCGAGTGGGCGACGTGGGGTGGAGAAGGCTTATTCCGCGCGCCGCTCCACCCGGAGACACCCCGATGGACAGGCTCCGCCGCGCCCTCCGCGCGCGCCTCGGCGTCGACGCGCGCGCGCTCGCCGCGCTCCGAATCGCGCTCGCCCTCCTCCTCCTCGCTGACCTCGCGCTCCGCGCGCGCAACCTCAGCGCGTTCTACACGGACGCCGGCGTCCTCCCCCGAGAGACGCTTCGCGCGCTCTACCCGACGATATCGACGATATCCCTGCACGCGCTCGGCGGCTCGTTCGCGTTCGAGGCGGGCCTGTTCGTCCTCGCCGCCGCGTTCGCGTGCGCGCTCGCCGCGGGATATCACACCCGCCTCGCCGTCGTCGCGTCGTTCGTCCTGCTCGTCTCCCTGCACGCCCGCAACCCGCTCGTCCTCAACGGCGGGGACTCGCTCCTCCGGCGACTGCTCTTCTGGAGTCTCTTCCTCCCGCTCGGCGCGCGCTGGTCGCTCGACTCGCTCGCGCGAGGGGGCGAGGAGAGCGGGGGCGCTGCTCGCGGCTCCGGCGTCGCCGCTCGCACTGAACGCGCCCTCCCACCGGTCGGCCGCGTGACCAGCGTCGCGACGGCGGGCCTGCTCGTGCAGGTGGTGCTCGTCTACGCCGTCAACGCCGTGTTCAAGCATCAGGGGGCGCTCTGGCCGGCGGGCGAGGCGGTCCGGTACGTCTTCAGCCTCCGCGAGTTCGTCGTGCTCGCCGGCCCCCTGTTCGTCGGGCACCCGCTCGTCCTCACGGCCGCGGACTACGCGTGGCTCGCGCTCGTCGCGTGCTCGCCGCTCCTGCTCGTCCTCACGGGCCGCGCACGCGCCGCGCTCGCCGGTCTGTTCGCCGCCGCGCACCTCGGGATGCTCGCGACGATGCGCCTCGGACTCTTCCCGCTCGTCGCCGTCACCGCGCTCCTCGCGTTCGTCCCGCCGTTCGTCTGGGACCGCGTCGCGGCCGCGACTGCGGGCGTCCGCGAGCGCGCGGTGCGGGCCGGTACGCGGGCGAACGCGCGCCTGCCTCGCGCCTCGCTCCCCGCGCCATCGGCGCTCCGGCGGGCCGCGAGCGTCGCCGTCCCCGTCCTCCTCGTCGCGTGCCTGCTCGGGATGGGCGTCTGGAACGCGATGTCGCTCGGCGTCGTCGCCGCGCCGGACGGGAGCGTGAACCCGCAACGCTACGGGTGGAGCATGTTCGCGCCCGACCCCCCGCACGTCGACAACTGGTACGTCCTCCCGGCGACCACGACGGGGGGCGAGCGCGTGGACGCGCTCACGGGCGACGCGGTGTCGTGGGAACCACCGGACTCGCTCGCAGCCGTCTACCCGTCGGCGCGCTGGCGCAAGTACCTGGAGAACGTCCAGCGGAGCGGGAGCGACCGCCTCGCCCGCGACTTCGCGGGCTACGAGTGCGCGCGCTGGAACGCCACCCACGAGACCCGCCTCGCCCGGATTCGAGTGAGCGTCGTCGCACAGGAGACGCGCCTCGCGGGCCCGGAACCCATTCGGAATCGGACGCTCTGGGCGGGGACGTGCACGCGGGGCGACGCGTAGCGTCGGCCCGCGCCCAGGACGAGCGGCGACGACGGAGCCGCGAGCCACGCGGCCCGCGCCCAGGACGAGCGGGAAAGCACGACCCGCGACCTTCTGAAACCCTTATCCGGCGCGAGGGGCTTTCTCCGCGCATGACCGACGACGCAGACGGCGTGGAAGTCGAGGTGGAGGACGCCGAGGACGCGGTGGACGAGGCGGCGGACGCGGGCCCGTCGCTCGCGGAGCGAGTCGCGGAGTACGACGAGTCGCTCGCCGAGGAGGTGGCGGACGTGGTGAGCGACCGGAACGAACTCGCGGAGACGGTGGAGGACCTGGAGGCGGAGGTTGAGGACCTCACGGAGCGCCTGCAGCGGACGCAGGCGGACTTCCAGAACTACAAGAAGCGCGCGAAGCGCAAGCAGGAGGAGGTGGAGGCGCGCGCGACGGAGGACCTGGTGGAGCGACTGCTGGACGTGCGGGACGACCTGACGCGCGCGCTCGACGAGGAGTCGGGGGACGCGGACTCGCTCCGGGAGGGCGTGGAGATGACGAAGCGCGAACTCGACCGGGTGTTCGAGGCGGAGGGCGTGGCGGAGATCGCGCCGGAACCGGGGACGGAGACGGACCCGCACCGCCACGAGGTGATGTTGCAGGTGGACGGGGACGAACCGGAGGGGACGGTCGCGGAGGTCTATCGGCCGGGCTACGAGATGGGCGGGAAGGTGCTGCGGGCGGCGCAGGTGACGGTGAGCGACGGGTCGGGCGCGGACGAGTCGGGCGACTGATTTCCGGTTCATCATAAATCCAGCGTCTCGCGGCGGTCACGTCACTCGAAACGGTCGAATTCGTCGTTTTCGGCGGCCGTGGTAGCCGTCCACACTCGCAATCTTTAAACGGAAACGGCGATTTATTCTCCCCCAAGATGGCTAGTCAGAAGATTCTCGGTATCGACCTCGGTACCACGAACAGCGCGTTCGCGGTGATGGAGGGCGGCGAGCCCGAGATAATCGCGAACAGCGAGGGCGACCGGACGACGCCCTCCGTCGTCGCGTGGGACGACGGCGAACTCCTCGTCGGGAAGCCGGCGAAGAACCAGGCCGTGCAGAACCCCGACCAGACCGTCGCCTCCATCAAGCGCCACATGGGCGAGGAGGACTACACGGTGGACCTCGGCGGCGAGGAGTACACGCCCGAGGAGATCTCGGCCCGCATCCTGCAGAAGATCAAGCGCGACGCGGAGGACTACCTCGGCGACGACGTGGAGAAGGCGGTCATCACCGTCCCCGCGTACTTCAACGACCGGCAGCGCCAGGCGACGAAGAACGCGGGTCAGATCGCGGGCTTCGACGTCGAGCGCATCGTGAACGAGCCGACGGCCGCGTCGATGGCGTACGGCCTCGACGACGAGGGCGAGGGCACCGTGCTCGTCTACGACCTCGGCGGCGGGACGTTCGACGTCTCCGTCCTCGAAATCGCGGGCGGCGCGTACGACGTCATCGCGACGAACGGGGACAACGACCTCGGGGGCGACGACTGGGACCAGGCGCTCATCGACCACCTCGCGGACGAGTTCGAGAACGAGCACGGCATCGACCTGCGCGAGGACCGCCAGGCGCTCCAGCGCCTGAAGGACGCCGCGGAGGAGGCGAAGATCGAACTCTCCAGTCGGAAGGAGACGACGGTGAACCTCCCGTTCGTCACGGCGACCGACGACGGCCCCGTCCACCTCGAACAGGACGTGACGCGCGCGACGTTCGAGAAGATAACGAGCGACCTCATCGAGCGCACCGTCGGTCCGACGGAGCAGGCGCTCGCGGACGCGGACCTCGACACGGACGACATCGACGACGTCGTCCTCGTCGGCGGGTCGACGCGGATGCCGCAGGTCCAGGAGCAGGTCGAGGAGCTCGTCGGCCAGGAGCCACGGAAGTCCGTGAACCCGGACGAGGCCGTCGCGCTCGGCGCGGCCGTGCAGGGCGGCGTCCTCTCCGGCGACGTGGACGACGTCGTCCTCCTCGACGTCACGCCCCTCAGCCTCGGCATCGAGGTGAAGGGCGGGCTCTTCGAGCGCCTCGTGGAGAAGAACACGACCATCCCGACGGAGGCGTCGAAGGTGTTCACGACCGCGGCGGACAACCAGCAGTCCGTCCAGATCCGCGTCTTCCAGGGCGAGCGCGAGATCGCGGAGGAGAACGAGCTCCTCGGCGCGTTCCAGCTCTCGGGCATCCCGCCCGCGCCCGCGGGCACCCCGCAGATCGAGGTGTCGTTCAACATCGACGCGGACGGCATCGTGCACGTCTCCGCGGAGGACCAGGGCTCGGGCAACTCCGAAGACATCACCATCGAGGGCGGCGCCGGTCTCAGCGACGACGAGATCGAGCGCATGCAGGAGGAAGCGGAGGCCCACGCGGAGGAGGACGAGGCGCGCCGCGAGCGCATCGAGGCGCGTAACGAGGCCGAGACCGCGGTCCAGCGCGCGGAGACCCTCCTCGAGGAGAACGAGGAGATGGTCGACGAGGAGACGCGCGCCGAGATCGAGGCCGACGTCGACGAGATCGAGGCCCTCCTCGAGGACGAGGACGCCGACACGGAGGAGATCCAGGACGCCACCGAGGCGCTCAGCGAGGACCTCCAGGAGATCGGGAAGCAGGCCTACCAGCAGCAGGCTCAGGCGGGCGCTGGCGGCGCGGGCGCCGGTGCCGGTATGGGCGGCATGGGCGACATGGACCCCGAGGACGTCGACGCGGAGGACTTCGTCGACGCGGACTTCGAGGACGTCGACGAGGACTCGGACTCGGACGCGAACGACGAGAGCTAAGGCCTAACCGGCTCCACCACCTACGCCGTTTCAACGAACTTCGATGAGTCAGGACTTCTACGACGCGCTCGGGGTCGGACGCGACGCCGACGAGGGCGAGATCAAGGAGGCGTATCGCGAGAAGGTCAAGCAGTACCATCCGGACGTGAGCGACGAACCCGACGCCGAGGAGAAGTTCAAGCGGATCCAGAAGGCGAAGGAGGTGCTCACGGACGAGGACAAGCGGGAGGCCTACGACAGACTCGGCCACGAGCGCTACACCGAGGCGGAGAAGCACGGCGCCGACCCCGGCGGCGACGGCGGAATAGGCGGCATGGGCGGCCAGGGCGGCCCGTTCGGCGGGATGGGCGGCGGCATGGGCGGTCAGGCCGGCGGGATGAACGACATCTTCGAGCAGTTCTTCGGCGGCGGCGGGCAGCGAAACCCGAACCGGCCCCGGCAGGGCCAGGACCTCCGCACCCGCCTCGACATCGACCTGCAGGACGCCTACGACGGCGTGACGAAGCAGGTCACGGTCACGCGCCCGGAGACGTGCCCGGACTGCGACGGGAGCGGCCACCCGCCCGACGCCGACGTCCGGACCTGTCCGGAGTGCGACGGGCAGGGGCAGACGACGCGCGTGCAGCAGACGCCGCTCGGGCGCGTCCAGCAGCGACAGACGTGTCGGCGCTGCGGCGGCGAGGGCGAGATATACAGCGAGTCGTGCGGGACCTGCGGCGGGCAGGGCACCGTCGAGCGGGACGCGACGCTCACCGTCGAGGTGCCGGCGGGCATCGCGGACGGGCAGACGCTCCGGATGGAGCGCGAGGGCGCGCCCGGCGAGAACGGCGGG
>Ga0207755_100215_pt1 | contig 33315 bp, 30 predicted proteins | sample A23P2SouthBayCA_FD_187734 | JGI IMG/M metagenome (GOLD analysis project Ga0207755, IMG submission 187734) | Aerobic enrichment media microbial communities from Bioluminiscent Bay, La Parguera, Puerto Rico - A23 P2 (SPAdes) | ecosystem: Environmental > Aquatic > Marine > Unclassified ...
TGCTCGAAGTCGAGGACCTCGACGCATTCTACGGCGAGAGCCAGGTGCTCTTCGGCGTCGACCTGACCGTCGGGGACAACGACGTCGTCGGCGTCTTCGGGCGGAACGGGATGGGGAAGACGACGCTCCTGGACAGCATCGTCAACCGCATCGACCGGAAGACCGGGACGGTGCGCTTCCGCGGGGAGGACGTCACCGACTGGCCGACGCACGAAATCGTCCGGGAGCGCCTCGCGTACGTGCCGGAGGACCGAGAGATCTATCCGGCGCTCTCGGTCCACGAGAACCTCGAACTCGCGGTGCCGGCGTCGGTGAGCGACGACGTGCGCGACGAGCGCATCGGCGAGGTGTTCGAGCAGTTCGAACGCCTCGGGGAGCGCCGGGACCAGCGCGGCGGGACGCTCAGCGGGGGCGAACAGCAGATGCTCGCCATCGGGCGCGCGCTCGTCTCCGACCCGGACCTCCTCCTACTGGACGAACCGACGGAGGGGCTGGCGCCCGCTATCGTCGACGACGTCGTCGACATCGTCGAGGAACTGGCGGCGGGCGACCGCTCGGTCCTGGTCGTCGAGCAGAACATCAAGCGGATGCTCCCGATCATCGATCGGGGCTACCTCATCGAGACGGGGCGCATCGTCGCGGAGGGCGACGCGGAGTACCTGAGCGACGACGAACTGCACGAGGAGTACCTCACGGTCTGACAGTCATGGTATACGATAACACGAACCTATATGTCGGTGCGCGCAGACACCGCGCACGCACGACGATGACAGCACGACAGCACCGACGGGCGGCGACCCGCGCGGGGGCGCGCCGATGACGCTCCCGCTCCTCACGAGCGAACAGTTCGTGACGTACTTCCTGAACGGGCTGAGCCGCGGGATGATCATCTTCCTCGTGGCGAGCGGTCTCTCGCTCATCTTCGGGCTGGTCGGCCTCATCAACTTCGCGCACGGCTCGATGCTCGCGCTCGGCGGCTACGGGACGTACGTCCTCGTCGGCCTCGTCGGGAGCTTCTGGGCGGGCCTCGCCGTCTCCGTGCTCGCCGTCGCCGCGCTCGGCCTGCTGCTCGAACGCACGGTCCTGCGCGACCTCTACGACGAACCGCTGCTCGGCTTCCTCGGGACGTTCGGCATCGGCCTCGTGATACAGGAGGCCGTCGCCGTCTACTTCGGGAGCCAGTCGCTCACCGTCGCCTCGCCGTTCCCGGGGTCCGTCTCCTTGGGCGGCGTTGACTACCCGGCGTACCGCCTCCTCGTCATCGTCGTCGGCGCCGCCGTCGCGCTCGCAGTCGGCGCCCTGCTCTCGCGCACGCGCCTTGGCCTCGAAGTGCACGCGACGGCGAACCGCCAGGGAACCGCGGAGATACTGGGCGTGGACACGAGCCGCGTCTTCACCATCACGTTCGTCCTCGGGACGGCGCTCGCGGCGCTCGCGGGCGCGCTCACCGCGCCCATCACGTCCATCTCCCCGACCGTCGGCCTCGGCTACATGACGACGGCGTTCCTCGTCGTCATCGTCGGCGGGATGGGGAGCTTCAAGGGGTCGCTCGTCGCGAGCCTCCTCGCCGGACAGATCATCGCGTTCGGCTGGCTCGTCCTCTCCCCGACGTACGTCAACATCGCCATCTTCGTCGCGGCGATGGTGTTCATCCTCTACAAGCCCCGTGGCTTCTTCGGGAAGCCGGAGGTGTTCGAATGAACGTCGAGATTCCGTCCTTCGACATCGGGCGGCGCGCGCGGCGCGTCCTGCTCGTCGCGGCGATAGTCGTCGCGCTGATCGTGCCGATAGTCAGCCCGTCGAACGTCAGCATCGCGACGGAGGCGCTGATCGTCGCGCTGTTCGCGCTCTCGGTGGACCTCGCGCTCGGCTACACGGGCCTGCTGACGCTCGCGCCCGCGGCGTTCTTCGGTCTCGGCGCGTACACGCTCGCGAAACTCGTCGTGGACTTCGAGCAGTCGTTCTGGCTCGGGTTCCCCGCGGCCGTCGTCATCGCCGCGCTCGCGGCGTTCGTCGTGGGCTACGTCCCGATCAAGCGCCGCATCGGGAACGTCTACTTCGCGCTGTTCACGCTCGCGTTCGGCACCGTCGCGTACGACTTCACGTACGTCACGACCGAGATTACCGGCGGGTCGAACGGCCTCGGGTTCTTCGTGCCGCCCGCGCTGTTCGGGGTGAACCTCGCGACGCCGATGAACTACTACTACTTCGCGCTCGTCGTCGTCGGCGTCCTCTCCATCGGGACGTACCTCCTCCTGCGCACGGACTACGGCGACATCCTGCACGCGACCCGGCAGAACGAGCAGCGGATGCGGTACCTCGGCTACGACACGGACCGCGAGCGGATGATCGCGTGGACGTTCTCCGCGGCGCTGTCCGCGCTCTCCGGCGCGCTCTACGTCGGGATGGTCGGCATCGCCTCGCCCTCGTATCTCTCATTCGACCGGACGGGCGAGGTCATCATCTGGGTCATCGTCGGCGGCACGGGGACGCTCACCGGCCCGTTCAGCGCCGCCATCCTCCTGACGTTCGTGCAGGACGCGCTCTCGAACGTCTGGCTGGAGGGATACCACCTCCTGCTGGGCGTGCTGTTCGTGCTGTTCGTCTTCCTGCTACCGGACGGCATCGTCGGCGCGCTCCTCGGCGACGACGACTGACACCGCCCCTCGGACCCCAATATTTATTTATTATGGTAATCTTAGTCACGGTGTTGGAGAACGATGACTCGTAGAAGACAGTACATCAAGGCGACGGGTATCGCCGGCCTCGCCGGACTCACCGGCCTCGCAGGCTGTAACAGCGGCGGCGGCGACGGCGGCGACGGGGGATCGACGACGAGCAGTAGCAGCAGCAGTAGTAGCGGCGGCGGGGAACCGGTGAAGATAGGGGCGCTCCTCCCGCTGAGCGGGCCGTTCGCGGCGACCGGGCAGGAGAACCAGCGCGGCCTCAAGATCGGCGAGCAGTACCTCGACGGCCAGATCATGGGCCGGGATTTCGAGATCGTCTACAAGGACAACAAGTCGGACCCGAACGCGTCCGTGCAGGGCGCGCGCGAACTCGTCGAGCAGGAGAACGTCGACGCGATCATCGGCCCGGCGAGCAGCGGGAACAGCATCGCGGTGATGGAGTACATCGCGGCGAGCGGGAAGGTCCCGCTCATCCCGACGACGGCGTCCTCGACGGACGCCCGCGATAAGTGTAACCCGTACACGTTCTTCATCTGGCCGAGCAATCGCCACACCGTGCCCGTGGGCGTGGACTTCATCCAGAAGCTCCCGAACTACGTCGACCGGGACATCGACCCGTCGAAGGTCCACTTCGTCTCGCTCGACTACTCGCTCGGGCAGAACAACCTCGAACTCACGAAGCAGGCGATGTCGGACGTCGGCGGCGAGGTCACGGGGAGCACGCTCGTCCCGATCGGCGAGAGCGACTGGTCGTCGTACATCTCCGAGATCGCGAACAGCGACGCGGACGTCGTCACCGGCATCCTGACGTGGGGCGCCGCGGCGAAACTCATCCCGCAGGCCACCTCGTACGGCCTCACGGAGGACAAGACGATGATGTTCAACTCCGGGAAGCCGGTGGGCCAGTACGCGGCCTCGACGATGCCGAAGGACTGCGTCGGCTGGTACGGCACGCACTTCTACAACCCGGCGAAGGAGAGCGACATCAACACCGAGTTCCAGGACCTCTACGGCGGCCTCGACAGCAACCTGCTGCCGAACTCGGTCGCCGGCGGCGGCTTCGAAATCCTGCGCTCGGTCGCGGCGGCGATGGAGGCGCAGAACTCCGCCGCGGTGGACGACGTCCTGAACGGCCTCTCGGGCCTCTCGTGGGACTCCATCTTCGGGGAGATATCCTACCGCGAGTCCGACCACCAGTCCAAACTGGACTTCGTCGGCGCGACGCGCGTCGCCTCCGACGGGGACGTCCCGACGTTCAAGTCCCTCGAGGAGTACCCGGACGTCATCCCGGACGCCACCTGCAGCGTCTAGGGCCGCCTCGCGGGCCGTCGAGACACGAGCCGGTGCGGATCCGCCCCCGTTTCTATGGCAAACGTTTATTACAATTAGCCGCGCGCTAGAGCGTATGAAGCTCGGCCGCTACCTCGTCGAGACGCACTGCCACGCACAGCGCCACGCCGCCCGCATCCAGGCCAGCGGCGAGGGCGAGTACGGCGACCTCGCGAAGAAGATGGTGACGGCGACGCCCGCGGACGAGGCGACGGACGACGACGACGTCATCATCTACGACAACTCGGACCGCGTCATCCGCGACATGGAGACGTACGACGTCGACATGTGCGTCCTCCTCCCCGGGACGTTCGGGTTCACGAACGAGATGCACGCGGAGATCATGGCCGAACACCCGGAGAAGTTCGTCGCCGCCGCCTACCCCGTGCAGACGATGAAGGCCGCCCAGCGCGGCGAAATCGAGTGGACGGCCGAGCGCGCCGCCGAGGAGGTAGACGAGTGGCTCGAAGAGGACGGCTTCCGCATGATCGGCGAGGGCATCCCGTACGATCCGACGCGCGACGAACCGATGACGTGGCGCGAGCGCAAGGAGGAGGTGCGCGCGTTCTTCGACGTCGCCGCGAAACACGAGGTGCCGGTGCGCTGGCACACCGGCTACGTCTCCGGCTACGCGGCCGGCCTCGGCATCTTCGACAATTTCCCGGACTGGAGCGACCCGACGCTCGCCGCCCAACTGAAAGAGGAGTACCCGGAGGTGCCCATCGTCTTCGACCACGGCGGCATGCAGGCGACGTGGCGCGAACACCACGTCGACCAGTGCTGTCAGGTCGCGGCGACCTTCGACGACGTCTACCTCGAAATCGGCCTCTACTGGGCGGACCTCCTGAAGAAGCCGCTCACCGACCCGAACATCTCGGTCGAACAGCTCCTCTGGGGGACGGACTGGGGCGCGTCGATGCCGGAGGTCAGCCGGCCGGGAGAGGACCCGCCGTACTACTGGGATCAGCTCACCGACCGCGGCCTCCCCGCCCACCAGGTGGACTTCTGGGGGCCGTCGCTGCGACAGCTCCAGAAGTACGCGATGGAGCGTGACCTCCCGCAGGAGGAGCTCAACCTCATCCTCGGCGGGAACGCCGTCCGCCTCTTCGACCTGGACGTGCCCGACCATCGGATGTTCCGGGACTACGTCGACGTATGAGCGCGGCGTTCGAGCTCCCGCCGCTCCCGGAGCTCTCCGCGATGGCGGCGACGGACAACCCGAACCGCACGGCGTTCGGCGAGGGCGCGGCCGGGGAGACGATCACGTGGCGCGAGTTCGAGGAGCGGAGCCGTCGGGCCGCGGGCGCGTTCGCCGAGACGTGCGCGGCCGGCGACCGGGTGGCGTTCCTCTGCGATTGCTCTATCGAACACGTCACGCTGTGGAACGGCGCGATGAAGGCCGGCTGTGTCGTCTCGAACCTCCACACGCGCGCCGCGCCGGAGACGCTCGCGTACTGCGTGGACGAACTCCGCCCGCGCGTCGTCGTCGCGGACGACGCGTTCGCGGACGCGCTCGACGCGACCCTGACGCGCGCCGACACGGACGTGGACGCGGTCGTGAGCGTCGGCGATTCGGTCGCCGACGACGCCGTCCGCGCGAAATCGTTCTCCCGCGACCACGACCCCGCCGATCCGGACGTGCGAACCCGCGAGGAGGACGTCGCGTGCGTCCAGTGGACGTCCGGGACGACGGGCCGCCCGAAGGGATGGTGTCACACGCACCGCGGCCTCGGCCACAAGGCCATCCTCCTCCGGGACGTACTCGACCTGGACCGGACCGCGGGGCAGGCGCACGTCTTCACGCCGTCGTTCGCCGCGTGGTACTCGCTCGTCCTCCCGGCGCTCTACACGGGCGCGGCGACGTACTTCCTCGACGACTGGTCGCCGGCGGCGTACGCGGAACTCATCGACGAGCGGGACGCGACGCTCGGCGACCTCGTGCCGACGATGTGGCGCGAGATACTCGCGCTCGACCTGGACGCGTACGACTTCGGGTCGCTGCGCCGCGTCGTCGCGAGCGGCGAACCGCTGGACACGGAGACGCTCGCGGGCCTCCGGGAGCGCGTCTGCGACGAGGTGTACAACAGCTACGCGGCGACGGAAGTGCTCGGGACGGCAATCTCGGACGAGGAACTGACCGGTGAGCGCGTGGAGAGCGTCGGGAAGCCGATGGCGGGGACGCGCGTCCGCGTGGTCGCGGAGGACGGGACGTACGAGGACGTCGTCGAGCGCGGCGAGCGCGGCGAAATCGTCGTGAAGGGGCCGGACTGCGCGGTGTGGGCGTGGAACGACACGCCCCGCACGGAGGCGGCGTTCGAGGACGGCTGGTGGTACTCGGGCGACCTGGGCTATCGCGACGAGGACGGCTACCTCTACGTCGAGGGGCGCGCGGACTTCGTCATCAAGTCGAAGGGTATCAAGGTCGTCCCCGGTCCCATCGAGGAGCGCCTCACCGAGCATCCGGCCGTCGACGAGGCCGTCGTCGTCGGCGTCCCGGACGCGGAGTACGGCGAGAAGGTCGTCGCCGTCGTGCGGACGAACGAGCGCGTTTCGGAGGACGCCCTCGAGGAGTGGTGTCTGGAGAGCGAGACGGTCGCGCGCTTCGAGCGCCCGCGCGAGTACCGTTTCGCGGACGGGCCGTTCCCGCGGACGGCGACCGGAAAACTCGACCGGTCGGCGCTACGTGACCGCCTCGTCGACGAGTGAGCGGGACGGCGGTTCCCGTCCCGCCGTCGTGCGGTCCCGGCGGATGACGCGGCCCGAGACGCACTCGCGAGAGTCCGACTCTCTCGGACACCGATTGAGGGCGATGCATTCCGGCAATTTCACGCGCGTAGCCGTACGCTCGTGGACTATCTTACACTGATACGTGCGTACTCGTCCGGTTCGCACCCAGCGTGCCATCTACTATTTCCGAAATAGAGGGACGTCACTCACGAGCGTCGGTCGCGAACCGACAGCCAGCGGCGACCCGTCGGGAGCGCGTGTGGCAGCGTCGTCGCGTCCCGCCCGTCAGAGCCGACCATTCCGGACGCACCGTGGTGGCGTCCCCTCCCGACCGACTCGCAGCGTCGCCACTCGGACCGGGCGCGTCCGCCGCCGCGGCCGTTCAGAGGTCGAGGAGTCGCTTGATGTTCCCGCTGAATATCTTCTCCCTCGTCGAGTCGGGCACGTCGAGGTCTTCGAGGAGCGGAATGAGCACTTCCGTCCAGTACTCGCCGCGGTCCGGCCCGAACGGGTAGTCTGCGGAGTAGACGACGTTGTCCTCGCCGAAGAACTCCAGGCCGCACTCGAGCGGGTACGTCTCGCCCTGACTGGACACCGCGGTGTCGCCGTAGATGCGGTCGAGGTACGCGTCGAGCGGTTCGGAGAGGTCCGCCATCGTCGGGTTCGCGTATAGCTCGGGCTCCTCGCGGCGCGTCCGATACCACGAGCGGAGGCGGCCGACGAGGTAGGGGAGCGTCCCGCCGAGGTGGTGCGTGACGATCTCGGCGTTCGGGTTCCGTTCGAGGACGCCGCTGAAGATGAGGCGGGCGACGGCGACGCTCGTGTCGAACGGCCAGCCGAGCATCTTGTATATCCACGTCATCCCCTCCTCGTAGTCGTGCCAGTCGGCGAGCTGCGGGTGGATCCAGACCGGCGTCTCCAGGTCGTCGATGGTCTGCCAGAACGGCTCGAAGTCCGGGTCGTCGAGCATCCGCCCGTTGATGTTCGACCACGTCTGGATGCCCTTCATGTCCAGGTCTTCGATACAGCGGCGCGCCTCGTCGACGTACTCGCCGGTGAGGAACGGAACGGTCCCCTGCGGGATGAACCGGTCGGGGTACTCGTCGGCGATGCGTCGGACCTCGTCGTTCGCGACGCGCGTCGCCTCCAGGGCGTCCTCCGGGGCCGCACCGTGGAACATCTGCGGGGCGACGAAGTTGATGACCTGTCTGTCGATACCGTGGCGGTCGAGGTAGTCCACGCGCCCCTCGACGTCGAACATTCGGTCGGCCGTTCGAAGCCCGTCTATCTCGGGGTTCGGGTGGCGTTCCTCGAGGACGTCGAGGACCTTGCGGCTCCCGATGTGCGAGGCCGCGTCTATTATCTCCGGCATACACCGGAGCATCGACCCCCTCGGTTATAGTCCTTCCCCCGATCAGCGAAACGGCGTTCAGGGCCGCCGAGAGAGCTCATTTCTGGACTTTCAGGTTTCGGGTTCGCGGGCGATAGCGGCGGCTGGGCGACGGCCGCGCGGACGGGTCGCGGCGTGCGTCGCGGCTACTTGCGGTGGTCCTCGACGAAGGGGACGGGGCCGACGGTCGCGTCTATCTCCGTCCGGACGTGCTCTTCGGCCTTCGGGTTCGGCGAGTCAGTCTCGCCCCAGACGACGGTGACCTCCGTGCCCGGTTCGGCGTACGCCTCGTCGATGCGGCAGAGGGAGACGACGGTGCGCGCGTCGTGCTGGTACGCCCGCGAGTGCGAGACGCCGACGCGCTCGTCGCCGTCCAGCACCTCGTCGTAGTTCGCGCGCGCCCATCCGATCCGGGGGAGTCCCATGAACTTCTTCGTCGCCCCGGGCTCGAAGAGCGACGCGTAGACGTCGACGACGTCGTCGCGGTCCCACGTCAGCGAGACGAGCGTCCGCTCGAGGTCGTCCATCTGCGCCCGGAGCGCCTCCTTCCCGACGAAGTCGTGGTCGAAGTCGATGAGCTTCCGGTAGCCGAGTTCGACCGGGCTCATGTAGTAGTCGGAGACGTCGTCGGAGTCGAAGCTGCCGTCGATGGAGTACGTGCCCTCGCGGCTGTCAGCGTCCAGCCAGTCGCGGTACGCGGCCATCTCGGGGTCGTCGTAGAGCGGCGGGACGCCGGGCGGGAGCCAGCCGAGGCGCACGGAGAGCGTGTGGTAGGCCTTCGAGCCGAGGCGGCGCAGGCCGTACTCCTCGCCGGCGTCGACGATGGCGTCGCGGACGGCGTCTGCGTGCTCGAAGTCGCCGATGAACTCGAAGCCGAACTCGGTGGACATCCCGTGGCCGAGCGCGATAGCCGGCTTCCCGCCGAGTTCTATCTCCTCGAAGCGATAGAAGCCGATGTCGGCGAGGTCCGCGTCGGTCACCGCTTCGAGGACGGGTTTCGCGTTCGGCCCCTGGACCTGGAAGACGAACTTATCGGGGTCGCCGTCGAGCGCGGACGTCCGCGCCTCGATGTCGACGTCGACGTCGTAGTCGCCCGTCTCCGCGTGGAACTGCACCCAGTTCGCGGAGAGGACGCCCGGGCCGTAGTACTCGTTCTCGTCGAGGCGGAGGAGCGGACCGTCCCCGAGGATGTAGCCCGCGTGATTGCACATCACGACCTGTTTCGCGCGCCCGACGGGGAAGTCGTCGAAGTCGTTGACGCTGAGTCCTTCGAGGAGTTCGCGCGCGTCCGGCCCCGAAACGCGGAGGGACGCCATGTGGTGCGAGAGGTTCGCGAGCGCCACCGACTCGGTGATGGCGCGCTGTTCGTCGATCCAGTTCGTTATCTCGTTCGGGACGACGGGGAAGTTCGCGGTGTAGTCCTCCCCCTGCTCCCGGAGGCGTGCCACCGGATCCCCGGAGGCCTGTATCGTGTTCGGATCCACGTCACGCACCACTCACCACTCGTTAATAAAGATTCCCGAAAACTCCCTTTTGAGGGCCTGTATCGTGCGTATTCGCGAGGCTACGGGTAGCGGAGAAAGCGGCGGGCGGGGCGACGAATGGGGGTTACTGCCAGGCGAGGAGTTCGTGTTCGGCGGCGCGTAGCACCTCCTGCGCCAGGATGATGAGCAGCACGGGGATGAGGACCCAGCCGAGGAGGAGGTCCACGCGCTGCTGTTCGAACCAGAAGTTCACCATGTAGCCGACGCCCGAGCCGGCGCCGAACACCTCCGCGATGAACAGGACCTTCCAGGAGACGACGAGCCCCCAGTACATCGACGGGAAGAGGTACTGGAGGAGCTGCGGGAGCATGATGTCCCGGAAGCGCTGGTAGCGGCCCACGCCGTAGAAGTCCGCCATCTCGTCTATCTCCGGGTCGAGCTCCTGGGTCCCCTCCCACATGTTGAGGATGACGAAGGGGACGCCGACGATGACGACGGTGAGCACGGGCACCCACTCGGAGATGCCGATGCTCATAATGAGCGCGAACGCGACGGCGATGGCGGGCACGGAGAGCCCGAGGACGATCCAGGAGCGCAGGAACGCCTCGAAGCGCTCGCTGAGCCCCATCAGCGTCCCGACGACGCCGCCGACGACGACGGAGATGGCGAACCCGACGAGGAGCCGTCGGAAGGTGGCGACGACGTTGCTCGTGTACGAGCCGAACTGCGGGTCCGAGATGACCGTCCCGGTGGCGGCGAGGAGTTCGCCGATGCCGGGGAAGACGTAGTACGGGAAGAACTGAGCGACGAGCTGCCAGACGCCGAGGACGACGACGGCGACGCCGAGTTTCTTCGCGAGGTTCCGCTCGCGGACGTAGGAGACGACGGCGTTCGCGGCCCCGGTGTCCCGCTCGTGACTGAATGACATGTGTGGGGGGTTACAGCGGGTTCTGGTAGATGTCGTCGAGGGCGGGCGCGGAGTCGATGAAGTCGTAGTCGCTCATCAGGTTCACGAACTCCCAGGTCGCGTCGACGTAGTCGCTGCCGCTGTCGGCGTGGAAGACCTGTCCGTCGTTCGCCCACTCGTCGACGACGTCGATCTTCGCCTGCGTGTCGACGCTCGCTGTCTCGCCGTACTGCTCGAGGATGCTCTGGGTGTTGTCCCGCCAGTACTCGGTGGCGTTCGTGGAGGCGCGCAGGAGGCCGGCCGCGACGTCGGTGTTGTTCTCGTACCAGTCGCGGTGGCTGAACCAGGACGTGAGCGGGAGGGTGTGGCCGGTTCGGTCCTTCCACATCTGGTTGAGCTGGGAGAGCCGCCGGTAGGTGTCGGGTTGGGCCTGCATCGTGATGGTGAGGCCGCTGACGTCGATGACGCCGTCGACTTCCTCGTTCTTGAGGAGGCCGAGGAGCGCGGGCGGCGCGGCGGTGGTCGTCTCGAAGTCCTTGCGGAGGCGCAGGCCGGACTCCTCGGCGACGACGGCCTGGTAGGATTGGACCGTGGAGGAGCCCCACGACCAGACGCCGATGCGCTTGCCCTTGAGATCCTCGATGCTCTTGATGTCGCTGCTCGCGCGAGTGTACAGGCCGTTGATGCACTGGAGACAGCCGTTCCAGCCGAACGTGACGAGGTCTTCGCCCTTGAGGTAGTTGCCGATGTAGGGCATCATCGAGACCATCGTGGCGTCCACCTCGCCGCTGGAGACGGAGCGGACTTGCGCGCCGAACGGCGAGTAGTCCACGGTCATGTCGATTCCCTGCTCGTCGAAGAAGCCCTGGTCGGTGGCGGCCTCGTACATCGGGTAGTGGATCGTGCCCTCGGGGAGCACGATGCGCATCGAGGTCATGCCGTCGCCGCTCGACCCGGTCGTGGTGCTGGTCTGACTGCTACTGCTGGTGCCGTCGCCGCCGTTGCCACCGCATCCCGCGAGGCCGGCGACGCCGATGGCTCCTGCTCCGACGAGGTACCGTCTTCTGGTAACGTCCGACATACACCCGTACTCTCCCATGGCGGACCATAAACATACCGGTAGATAATGTAGGTTGCGCCGCCGCGTCCCCTGGGAAAGATTATTATAGACAGGACGGGTTGTGCCTGCTGTTCACATATGTCCCTACGACAGTCTCGACTGCCGACGACGGCGGGCGCGGAGGAGGTCGTTCGACGGTGAGTCAGACGGACGCACACGCGGGAGCAGGGCGCGGCGACGGCGGTACCGGGACGCTCGAACTCCGCGACATCGTCAAGTACTACGAGAAGCCCGGGCAGGGCCGCGTGCTCGTGCTCGACGAGATAGACCTGGACGTCGAGGACGGCGCGTTCGTCTCCCTGCTCGGGCCGTCCGGGTGCGGGAAGACGACGCTGATGAACGTCATCTCCGGGCTCGTCGAGCGCACCGCCGGGACGATGCGCCGGAACGGCGAGGACGTCACGCCCGACGACCTCTCGCTCGGCTACATCTTCCAGGAGCCCCGCCTGCTGAACTGGAAGACCGTCGCGGAGAACATCGAGTTCGCCCTGGAGGCGCGGGACGTCCCCGAGGCCGAGTGGGACGAGCGCGTCGAGCGCTACCTCGGCATGGTCGGCCTCGGTGACGAGGGAGACAACTATCCGACGCGGCTCTCCGGCGGGATGAAACAGCGCGTCGCCATCGCTCGCGCGCTCGCCACCGAACCCGAGATTCTGCTGATGGACGAACCGTTCAGCAGCCTCGACGAGATAACGGCGCGGGACCTCCGCCAGGAGATGCTCGACATCTGGAAGGACGAGGAGAAGACCATCGTCTTCGTCACCCACGACATCAACGAGGCGGCGTTCCTCTCGGACTACATCTACATGATGAACACGGACGGTCGGATGTTCGCGCGCCGCGACGTCGACATCGAGCGTCCGCGGAGCTACGACGACCCCGCGGTGGCGGAGCGCGAGGCGGAACTGTACCGGGAGTTCCACGAGCACGTGGTGGAGTGAGATGAATCGACTGCAACGCGCGCTCTACACGGCCGCGTCCCTCGTCGTCCTCGTCGCCGTCTGGTACGTCGGCGGCGTCGCGTCCTCGGCGGTTCCGGGCGTCCCGGAGACGGCGGCCGCGCTCGTCACGGTGTTGACGACGCCGGGGCCGTACGATCACATGTTCTACTACCACGTGTGGAAGACGTCGGAGATGCTCCTCATCTCGCTCGTGGTCTCGATGGTCTTCGGGACGCTCATCGGGGTGGCGCTCGGCCGCAGCGAGACGCTGGAGAGCACGCTCTCGTCGTGGATATACGGCTGGCTGGCGGTGCCGTCGCTCGTCCTCGTCTTCCTCGCGGCGGTCTGGTTCGGCTTCGACGTGAAGAGCGGCTACTTCGCGGTGCCCGTCGTCATCACGCCGTTCGTCGCGCTGAACATGTGGGAGGGCGCGCGGAGCCTCGACCGGGACCTCACCGAGATGGCGGACTTCTTCGGCGCGGGCCGCTATCAGACGTTCACGGACGTCGTCATCCCGCAGTTGGCGCCGTTCCTCTTCGCGAGCGTTCGGTCGGCGCTCTCCATCGGCTGGAAGATCACGCTCCTCGTGGAGGCGTTCCTGCTCGCGCGCGGCGTCGGGTTCATGTTCAAGCGGTCGTTCGACAACTACGATCTGACCGCGATGCTGAGTTGGCTCATCATCTTCGTCGTCTTCCTCATCATCATCGAGTACGGCGTTCTCGCCCCGCTCCACGAGCGTGTGATGGCGTGGCGGCCGGACGCCGACGGCGTGCGCCTGACCGAATAGCGCCGCCGCGCTTCTCCCGTCGTTCGCGCACCGTCGCTGAGCGGCCGGTGCGCGCGTCGCCGAGCGCCCGTTTGGTGTGGTGAACCGAACCACGACTCGCCCGGAATTGTCGGACGAGGCTGGATCGGGGCCCTCGCTGCTTCTCCGTCGCGATATCACCACCTCCTCGAACTACCCATAGAATCCGTTACACCAATATGTATGTAAAGGCAAGCGGTCGTCCCGCGCCCGTTCCACCCCCGGTGAGCCACCCTCGTCCGGAATGAGTGGACGGGGCTGTCAGGCGTACGTCAACTCGATCTCGTTCGCCGTGGCGAGCACCGTGCCGAGCATCTCCTCCTCGAGGCGCGTCGGCGTGATGCGGTTCGCCGGGCCGGCCACCGCGATGGCCGCGACCACGTCGCCGTCGACGAGGATCGGCGCGCCGACCGCGCGCGTCCCGACGTTCGCCTCGTGCTCGTTGACCGCGTACCCCTGCTCGCGCACCCGTTCCAGGGTCTCCTGGAGGGCCGACCACGAGTGGATCGTGTTCTCCGTCTGGCGCTCGAAGCCGTGCGTCTCCACGATCTCCTCGACGCGCTCCTCGGGGAGGTGCGCGAGGATCGCTTTCCCCGACGCGATGCTGTGCAGCGGCGAGCGCGTGCCGACGTGCGCGTGCGTCTTCACCGCCCGATCCCCGAGCGCGTAGTCGACGTACACGCCGTGCCCGTGCTCCTCGACGACCAGATAGACCGCTTCGCTCGTGTCGGCCGCGAGCTGCTCCATCGCCTCGCGCGCCACGTCGACGATACGCAGTCCGTTCCGCTCTCGCATCCCGTACTCGAGGAATCGAAGGCTCAGCGAGTAGCCGTCGCGCGTTCGCGTGACGTACTCGTTCGCTTCCATGGTCGCGAGGTACGCGTGCGCCGTGCTCTTCGAGACGCCGATCTCTGCCGCGAGTTCGCGCGACGTGAGCGGCTGCGTCGCCCGTAGGGCTTCGACGACGTCAGCGAAGCGATCGACGGCCTTGATTCGTTCCCCGGCGTCGGATGACATCCTTGTCTGGTATCCGGTGACGCGCCACATATATCTTTCTCTCGTGCCCGACTATTCTGGACGAGGATGCATCGGCCATAATATTGTCCATTGTATGAATTTCTGTTTAACCTCCACTCGTGGTTGTAATAACGACGATAGCCCTCTAATTTGTGATTTTGAGCCTAAATTTATGCTATATTTTCTCTAAGTGGGCAGTTACCAATCAGTCGGCTGCGGAGGGAGAGGGCTACCCCAGATTTAGAAACCGATAGTATGTACCGATATATACCGTTTCGACGCCCCTGTATTGCCACAGGACGCTTTCTCTCGACAAACCCAAAAATGTATATTATGTGAATTTCTATTTCTTTGTCTTTTCACGGGCCGGTCGCTGTCCGGTTTCTCTCGGCGGTTTCGGCGCGAGACAAGGACCAAGCATTTATCTAACCTAATACGTCTGATTGACGTACGTCATGTCTTCTCGGACTAGTCTCGCGGTCGCGCTCGCCGCGGTCGTCCTCCTCGCCTCGCTCGCCGCGACGCCGGTCTCCGGCGTTCGGCAGGCGGGCGGGGACGCGGCCGTGAGCGCCGGGCCCGCGCCGACCATCAACGTCACCAGCACCGTCATCGACGACAGCACCGGCTCGAACGTCACCGTCGCGTACAACGCGACCGGGGTCGTTCCGACGAGCGACCTGAAACTACAGGTATCCGTCGACGGCTACCTCGGGTCGGCGACGGACAGCACCCACAATCGCTTCTATCGGAACGTCACGGGTACGAGCGGGACGATGAACGTCTCCGTGCCCGCCGGCGCGTTCGGCGGCGGGAACCTCACGATGCGCGCCGACCTGGTCGACACCGCGGCGACGACCGGGAACCCCATCGTCGCGAACGACACCGCGCCCCTCACCGTCACCTCGCCCGCGTACGTCTCGGGGTATACGAACACCTCGACGGACGTGGTGACCGGCGAGAACGTCACGCTCACGCCGACCGTGAAGAACCCCGACGGGAGCGGGACGACGGTCGACTACACCGTCGTCGCGTACACGAGCGCGGGCGAGCGGAAGGCGTCGAATCGCACCTTCAGCGTCGCGAACGGCACCAGCGTGACGCCGGCCCTGAACGTCTCCTTCGACCGAGCCGGGACCTACCACGTCCGGGTGAACGACGAGTCGCCGGTCACGGTGACCGTCGCGGACGCCATCAACGTGACCGGGTACACGGTCGCTGACCGGAGCGTCTACACCCATCAGAACGTCAGCGTCACGGCGACCGTGACGAACAACGCGGGGTCCTCGCGAACCGCGACGATTCCGCTCTACGCGAACCACAGCGGCTACCTCGCCCGCGTCGCGTCGAAGTCGGTGACGCTCGCGGCCGGTGCGACGGGGACCGTCCGACTGAACTACACCGCCACCACCGACTTGGACGGCGTTCGCGTCGGGTCGCGCCCCGAGACGTCGGTCGCCGTCTCGCGCACGCCCGTCACCATCGACGCGGTAACCGCGGCGAAGACGTCGCTCGCGCAAAACGAGGTCACGGCGGTGAACGGGACGCTCACGAACCCGAGCGGAGCGCCCGTCTCCTACGTCGCCACGCTCCGCCTCGACGGACGGGACGCGGGCGTCGCGAACGTCACGCTCGCCGCGGGCGAGACGGCGAACGTCTCCTTCCCCGTCTCGTTCGCCGTCAACGGCTCGCACGCCGCGGCGGTCGACTACGGCGGGACGGCGAAACTCGGCGTCACCAGCCCTGACGTCGACGTCGACGGCTACACGATCAACGACACGTCGCCGTACAACGGCGAACCGGTCACCGTGAACGCCACGGTGAACAACACGGCGAGCGGTCCGCGCACGTTCAGCGTGACCGCCTGGGCGGGCGACCGGCGACTGGACAACCGGACGGTGACGCTCGACGCCGGCGCCACGCGGCAGGTGTCGTTCCCCGGCCTCACGTTGTACTCGAACGACGCGTCCGTGACGGTGAACGACCGGCCCGCGACGAGCGTGAGCGTTCGGCGCGCCGTCCAGATAACGGACCGTGACGTCTCCGCGACGGAGGTCCGAACGGGCGACACCGTCTGGTTCAACGCCACGCTCCACAACCCGACCGGGGCGAGTCACCGCCGGTACGTCTCCCTCTGGGCGGACGGCACCGATTACGGCAGGTCCGTCACCGTCGCCGCGGGCGCGACGAAGGCGGTGAACTACTCGACGTCGTTCTCGTCCGCGGGCAAGCACTGGGCGTGGTTCGCGGGCGAGTCGGTTCAGGTCGTCGCGCTCGACGGCGCCGCGGGCGACGCGAACCTCACGGTCACGCGACGATACCTCCCGGACCGCGTCGTGAACGACACGGACACGTACTTCCTCGCGCAGGTCGAGAACGACGGCACGGCGGCCGGCGCGGAGAACGTCACGCTCGTCGTCGACGGTACGACCGTCGGCTACTCGAACGTCTACGTGCCCGCGAACGGGAGCGCGATGGCGTTCGCCGACCACCGCTTCACGAGCAGGGGCACGCACACAGTCACGTTCGCCGGGAACACCGCCAGCGTCGACGTCGGCGGCCCCGTCGTCCGCGACACCCACCTCGAAGTGGTGAACGGGACGACCCCGCGAGAGCTACCGGGCGTGACGGCGTCGTACAGCGGCGGGCGACTCATCGCCACGCTCAACACGAGCGAGCGCGCGCCGGCCAACTACAACCTGACGTCGCTCGGCGTGGACGACACCACCGAGTTCGAACTCACGGTCACGACGAACGACTTCTCGCCGGACGTGATGGTCACGAACGGTCACGGCGCGAACTGGTCGACGGCGCCCGGCCCGACGGCGGGCACGACGAACGTCACGGTGAACGCGACGCCCGGCCAGTTCGACCTGAAGACGTCGTTCCAGAACGGCCGGCCGACGCGGCCGAGCGAGTGGGACGACTACGTCGTCACGGACGTCGCGAACTACACGTGGACGAACGCGCTCCGCGTCGGCTTCGGTGCGGCGCGCGTCGCGGACGTCGGCGCGGACGCGAGCGCCGTCGAGGGACTGTCCGTCGCGACGGACGCACAGCTATTCTCGATGCCGACCTATCACGCGGGTACGGACGGGTCGGCGCCCTACCTCCGCATCGCCATCGCCGCGCCGCACGAGACGGCGAACGGGAACCAGAACACCGGCTACTACGAGACGTTCCTCCCCGACTCGCTCCTCGACGCGTGGGGCGTCACCGACCCGAAGCGCCAGCTCGTCGGCTCGTACAGCGAGTCGGGCGACACGTCGCTCTCGTTCGAGAACGTCTCCGGGGGCGTCCGCGTCTCGATGAGCGTCCACTACTCGAGCGGGACGGTGGAGATTCGGAAGAACACCACCGCGACCACCGATAGCGGGTCGTCGGGCACGCACGAATACCACGACTACGGGAGCGGCAGCGGCGGGGAGGACACGACGACCACTAACGAGCCATCGTTCCCGGACGCGCTCGCGAGCGGGCACGCGGACGTGGACGCGAGCGGGCGCGCCACCGTCACGCTCGCCGCGTCGGGCGACGACACCGGGACCGTGTCGGCGGTCGGCCTCTCCGTCCCCGGCGCAAGTGGCGGCGTGTCGGTCAGCGAACTCCGCAGCCCGCCCGCAGACGCGCCCGCGACGGCCGGAACGCCGGTGTCCGTCGTGGACGTCTCCGCGCCCGATCCGACGGACGGACCGGCGACGGTCGCGCTCACGCTGAACGCGTCGCGCCTCCCGGACGACGCGGACCCGCGCGCGCTGACCGTCGAACACTACACGGGCGGCGCGTGGGAGTCGCTGGACACGACCGTCGACGTCGGCGACGACACCGTCACCGTCACCGCACGGACCGACGGGTTCTCCCCGTTCGCGGTGACGTACGCGTCCGCGGAGCAGACGAGCACGACGACCCGCGAGACGACGAGCACGAGCACGAGCAGCACGACGACGAGTACGAGTACGACGAGCGGTTCGTCGCCCGGGTTCGGCGTCGCGCTCGCGCTCCTCGCGTTCGCGGGCGCGGCCCTGCTCGGCCGCCGCCGATAGCGTCCCGAACGCGTTCGGCGGAGCACCGAGGGGGGCGTCGGCCGTACTCGCGCGTATGCCCGGCTTCCCGAACCCGCTCCGGCGAGGCGGCGACCAGTTCGACGCGTACGACTCGTTCGTGCCCGAGCACCTCCCCGACCCGGGGCCGTTCCTCGACGGCCACGACGTCCTCGCGGGCGCGGCGCACGCCGCGTTCCATCGGCTGACGCGCGAGCGCTTCGAGGCGCGCGGCGTCTACGACGTGACGTTCGGGTACAACCTCGCGCGGTTGAACCTCGACGCGCGCCACCCGGACGCCGGCTACCGGTACGCCGTGGACGCGGACGACCCGGGCGTCCTCCGCGCGGAGTTCACGCCGACGACGGAGTTCTGCCCGCAGAGCGATTCGCTCACGGTCGCGTCCCTGCGCGCGTGGAACGCGCCGGCGGCGCGCCACGAGTACGACCTGGTTCGCGTCCGCCTCCACCCGAGCCACCAGGAGGCCGAGCGCGTGAACGACGAACTCGCGGCGCTCGCGGACGATATCGTGGAGACGGGAGACGTACCTGGACCGGACGACGAACCGGCGGCGGCGACGCTGAGCGAGCACGCGCCTCGCGACTAGTCGACGGCGAGCGTGCAGTCGCTGAACTCGAAGGAGACGGATTCGACGGTGCGGTGATAGCGCGCCTGGTGGTTGTGCGCGCCGCAGACCTCGCGGCGGGCGTCCACGAGGCCGAGCGCGGCGAGACGGTGGAGCTTCCGGTAGGTCGTGGAGGACGGGACGTCGCAGCGTTCGGAGAGCTCCGTCGCGGTCCGCGGTTCGTCGAGCGCGGCGAGGAACGCCCGGCAGTCCCGGTCGTCGAGCACGCCGAAGAGTTCGTCCGGGTCCCGCGCGCGGTCCGGGTCGTCGTCGCGGGTGACGTTCTGCTGCACGCTCACGTCCCCCGTTCGCGCTCGTCGGCGGCGTAGTGTTTGACGATGCGTTCCTCGGCGCGGTGGACGACTTCGCTCAGCGTGGACTTCGCCATCCCCTCGCGGTCGGCGAGGTCGGTGAGCGTACAGCCGCGGGGCGTGTCGTAGTAGCCCGCGTCGAGGGCGGCGGCGACGACTTCGGCCTGCCGGTCGGTCAGGAGGCGCGAGGGGGCGTCGCCGTCGCGGAGGTAGTCGAGGTCGTAGGCGACGCCGAGGCGCTCGAACTGCTCGCCGAGTTCGGAGAGTCGTTCGCGGGGGGCGGTGAGCGTCCACGTCGCCTCGCCGTCGCGGATGTCGAACGGCATCTCGGGCGGGAGGCCGGACTCGGAGGACGCGAGCAGGAGGAGCGGGAGCGTCGTCTCCGCCTGCAGGAGCGCGTGGCCGTCGCGGCGCTGCAGGACGTCGAGTGCGACGAGCGTGTCGGCGGCGCGCATCGCGTCGAGGACGTCGTCGACGCGCGCGGCTTCCAGTTCGACGAGGGCGACCCCGGTGCCGTCGCCGGGGATGCCCGCGAGGATTCGGAAGCGGGCCTCCGGGAACGCGCGCGAGACGTCGCCGATCCACGTCTGGTCGGGGATTCGGATCGTGAGTTTCGCCTCGGGCATCTACGTGGACGTGAGGGCGCGAACACACACGACCCTGCGCACGAACATGTTCGATTCGGCGCGGTGGCGTCCCGAACGCGTTCGTCGAAACCCCCATCGGGGAGCGGCCCGCACGACCCGGTATGGTCGACACGCGACTGGACGCGCGCGAGATAGACGGCGAACCGTTCGGCGACATCATGGACGCGCTCGACGAACTCGGCGAGGGCGAGACGCTCCTCCTCATCAACAGCTTCGAGCCGGCGCCGCTCTACCAGGTGCTCGAACGGCGCGGGTTCACGCACGAGGCCGAGCAGGCGAGCGAGGACGAGTGGCGCGTCCGCATCCAGCACGCCGACTAGCGCGCTGACCGCGCACTTCCGGGCGGCTACGGAGACCAGACGACGGTGACGACGTCGCCGTCGACGTCGACGGTCTCGTAGGCGTATCCGCGCTCGTCGAGTCGCGGGTAGAGGTGCTGGGGCGCCCGGTCGTTCACCTGCACGAGCACGACCCCGTCGTCGAGGTCGGCGAGGCGTTCGAGCGTCTCGCGCAGCGGCTTCGGCGGCGGGAGGTCGCGCGCGTCGAGGAGGTCGGTGGGCGCGTCCGCCGGGGCGTCCGTCGCGTCGAGCGCGGCCGTTTCGACTGCCATACCGTCCCGTCGGTGCCGCGCGCTTGATTCGATTCCCCCGAAGATGTTCACGCGGCGTCCCGCTCGCGCGCGAACCGTTCGGCGAGCGCGCCCGGACTGTGCCGCCAGACGACGCGCGCGAGGTTCGCGGCGGCGAGCGCGCCGCCGCAGGCGAACGCGACGGTGCCGACGCTGACCGCGAGCGCGACGCCCGCGAGCGCGCCGCCCGCCCAGAGGGCCGCGCCGCCGCCGGTGAGCGCGAAGTCGACGAGCGCGACCCGGTCGTCGTAGAGGTCGTCGAGGGTCGGGACGGCTTCGAGGCCGAGACGGTCGGCGTAGCGCTCCGTCCAGACGAGGAACGGGACGACGTGGTAGAGCGTGCCGAGGACGACGAAGCCGACGGCGCCGACGACGAGCAGCGCGAACGCGTGCGGCGCGCCGAACCGGGTCGCGGGCCCGCGGGCGTCGACGAGCCACGCGGGGAGCGAGAGGACCGCCCACGCGGCGAACGCGACGGCGGCGAACGCGTACCGGCGCAGCATCGGCGTCCACGCGACCCGCGAGCGGGCGAGACAGCGCGCCAGCACGACGGCGACGAGGAGCACTGAACCGGCGACGAGGACGCCGCCGACGCGGGCGGCGACGTCGACGGCGAGGAGGCGTCCCGCGGCGAGCAGGACGACGCCGAGCGGGTACGCGGCGGACTCGACGCGCTGGGCGGCGCGGTCGAACCGGTCGAGGTCGACCTGCGCGAAGATGGTGGCGAGCTGGTAGAGCGCGCCGAACACCGTCGCGCCGACGGCGCCGAACACCGCGAGGGTGGCGTGCGCGCCGAGCACGACCGCGTGCGGGACGGCGACGACGCCGGCGTAGTCGCCCGCGAGGAGGAGGCCGAGGACGGGGAGGACGGCGAAGCACGCGAGCGCGAACGCGAAGTGGCCCTCGGTGACGTCGAGCGGGCGGGCGCGCAGGAGAGTGCGCCCGACGTTGTAGACGAGCGCCCAGAGGCCCGCGAGGAGGGCGACGCCCGCGAGCGCGACGATATCGAAGCGCGCGGCGAGGACGCCGACGGCGACGCCGAGGACGCCGACGGCGAGCAGGACGAGGTGGGCGCGCGCGAGCCGTATCGAGTGAATCGGGACGCCCGCCCAGACGGGGACGAACTGCGTCATCGCGCCCGCGATGGTGAGACAGATCCAGCCGGCGAGGAGGAGGTGGACGCCCGCGAGGCCCGCGAGCGGCGCGCCGAGCGCGGCCCCGATCCAGCACGCGCTCGCCGGGACGAGGAGCGCGAGCGCGACGAGGAAGTGTCTGAGCGGGACGCGGAGCGGCGGCTGAACGGTCGTGTCGACGGCGTCGGGAACGGCGGCCATACCCGGGTCGTGTGGCGCGCGCGCCGTCCGTCTACTCCCGAACGAGTTCGGGGTTCAGGCGCCGAGGAAGCGCTTCACGATCTGTTCTTCGGCGCGGTGGAGCGTGGTGCTCGCGGTGGACTTCGAGACGCCGGCGGCGTCCGCGAGGTCCGTGAGCGTGCACTCGCGGGGCGTGTCGTAGTAGCCGCGTTCCGCGGCGAGCGACACGAGTCGACGCTGGCGCTCGGTGAGCACGTCCCCCTCCACGAGGTCCGGAGTGGTCGTCTCCCCGCCCGCGCCGAGGATGCGGACGACGCGGACGTCCTCGTGCGACTCGCCGAGGGTGTCGACGACGTCCCCGAGCGTCTCCCGGTCTGGCGCGTGGAACGTCACGAAGAGCGACCCGTTCTCGACGCGCGCGTCGACGACCGGACAGTCCCACTCCTCGATGCGCTCGCACGGACACGCGCGGCCGGCGTCGCGCGTGAACCGATAGACGTGTTCGTCGCCGTCGGCGTACACCTCGTCGAGCGGCGTGTCGACGTCGCCCTCGACGACGAACTCCTCGTGGACGACGCCGTCGTTCGCGCTCCGCCCGAGGAGCGCGCCCCGGCCGTCCCCGCAGACGTCCGAGATGGTGCACGCGTCGGGCCGGTCGACAGCGACTTCCGCTCGCACTCCCCCCGTCATACGTAGACGAAGTGACTGGAACGGGATAACCGTTGGCTTCGCCTCGTCAGGCGCGCGTCCCGTCCGCCGGTACGAACTCGGCCGCGTCGCCGCGTTCGCGGTCGTCCCGGGCGTCGGCGGCGCTCTCGCCCGCGTCGGGGGTGCCGAGCGAGCGCGCGGAGTTCGCGACGACGAGGAGGCTGCTCGCCGCCATCGCGCCCGCGGCGAGCAGCGGGTTCAGCACGCCGGCGAACGCGAGCGGGACGGCGACGGCGTTGTAGCAGAACGCCCACGCGAGGTTCTCGCGGACGCGCCGACGGGTGCGGCGCGCGACCCCGAGGACGGCCGGGACGGCGCGCACGTCGTCGCCCGTCACGACGGCGTCGGCGGCGTCCGTCGCCAGCGCCGTCCCGGACCCCATCGCAATGCCGAGGTCGGCGGCGGCGAGGGCGGGCGCGTCGTTCGTCCCGTCCCCCACCATCGCCACCGTCCCCTCCGAGCGCAGGCGGTCGATCACCGCGGACTTCCCCTCCGGCGGAACGCCCGCGTGGACCGCGTCCACGGCGTCGACGTCCCGGTAGCGCTCGGCGCTCGCGCCCTCGTCACCGGTGAGCACGACGACGCGGTGGTCGACTGCGAGCGCCTCTATCGCCTCGCGCCAGCCCTCGCGCGGGTCGTCGCCCGCGAGCGCGACGGCGCGCGCGGCCCCGTCGACGCCGACGACCACGGGCACGAGGCCGTCGTCGTCGCCCGCGCGGGCGCGTCGGTCGAGTTCGTCCGGAAGGAGCCAGTCGTCGCCGGCGACGAAGTCGGGGCGCCCGACGCGGACGCGCCGCCCGTCGACGGTCCCGGAGACGCCGCGCGCGTGTCGTTCGACGCCTCGCACGTCGGCGTCGGGCGCGTCGGCGTGCGCGCAGACGGCGCGCGCGACCGGATGGTCGGCGTAGGCTTCGAGGGCGGCGGCGAGCGAGAGCGCGTCCGGGTCGCCAGCGACGTCGGTGACGCGCATATCGCCCGTCGTGAGCGTCCCGGTCTTGTCGAACGCGACGACGTCGACGTCCGCGGCGCGTTCGAAGACGCCGGCGTCGGTGACGACCGTGCCTCGGTCGAGGGCGGCGCGGACGCCCGCGGAGACGGCGAGCGGCGTCGCGAGGCCGAGCGCGCACGGACAGGAGACGACGAGCACCGAGAGCGCGGTGAGCATCGCGGCGTCGAGGGGCGCGCCGCGCACGAGCGAGACGGCGAACGCGAGGACGGCGACGCCGAAGACGAGCGGGACGAACGCGGCGGCGAGGCGGTCCGCGAGGCGCTGGGCGCCGCCGTGCGTGCTCTGGACGTCCCAGAGCGCGTCCACCACGCGGTCGAAGGTGCTCTCCGCGTCGACGCGGACGGTGACGCCGCCCGCCGCGAGGACGCTCCCGCCCACTACGTCGTCGCCGACGCCGACGTCGCGCGGTGCGGACTCGCCGGTGAGCAGTGACTCGTCCGCGGCGCCGTCGCCGTCCACGACGGTGCCGTCGCGCGGGATCCGGTCGCCGGCCGCGACCACGACGTCGTCGCCCGATTCGAGCGCTCCTATCGGGCGCTCGGTGACGCCGTCGTCGGTCCGCACGCGGACGTTCTCGGGCCGGTCGTCGGCGAGCGCCGCGAGGCCGCTCGCCGCGCGCGACTTCACGCGCGTCTCCCAGTGCTCGCCGAGCGTCACCGCGAGTACGACGACGACGGCGACGTCGAAGTACACCTCGTGGCCGCCCCGGAGGAGGACGAGGACGCTGTAGCCGTACGCGACGAGCGCCGCGAGCGAGACGAGCAAGTCCATGTTCGGGCGTCTCGCGCGCAGGCTGACGTACGCGCCCCGGAAGACGGGGTAGCCGGCGAGCATGGTGGCGACGCCGGCGAGCACGGCGACGTTCCAGAGGAGGTAGCGCCCCGCCGTCCCGCCGACGTCGAAGAACGGGACGAGCGCGCCCCACCCGAGGTAGACCGGGTAGAGGAAGACGACGTACCACGTCATCACCATCATCCCGAAGACGCCGCCGAGCAGGAGGCGCGCGCCCGTCGTGAGCGTCCCCTCCTCGGGGTCGGCGTCGCGCTCGCGCACCCGATAGCCGTAGCCGGAGAGCGCCTCGGTGAGCGAGCCGTCGAGTCCGCCGGGGTCGTAGGCGACGCGGACGGCGTCCCCGGCGTAGCTCGCGTCGGCGGCGCGGACGCCCGGGACGTCCGCGGCGCGCGATTCGAGGAACGCCTCGCAGGTCGCGCAGTGCATCCCGTCCACGGCGAAGTACGCCGTCTCGCAGCCCTCCAGGTCGGCGTCCGCGGCGTCGTCGCGAACGGCCGCGCGAGCGTCCGCGGGGTCCACGTCCGCGGCGTCGTCGGGGAGCGCGGCCGCGACCTCTCGACAGCCCCGACAGCAGTAGACGGTGCCGTCGTCGGCCGTGACGGGCGGGTCCGCCGGGAGGCCGCAGAGCGCGCACTCCATCCCTAGACGACCGCGAGTTCGACGGTCTTCGCGTCGTCCGCGCCGTCGAGCGTGACGGTGGTCTCGACGCTCGCCGGCGTCGCGTCCGCGGGGAGGTCGTAGGTCGCCTGCAGCGTCGCGCTCTCCCCGGGTGCGAGTTCGTCCGTCGCCGCGCCGCCGTCTATCGTCTCGCCGCCGTCGGTGGTGACGGCGCCGAGCGCGAACCGATAGGGCGCGTCGGCCGTGTTCTTCGCGGCGACGGCGAGGGTGAGCCGTCGGCCGTCGCCGGTGTCGCGGAGCGCGGCGTTCGAGAGCTTCTCGCGCGTCGGCGTCTCGGGGCGGAGTTCGCCGCCGACGCCGACGCTGACGCCCGTCGGTTTGTTCCAGGCGCTCTCGTCGCCGGCGAAGTCCTCCTCGACGAGGCCGATCAGGGTTCGGCCCTCGACGACGACGGGGATGGCGACGCTCACGGGCGCGAGGTAGCGGACGAACGAGCGCCTGCTCCAGACGTCGTCCTCGTGGTCGCCGGCGGTTCGGTCGGTGTCGGTGGTGGTAGTGTCGGTCATTGTCAGGTCGGGAGGGGCGCGCTACCGGGCGCGAAGAGGCCGTGCTGGATTATCGACGCGAGCGGGATGCCGTACGCGATGACGATGAGGACGACGGCGACGGCGACCCAGAGCTTGAAGTTGTCGAGGATGCGCGGGCCCGCGTCAGGGCCGGAGAGCGGTTCCGGGACGTGGCCGTTGACCGCGAGCGGCGCCTCGCCGCGCCGGCCGAACCACGTCGCGGTGACGACGACGAGGAAGCAGAGGAGCGCGACGAAGAGCATCGCCGCGCCCGCGACGATCTGCAGGTGGACCGCGTCGAAGCCCGTGATCGGGAGGTTGAACGCGACCTGCGAGTACTGCGGGACGCTCGTGCGGCGCGGGACGCCCGCGAGGCCCTCGCGGTGCATCGCGTTCGACATGAAGACCATGCCGACGAACCAGAGGTAGGGCTGGACAGCGGCGAGCGTCCGGAAGCGCAGGCGCTTCCCGGTGAGCTGCGGGAGCAGCCAGTAGGAGACGGCCATGAATGAGAGCGCGACGGCGGTGCCGACGGTGAGGTGGAAGTGGCCGGGCACCCAGAGGGTGTTGTGCACCATCGCGTTCACGTTCAGGCCGGCGTTCACCATCCCGCCGAAGCCGGCGGCGGCGAACATGATGCCGGCGAGCGCACACCCGGAGAACGCGGGGTTCTCCCACGGGAGCGCGCGGAGCCAGCCGAACCGGCCCGTGCCGCCGCGCTGGCGGGCGCCGTGCTCCATGCTCGCCACCGTCGTGAACGCGGTGAGGAGGCTGGGCAGGACGATGAAGAACGTGCTCGTCATCTGCACGAACTTCAGCCCCTGCGAGATGCCGGGGTCGCCGTACTGGTGGTGGACGCCCACCGGCGTCGAGAGCAGGAGGAAGAGGAGGAAGACGACGCGCGCGATGGAGTCCGAGACGAGGCGGCCGCCGGAGAACTTCGGGAGGAGCGTGTACCAGATGAAGTACGCCGGGAGGAGCCAGAAGTAGACGACTGCGTGCCCGAAGTACCAGAAGAGCGTGCGCGTGAGCAGCGGGTTGACGCGCGGGATCCACCCGAGCGACCACGGCACGAGGAAGACGACGACTTCGACGGCGACGCCCGCGGAGCAGAGGAACCAGAGCAGCATCGTCGACACCGACATGAACGTCTGGAGCGGGATGCGCTCGCCCGGATTCTCCTTTCGCCACGCGTAGAGCGACCAGAGGTAGTCGACCCCCGCGCCCCACGACCCGACGACGAGGCCGGCGAGGCCGAGGTAGAACGTCGGGGACGCCTCTAGCGGCGCGTAGAACGTGTAGAGGACGGCGCCGTGCAGGGGGATCCAGCCGACGAGGTTCCCGAGCACGGAGACGAACGCGAGGGCGGTGCCGAGCACCATCAGCGCGAACCACGCCCACGTGAACCTGCGGTCGTGGAAGCCCCTGTCGAGGCTTCGCGTGACGCCCCACGTGAACAGGCCGACGGTGAAGAACGTCGTGAACACGAGCGCCATCAGCACGCCGTGCGCGGTGAGGATCGCGTAGTAGTCGACCGCGGAGAACGGCCGCAGGAAGCCCGTGCGGAACCACGCCTGCAGCAGGCCGAGCAGGCCGCCGACGGCGACGGCGATAATGGCGACGGCGATGCTGGAGCGCGCCACCTTCGCTTCGAGCGGGTGGTCGTCGACGAACGCCATCAGGCGACACCCCCGTCGGGCGCGTCACCGGCCGGCGGTGCGAGCGACGCGGCCGTCCCGTTCGCGGACGCGTTCCGGAGCGTCTCGCGCGGCACGACGACTATCTGGCCCTCCATGTTCTGGTGGCCGGCGCCGCAGTACTCGTTGCAGACGACGCCGTACGTCGTCGGGCGGTCGAAGCGCGTCGTCGCCACCGTCACCTGTCCGGGGATGACCATGGCGTTCACGCTCGTCCCGACCACCTCGAAGCCGTGGACGACGTCCGGGCTAGTGAGTCGAAACGTCACCGTCGTGTTCGCCGGGACGACGACCGGTTCGCGCGTCCCCGGGCGGAACTGGAACTGCTGGGCGACGACGTTCACGACGTAGTGGTCGTCGCTCGCCCAGTGGCCGCCGGGGTCGCCGAAGGTGGTGTTCGAGAGGTCGTTCGCCGCGACCGTCTCGCCGCTGTCGCCGACCGTGGTCGCGCCGACGGCGACGACGCCGTAGACGATGGAGGCCATGAGGCCGACGATGAAGACGAGCGAGACGCCGATCCAGATCTTCTCGTAGCGGTGTATGTCCATACCGTGATCACCCCAGGATGTGCGGGCCGCGCCCGAGGAACTCGACGAAGTAGAGCAGGATCCACGCGACGACGAGAATCGCCGTGTAGACCGCGATGAGCGACGCCGTTCCCCACGGGTCGTAGTCGTCGTGTTCGATGCGTCGTTCCGGCTCGTACTGCGGGGCTTCGACCGTCTCAGGCGGGGTCTCCCCCTCCAGTAGCCAGTCGAGGCTGACGTCGCCGGCGCGCCACGAATCCCAGAGGACGTACGCGGCGATGGTGGGGACGGCGACGGCGGACGGGCCGACGATCCACGCCGCGTTCCACCAGTTCAAGTCGGGGAGGAGCCCGCCCCCGCCGCCGGCCGCGGCCCCGCTGCCGCCGCTGGCGCCCGTGACGAAGATGCCGGCCTTCATCCCGAGGCCGAGGTGCGGGTCGCAGTAGTAGAGGTAGGTCCCGGACGTCTCGAACGTGTACGAGTACGTGTAGCCCGAGTTCTTTATCTCGGAGACGCCCTCCCAGTTCGCGCCGCCGGGTTGGTCTTCGACGACGATGTTGTGCGTGTTCGACGTCCACTCGAAGTGGACGGTGGTGCCGGGGTCGACCTTCAGCGCGGGCGGCGCGTACGCGTACGTCCCGCCGTTTCCGTCCGCGCCCACCTCGACGGTGACGTCGCTCTGCCCCGTCTTGTCGACGGTGGTGCCGTCGTAGTTCTTCACCTCACCGCCCTTCCCGGACGAGGTGAACCAGTCGCCCCACTCGGGCGACCCGCCACCGCCACCGGATCCGCCGCCGACGACGACGGCGCCCTTCATCCCGAGGCCGAGGTGCGGGTCGCAGTAGTACTTGTAGACGCCCGCGGTCTCGAACGTGTACGAGTACGTGTAGCCCGAGTTCTTTATCTCGGAGACGCCCTCCCAGTTCGCGCCCGACGGCTGGTCTTCGACGACGATGTTGTGCGTGTTCGACGTCCACTCGAAGACGACTTCCGTTCCGGGCGAGACGCGCACGGCCGGCGGGGCGTACGCGTACGTCCCGCCGTTGCCCTGCGCGCCCACCTCGACGGTGACGGTGTCCTGTCCGGTCTTGTCGACGGTGGTGCCGTCGTAGTTCTTCACCTCGCCGCCCTTCGAATCAGACGTGAACCAGCCGCCGTAGTCGGCCGACTGGCCCGCCGCGACGCCCGTTCCGGCCGCGCCGGCAGCGAGCGCCGCCGCCGTCGTCGCGCCCGCGCGGAGGAACCCGCGGCGGGTCGGCCCCCTACGCACGGCGACCCCGGGCGGCGACGCCCGTTCGTGTCGTTGTATCCACCATACGGAGCGGTCGGTCCAGGGCCCACTTATCCGAGGCGTTCACTCCCATCGCGTGGGAACGGCCGCTGCGGATTTGCTCGCCGCGCCCGAACCGACGCGTATGGTCGAGACGCCGACGAGACGGTTCGGACTGTTCGCGCTGCTCGCACTCCTTCCCGTGCTCGCCTACCTGTTCGCGACCGGGGCGGGAATCGTCGCGCTCGCCGTCGTGAACGTCTGCATCGTCACCGCCGCGCTCTACACGTTCCTCGGCCCCGCCGCCGGAGACCCGGTGACACACTAGCGTCATTCCGCCGCCGGCGCGAACACGACCAGCGCGCGCGTCGCCGTCCGCGCGCGCGGTTCGATCGTTCGCTCGCCGTCGAATCGCAGCACGTCCCCCTCGTCGAGCGCGTACTCCTCGCCGTCCAGTCGGACGTCGAGGCCGCCCGAGAGGACGAGCAGGAGGACGGCCGTCCCCGGGTGGTCGTGCGGCGGGACGCGCTCCCCCGCGTCCAGTCGGAGGCGGACCGTCCGCGGACGCGCGGCGAACACCTCCTCGTGCGTCGAGTCGTCGAGCGTCGACAGCGTCACTCGTTCGGGCATCACGCTGGCCTAGGGAGTCGGGGCCGATAGCGACGTGCCCGAACACGTTCGGGAGTCCGCGGCGCGCGTCCGTGCGAACACGTTCGGGGGAACGCCCACCGTGAACCCGCGCCTCCGAACGCCTGCATGAGCGAACACCGCCTCGACGTCCGCGAGATCCCGCCCCAGCAGCGCCACGAACGCATCCACGACCGCTTCGCCGAGTTGGACGCGGGCGACGTCCTCACCATCGTCAACGACCACGAACCCAAACCGCTCTTCTACGAGTTCCAAGCCGAAGTTGACTCCTTCGACGAAGACGGCTACGACGTCGAGGAGGCCGAACCCGGTCGGTTCGTCGCGCGCTTCCCGAAACGATAGCTCACGTCGCGACGACGAGCAGCGCGGAGACGGCGACGAGCGCCACGTGGAAGGACGCGTGCGCGACCATCGCCGTCTCCAGGGAGTCGCGCCAGAAGAGCCACCCGAGCGCGACGCCGACGAGCGCGTTCAAGAGGACGGTCCGCGCGACCAGCGCCGCGGTCAGCGGGTACGCCGCGGCGAGCGCCGGGAGGTGGCCGGCGCCGAACGCGACGGCGCTCGCGGCGATTGCACCCCACATCGCGAGCGCGGACGGCGACGCACGCGCACTCCCGAACGCCCGTCCGAGCCGCCAGAACAGCCACGCGAGCGGCGCCATCACGCCCCACCGCAGGAGGAGTTCCTCCGTGATACCGCCGTAGAGGAGGCGGAGCGGGAGCGACGCCGCGAGCGCGCCGAGCGACTCCGCGTCAGTGCTCGTGGGCGCGGGCAGGGAGACGAACGGCGCGAACGCCGCATCGAGGAGCGAGACGAGCGCGAACGCGCCGACACCCACGACCACCGCACGCCCGAGCGACTCGCGGAACGCCCGCCAGTCCGGGTCGTCCCCCGCCGCCCACGCGTAGACGTGCGAGCGCAGGCCGATCCGCGGCGCGGCCGCCGCCCCGAGCGCCACCGCGACGCCGAGCAGCAGCACGGAGTTCGCCGCGGCCACCGCGAGCAACAGCGGATAGGACGCCCCCTCGAACCCCGGGAGCGCGCGGACCGCGGGCACGGCGCCCGCCGCGGCCGCGAGCACGCCCACCATCCCCAACGCGAAGAGCGCGACGCCACCGCGCGCCGTCCGCCACGGCCGTCCGCTCGCGTTCGACGTCATACCGCCTCCGTTCGCGCACGGCGCGGAAAAATCCCACCCCCCGACTGCGACGGACGACACGCGATAGTATTGTAGAATTATAGAAATAGCACATAATAGAGTTTCGGGCGCCTATTCCGATATAGAAAGAATATATGGCGGATATACCCCCATTGAATCGAATAAGAACATACAAATTCGATATTTTTCGTAGTACTTAGACAAAATTGTCCTCTTCTCATGGATAGGGGCCACCCCTCTCCTCAAGAAGCCAGAGTTGGGTCAAACGAGCCATTAGACTACGATACGCCATCCGACCGCCCCCTCGATCATTCAGTAATATTGTTCATTATTCGAGTTACTGGTTAGCGTTGGATCGCGAGCGCGTGCGCGAGCGACGCGTCGGCGTCGACGGCCGGAACGCGCTCGCGCTCGACGTCGCCCGCGGTCAGACACTCGAAACCGTCGTCGGTGACGAGCCACGTGTCCTCCGTCTTCGTCCCGCGGACCGTCGGGTTCCACGCGTACCCCATCGGGAGGTGGACGCGCTCGCCGCTCCCCGGGGTCGCCACCCACTCGCGGCCGTCGAACCCCGCCGCGCCCCCCTGGTGGTGGCGGCGCCACTCCCCGCGAAACCCCGTCTCCGCGTACGCGTCCCGAATCCGCGCGAAGACGTCGGCGGCGGTGCCGCCCGCGCGCCCCACGCTCCGGGTCGCCGCGAGCGCCGTCGACGCGACCCGCGCCGACGCCCGCCAGCGGTCGTCGTACCAGTCGGGCGCGTCGAAGCGGACGGTGCGCGTGAGACTCGCGAAGAGACCGCCTCGGGACGCCGTCACCGACACCAGCGCGTACGCGCCGAGTTCGGCGTCCGTCGGCGTGAAGTGGCGATACCGTCGAACGCGCTCTGCGCCGCCGACGAGGACCACGGGCGCGCGAACGTCCGCGTCGGCCAGCCGGCCCGTGAGTTCGGCCGCGGCCGCGCGCTCGCTCGTCCCCGGCGAGAGCCCCCGGCAGGCGGACTCCACCGCCGCCGCGGCGTCCGCGCCGAGCGCGCGATACGCCTCGACGTCCGCGTCCGCGAGCGGCTGACGGAGCGCCGTCGCGTTCGCGCGCTCGAACCCCGGCACGTCGACGTCCGCCGCCGCCGGCGTCGGACTCCGCGCGGCGAGCGCGTCCACGAGGTCCGTCTCGTGCCACGGATAGCTCTCGACGGCGGCGTCCGCGGGGAGTTCCTCCGCGGCGAGTCGGTCGGCCTCGATGTTGGTGGTGAGGACGCGCAGGTCGTCTCCGTCGTAGCCGGCCGCGGCGATGCCCGCGTCGTCCGACGCGTCGACGACGTTGTCACCGCCGGTCAGCCACGCGAACCCGTTCGGACGAGCGAACCAGACGGCCGCGAGGCCGCGCTCGTCGAGATAGGCGTCCAGTCGCTCGCGTCGTCGCATACGCGCCGTACCGACCGCGAGAAGTTAAAACCGGGGCCCGGTGCGCGTCGGGTCGCGCGGGCCGGCGCTCAGACGTGCGGTTCGCCGAGTTGTTCGCTCGCGTCCTCGAACGAGACCCGGCGGTTGTGGAGGGCTACACCGGTCTCCGCGTCGAAGACGTGCGCGGCGTCGACGGGGAGGTGGACGGCGACGGACTCGCCCTCCTCGATGCGCCGCATTCCGTCGGCGACGGCGGTGAGAGACGTCGAGTCGCCGGCGGCGAAGTCGAGGTGGACGACGTGCTCGTTCCCCATCGGCTCGACGACGTCCACGGTCATCTCGAACTCGCGGTCACCGAGCGACACCGCCGCCGGGTCGTCTTCGAGGATTTCGACCGACTCGGGGCGGACGCCGAGAACGACGTCGTCCGCGTCCCCGACGTCGTCGACGATAGCGTCGTCGAGCGCGTACGTGAAGTCGGCGGCGACGAAGCGCTCCCCGTCGAACTCGCCGTCGAGGTGGTTCATGTTCGGTTCGCCGAGGAACTCCGCGACGAACAGGTTCGCGGGGGCGTGATAGAGCTCCAGCGGTTCGCCGACCTGCTGGAGTTCGCCGTCGTTCATCACGGCCATCCGGTCGCTCATCGTCATCGCCTCGGTCTGGTCGTGGGTGACGTAGACGGTGGTGGTGTCGAGGTCCTCCTGGAGGTGCTGGAGCTCCGTGCGCATCGTCGCGCGGAGCTTCGCGTCCAGGTTGGAGAGCGGTTCGTCCATCAGGAAGACCGCGGGTTCCCGGACGATGGCGCGCCCGAGCGCCACCCGCTGCTGTTGGCCGCCCGACAGCTCTCCGGGTTTCCGGTCGAGCAGGTCGGGGATGTCGAGCAAGTCCGCGACGTCCTCGACGCGCTCCTCGCGCTCCTCGTCCGTGTAATCGGGCTCTTCCTCCCGTCCGAC
>Ga0207755_100216_pt1 | contig 33211 bp, 40 predicted proteins | sample A23P2SouthBayCA_FD_187734 | JGI IMG/M metagenome (GOLD analysis project Ga0207755, IMG submission 187734) | Aerobic enrichment media microbial communities from Bioluminiscent Bay, La Parguera, Puerto Rico - A23 P2 (SPAdes) | ecosystem: Environmental > Aquatic > Marine > Unclassified ...
GAACGCCGACCGCTTGCTCGACGAGATCTGAGCGTGGTCACTCTCCGGGGGAACACCGCCCGGTGACGGCGAGTGCAAGCGGGCGGCGAACGCCGACCGCTTGCTCGACGAGAGTTAGAGCCGTCCCCGATCCACGACCGCCACGTCGCAGTCAACGTCGTGCAACCGCTCGAAGGTGGGCGGGGAGACGAACCGCGAGGCCCGCGAGCGCTCGCCGGACGACCCGACGAGCAACAGGTCGTAGGCGTCGGCGTTGGCGCCGATGAAGTCGGTGATGCGACTCCGGGCCACGCGCGTCTCCACGTCCACGTCGACCGTCTCCGCGAGGTCGGCCAGCCGTTTCTCTGCCTCCCTGCGCTCAACCTCGGCGTCGATACAGGTACAGACGCTCAGGGCGCCGCTCCGGCCGGCCAACCGCGCGGCGAAATCGAGCATCGCGTGAGCGGTGTCGCCGGGGCGGGCGACCGTCACGAGGATGCGTCGCCACCGGCGCCGGCCCGTCGTCGACCGGAACGCGACGGCGTCGTAGCGGCTGTCGAAGATGCCACGGACGTACGGCGAGAGCAGGCCGCGCTCCTCCTCGTACGGCGTGACCACGAGATCGCAGTTCGTGTTCGCCACCGTCTCGGTCGTCGTCGGCACCGCGGCGCCACGGGCGACGACGACCTCGCAGGGGACGCCAGCGCGGGTGCGGATCGTCCGCGCCGCCTCCTCCAGTCGATCGGCCGTCTCCGTCGCGGCGTCGTCCGGCGTCGGATCGGCGTCGTCGGCCTCCAGCGTCGTCTCCGCGTCGAGAACCGCCAGCAACACCACCTTCCCGGCGTCGTGGGCGGCCGCGAGCGTCGCGCCGAACAGCGCCGTCGTCTCGGCCCGGTCGTGGTCTCCCCGCATCGGCACGAGGACGTGATCGTCGCCCTGTGCCGTGTCGTAGAGATACTGCGCACGGCGTTCGTAGAAGTGCGAGCGCCAGAGCGAGAAGACGACGGCGACGAGGGCACCGAAGACGGCGACGCTCGTGACGTACGCCTCGGGGGAGGCGTCGTCGGTGACGAGGACGAGCAGCGCCGTCGAGAAGGCCGCGGGCTCTTCCACGTCGAGGAACCACGTCGCGCCGCCGGTGAGAAAGATCGAGAGCGCGGCGCTCGCGGGAGAGACGGTCGCTACGGATGGTAACAGGGGGACGGACGCCGAGAGGCCGAGCGCGACCCAGCCACAGCACGCGCCGACGACGAGGCCGACGACGAACTTTCGGGGCGAGGCGTAGCGCCCCTCGGGATCGGCAAAGAGCGTGTACGCCCCCGACGCCAGCGGCGGGAACAGGAGAAAGGAGAGTTCGGTCAGCGCGTTCGAGATGAAAGTGACCAAGCCGATGAGCAGGGGGACTGCCACCAGCACCGTCAGGTGGAGGAGGTTGCCGGTGTGCTGGAGCCAGCGACCGAAGGCGGCGAGTTCCCGGCGTTCGAGCCGCCGGAGCCGGCGGGCAACGGCGACGAGCCGTGCGATCACCCCCTCGAACATCCTAGCCGAGCGTCGCGGCGGCGTCGAGCGCCAGTTCGATCATTCGCTCGACGTTGTTGCGGGCCTTCGGCGGGAGTTCGTCCGCCGACACGTCGCCGCTCCCCTTCTGGGTGCCCTCGACGAGGTTACCGTCGACGGTACAGATGGCGCCGGCACGAAGCTCTTTCCGCCGGGCGAGGGTGAAGAGCGCGGCCGCCTCCATCTCCACGGCGAGCAGGCCCGCATCCTCCCAGTCGTCGACGTACGCGTCCGTCTCGGCGTAGAAGGCGTCGTCGGTGACGACCGGGCCGACGTGGACCGCCTCGTCGTTCGCCTCGGCGGCGTCGACGAGCGCCTGCAACACGGCGTAGTCGGGGACGGCCGGATACTCGACGCGTTCGTACCGCTTGGTCGTCCCTTCCTCCTTGGCGGCGCCGGTGGCGACCACCATGTCGCCGATCTCGATGCCCGACTGGAGGGCGCCGGTCGTCCCCGGTCGGATGACCGTCTCGACGCCGACGGCCGCGAGCTCCTCGAGCGCGATGGCCGCCGAGGGCGACCCGACGCCGGTCGAACAGACGGTCAGGGGGACGCCGTCGTACTCGGCGTTGACGAGGTAGTACTCGCGGTTGTGGGCGAGTTCCTCTGCAGTGTCACACTGCGCTACGATCCGTTCGACTCGCCCCGGGTCACCGGGGAGGAGCGCCACGTCGTGAACGTCGCCCTCGCCGACCCGCAGGTGTGGCTGGATGGCCATACGAGAGTCACGCCGCGCCGGGGAGAAAACAGTCCCGGCTGGAGGCGAGGCGAAATTCGGTGAGCGTTCGATCCCCGGTCGGGGACTGATACGGAGTGTTGTAACCGCTTGGGTGGTTCGCCAAGACGGTCCGGCGAACCACCGGTACGGACGTACGACGAACCGTCTGACCGGCCGGTCACTCAACCGACTGTTTGAGTCACCCCAGAAACAAACCGGCACGGAGCCGAACGCCCACCCATGGATCAGACGCGACGCCGCTTACTCCTGACCGGGGCGACTGCCGGTGCCCTCTCGCTGTCGGGGTGTCTCGACGCCATCGGGAGCGACGACGGCGCTCTCGCCGGCGGCAGTGGCGACGGTGGACGCCACCTCCAACTCGTTCTTTCCGACGCCCCGACGCCCCTGCGTTCGGGCTACGTGGTCGACGTCGCGGAGACCGAGCGACCGTGGGACCGCGACGCCTTCGCAGCGGCGCGAAACGGCGAGACGTACACGACACAGCACCGGACGCCCTTCGGCTCCCGACCGGACGACCCGAAATACGCCCGCCACGACGGGACGTACTACCGACTCGGGCACGTCGTCGTGGACGAACGCGCGGTTACACACCCAGTACTTCGGCTGTCGGCGGTGGCCGAGGCCGGCGCCGACGAGTCGCCCGAGGCTATCGACGCCGACGACCTCTCCGAGGCCGACCGGACGGTGGTGCACGTCGCCCACATGGCGGCGCGGGCGCGGGGGAACGAGGGCGGCGTGCCGTGGGGGGCGGTCCGGCGCGGCGGGTTCGTCTTCCGCGACGACGACGCCGCGGAGAGCCGGCTGGTCGGCGACGACGCGCCGGGTCACGTCGCCTACCGGGAGCGGGTGTACGAAATCGACATCAGCCGCGAGCGGTTCTACGAACCGGTCTACCGGGCGACGGTCGAGCCGGTGGCCGAGTCGCCCGAACGCCTGGAGGCCATCCTCCGGGCGCAGTTCGTCGACGCCCGCCTGTCCGGCGACGGCCTGTCGGGGCAGACGCGGTCAATCCTGCGAGACGCACAGGGGGAGGGCTACGGGGAGACACAGCCGTACTCGTCGGCCTACCGGACGGTTCTGACGGCCCTCCACGCTCGGGCCTACCTCGACGGCAACATCGAGAAGGACGCGTACGTCGAAGACCCCGGAACCGGGATGGTGCAGTACGACGGGACGTACTACCACTACCGGCTGCGATTCCTCACGCGGGAGTGACACACGGAGAGGCGAAGAACCGAGGGCGTTTCCGCCCCATTCAGCAGACGACCATGAACACGATTCAGGTGTCGATCGTCCTCTTTGCCGCCGCCATCGTCGTCTCTATCGGGAGTCGGGCGTGGTACCTCCGGTCGCTCGGAGACGGGACGGCGATGGTGTACGTCGGCTTACTGCTCGGTGGCCTGCTGTGGTTGCTCGGCGCGTACTACGGCTATCGTGCGATCCGGACGGAGCGTCGGCGTTGAGCCGCCGACGGGAGCCGGGGTGGCTGGCCTCATAGTGAGTATTGTAAGTCATTACCGGCGGTTCGCCGAGACGAGCCGGCGAACCGCCGGTAAACAGTTACACTATCAGCCGGCGACGGTGAACAGCAACACGTTGTGCGCACCCGGTCCCAACCCCACCGCGGCGACGACTCCCAGTAACAGCCGCCCCTGCGTCGGCGCCTCGCGGACCGTCTCGGTCAGGGCGACGACGACCACCGCGGCGACGACGAGTTTGACGAGGACGAACAGCCACCCGCTCCCGATGAGCGAGGCAGTGGGAAGGGACGCCGCGAACTCGATGATGAGCGCCGAGAGTGGCGTCCGTTCACCGAAGCCGAGCAGGTCGATCCCGACGGCCGTCGAGACGCCGTCGAGGGCATGGCTCGCGACGGCGAGAGCGCCGAGGCGGCCAGTGGCGCTCACGTCCGGGGCGACCCGTAGGAGGAGCGCCCACGTCGCCGCCGCCGCGATGGCCGACACGAGGAGGATGCCGACGGATGGCAGGATGGCGAGCGATCGGCGGCCGGCGCCGACGCCGATGGCGGCGGCGACGGTGGGGACGAGGGCGACGGCGCCGACGGCAGCGAGAAAGCGGTGTGTCTCGTCGAAGGGAGCGGCGTCGGCGCCGAGCCACGTCACCCCGGCGACGATGGTGACAGTGAGGTAGACGGCTGGCGCGCCGGCCAGCGGTCGGATGGGATCGGGGAGCGCGTCGACGACGTAGAGAACGTGTAGGGCGGAGCCGAGGACCATCCACGGTGCGAACGCGAGGACGGTCACGTCGGAGACGGGCGGCCGGCGGCGAGCGACGAGTGCCCCGACGGCGACGAGGCCGGCGACGAGGGCGAACAGGTACGGGAGCGGCGGGAGTGCGAAGCCCTCGGGGAGGACGGCCATAGTGGATGAGCGGTCAGTCGGCGGGAAAGCCTTACGCTCCGGCGACGTGAGGACGTGACATGGACCGAGCCGACTTCGCCACGCGCATCGATCACACCGTCCTCGGCCCGGAGACGACGCCGGCGGACGCCAGACGGGTCGTCCGCGAGGCGGACGCACACGGCACGAACGCCTGTATCCCGCCGTGTTACGTGGCCGAAGTCGCCGACGAGGCGGCCGACGTGACCGTGATGACGGTAGTCGGCTTCCCCCACGGCCAGCACGATCCGGTCGTGAAACGGGAGGAGGCGGTCGAAGCGTGGGAGGACGGCGCCGACGAACTCGACGTGGTGTTGAACGTCGGACGGCTGAAAGCCGGCGACGACGCGGCGGTGGTCGACGAACTGTCCGAACTCGTGGCCGCCGTGCCCGTCCCGGTGAAAGTCATCGTCGAAGCACCGTTGCTGACTGAGGCGGAGAAACGACGCGCCGGGAAGGCGGCCGTGGCGGCCGACGCCGACTACGTGAAGACGGGAACGGGTTTCACCGGGCCCGCGACGGTCGAGGATGTGACACTCCTCGCAGAGTACCTGCCCGTGAAGGCGAGCGGCGGCATCGGCTCCGTCGAGGCAGCGAGGGCGATGCTGGACGCCGGCGCCGAACGGATCGGCGCGTCGGCGGGCGTCGAGCTGGTCGAGGGGTTCTCGTAGCGAGGCTACAACGGGCCGAGGGCGACGAACGCCGCCTCGGAGTCCGAGGTGCCGCCCACGGGCACGAACACCGAGTCATCGGCGACGGCGAGCCCACGGACGACCGACCCGCCCACGTCCGTGTGCCAGCGTCGTGCGTTCAGTCGCAGGTCGCCGACACCGACTCCGCCGTCCAGTCGATACGCCGAAACGCCGCTCTCGCCCCCGACGTAGAGCGTGTCGCCCGCGCCGGCCATCCCCGCCGCGAACGACCCGCGATGTGACCACTGCCGTCCCCCGCCGTGTCTGTTCATCGCCACGAGACCGCCACCGTCCGCGCCGTAGACGGTGTCGTCGGTGAGGACCAGCGAGTCCGTCGCTGGGCCGGCTTCGACGTGCCAGCGCGTCCGGCCCGCGTGGCGGCCGTCCGCGAGTTCGAACGTCCCGCCGCCGAACGTCGTCGCGTAGACCGGGCCGCCGTTGCCGAGAACCACGTCAACGACGCTCCCGGGGAGTTTCCGGCGCCACAGTCCGTCCCCATCGAAGAGAGCGTACAACTCACCAGCCTCGGTGCCGACGTAGACGATATCGCCACTCGTCGCGAGCGAGGTGACGGCGCCGAACACCGAGGCAGTCCACGCCACCTCGCCGGTATCGGCGTCGACGCGGGCGACGGTGCCCGACCGCGTCCCGACGAACACCGTACCCCAGTCGTGGTCCGGGACGGGACTAACGGACACGTCACCCACGTCGACCCGCCACGACTCGTCGCCGCTCGCGGCGTCGAGGGCGAGGAGACTCCGGCCGTCGTCGGTGCCGACGTAGACCGTTCCGTCGTGGACGGCGGGGCCGGTCGGCCACGCCGTCGATCGGCCCTCGACGGGGTCGAGCGACCAGCCCGACGACCCGTCGAGCGCGAACGTTCGGAGGCCGCCGAGTGTCGGGAGGTAGACCCGTCCGCCGGCGACGACGGGGCGACCGGTCGGCTGGGGTACCGTCCGGCGCCACCGTTCGCTAGCCTCGGAGCGAGGGCCGACGGGGGCCGGGTTGTAGCTCGTGTCGGCGGCGTCGAAGCCGGGGAGGGGCCAGTCGTCGCGGCCGTTCGCGGCAGCGGAGTCGCCGTCGCGGCCGTCGAGACAGCCGCTCATCACGAGGAGGCCGAGACTGGCGAGGACGTGGCGTCTGGAGGGCATCAGTCGGCGTTGTGTCGGGCATCCAGATAGACGCTGTGGTCGGGGTGGACCGTTTCGCTTTTCTCCGCGCGGGCGCAACCGTCGGTAACCGAATGGCCCGCTATCACATCGAGACGTACGGGTGTACGGCCAACCGCGGCGAGAGCCGAACCATCGAGCGACGGCTCCGCGACGGTGGGCATCATCCCGCCGACGGGCCGGCCGATGCCGACGTGGCCATCCTCAACACCTGTACGGTCGTCGAGAAGACGGAGCGCAACATGCTCCGGCGGGCCGAAGAGCTTCGGGCCGAGACGGGTGATCTCGTCGTCACGGGCTGTATGGCGCTGGCGCAGGGCGAGGAGTTCGCGGAGGCGGGCATCGACGCGCAGGTCGTCCACTGGGACGAAGTGCCCGAAGCGGCCATGAACGGCGAGTGCCCGACGACGACGCCCGACGCCGAACCGATCCTCGACGGTGTCGTCGGCATCCTCCCCATCGCCCGCGGCTGCATGAGCGACTGCTCGTACTGTATCACGAAGCGAGCGACAGGGCGCCTCGACTCCCCGCCGGTCGAAGAGAACGTCGAGAAGGCACGGGCGCTCGTCCACGCCGGCGCGAAGGAGATTCGCATCACCGGCCAGGACACCGGTGTCTACGGCTGGGATCGCAACCAAGGCGAGAGCCTCCTCCCCGAACTCCTCGAGCGCGTCTGTGACATCGAGGGCGACTTCCGGGTGCGCGTGGGGATGGCGAACCCGAAAGGCGTCCACGGCGCCCGCGAGGAACTCGCCGACGTGTTCGCCGAAAACGAGAAGCTCTACAACTTCCTGCACGCGCCGGTGCAGTCGGGGTCGAACGACGTGCTGGGCGATATGCGCCGCCAGCACCGGGTCGAGGAGTTCCTCGAGGTGGTCGAGACGTTCGACGACCGCCTCGATCGGTGGACGCTCTCGACGGACTTCATCGTCGGCTTCCCCACCGAGACGGACGCGGACCACGAGCGGAGCATGGCCCTGATGCGTCGGGTCCGCCCCGAGAAGATCAACGTCACGCGCTTCTCGAAGCGGCCGGGAACGGACGCCGCGGACCTGAAGGGCCTCGGCGGGACGCTCAAGAAGGAGCGCTCGAAGGCGATGTCCGAACTGAAACGCGAGATCGTCGGCGAAGTACACGAGTCGATGGTGGGCGAGCGCCGCGAGGTGCTCGCCGTCCGGCCGGGCACCGGCGACTCGGTGAAGTGTCGCGACGGCGCCTACCGACAGGTGATCGTCCAGCACGCCGACGAGCGGGGCGTCGAGCCGGGCGACATGCTGGAGGTCGAAATCACGGGCCACGAGACGATGTACGCGTTCGGACAGCCGGTATGAGCGGCAAGTGGCTCCGGAGCGGCCTCCGGCGGGACATCTGTATCGTCGTCGCGGGCGCGGACGACGATGCGCCGACGGCACAGCAGTGCAAGGCGGCGCTCGAATCGAAGTACGGCGATCGGATCGAACCCAAGACGTTCTACGGTGCGCTGGACGCGCTGACGGACGCGGGCTACCTCGAACGACGGGCCGACGGCCTCCACGACCGGTACAGTCTCACGACCGCGGGGGAGCGGGCACTTCGGGACCACCACGCGTGGATCGAGGACGCGCTGTCGGACTAGCGCGCCGTCGTCGCCGACGACCGCTCGATGGCGTCTTTCCACTCCCCGAGGCCGGCCGGATCGAGGTGAACGTGCACGTCCGAGACGGGTTCGATTTCGCGGACGCGTTTCCGGAGTTCGGTTTCGAGGTCGTGGGCCTCCGTCAGGGAGAGGTCGCCGTCGACTTCGGCGTGGAACTCCACCTCGATGACATGGCCGGAGTAGTAGGCAACGAAGTCGTGGAGGCCGTGGACCTCGGGGTGGGAGCGAATCGCGTCCTCGATACGGGCGCGTTCGTCGGCGGGGGGTGCCCCGTCGGAGAGATAGCGGATGTTCTCCCGTGAGATATCGACCCCTTGATACATGACGAGGAGGCTGACCACGCCCCCGGCCAGCGGATCGAAGATGGGGTAGCCGAAGGCCATACCGGCGACGCCGGCGAAGGCGGCGAGCGTGGTGTAGATGTCGTTCTTGCTGTCGGCGGCCAGGGCGTGCAGACTCGGGGACTGTACCTCGCGGTTGACGCGGACGGTGTACCAGTAACAGGCGTAGCGGACGACGAGCGCGACGAGGAGGCCGGCGACGAGGATGGCGCTGTACTCGGCTTTCGGACCGGTGAGGAGGGCGTGACCGGCGTCGTAGAGGAGTTTCAGGCCGAGGAGAACGAGGACGCCGCCGACGAAGAGGGCGGCGAGGGGTTCGAACCGGTCGTGGCCGTGGGGGTGGGAGGCGTCGGGGTCGTCGTAGACGAACCGGCCCCAGACGAGGACGACGGCGCTGGCGAGGAGGTCGGCGACCGAGTGCGCGGCGTCGGCCATGAGCGCGAGACTGCCGAAAGCGAGGCCGAGAACCCCCTCGACGCCGATTTTGAGGACGTTCGAGGCGACGTTGACCCACGACGCCTTGAGAAACGAGTTGCGGTCCTCGCTCATACGTCGGTGGACGGACTAAATCCACATAAGCAGTTTCATTAGGCGCGTAGAAGGCAGTTTTTGACTGAGTCTAATCCTCGAACGAGAGCCGCACTGCGTGGTCGTCGCCGGAAACGGTCGCGGCCGAGTGCGCGGCGAAGGCGTCGTGGAGTTGCTGGTAGGTCTCGTCGACGGCCTGAACGATGACCGTCGTATCCGAGACGACGGGCATGAAGTTAGTGTCGCCCGTCCACCGGGGGACCACGTGGGTGTGGAGGTGGTCGCCGATGGAGCCACCGGCGGCGCCACCGCCGAGGTTGATGCCGACGTTGTAGGCGTCGGGGTCGAAGGCCCGATCCATCGCGTCGACCGTCCGTTGCTTGAGGCGGGCGTGATCCAGCAACGTGGCGTCGTCGAGAGCGCGGTACTCACCCTCGTGATCGTACGGGACAACCATCGCGTGGCCGGGGTTGTACGGGTAGTTGTTCAGGATGACGAAGGCGTGATCGCTGCGGGCGACGATGCGACTCGCCCGGTCGTCGTCGCGGTCGGGGAGGACACAGAACGGACACCCCTCGATGTCGTCCTCGCCGTCACGGGCCACCCACTCGATCCGCCACGGGGCGAACAGCTGCTCCATACCGTCGGGGGGACGCCCAGCGGTTTATACTGTGGGTCACGGTCGAACGCGGCGGCTGACGCGCGTCAGACGATAGTGGTTCTCACGCCTGAGAACCCGGCTGAGTCCGGATTAACCGGATTTAATCCGGGTTAACCGACTGCCGGGCTTATGCAAACGGCACCGGTATGGGTAGCCGATGAAGGCGAAGCGACCCAACCCAGATACCAACCTCGAACTGTGTCCCGACTGTGGACGGGAAACCAGGCACGCGGTCCGGGTGGAGATCCGGACGGAGAATCCCGCGTCCGCGAACGCCGCCTTCTCCCGCGAGCCCTATCGGGTCGCAGTCTGTGACGTGTGCGAAGCGGAGTCGATCCAGCGGATGAACGACGCTTAAGTCGTCGTGACCTCACACCCGTCGTCCGTGACGATGAGGGTGTGTTCGGCCTGACTGACGAGACGCCCCTCCTCCTCTTTCAGTACGGGATAGCCGTGGATCACGTCCTGCTGTTTGAGCCGCCGAAGCGCCATCTCGGCGCGCGATACGTCCAGCCACCGGGCGGCGAACGGGAGGGTTCGGTACTCCTCGGTCACCTGTTCGAGCACCTTTCGAGCCTGCCGGTTGCGGACGGAGCGCTCCCGCTCCAGGCCGTAAATCTCCTCTTTGCTCCCCTCGCCCACCTTGCCGCGGCCGTCGGTGGCGAACGGTTCGATGGCGATCACGTCGCCGACCTGTAGTTCCGCGCCGTGATCGACGCCGCGGTTGGGAATCGACGGCCCGGTGTGGGCGTCCCACTGCTCGACGCCGTGACCCGAGAGGTTGAGGACGGGCGTGTAGCCGTAGCCGCGGATCACGTCCTCGATCTCGCCGCCGATGTAGCCGGTGTCGACGCCGGGCGCGACGGCGTCGATGGCCACGTCGAGGGCTTCCTCGGCGGCTTCGACCATCTCGGGGTTGCCGGAGAGGTCGACCGTCGTCGCGGCGTCGGCGATGTAGCCGTCGACGTGGACGCCCACGTCGAGACAGACCATCTCCTCACCGAACGTCGTCTCGTCGTCGCGAGCGGGTGTCGAGTGACTGGCTTCCTCGTCGACGCTGATGTTGACAGGGAAGGCGGCGCCGTCGGCGAGTTCGTCGATCCGTGCCTCCGCGTGTTCGGCGACTTCGAGGTGGGTGACGCCCGGTTCGACCATCTCGGCTGCCTCGTCGAGGACGGTCCGCAGCGCCTCACCGGCCTGGCGATACTTCTCGACAGTCTCCTCGTCGAGGGGTCCTACGCTCATGGACGCCTTTGGCGTGAGCCGGGCAAAGAGGTTGCGGCATCGACGGATGGGGTGAATCATAGGAACTATCGGAAGTCATCGTAGATTCTCGCCGTGACGGTTCGGCGAGAATCGATGGACAGTTACGATAATTCCTATCAGTACCGATGATTCGCCAAGACGGGTCGGCGATCCGCCGGCAAACGGTTACGACGATCCGTCTCGGGACAACGTGCGCGGTATATAGACATGGACAGGCCAATTAGCGCGCTTTATGTTAGACGACGGGCCATTCATGGACGGGCAATGATCCGGACCGACGCGCTCGACGCCAGCCTCGATCTCGCACTCGGCGACGAACACCGCCGCGTCGACGCCGAGGCGTGGGACGACATATACGTCGTCGGCGACGTACACGGCTGTTTGCGCGAGTTGAACTGCCTCCTCGACCGTCTCGACCCCGCGGACGACGACCTCGTCGTCTTCGTCGGCGACCTCGTGCGGAAAGGCCCCGACAGCGCCGGCGTGATCGAACTCGTGCGCTCGCGCCCCAACTTCGTGTCGGTCCGGGGCAACAACGAGGAGAAACTCCTGCGCGGCGAGAAGTCGCTGGACTCGCTCGACGACGAAGACCTGGCGTGGATCGCCAACCTGCCGGTCGCGCTTCACTGGGATGGGGCGCTGGTGGTTCACGCTGGCGTCGACCCGCGCAAACCACTCATCCAGCACACCGTCGACGACTTCGAGAACGTCCGCGAACTCGGCGGCGGCGACTACGAGCCGCCGTTCTGGTACGACGCGTACGAAGGTGATCACCGCGTCTTCTTCGGCCACACGCCCCTCGACGCCCCGGTCGTCCGTGAACGCGCCGTCGGCCTCGACACCGGCTGTGTCTACGGCGGCGACCTCACCGCCTACGACTGGGCGAACGATCGCTTCCTGAGCGTCACGCCCGATCGAACCGTGCAGGAACGGCCCACACGGAAGTTCGTCACGCCCCAGCTCACGCAGTAGATAGGGAGCATCGGAAGTCATCAGAGCTCCTCGCCGGACCGTCTCGTCGAGAATCTACGGACAGTTACGATACTCCCTAAGAGTAGCGTCCGTCCGCCATCGCACACCAGATCGCGTGGCTGTGTGCGATCGGGTGTGTGAACGGTTCCAGCCGTTACGATATCGCGACCGCCACCTGCATCGAGGCGCTGTTTCTCGCCGCGCCGACGCCGTCCGGTCCACAGACGATCACGCCGGCAGTCGAGTCGGTCAGATCCTCGAACTCGTCGATCGCGAGCGTGGCTGCCCGTTCGGCCGACGCGCCGGCCTCGAGGTGGCCGACTGCCCGCCGGGAGAGCGTGACGCGAGCGATATCCTCGCCAGCGCCGGTGGCGCTCGCGCCGCCGGCAGACGTAGCGAAAAACCCGGCGCCGACCTGTGGCACGTCGCCGACGCGACCCGCGAGGGCGAACCAGCGGCCGGCGGTCGAGGTGGCGGCGGCGAACTGCTTCCCGTCACCGGCCGCTGGTCGACTGCCAGAGGACTGTCGGTCCTCACTGGCGACGGCGACGGCGCCGACGGTGTCGTGATCGTGCTTCTCGTCCCGACCGAATCGCTCCCGGAGCCAGTCGAGGTGCGTGCGGGGCGATCCGTCCGGCGGGTCGGCGTCGTCGAACCGCTCGCGCGTCCGGTCGGTCGTCAGGTCGACCCCCGTCTCGATGCCGAAATCGGCCGCGAGTTCCGCCGCCTCCCGGCCGGCGACACAGACGTGTGGCGTCTCCGCGGCGACGACACGGGCGGCGCTCACGGCGTGTTCGACGCCGGGCGCGGCCGCCACGGCGCCGGCGGTTCGGTCCCCCGTCATACAGCCGGCGTCGACGCGGACGGCGCCGTCCGACTGGATAGCACCGCCGTGGCCGGCGTTGAATCGCTCGTCGACTTCCAGCCGTCGGAGCGCGGTTTCGACTGCATCGAGCGGCGTAGCGGCCGCCGCGCCGTCGTTCGCGGCGTCGTCGAGGGCGGCCTGTCGGGCGGGCGTCGGCCGGCCGATCCCCGTTCCCGACCCGGCGCCGCCGTGGACGATAATGCGCATACCGGGGCGAGAACGGCGTGAGGAATAAACGTCAGGGCGGAGAACGGCAGGTCTTTCACGCTGGTCGGAGAATTCGCCGACGATATGAGCTACGATAAAGTCGAGGTCCCTGCCGACGGCGAACGGATCACCGTCGACGAGGACGGCGAGCTCGACGTACCGTCGAATCCGATCATCCCGATCATCTACGGTGACGGCATTGGCACGGACGTCGGTCCGGCCGCCCAGCAGGTGCTCGACGCCGCTGCGGAGGCGACCGGCCGGTCGATCAGCTGGATGCGTCTTTACGCCGGCGAGTCGGCACGCGAGCGCTACGACGAGAACCTGCCTCAGGAGACGGTCGAGGCGATTCGCGAACACCGTGTCGCGATCAAGGGGCCGCTGACGACGCCCGTCGGCTCCGGCTTCCGGTCGCTGAACGTCGCCCTCCGGAAGAAACTCGACCTCTACGCGAACATGCGACCGACCTACTATCTCGACGGCGTCCCCTCGCCCGTCACCAACCCGGAGAAGATGGATATGGTCAACTTCCGGGAGAACACCGAAGACGTGTACGCCGGCATCGAGTGGGAAGCCGGGACCGACGAGGTCGAGCGCGTCCGCGAGTTCATCGAAGAGGAGATGGGCAAGACGGGAGTCATCCACGACGGCCCCGTCGGCATCGGTATCAAGCCCATCTCCGAGTTCGGAAGCAAGCGCCTGATCCGGCAGGCCATCGACTACGCGCTCGAAAACGACCGCGACTCGGTCACCCTCGTCCACAAGGGCAACATCATGAAGTTCACCGAGGCGGCCTTCCGCGACTGGGGCTACGAACTCGCCGAGGAGGAGTACGGCGAGAACGTGATCACCGAAGACGTTCTCTGGGACGAGTACGACGGCGAGGCACCCGATGGCGTGGTGGTCGTCAAGGACCGCATTGCGGACAACATGCTCCAGCAGCTCCTCACCCGGACCGAGCAGTACGACGTGCTGGCGATGCCGAACCTCAACGGCGACTATCTCTCTGACTCCGCGGGCGCCCAGATCGGCGGCCTCGGCATCGCACCCGGTGCGAATCTCGGTGAGGGCGCCTGTCTCGCCGAACCCGTCCACGGCTCCGCGCCGAAGTACGCCGGCGAGGACAAAGTCAACCCGACCGCGATGATGCTCTCCGGGCGCATCATGTTCGAACAGCTCGGCTGGCAGGACGCGGCCGACCTCGTCCGCGACGCCGTCGAGGAGACCATCTCCTCGGGCAACGTCACCTACGACCTCCACCGGCAGATCGAGGGCGGCACCAAACTCGCGACGAGCGAGTACGCCGACGCCGTCGTCGAGAACATCGAGAATCTGTCCTAACCCGTTCGGGTTTCGACAATATCGCGGCGGTTTCTTCACTAATTTATACTCGGAGGGGGAGCATCCTGTATGAGCGATCCTCATGTGCTGTTGCTCGGTGCACCGGGAGCAGGCAAAGGAACCCAGAGCAAGCGCCTCGCAGAAGCGTTCGACATCGAGCACGTCACGACGGGTGACGCGCTCCGCGCCAACAAGGACATGGACATCAGCCACATGGACACGGAGTACGACACGCCGCGAGCGTACATGGAGGCCGGCGAACTCGTCCCCGACGAAGTCGTCAACGAAATCGTCAAGACGGCACTCTCCGAGGCCGATGGTTACGTCCTCGACGGCTACCCCCGGAACCTCGATCAGGCGGAGTATCTCTCGGAGATTACGAACCTCGACGCCGTTGTCTTCCTCGACGTGAGCGAGGACGAGCTCGTCGACCGCCTCACAGGCCGCCGTGTCTGTGACGAGTGCGGCGCCAACTACCACGTCGAGTTCAGCCCGCCCGAGGAGGAGGGCGTCTGTGACGAGTGCGGCGGTGACCTGATCCAGCGCGACGACGACACCGAGGACACCGTCCGCGAGCGACTCCGCGTCTACGAGGAGAACACCGAGCCAGTCGTCGAACATTACCGTGACGAGGGCGTCCTCGTCGAAGTCGACGGCGAGGGCACGCCCGACGACGTCTTCGAGGCGATCAGCGAGGAAGTCGAGTCGGCGATCTGATACGGTCGGCTGTAACTGTTTCAAGATATTCGCCACTCCGGGGTGGCGAATATCTTAATTGACTTACAGCCGGCAGTATGAGGAGGACTGTCGGACGCTAGTTCCGGGGCACAGCGTACGGGACAGCGAGACGAGGGGCCAAACGCCTATTCTACTGCCGATCCGACGACGATGTATGCACGGAACGACACACAGGCGACTGTGTGGCGTCCTCGGCGCGGGTCTGTTGCTCCTCGCTGGGGGCGTCGTCGCCGTCGTCGGGCGACACGTGCTCCGCACGCCGACGATGATGGCACAGCTTGGCCTCCTCACCGTCTCCGGAGCGCTCGATATCGTCGCCGCGTTCGAGAATCCGCTGACGGCACGGATCGACTGGTTCCGCCTCGGCGGGCTGGCGAACGTCGCACTGGGGCTGGCGCTCCCGGTCGGTGCCCTCGGCTGGACGACGGCGCGTGACGCCACGGGGCTGTTCCTGTTCGTCGTGACGGCCGTCGGCGGATGTGCGCTCGCGGCGATCGGCGTCGATCTCTGGCTCGCTGCGGGTGCACACGTGTACGATCGCCCGCTCGACGCCGACGGCAACTGACCCGCTGGCAAGTACCCGTCGAACCCGCTTGCAGAGTAAAAGCTTCATAACTGCCGGGGGGCTACTCACCAGCAATGGCACGGATCGAGCAGAAGGTGCGAGACCTCGTCTCGGACGACGCGGAGATGAAGACTGTCATTCAGACGGTCCTCGACCGCGCCGAGGACGGCGAGGTCAAATGGGTCGACGTCCGCGACGACTTATCGAGCGGCCAGTGGGGCCGTCTCATCGAGACGGGCGTGCTTACCGACGGCGATGCCGGCTTCCGGTTGGCCGACGCCGAGGCGACCCGTGACGCCCTCGAAAACGGCGAAGCGGAGGCAGGAACCGCGACGGCGACCACGTCGTCGACCGACAGCGACGACGAGGACGGCTCCTCGTGGTCGATGTGGGACAAGGGCGCGGCGGTCGTCAGTCTCGGCCTCTTCGCCGGATACTCGTGGGCGCCGATGCGGAACCTCATCGGCAACGCGATGAACGTGTTCCTCGGCCCCCTGAACTCGGCGCTCCCGTTTTACGCCGTCGTCATGATCCTCGCAGTGGTGACGGGGCTGTACTCGACCATCCTGCAGGCGAACCTGATGGACACGGAGATGATGGGCGAGTATCAGGAGAAGATGCAGGAAATCCAGGAGAAACGCAAGGAGGCGAAAGAGCGAGGTGACGACGAGGCGCTCGACCGAATCCAGGACGAGCAGATGGAAGCCATGGGCGACCAGATGGGCATGTTCAAAGAGCAGTTCCGCCCGATGGTGTGGATCATGTTCCTCACGATCCCGGTCTTCCTGTGGATGTACTGGGGCGTCGGTATCGGCTCGAACGCGACACCGATCTTCAATCTCGAACCGCTCGTCCTCCCCTTCGCCGGCCAGAAGGCGTGGACCGATCCGGTGCTCGGCCCGATTCAGGTGTGGATCGTCTGGTACTTCCTCTGCTCGATGGGCTTCACCCAGATCATCCGCAAGGGGCTGAATATCGACATCAGTCCGACCGGGTAGGAGTAGAAGTAGAAGTGGACACGCTCTTTTAGTCGGCTCCCATGAGTGGCGGTATGTTACTCACCGTGTCCGGCCCGGCAGGCAGTGGGAAAAGCACCACTGCCGCCGGTCTCGCGGAGGCGCTCGATCTGGAGCATATCAGCGGCGGCGACATCTTCCGCGAGCTCGCCGCCGAACGGGGGTACTCCCCAGTCGAGTTCAACGAACTCGCCGAGGAGGACGAGCGGATCGATCACGATCTCGATCGCCGTCTGTACGAGATTGCCCGTGATCGTGACGGGGTCGTCCTCGAATCCAGACTCGCCGGGTGGCTCGCTCCCGACGCCGACTTCCGCCTCTGGCTCGACGCCCCCATCGCCGTCCGGGCGGCCCGTATCGCCGACCGCGAGGAGAAGTCGCTCGACCGCGCCCGCGAGGAGACGCTCCGCCGTGAGCGGAGCGAGCGGAAACGCTACGCCGACTACTACGACATCCCCATCGACGACCTCTCCATTTACGACCTCGTCGTGAACACGGCGCGGTGGACCGCACCGGACGTGCTCGCGATTCTGACGACCGCCATCGAACGCTACGATCCCGCGGTCGACGAGGGTCGCTACACTATCGACGGCCTCGACCTCGACAGTCTCGACCTGTGACTCCCGCGCTTCGTGCTCCACCGGGCACACGTTCGCTCGCCGACCGCCTCGCCTTCGGGGTCGTCAACCTCGACAAGCCACCCGGCCCCTCCGCTCACCAAGTCGCCGGCTGGGTGCGTGACCTCGTCGGCGTCGATCGGGCGGCCCACGCCGGGACGCTCGACCCGAAAGTGACCGGCTGTCTACCCATCATGCTCGGCGACGCCACCCGCCTCGCGCCCGTGTTCCTAGAGGGGCGCAAGGAGTACATCGCCGTCCTCGAACTCCACGGACGCCCACCGGCCGATCTCGACGGCGTGCTCGCCGAGTTCGAGGGTGAAATCTATCAGAAACCACCCCGCAAGAGCGCCGTCGCTCGCCGTCTCCGCACACGCCGGATTCACGACCTGACCGCCCTCGAAACCCGCGACCGGCAGGTCCTCCTCCGAATCGAGTGCGAGAGTGGAACGTACATTCGCAAGCTCTGTCACGACCTCGGCCTCGCGCTCGGGACGGGTGCGCACATGGGCGACCTGCGCCGAACCGCGACCGACCCCTTCGACGACCGCGACCTCCTGACGCTTCACGACCTCGCCGACGCCCTCGCGTTCGCCGAGGAGGGCGACGAGGGGCCGATCCGAGAAGTCGTCGCACCGGCGGAACGGGTGCTGGCGGACCTCCCCGCCGTCACGATCACCCCGAGCGCCGCCGAGCAGGTTGCGACAGGGGCGCCGGTGTACGCGCCGGGGGTGATCGACAGCGAGGGATCGGAGATCCCTCGGGCAGACAGCGAGACGTCGCCGGCGCCTCGAACGGGTGGAACCGGTGACGCCGACGCCGACCCCCTCGTCGCCTGTTTCACACCGGACGGCTCGGCCGTCTGTCTCGGCCGCCTCGTCGGCGATCCGGCCGCAGATTCGGGCACCGTCGTCGACCTCGAACGCGTGCTCGTCTAACCCAAAGCGACACGCTTAACCCGGCCACGGTCCTCGCTCGAAGCGTGGGACCGTGGGGTAGTGGTATCCTCTGCGCATGGGGTGCGTTGGACCCGTGTTCGAATCACGGCGGTCCCATCCATTTAAATACCGAACACCAACATCCGGAGCGTTAGGTACACAACGCTCCAAATTCCTTCTCGAAACTCCGCGTAATAATCTCGAATCGAGGTGGTCACGGTGACCGCGTGCTACTGCCGTGACCCTGAGCCGGTGTTTCGCTTCGCCGGTCGTAGGATCGACGGCGAAGCCGCGTGGGAGCGGCGGTGTGCAAACTGCGGTCGAACGCTTCCACCTGCTAAGGAGGTGACTGCGTGAACCTCCATGCCGTCTCTCTATCATCTTCCTTCTCGAATCGTCCACTCGCCCCCCGGTCGGAACTCGCACGGCCCGCCCGCGCCGGCTCGATCTCGACGCAGACCGACCACCGCAACCCACCCTTCTACCCCGCTTGTGGTGGTCGGGAACTCGTCGAGGACGGGAGGGCCAGCCGATGACGTGGCCCAAATCTGTCGCCTACAGGTGCGTTACCTGCAAGGAGCATACGATCAACGAAGTCGAGGAGCCCTGCGTCGACGCCCGCGAGTGTCCCGACTGCTACGCGCTTCCCGATCTCGATCAGGCCCCAGAGGATCACATCCTCTCATCGCTCCGATGGGCCGCTAACGCGGTGGTGCCGATCAACGGCGCAAGCGCCGGAATGCCGGAAGCGGCCCCCCTGACATGGGGGGTCGACCCGGAAGCCGGCGCGGCACCCCCGACCGAAGGGAGGGGGACGAGTGGCGGTGCGGGAGAGTCAGGTAATCCCTTCTTCGCTACGGGAGCCGGCGATGACTGAGGCCGGCCTGACACTCCACCATACCGGCGAAGGCTACGAGTACGTCCGCTGTCGCGCCGGAAACGACGACGCCACGGTCTACATCCACCGGCTGACCTACGTCGCAGAACACGGCTTAGACGCCCTCCCTGCTGACTGGCACGTTCACCACGAGATACCGATTCCGTGGCTCAACATCCCACAGAATCTAACAGCGGTCGATCCACTCGCTCACAGCCGGCACCACCTTCAGAACGAACCACTCTGCACGGACGGTGGTCTGCGTGGGTGATGCCGACCACCTGGGCGAGCCGGGCGACCGTCCCGGCTGGCTCGACGGCATTCCCGAGTCGTCCATCCGCGAACATGCGCAGCGCGTCGAGGCGCGCGACGACGATGACACAACCGGCGGGTCGGCTATCGCGGGTCCGAACGCGCGAAACTGGGACGGCCCCTCTCGGCCTTCCAAGACTAACCCGTCAGCCCCCGATAGCGGGCGTGACACGCCGGCTGACGGCCCCGCGTTGGCCCACCGACGGTGGTGGCATCGCAAAAACGAACTCGTCGACGAGTGGTTAGAGACGGCCCCCGACCGCGCGGCTCGCCCGATCTCCGTCCGCGAGAACACGACGCTCCGTGATGAAGCCGGAATACGGAAGGCCGACGGCTCTGACCGGAGTGAAACGTGGTCTCACGTTCTACGCGAATTCCTCGGCTGGTACAACGACTACCGGAATATGCACCTCCGCTTTCGGAACCCCGACGGCAATCTCGTCCGCGCCCCCATGCCGAACTCCCACCAGCCGCAATACGGAGACACCTACTACGCCCGCTTGAAAGCCCTCGAACGGCAGTTTCTCGCCCGAGCGGATAACCCGCACGTCGTCATGCTGACGCTGACCGCCTCGATGGAGAATGCGAACGGCGGCTGGAGGTGCCCGGCCGATCACCTCCGCGACGTGATCAACTCCTTCACCGACCACGTACGGCCCGCGCTTCACCGGGCACTCGGCTCGAACGGCGCGGATGTAGACAGTTGGGAGTACGCTCGCGTGGTCGAACACCACGGCAACGCCTACGGTCATATGCACGTCCCGCTGTTCATCGACGGTGAGGTCACTGAGGAGGACTTACGGCCGGTGATCGACACGCACCTGCGTCACTGCGACCCTGCTGGAGCGAGCGCCCACGACTACTACGCCCCCGAAGCCGAAGCCCGCCCGATCAGCGTGGCTCGTGTCGACACCGATCTCGACCCGGAGGACTACGATGGCACCGACGACGTGATCGGCAACGTCGGTTCGTACGTTGCGGAATACATCGGTTCGTACGGTGAGGACTTATTTGAGCGGAGTGTCGAAGAACTCGCGTTCCGGGCGATGTGTTGGGCTACAGAGTCGAATCGAGTCGATTTCTCGAACAGCGCACAGGAGTTGATCGACGCCGAACTCGATGACCAGGACGATCTCCCCGAGCCGGGCGACGACGCCGAGGGGATCGACCGATGGGCCACCGAGGAAGATATCGAGGAACTCGCGGCTGATCCCGACCGCTCGGTGTCTGAGGCACTTCCTGAGCAGGACGGTTGGGAACTCGACGGCATCGGCATCGTTGATCGGGACGGAGAAACACGCCACGAGGTTGAGAATACTGGCGTAGAATACATCCAAATCGACGGCTCTGAACACCTCGATCCGCCAAAAAAGTTACCACCGGACAGACCGAAACCTAATTCCGCGACAGCAACATTAGCAGATTACAGTGGATAGAATCAGCCTAACATTTATTTTAGAGATAGATGCTACTGGATAACGACCCAATAATTAACACCTCCGTAGCAAATAGAATGACATGAGACCTAATGAGAGGACACTCCCATGAGCCCAGAATTGACGTTCGACGATAGTGCCGTCGAACACGTCTTGGACGCATTCGACAAAGAGATAGAACAAGGATTCGTCGTCGAGCAGGAATCCGGAGAGCGTGTACTCCGTCCCGATGGTGAGCCGGTCACGAGGGATGATTTCGGTGGGATAGCCAAAGGATCTGAACTTTTTATCGAGAATAATTACGTTTCTATCCTCGAATACACAAAGAGAGACAAAGAATAGCTCTATTATATGGGTCTTCTTGAAAGTCTACAGAACCTTGTTGATATAGATATCGACATAGCAAACACCACTGAGATACATATCACCTCGGACGCCTCTGATTCAGCAGTTAATAAAACAGATGATGGAATCGAGTTGAATTTGGAAGCGCTTGATTCTGAACAGGAGGAAGCGGTTAAATCCGAGATTTATTCAGAATGGGAGCAAGAGGGAGAGATTCTTCGAGATTCAGCACGGACAGATAAGGAAGATATAGAAGAGGCATCTGAGGACGAGCGAATACAAGAAACGCTCGAATATTTCGATCCACTAATATCAGATCGGCATATCGATATTCTCGAAGCAAACCTATATCTTCGGAAGCAGTGGGAAAGTGACCGTCACATCCCCTCTAATGTTCTACTCCGAAGACGCGACGATATTGCCGAAAAATACGGCGAAGAGGCGTACTATATCGGCGATCTCGCCCAAGCGGGATATTTCGACGAAGGTCGTTACCTTAGATCACTAAATGAACAGATGAAAGAGAAAGGAGATTATAAGGAGGGGGAGTTCCGCGAAGTTTTCGAAGAAATCGTTGAACACCAGCCTTTCACAGTATTCGTCTCCAGTAGTGAAAATGTCTCTCAAATTGTTGGAAAGATACAGAACAAGGTTGATAATTACGAAAAATATGCCGTGGATGTTTCATTCATCGATATAAGAGGAATTGGATATAAAAATCGCGGGAAAGTTAAGCAAGCAATAGAAAGGCTGGGTAAACTTTACAGTAATTTCGACGCGGACTTACTTAATGAAGAGCCTGAGATTGTTGTTCGGATTGATCCAGATTCTGTTGTACGAGACTAAATCTCAAAAACTTTGTTTAAAATAGATAGTACTTAGCCTACTGAATGACGTGGTAAATATTCTGCATCTAGATCCCCTCGAAGATATGCTTGCCCCCACCGCGTTATCTCGAACATATCTGCGTGAACGGGTACAACCATTTCTCTCTCAGCCAGCGTCCAACACCGCCCTCGAATCCTCGACGAACTCGCTGTAAAATGGAAGGTGTGAGCCATCACGGTCGGCGTTGCCATCCCTTCGTCGTCGAGATATTCTAAGATTCGGTCGTCTAACTGCGTCATCCAGTTTCCCCACTTGCGCACGAACTACACCCCCTCTGCCGCGCTCGGTCCCTCCTGACCGTTATCCTGCTCGTCATCGACTTCGGTCATCGACTGAGCGTCGAACTCTCCTTCAAGATACGCCTCGCCACGTTCGGTGATCTGATACACACCGTTACCGAGATTCAACAGAAATCCCCGCTTCGCAAGCTCCTGGCACCGCTGATTGATATAGGGCCTACTGAACCTGATTCGTCCGTCTTGGTGTATTTTGGACGGCCCCGCCGGATTCTCTTCAGATAGATATTCTAGAATCCGATCATCGGCGGCGGTCATCCAGTCTCCACTAAGCCGCATTGATTGTATATCTCACTCTGCGTACTTTTTAACACCGTCTTGATGTTTTAGAGTAAATACTGATTCTTAAATTGAGTCTGCGTAAACTATATCAACATCACGTTAGACAGACAATATGCAGGCCTGCCCCGACGACACTCACGGCTCGTTGGTGTCGTCAGGAAATGAAGCGGTGCTGGAACACCGCTTCGGCAGGTTTCGCAGGGCAGAACCAATGCAAAGCGAAACCAACGCGGGCGAGAAAGCCCGCGCACGACTTCACGAATCGACCGCTGAAAACGCTGACGACCATCGCGTGCTCACCGACGGCGGCGACGACATGCCGGCCGATCCGTTCGACCGCTCGCCCGAGGACTACGACGTGAGCGACACGCTGGCCGCACTCGAGGAAGACGACGCCGAGGACGACGACGATCTCCCTGATTCCGAACTCGCCACGGACGGCGGCGTGATCGCCGCGACCGATACCCGCGTCGACTGTTTCTACTGCGGTAAGGAAGCAACCCGCTTCGATCAAGAGGAAGGTGTCGACGTGTGCGACGACTGCCATTCGATCTCGACGATGACCGACGCCGAGGTCGTCCGTCGTGCGCGACGACTCGCACCGGAAGGCGCTCGCTACGTGATGGCCTGTTTCGACTGTCGCGGGTTCGATACCTTCGTTCAAGAGACGGAGGCCGTCGAACGCGCCCGAGCGGATGACCGGACCCACGCCTGCGACTGTGGCGGCGAGTACGAACTCGTGACCGACGACGACCGTCGTCTCTGTACCGACGGCGGTACGACGGCTGATCCGCGCGTCCCCTGTGACTACTGCGGCGGCAACGCCATCGGCTACGATCTGAAAGAACAGGCGAACCTCTGTTCCGACTGCGCGGTGTTCCCGTCGGCGCTCGTGGAAGGCCGTTCGCAGGTTACGCAGGTCGATGAGTTCCCGGCACCACCCACCGACGACGAATCTGAATCCTCGTCTCGCTGTATCGAGTGCGGTGATCTGCTGGTCGTCCGCGACGGACAGGACACCCGCTGTGTCGAGTGCCTGTTGGATCATCTCGCGGTCGATCCTCGACCGTCTCCGGGGGTGTTCTAATGCCCGACCGAACCACCCTGCCCGGCGGCCGGATCGTGGCGACGGCCTACCCCGTGGAGTTCGTGACCGCTCGTCGCCTCCGTGACGACGCGGGCGAACTCGACTGGTCGCGCTTCCTCGAACTCGTCGACGATCTCGTAGACTGCCGGGATATACAGGCCCACCTCGAAGCCCGTCGCCACGTTCGGGACTACCTCACCGCCCAGCTCGTCGAGGACGGTGACCGTCGATGAATTCCGATCTCGATCCCCTCGCTCCTGACGACGCGATGGAGATGTGGCTCGAACGCCAGCAGGCGACGAAGGCCGACGAAACGATCCAGAGTTACCGCTACCGACTGGAGCAGTTCGTTAACTGGTGCGACCAACAGCGGATCACGAACCTGAACGATCTGACCGAGCGCGACGTGTTCCGCTTCGACAACGAGTGCCGGTCTGATGATCTCTCCGTCTCGACGCTGAATAACCGTCTCGGGACGCTCAAACTGTTCCTCGCTTTCTGCCAGAAGATGAACGCGGTCACCGAGGATGTGGTGACCGCCGTCGACGTGCCTCCGCTCGACGTAGAGACGCGCGTCGATGACGAGATGCTGAACACCGAGCGGGCGAAGACGATCCTCGACTGGCTCGACACCTACCGCTACGGTTCCCGCGAACACGCGCTGTTCGCGCTGGCGTGGCACACCGGCTGTCGGCTCGGTGGCCTTCGCGCCCTCGATCTCGGGGACGTGTTTCTGACCGAGGACGACCTACCCCGGATTCGCCACTACCCCGAGGTGTCTGAACAGGCGTTCGAGGCGCTTCGTGAGGAAATCGGCGTCCCCTTCGTCTACTTCCGCCACCGACCGGACACCGGAACTCCGCTGAAAAACGGCGTCGGTGGTCGGCGTCCGGTCGCTCTCAACGACGAGACGGCCGAGGTGCTGCGCGCCTACATCAAGGTGAATCGAGTCGAAACGACGGACGATCACGGGCGAACTCCGTTATTCTCGTCGGAGAAAGGGACCGGCCGGCTCTCCAAGTCGGCCATCCGTCGGTCGTTCTACATCGTCACCCAACCGTGTCGCTTCGGTGCTGACTGTCCACACGGGCGCGATATCGAGACGTGCGAAGCCCGCGAGCATGGTCTGGAGTCGCGCTGTCCGTCGTCCCGATCTCCGCATCCGATCCGAAGCGGGAGTATCACCGATCACCGTGATCGAGGCTGGCCGCCCGAGGACGTTGCGGAGCGCGTGAACGCTACTCCAGAGGTCATTCGCGCCCACTACGATCACCCGCAACTGCTCAAGCGGATGCAGTCTCGTCGACGGTTTATCGACGGAGGTGAGGACGAGTGATGTCGGTGTCGCATCCGCATCGTTTCGGCCTTCGCGCTTCACCACGGCGGTCCCACTCTACTTCCGACGCCACTAATGCGGAGGGCCTTTCGTCCGGTGATCTGAGCGTCGGCGACGTGGTCGTCGTCGACCGCTCGGTCGGCGAGATCACGGCGAAAACCTACGCGACTGTCGTCGCGATCGACGAGCGTGGGTCGCGGCTGGTCGGTCCGGACTACCCGAGCGCCGCGTTCGGCGCCAGCCTGCTTATCGATCGCGTGACCGGTTACGACCGGCTGGTCGGGCGCGATGGCAACGGCGCGTATCACCTCCTACGACGGAGTCCCGGCGGTGATCGCGCACTGGAGGTCCTCGAGGAACCCGGTGACGAGCCTGTTCACGAGCAGCAGATCGTCAGCGACCGAATCCTCGCGCAGTGGATCGAGCACATCGACGACTGCCGTGAGTGGGATAGCGTTGCCGAGGAGTTCCGCGGCCTCCTCAACGGAGGTGACGACGCGTGAGCCCGCTCCCACTCGCCAGCGAGGAGATCGGCCCACTCATCGATGCGCTCGGTCTGAGCGACGACGTACGGGCGACAGCAGCAACCATAGCGGAGAAAGCAGACTACGAGTGGCCGATCAACCGGTCCGCATCCGTCGTCGCAGCCGGAGTGGTGTACGCGGCATCCATCATCAACGACGAGCAGCGTACGCAGCACGAGATCGCCGCTGCGGCCGACGTGAGCACGTTCGCAGTTCGCTATTCGTATCAGGATCTGATTGAACACTCCGGCGCGAATGATGTCAGCGGCCTACTGGACGGAGGTGACGGTCGGTGATCACGGCGGCCGACCTCCCGGTGTGCCCGCAGTGTGGGCAGGCGATCCGACAGGCCGAGCGGATCGGCGTCTCGGCGGCGGTCAAGCCCTGTGGGCACTTCATTCCGGCCGAATTCTTCAGGCCGAGCCACGTTGAGACTGGCGTTCAGCACGAGTTGGTCGCGGATGGTGGTCGGACGGACATCCCGTTCGACTCGCAGTTCCTCGAACCCATCGCCCGTCGCGAGAAGACAGCGACGCTCCGGCTCGAACGCTACGATGTTGAATCGGGAGACGAAGTCTTTCTGACGAACGCGAATGGGCGTGTTGAGTACGCGCTCACAGAGGTGACGACTACGTTTACCTGCCGGGCAACAGAGGCCCGGAAACTCCTGAAGGCCATCGACGCGAGGCACGCGCTGACGACGACCGAGAAGAGCGTGAGTGACGTTCTGCGCCCCCACTACGACGAGCGTATCCAATCCGACACAACGCTCCAGGGGATCGCGTGGCGTGTCGTCCGGTCGTTTGCTCATGATCCGGTATTCGGGGGAGGGGATTCCGCATGACCGCCACGATCCGCGCGGTCGACCTGTTCGCTGGCGCTGGTGGTCTCTCTTGGGGCCTCGTCGAGGCGCTTCGCGAGGTCGCCGTCGACGCCGACGCACTGACGCAGGATGTGCTTGAACAGTGCATCGACCTCGTGGCCGTCAACCACTGGGAAACGGCCATCGAGACCCACGAACGGAACCATCCGTGGGCGCGGCACTTCCACGACGATGTCCAGAACGTCGACCCGCGCGAGGTTTTCGACGAGCCCGATCCGGACGTGAAAATCCTCTCGGGCGGGATCGAGTGTACGCACTGGTCGACGGCCCGCGGCGGGAAGCCGGTCGACGAACAGAAGCGGATGCCGGCGTGGGACTTCCTGACCTGGGTCCAGAAGCTCCGACCGGAGGTCGTCCTCGTCGAGAACGTCAAGGAGTTCGCGAAGTGGGGGCCGATCGAGGACGACGGCACGCCCTCGCGGAACGGCGAGACCTTCGAGCAGTGGATCAACAGCCTCCACGCGCTCGGCTACTCCGTCGACTGGCAAGTCCCCAACGCCGCGGACTACGGCGACGCGACGAGTCGAGAACGTCTGTTCATCATGGCCCGTCGCGAGGGCCGACCGGAGTTCCCGGATCCGACCCACAGCGACGCCGACGACGAGCTTCCGGACCGACGGACTGCCGCGGAGATCATCGACTGGTCCGATCCGGGCGAGTCCATCTGGACGCGCTCGCGCCCACTCGTCGAGAACACGATGCAGCGGATCGCCGAGGGCATTCGCCGCCACGGCGCCGACCGGCTGGAGCCGTTCGCCGACGCCGTGGGCTCGCTCGGGAAACCCGAGGTCGAGGCGATGCAGGAGCGGATCGTCCCGGCCGAGTACGCCCACGTCGCGGCACAGGTCTGCGAGGAGCCGTTCCTCGTCGCGACGGGCCACGAGACGACACCGGCGCTGGCGTCACCACACCTCACGAAATACTACGGGACGGCGACGGCGAAGCCGATCGGCGAGCCTGTCGATACGATCACGTCGGGCGGACAGAAGTTCGGCCTCTGTACGCCGTACCTGATCGGCCAGCAGTCCGGGGCGACCGCCCGCGCCGTCGACGCCCAGCCGGTGCCGACCATCGCAACGGACGGTTACGTTCGCGTCTTCGACGCCCAGCCGTTCGTTCTCCCGCGGAACGGCGTTCGTGGTGGCCTCCACTCGAACGCGACGTATCCGCCTGCGAGCCGGCCGTTGCATACGGTCACAGCGAAGAACCACGACGGCTGGATCGTTTCGCCAGCGCTGATGCAGTTTTCCCACGGTGGCAAGCTCCTCAATCCCGAGGCGCCGCTCCCGACGATCACGACCGCGAAGGGCGGCGTGTTCGCGATCTCCCAGCCGCAGCCGTTCCTCGTCCAGTACCACGGTCAGTCCGGCGCCCAGCCCATCGACGCGCCGACGCCGACGCTCACGGCGAAGGACTCGCTCGCGCTGGTGGTCCCGGACCTGTTCCCGTGGGGGTTGGACGTACGGTTCCGGATGCTCCAGCCGCGTGAACTCGCGGCCGCGCAGGGCTTCCCAGCGGAGTACGACTTTGCGGGGACGAAAACCGAGACCGTCGAGCAGATCGGGAACGCCGTCCCGGTCACGCTCGCTCAGCGGCTCGTCGAGAGTCTGCTCGCCTCGACGACGCCCTCGCTGACTGACTACCTCGGCCCGGAGACCGAGCCCAGGGTTGCCGCCGACGGAGGTGAGTCGGCGTGAGCGCTCCGCATCAGAGCGGCGCCCAACAGTGGCGCGTCATCTGCGAGCACTGTGGGAATCCCGTCTCGGACAGTCTTCGGATGCACTCCCAGGTGTCGCAGTCGAACCTGACCTACTTCATCGAGGAGGATCGGCTGCGTCGCGATCTGGATGCCGACGCCCTTCGGGAGCGCTACGAACGCGCCGACGGCGCCCTCGTCGTCTGTAACAACTGCGGGACGATTCGGGAGGTCGAGTCGGCATGATCGGCGGTCGGACACGCGACCGCGCAGAGACGGGGGCGAAACAGCACATCGGCGAGGATCCAGCCCGGTATCTCGACGTGGATCGCGTCTCTGACCTCGAACTCGCTCGGGCTCGCATCCGCGGCATCGACTTTCTCGACGTGCTTCGGTGCTGGCGGGCGGTCGAGACGCAACTCCACGAGCGCGGCGTCGTCTCCGAGCACCATCGGGCCAAGGTCATGGAGTGGCTCGACGAGCGCGAAGCGGAACTCGAAGAGATCGGCGAGCGTGACGCCCGCGTCGAGCCCGGGAGTCGGACGCCGTCGCCGGCCGCCGAGGTGACGTGGGTCGACTGCGAGGGTGGCGAGCGGCCGACGAGTACCGTCGATGCCGACCGGTATCGGGCCGCGACCGATGGGGGTGAGGACGCGTGAGCGACTGGCGTACGACTACTTCCGACCTTGGAGCGACACTGATCTTGGCGAGTCTTCTCACTCTCGCGGTCGTCGTCTACTCTGCTGCCACCAACGGCTTCGACGCGTTTGACTTCGTTCTCGCGTCTTTCGCGAGTTTTGTTCTGGCTGTCGTCGTGTGGGTATACGTTAGAGCGCCTTCCGGAGGTGACGAGCGGTGAGCGACCGCAACCTCTCGACGAGGCGGTCGCAGGTCTTCGGCGATGTCGCCGCCGGCACCGAGTGTCGCGTCTGTGGGCGCCACGTCGACGACGGTCGCGCGAAGTTCTGTTCGGACTACTGTCGCGATATCTGTCGCGGCGTGATGGATCTGCTCAACTGGTCGTCGGTGCGCCGGCGCGTGATCGAGCGCGACGGCGAGACCTGCCAGCGCTGCGGGCTCGACTACGCACTGATCCGGCGGTCACGGGGTCACATCCGCGAGCGGATCAAGACGCGCCTTCCGGATCGCGTGGATGGACCGTCGATGCGTGCCCTCGGCGCGGGTGAGGTGGATGTCGACTGGGACGACGTTCTTCAGTGGAACGAACGGGTCCGCGAGTATCGCGAGGTACTGAAGGATCGGTACGGCGATCCCTACGAGCACGATCTCGGGCTCGAAGTCGACCACATCACGCCCATCTCGGAGGGCGGTCACCCGTTCGATCCCGCGAACCTCCAGACGCTGTGTTCGCGGTGTCACCAGGAGAAGACCAGCGCGGAGAACAGCGTCGACGAGCGGGATGACGCGAGTCGGCCCGAGACGCCGCTGACGGAGTTCCTGCTGTCAGGAGGTGACGAGCGGTGAGTTCCGACGTCCGAGCCAGCGCGGACCTCCACGACCGCGCTCGCGATCCCTACCGCACGCTCGATCTTGACCGCGAAGAGGGCATCACGACCACCGACGTTCTCCTGCCGAGTGCCGCCCGACACGGCGGCGGCGGGAAGTTCCTGCTGGACGACCGTGATCACGACGACCAGCTGGCCGCGAAGTTCGCCGTCGGCGACGACGGTCGGTCGTTCCCCGATGGCTCGCTCTACCAGCACGCCCGCGCCGCGTTCTACGCGGCCGTCGAGGACGGTCGTATCGTCGAGGACGAGAAGGGTAAGGAGTACGCCGTCCTCTCGCGCGAGTACGAGCATCCAGCCGACGACGAGGACGACGAGTACGCCGTCACGCTCCGGTCGACCCGCTGGAAGGCTGGGATGGGTTCCGGCGACGACTACGGCGCGTGGTATAAGTACGATATCACGCTCCAGGTCCTTGACGAGGACGGCACCATCGCCTGGGAGCGGACGCCGCCGCGGTCGCTCTCGCTGAAGATCATGCCCCAGGTCGCGGGGCTGGTCTACCCCGACGGTAATCGCCTCGAACTGCCGCACGGCGAGGGATCGCTCGTCCAAGTCCAGTCGACGTGGGTCGACGCGACCGACCAGTTCGTCGAGCGCGCGGCCGACCTGCTCGGGCACACGCTCAACTACGGGCTGCAGTCTTCGGATATCGTCGAGGACTCCGCGGCGTTTTCCAAAGCGGAGGTGCATCATCGCATCGACGAGCGCGTCGAGGGCGATCTGGTCCAGACGGTTCGGCAGTCCGCCGACCTGCTCGCCGAGCACTCCGCCGACATCGAGACCAGCGGCATCCACGAAGACGACCGCTGGCTCCAGTGCAAGATCACCACCGACGGGTGGGATAAGCTCGGCTTCCCGCGGCTGGATGCCGATATCCTACTGAAGATCTACTACCCGGATAACCCTGACTTCGTCGAGTTCCCGATGGACCAGCCGAAGATCGAGGTCGCCCTGGAAGGGAAAGAGACCGTCGTCGACGAGGAGACAGGGCAGTCCACCGAACGGATGATCCCGTGGGCGCGCTGGGACGAGGTGATGGCGATCCTCGAAGAGATCCTTCTGTCGCATCTAACCTGGGCCGACGTGTCGCCCGCGGACCTCGTCGCCGACGACTACAGCGAGGGTGCTCAGGCCGAGCCCGTGCGGATTCAGCATCCCGAGGGGCGGCGCCTCTGGTTGCGCAAGCACTACGAGAGCCTCGTCCCAGCGTTGTATCGCGAGGCCACGAAGAGCAACACCGACCTGATCTACGACATCCTCGACGTAGTGCGTCGGCGCGGGAGCGTGACCTACGACGATCTGATCGACGAGACTGGCGCTGCACGGCGGACGATCCGCGAGCACGTCCGCCGCCTCGAACGCGAAGTCGGCGGCGAGGATGGCCCTGGTCTTCTGGAGCGGGAACGCGGCCATGTCACCCTCGTCGCGTTCTCCTCTCGGTACTTGGAAGAACTCACTGACGATGACGGCCGCCACGCCCTGGAGAAGATCAAACCCGAGGAGACGCCGGCCGACCGTCGCGAACGGGCCACCGCGAACGTCGCGGCGCACCTGCGGGACTTGGGCATCGACCGCGAGGACGCCGAGGCCTACGCCGCCGAGATCGTCGCCGCGGAGTTCGTCGACGTGAGCGACGTGCGCGACGCTCGCGATCTGGACGAACTGGAGCGCGTGCTGGAGACCAGCGACGAAGTCGGCGACGATGATCCGGGCGTCGACCTCGGTGCCTACGATCAGGTCGACGTCGAGGACGATGCCGACGGCGTCGACGACGATCACGACGTCGACGACGACCAGGAGGCAAGCGGCGACGAGACTGAAACGCCGGAGTGGACGCTCCTGGAGGATCTGTCAGTAGGCGTCGACTTCCTTGCGAGTGCGCTGCGGAGTGGCTCACTCGCCACCGATCACGTGCGGATCCGGACTGATCCGTATCCGATGCTCGGCGACTGACCGCTCTCGGCCCGGCGTTCGCCGGGATCGTAGTGGCGACGCCGCGCAACGACTCTTCTTTTCGCCGTCTCACGTCGTGTTCTGAAGATCACCGTCGAGTGCGTCGCCGTTCTCGTCGCCGTTTTACTTTCACCACGATGTATACGGAGCGGTTGTTGTTTCGTTCAGTCCAGTTTTGTCCGAAAATACACCCCACCCAACAGTGTCGAGGCACCGGTACGGCGGTGCTCGCGGCCCCGATCGCCACCGTGGCTGGCCAGGTCATCGGCCGTACCCCCTTACGGATAGTGCCGCTAAGGCGTGAGCGTAAACCGGGCCGGGCCATACCGGCCCGGCCCTCCCGCAACCACCGCTCCGGCCGGAGCGGCGTCGAGGCGACGGTGAGCGCGAGATACAGTAGTGCAGGAGCCGGGTAGGGCTGTGGCAGGGTAGACTGCCAGCACTCGTTAGGGCCCATACGTTGCCCCGGGTGTTCGACAATAAAATTAGGTATGTGCATGTACAGATACGACCATGGCGAATCGGTGGACGGCGGCTTCAGCCTGGGGCGGCGGTGTTGTCAGTCCGGCCACCGACACGGATCGAGCAGAGATACGCGACCGGATTCAGAGCGAGATCGTCCCTTCAATCACGGATCGGTGGTGGATGGATGTCTATGATCGGGCACCGCTTGAGACGATAGGGGATCCTCCAGCACACTTCGTCCCGCGGAAGGTATCTGAACACTCTACTTACTCCGACGAGCCAAACGGCGTCTACGTGCTTGAGTGTCGCCGTGCGCCGACCGATGGCGATCAAAAAGACTGGAAGAGTCGAGGCTACACTGCTCGCCGACGCATCTACGTTGGTCGATCAGTACACGTTCCCCGACGGATTGAACAGCACATCTGCGGGACCGGCTCGAAGTACACGACGCAGTTCCCTCCCGCTCGAATTCTGAATATCAGTTGGTGGGATACGAAGGCCGATATGAAAGTCGCCGAGCCGGAGATCGCCAAAGCGGTCGACGAGGCGTTTCCAGAAGATCACGTCCAGCAGTGGTAGTGTCCCTAAGAGGGACAAACTCCGAAAATACCCCGCACAGCATCGGTGGTTCCACTTGATGCACGAGAAAGGCAGGTCAGAGCTCTTTAGCAACGCGTGTTGAAGCCTCGGTATGACTGATCCAAAGGCCTGGCTACTGTACTCGACAGAATCAGAGCCAACCCATCTCGCTCGACCAAATTCGTCGACCACCTACTGTGGTGCGTCACTCGAAGTGTACCGGCCACAGGGTCGCACCACTGATCCGAGCGCCTTCCAGCCAAAGGATCAGTTCTGTACCGAGTGCCTCTACGAATACCTCGGTGCGAATGCGATCTCGATGGTAGACGACCAGTCTGAGGAATAGCCGCAGCTGTTGCTACCTGAGTAGCGCCAATAAAAAAAATCCGCACCGTGTGACCGCTTTCGGCGGTCAGTCGTGATTAGTTTAGTTGTCGCGCCGGGCGGCCAGCAGCGCAGCCGCGATGAGCGCGATGACAGCGACGATGGCACCGAAG